>Ga0209125_1003357_pt1 | contig 11092 bp, 15 predicted proteins | sample BarGraIncub1131A_FD_184503 | JGI IMG/M metagenome (GOLD analysis project Ga0209125, IMG submission 184503) | Arctic peat soil microbial communities from Barrow, Alaska - Barrow Graham LP Incubations 11-31A (SPAdes) (version 2) | ecosystem: Environmental > Terrestrial > Soil > Wetlands > Peat... | reverse complement strand
ATAAAAGAATTATAACTATTAAAAAAAGTTAAAAAATAATAAAAAAAGCACAAACAAAAGAATTGAGAATATATATTTATGTGGACTATGAGCAATATAAGCTAGTGGAAGATTAAAACTGTTAGATATTTATGAGAATCTCCTAAAAATATTTTTTTCTGATTAATAACTAGAGATGTGGTTAAAATAAGTAATGTTAGATATTATAACATAATATGTTGCTAAAACTATCAATATTGCATATAATAATATTAAGGGAGTGAAATTTATGTCAAATACTTTAAATGAAAGACTAAAACAAGCAAGAAAAAATTTGGGATTATCACAAGAATATGTTGCTGATGTAATGAAAATGCATAGAACAACCATAACAGCGATAGAAACCGGAAGTAGAAAAGTTATAGCTAGTGAACTAAAAGCATTTTCTGAGTTGTATGGAGTTACATTAAATGAATTAATGTACAATGAAGAAAACAAAAATGAAGATAAAATGTTTGCAAGAGCATTTTCAAGTTTATCAGATATAGATAAAGAAGAAATAATGAATTTAATAGAATTTAAAAAGAAATTTAAGGAAAGAAAAATCAAGGAAAGGTATTTAATGAATGCCTAATGATATTGATTTAAGTAATTATTTTTACAATTCAGAGGTTCTTGCAAAAAAAGTATTAGAGATTTATTTTTCAGAAAAAATACCTTCTATCCTATAGATCCTTTTGATATTTTGAGTTGTTTTGATATTCTATATCAATTTAAGGATTTGGAAGGTATTTATATTTTACCTAAAGATGAAGAAGATATTCCTATTATAGGGATTAATAATAATAGACCCATAACAAGGCAAAGGTTTACCGTAGCACATGAACTGTGTCATCATTTAAAAGATAGAAACAGTGATTTTTTTTGCCCTATAAATGGGATAAAAAATATGCAGATAAATTCGCAAGTGAATGAAGGAAGCTGATTTAAATGATGATTATTCTTATTTAAGTGAAGTTTTCTATAGGGAGATAATTTTATCAATAATTCAATTGAATACAAAGTTTAAATTATAATATTTAAAATGAATAATATATATTTAAAATAATTACAATTAGAAAAATTACGGAAAATATATAACTTAATTTGGTACATAAGAAACAAAATAAGTAATGTCTTACAAATCCTTTGAATAATTTTTGAAAACAAATAAGCTGTGAGACAATTCGCCCCTTTTTTTGCCCCTTATAGTCTAAAATAAATAGGGATAGACAAGTATAGTTTAAAAAACAAAGGGAGCATATAAGACACTTTGAGGACTATTTAAAATTGCTTAAAACGCCACTTTACGAACCAGTTGGTCGCAGGTTCTACTCATTGTTTATGCATAAAAACTAATGGTGGCAATGCCACCATATTGCCACCGATACATAAAATATGATCAAATAAAAATAGTTAATATTTAATAGAAAAAAATAATGTTCACCCCATAAGTGGCTTAATATCAATGATTGTATGATAGTTTTTAATATATATAGATAAGAAAAAATATGAGATGTAAACAAACACCTCATATTGAGACTGTTGTTGATATAGTAAAGGTAATGTAGCCAATTAAAAATCCATTGTTACTTTGAAAGGACCTCTGCTATTTTGAAGAAACCTTTGCAGAGCACCCGAAAAGAAGCAAGCGAAAAATAAAGACTAACTAATACCCAAACAAGTAGTCCTTACAATTGGCGAAGCCATACGTATCAACCTCTAATATAGAATAATGATAGAAAAGCGATAGGATTAAAGATTGACCGTCTTTAGTCCTATTTTCATGCCCTTTTTCAGGAACAAATCCAGATTAAAACTCCATTAATTTGCTATGAGAATAACAAGATAGGTAATATAAAGTATACAAATATTAAAAGTATGATAACTATGGACTGTATCTTAAAATACAGCCTCAGTTCCGTAATCAATTCTTTTGAGAATTCTTCTTGCACCTCATCACATTTTTTAGTTTTATTATAAATTCTAACAATAGCCACTAAGTTACATATAAGTACTATAGGTATGGTAATAGTTATTAATAGTACAAAATCACCTCCATTTTCAAAAGAAAGCATCCCAAATACTCCAGATACTACTGACACAAAACTAATTATTATACCTACGAAGATTGTGATATGGCCCATGATTTTTGCTTTTATCCTTATATCATCTAACATAATTTTATAGCTCCTTTGTTTTGATTTTATAGAATTACTTAAGTATGTGAATTTTTACTTAGGTATAAATTCTTGTCTACAGACAAAGTTTTTATAACGCTCAAGCATTCTAAAAACCCTTTTTCTTTAAAATTTCAGCATTAAAATTCTCATTAAGGAACAAATCATCAAAGGTATATTTCAAATAATTGGATATGTTAATATTTGGAACTCGGCATAATATCATAGCAATTAGATCTAATTTGTATTACAATTCAAGAATTAGTTATTACGATATAGTTTTTACTCAATACATCATAACACGAGAAGTAGATTATTTTGTATTTTTTATGTATCTTACATTTAAAATTTTCCATTAATATAACAATTGATAAAGTTTGTGCGTGGAATTGATGGAATGGTTGTCAGAATTTTTGGGAGGAAAGGAAGTAAACAGAATCCAGATGGTAAATATGAAGGAAGGGTTGGAAAAATACAAGAAGATGGACAGACTCTGATAAGAAAAATCCAAGAGAAATCCAAGAGAAAGAGAATACATTTGGGATAAAATTTAATATTAATATAAAATATGTATATAACAGTTGCAATGTGCAACAGTTTCATGTTACAATTTAATAGAGGTGATTACTTGGAAAATAAAGAAAGTAATCATTTGTGTGAGTTAATTAGAGTATTGGTAAGGAACTTAGGTATTTGATAGTTTAAATATTCTGATTGAGGCAGTAAATCAAAATAAATGTTGTTAGGAGGAGTATTAATTATGCAAAATAGCATTAAGGGGCAAGTTAAAAGATACTATGGAGGTATTGCAAAAAAAGTGAGTGCGGAATCTAAAGTTAGTTGTGGGTGTGGTACATCATGTTGTGGAGATGTTACAAATAACTCACACTTATATACAAAAGATTTTATAGAAGGATTGCCAGATGAAGTTGTAAATGCGTCACTTGGTTGTGCTAATCCTATTCTGCTTGCAAATCCACAAAAGGGAGAAGTTCTTTTGGATTTAGGAAGTGGTGGTGGAATAGATGTGTTTATTTCATCAAAATATATAGGCGAAAATGGAAAAGTATACGGTCTTGATATGACAGATGAAATGCTCGAATTGGCAAATAAAAATAAAGAAAAAATGGGAGTTAAAAATGTAGAATTTTTAAAGGGATATATAGAAGATATTCCTCTTGATAATGAAACAATAGATGTTATTACATCTAATTGCGTTATAAATCTCTGTGAAAGTAAGGAAGACGCATTAGCAGAAGCTTACAGGGTATTAAAGAACGGTGGTAGATTAGCAATTGCGGATGTTGTCGTTCTTAAAGACATACCAGAAGATATAAAGCAGAGTGTAGAAATGTGGGTAGGTTGTATTGCAGGTGCATTGCCAGTTAAAGATTATGAAGACATACTAAGAAAAGTTGGATTTAAAAATATTGAAATCACACCAGTAAATATATACACAAAGGAAGTCATAGAAGATATAGCTAAACAGAAAAATTTAGGTGATGTATATAGTAAGATGAATGCGGAACTTGTTGATGGAGCTTTTGCGGGGGCCCACGTAAAGGCATACAAACTTTAATGGAAAGTTTGGTAAATAAGTAAAAGGAGTGCATTAAGTGGATTATAAAATTGAAGAAATGACATGTGAAGACTGGGATGGAGTTGCTCAAATTTATTTAGACGGTATAAATACAGGTAAGGCTACATTTCAGACAGAAATACCAAATTGGGATGATTGGAGTAATGGTCATATTAAAACTTGTAGATTAGTTGCTTGTTTAGGTAACAAGATATTGGGGTGGTGTGCTTTAAGTCCTACTTCAAGTAGATGTGTTTATGCAGGGGTTGCGGAAGTTAGCCTATATATAGGAGAAGAATATAGAGGAAAAGGTATAGGAAAAGCTTTATTAAAAAATTTAGTTGACTTAACAGAAGAAAATGGATTTTGGACTTTACAATCTGGAATTATAAAAGAAAATACTGAAAGTATAGAATTGCATAAAAGATGTGGATTCAGAGAAATAGGTAGAAGAGAAAAAGTAGGGAAAATGAGTAGTGGTAAATGGCATGATGTAGTTTTAATGGAGCGTAGAAGTAATAAAGTCGGAATAGATTAGAAAAGGATTTAGCATTAAAGATTGCTTCGGGTTTTGGCGGTGGGATATGTCAGGGAGAGGTTTGAGGTGCTGTAAGTGGTGCTATAATGGTTTTAAATCTTAGATATAGAAATAGTAAAATAGAAGATAGCGAAGCAAAGGAAAAAATATATCGAGTTATAAGAGCGTTTAGTGAAGAGTTCAAAAATATGAATGGTTCGATTATATGCAATGATTTACTTGGACTTAATTTAAATAAAGAAGAGAATAGAATATTAGCCAGAAAAAATGGATTATTTAAAGAAAAATGTCCTAAGTTCGTTGAAGACGCTATTAATATTTTAGAGAGCTTCTTATAGGACTTTCTTATATAATCTATTTATGATGGTATTTACATATATTTCATGTAATACTATTCTATAATTAGAATAGTAAAGGAGGAGGAAATAATGACTCAGATTGAGGTTATACTTCTATCTCTTTTATGTGATAAAAATTATTATGGTTACGAATTTGAAACTGTAATAGAACAAAGAAATATGCGAGGGCGGACCAATGTAGGGTTTTCATCAATCTACAATTTTTTAAATAAACTTGAAAAAAATGGACAATTAAATAAAGCTTTAATTAATCATAAAGAAAATTTAATTATAAGAAAAAAATTTTACTTCTAGATTATGGATGGAAACAGCAAAGAAGGTGATTTATATTAGTAAGCTATCCGACTTACCCAATATAGGTAATGTGTTAGAAAAAATGATGATAAAAGTCCAAGTAAAAACCCCAGATGAATTAAAGAAGATTGGCAGTAAAGAAACATTCTTGAAAATAAAAATGATAGATAGCACTGCTTGTTTTAGTAAGTTATGTGCATTAGAAGGTGCGATTGAAGGAATTAGGTGGCATCATTTATCTGAAACTGTTAAGAATGATTTAAGGGATTTTTTTGAACATATAAAATAAGATATTCTATTAAGAATAGAGATAAAAACACAGTTTCGGTTGGTAGTCCGAACTCATCTATTTTTTATAGATAGCAGTATCATTAAAAACAAAATATTTAAAGGGAGACTATCGTATAAATAAATCCTATTTCTATGAGTCACATTGAATATATTTTAATATTAGTTTATGGAGGTAAAATTACTTATGCAAGGATGCAATTATTGTGGAGTTAATAAATTCGAAGATATGTTTTCTTTGAAAAAGTTGGCAAATGGAGGTTATTGTTCCTTAGAATGTGTATCTAAAGATATAAAACAGCATGAATACCTCATAAAATACTATAATAATGATATTAAAGCGACAGGACGCGTGATAAATCATTTACCTATAACACCATGCATTAGAACGGTTATCCGTTCTTTTTTTATTTGTCTGACTCTTTTTCAAAATCTAAAGTTTAGATTAAAAGATGCCCAAAGATAGAATGAGCGATTGGAAAAATTTAATTGGGATTGCTTAAATGGAGGAATAATCATTAATAAAGAATGAAAATAAAACAGATGTAAGCTATGATATAAAAGGGATTATTGAATAGGATAAAGGATATTAGAGAGAAAAATTAATAGTGGGTTGAAGTTTTATAAGGTTAATCATTGTAATATTTGGTTAATGTAATATTAAAAAATTATTATATATTTATTGCAAAGTTATTGATATAATATAATCAAAATATTACATATTTAGAATTGATTATTAGAGTAGGTGAATAAAATATAGAGTTACATACAAAAATAACAATTTTTTTAAAATTTAGGTAATAGGCTTTTGGGGGTATATAAATATGGGAAACAAAGCTTGGTGAAGTGTGGATTTATATGGGTACAACACACTAAGATATTATTTGAAGTGTGGAATCTTCCTGGATTTCATTAAATATATTTAAGATAAGAAAATCTTAGAAGTTTGGATAGGTGAAATTTATGATAAATATTAGAACGTTATTTTTAATTCTTATTATATGTTTAATAATAGGTATATATTTTATTTTTAAAAGGGCTAATGCATGTAAGGTACAAAGAAAATTTTATGAGAGAATGTTGCACTATACTAAGGATATAATTTATTATTATCAGACGTATCCAGAGGCGAAATTTTTATATGTAAGCCCTTCAGTAAGAGAAATGCTGGGGAGATATGAAAACGATTTTTATAATGATACTAAATTAGTGTTTAATATAGCACACAAAGATGATTCCGAGGATTTATATAATAAAACAATTGGGCAAGTAGACTTTAATAAACCCCAGTTTACAAGGTGGTTACATAGCAATGGAGAATATGTATTTACAGAAGATCATGCTGTTCCAATATACGATAAATCAGGAAGATTAATAGCTGTTGAAGGTAGTGTTAGAAATATTACTTATAGAAAAAAGTTAGAAGAGGAATTGGAATATAGAAGAATACATGATACAATGACAGGATTATATAATCGGGAATATTATGAGCAATATTTTAATGATTTAGATATAAAAGATGAAACGATGGTGGGCATAATTGTTTGCGATTTAGATGGTTTAAAACATACAAATGATAATTTTGGTCACAAAGTTGGAGATAAACTTATAATTGAAGCTACAAAAATTATTAACAGGCATTCTTTAAAAAATATCATTGTTTCGAGGATAGGCGGAGATGAAGTTTCAATTATTACAATAGGGCTAAATGAAAAAAAGATTGATGAAATGATTAGTTGTATCAAAGGCGAAATCATTGAATTTAATGAAGTGAGTGTAGATATAATTATTAGAATATCAATAGGTTTCTCAACAATACAGAGCTCCTTTGGTAATATGACTAATCTATTTAAAACGGCTGATGAAAACATGTATAAAGAAAAAAGAACTGCAATAATGTAGTATATTCTAAGAGTTATCTATTCTAATTTTATATAGAAAAAAACAAGGTATACATATGACAAACCCTATATAGTGCTGTATCAGTATATATAATATGCTAGATATTCTATAGATTTAGATAGAATATCTAGCATACTATGATAAAGTAACTAAAAAAACCTAAAGTAATTAGATTAATATAAATATATAAAATATACGAGGTGATAGCTATATGGGTAATTTTCAAGTAACAGCATCAATAAACACTATAATTGTAGTCGCATTAATTAAATATATGATATATATTTAAGTTGTTGAAAGGATATTTAAAGCAAAAAAATACATCGTTTTGCCAATAGTTTTGATATGGGTTACAATTTCAATGCTTGAAAAAATCAAAGGTGGTATTGAACAAATGGTTCCAGGAATATTAATGCTTATAGTAATTGGATTAATATGTGGTGTTATTGCTGGGTTCATTACAAAAATATACCGAAAAGAAGATGGAAATCTTTATATAAAAGGTGGCTGGCAAATGCTTCTTTTTCTCATTATATCACTTCCTATAAGAGTGATTTTGAGTCATTTAATTACAAGGTTACCTCAAGAGATAGGATTAGATTATGCAACAGCTTATCTTGTAAGGCTAACTTTTTTATTTATAGGAAGAGCTATAGTTATATACATGAGAGTACTTGATTTTTGGAATGTTATTCATTCACAAAGAGAAAAGAGAAAATTAACAAGAAGGTTAAGAAGAGAAAGCAGAAAAAAAAAATTCTCATAAAATTTTAATATACAGTTACAATTATTAAAACCAAATAATTAGTTAAACTACCGTATTATTCGTAATGAATTTTACGGTAGTTTTACGTCGCACTTAAAAAAGAATCACTTAACCAATAAAACGTTTGTGTTTTACTTTGAGAATACTTCAACATAATTATTGAAATCTAAAGTATGAACAATGGTTTTTGAAATCGAATAATACGTTATTTCAAAATGAAAATATTTACTATTATAGAATATAGTTACGTAAAAATATGTATAATATGCTATAATTTTTATAGAGTTAGGTCGAAATGGAAGAATATAGTACTAATACTTACGATAATAATGGGGAGTGGTTATATTTATTTTAAGGGGGAGTTTATAAGTGAATTTGCAGATAAAAGAGGAAAAAAGAATCAAATTAAAAGGTGTAAAACGTTTAAGACAATATGTATTTAGAACTTTAATTTGTATAGCTGTTATTTTATTAATTGGTTTTTCATACGAAAAGATTGGAGAATATAATGATTCTAAAAAATATTCTCCTGTAGGAAAAATGGTTGATGTAAATAATCATAAAATAAATGTTTACAGTAAAGGTAAAGGGAATGTTACTGTAGTTTTTTCATCGGGTCAGACTACCCCAAGTACATATGCAGATATGTACTCCCTTTATAATGAAATTTCAAAACATACTAGAATAGCTGTTTATGACAGACCAGGACATGGATGGAGTGAGGTAACAGATATAGCAAGAGATGCAGATTCTATGGCAAAGGAAATGCATACTGCTTTTAAAGAAGCAGGACAAAAATCCCCATATATATTGGTTGGTCATTCATCTGCATCATTACCGCTAATAAGATTTACACAAATTTATAAAAATGAAGTATCTGGGATAGTTCTTATAGATGGCGGTAATCCTGAGTTCTATGCTAAAGATGATTCGCAATTTCCGAATAGCTTAATATTTAAGAACAAGCTACTAAAGGCTACGGGGTTAGCGAGGTTAGTACTTTATCATACAGGTTATATTTCAAAAAATCTTAAGCTATTACCTGATAATTTAAAGCAATTATATTTAGTAATGTCTTTAAAAACTATGTTTAATAAAAATATTGTTGATGAAGGTAATATGACAAAAGCAGATGCAAAAACCGTTTTAGCAAACGGTCATTTAGGGAATATACCACTTAGAATAGTGACTTCTGAAAGTAACAGTTTAGATGCTAAATGGGAAAATAGTCAGGAGGCATTGAAAGATTGGTCCACTGATAGTATGCAAATTGTTGTTAAGGGTTCAACTCATGCTATACATCAAACTAATCCTAATATTATAAATAATGAAATAAAAAAATCGATAAAAAATATGAATTAACTTGAAGATTAATTTTATTAACGTTATTAATTTAAAAAAGATAAATGTACATAAAGGAGATAGAGAGATGAAAAAAAGGAAATTAGGTGATAGATATGGAAGAACAAGCAATCATTAATAAAGCAAGAAAAGGATTTGATGAAGATTTTGCTAAGAAAGATTATATGGAAAAGCGTACTGGTGATGATGATCAGTTAAAGAAAATTATAAATAGCCTAAATATTTCACCTCAAAGCAAAATATTGGATTTAGGAACAGGAAGTGGGTATTTAGCATTTCCAATAGCAAAAATACACATTGATAGTGAAATCATAGGATTAGATATAGCAGTTAAAACATTGGCTCAAAATAGAGAAAAAGTTCTTAAAATGGAATTAACCAATTTGAATTTTGTTGATTACAATGGAGTGAGCTTTCCATTTGAAAGCAATATGTTTGATTATGTTATAACAAGATATGCGTTGCATCACTTTCCTAATATTGACAAGACTTTTGCGGAGATAAGTAGAGTGGTAAAGTCTGGTGGAATGCTTTTTATTTCTGACCCGACACCAAATGAGAATGATGATATTCGATTTGTTGATTCTTATATGCAGATGAAAGATGATGGACATGTCAAATTTTATACAAAAGGTGAGTTTATTGATTTGACTGATAGAAATGGTTTTAGAATGGCAGATTCTTTTAGCACGGAGATACGCTTTTCAAGCGATAGAGTGGGAAAGTACCTAAAGATAGTTGATAGTATTGATAATAGTATTATTGAAGGCTACAATGTTGATGTTAAAAATGGGCAGACGTACATTTCTGAACAAGTATTAAATTTGATATTTATAAAGCAATAGCTATACATATTATGGAGAAATTTTTGTCGTGTTTCCATAACAATAATATTGGGGGGGAATAAATTTGAAAAAATTAATGAAAATTAACATGCTAAAATTAGTTGGTGCTATTGTAGTTATAATTGTTGCTTTTAATGCTTCATGTCTTACGCCAAAGGGAGCATTAAGAACTCACTTGTTCATACATGGACATCCAGTTATAGCTTTTATAACATCCATAACTGATGATGAATTACATGATAAAATAGATAGTAAATTGCTTCAAACTGAAAATGCTCATAGTTATACATTAACTAAGCCTATTATAGAAAAACAAACAGGTGGTTATCTGGCAAATTATATAGTCAGAAAAAAAGGACTATTCTAGTTTGTAGAATATTATGGAGAGGCATAAAATCTTTAATTAATTCCTAACATTCATATATTACGGTGCTAATTGGCACATAGGGTATATCGATTCCATCGCTTTTAGGGTTGAAACAGGGCTTGCAATTGCAATATTTTTGTAAGTTATTACGGGCTTGTGCTTTGGAGTGGTTTTGGGAGCTGTGAGTTATAAAACCAAAAACAGTTATTCAACGATACTTTTGCAGGGGGTCATGAATATATTTGGACGATGAATACTTCGACTATATTTTCTTTTTCAAAAACTAAATCTAATTCTTCAATTTTACCATAGACATCAGAATTACGATAGATTGATGTAACATTTATGAAAATGTCGACATAATTATTGCAAGTAAGAACAATAGATTATTAATATAATAGGAGCATTCCTGTTATGAATTAAAATGAGCTTTGAAAAAAAGAGCACCTACTGATAAAATACAGGGGATAACAGTTGCAACTTTTATCCCTAATTTATAATTATCAGTGGAGGTACTCAAATGAATTATACACAAAATGAAAAGATTATGTCAATAACAGAAAGTACATTAGTCATAGGAATTGATATCGCAAA
>Ga0209125_1003356_pt1 | contig 11097 bp, 9 predicted proteins | sample BarGraIncub1131A_FD_184503 | JGI IMG/M metagenome (GOLD analysis project Ga0209125, IMG submission 184503) | Arctic peat soil microbial communities from Barrow, Alaska - Barrow Graham LP Incubations 11-31A (SPAdes) (version 2) | ecosystem: Environmental > Terrestrial > Soil > Wetlands > Peat... | reverse complement strand
GGAGAAGTGGCAACAGGTACACCGTCGGGAGTATAAATGTCGGCAATGATTCTTGCCATACCGGGAGCTTGCGGAAGAATTCCAAAGGTGCTTAAGTCAGGTTTTAAAATCCAGCTCGGATAGCCTCCGGCAAATCCGTCTCCAGCCGCTTGTTGAACAGTGGCTGAGGTATCCATGGAAAAGACCACCGAGGGAAAGGTGATACTTCCTTGCATGACGTTTTCCAAGAAATAGCGCACGGGGACATAACGGGCTCGCTGGATATTAGAATTATCATGTAGAGTCACCCGAATCGTGTGGATCTTATGTTCATGTAGGGCTTGGCGGATATGATCAACCCATTCTGATTTTTGCATAGATGAACCACCTTTTTACTCGAATAGAACTAATCAGAGAAATGTTCATAATCTATTATAATATGCAATTATGGTGCCAAGGCATAAGTCCTCCTGACACGTACTTTTTAGCGAATATTGGCCGCATCTGTACTTTAACAGTAGACACATTGTTGGAAGTGGTTTAGAATAAAACCAGGATCCACCAAATCTCTACCACTTTAAGATCAAACTTTCGAGTGATCGATATTTCATCTATCTCAGGGAGGTTATTGTGAATCAAGACAAGATTGTAAAATTCAGCTCTACCCTAAAAACATTATTTGAATGCGCAACCCGTATTGCTGCCTATCCATCCACCGTTTTGATCCAAGGAGAGACTGGGGTAGGCAAAGAAGTCGTGGCTAATTGGATCCATAAACATAGCCCCCGTGCGAATATGCCGTTTATTAAAATAAATGCAGGGGCCATTCCAGAGAGCTTAATTGAATCAGAGTTATTCGGGTATGAGCGAGGCGCCTTTACAGGGGCGAAAAATGAAGGCAATCCAGGGCTTTTTGAACTGGCCGATAAAGGAACGCTGCTGCTTGATGAGATTGGAGAGCTATCTCCCTCCCTGCAGGTGAAATTGCTTCGCGTCCTTCAAGAGCAAGAGATCCGTCGGGTCGGCGGAAGTTGGTCAAAAGCCATTAATGTTCGGGTGATTGCCAGCACGAATCGGGATCTCCGTCAGTTAGTCTTAGAGGGACGCTTTCGAGAGGATCTCTATTACCGATTTAATGTCGCCTATCTTCATGTCCCACCTCTACACGAACATCCAGGTGATATTTTGCCTTTATTAGATTACTACTTAGAACGAATTTGCCAAGAGTTTAAGATTACAAGAAAGCTTACCCCTGAAACACTGCAGATTCTTCTACAGCATGACTACCCAGGTAATGTCCGTGAACTGCGTAATCTAGTGGAAGGGTTATGTATTATGACGGATGAGGAGTGGATCACGCCTGAAACACTTCCACCTCACATTCGGGGTCAAGTAAGTCAGCAAATCAATCCTTTGTCACTTCATGCTCACATCGAAGTGACGGAACGAAAAGTCATCATGGAAGCGTTAAAGGCCGAAGCAAGTATCCGCCAAGCTGCAAAACGGTTAGAAATCAGCCATGCCACGCTCTTGAGGAAAATGCAAAAATATGGGATTACGCAGGAAACAAGAGAAGCTCTACACTAAGGGAATTTAGGGTAGAGCTTCTCTTATGTCGTTTCAAGTAATTCAAAGAAGTCTAGCAAATGAAAGCAGCTAATCTCTCATGAAGATTAGCTGCTTTTGCGTCATAGATCATGTTTCGCGTCTCTTCTGACAAGGTGACTGTTTCTCCTTGCCTGGTCACATAACCAAGATCGGCCAAGGCTTCAAGCACCATCCAAACAGCGCGAGGGTTCAGGGCTAATTCTGCGGCCAGATCATCGCAAGTTGTGCTTTTGCGCAAGGCCTCGACCATTCCGCTCTTTACTGCAGCGCCCAGGATTAAGAGCTCCTGGGGTAATGCCATGATTTTATCGCCCAGCATGCTTATCCCCCCTTCCATTTCCTATATTTTACTAATTCGTTAATCGGTTGTCTATTACCACCATGCGATGCAATATAGCCTATTAAGCTGAACTTCCTGTTAAAGTCTGTGAAATTTCAAGAATATTGTAAAAAGAAACAGTTGTTGGCAGGGTTTTACAATATAATGCAGAATTTAGGTCATAGAAAGACTTTGCTATAGTACAGCTCGGGAAAGTTTTCGGTGATGAAGGAGGAGTATTGTATGCCGTCATTTTCAACGAAGGTCATGTTTTTTGCGATTATAAAAGGGTTGTTGGCCCTGTGGCAGATGTGGCTAATCCTAGGGGCAATTGCTTTTATAAAATTCACTTATATATTATGGGAGAAACATAGACTATCGAAATCTGGTATCAACGAAATCGATCATATGGACGGGATTACCTTTGAAAAGTATCTTGAAGCGCTTTTCGAAAAACTCGGTTACAGGGTCAACAGGACACAATACGTTGGTGATTATGGTGCTGACCTTATTACTTCTAAAGATGGAATAAAAACTGTGATCCAAGCAAAAAGATATAAACAAAAAGTGGGTATAAAGGCAGTACAAGAAGCGGTAGCCGCAAAGGGAAAGTACAGATGCTCGGAAGCCATGGCTATTACAAATAGCTATTATACAAAAGCGGCAATCGAGTTGGCTAGAGTAAATAGAGTTAAATTGTGGAACAGGGACCAATTAGTAAAGGCATTGTTGTCAATCAAGAAGGACAGTCCCGTCATTGAGCATGAACAAGAAGTTGCAGCTGCTGCACATGAAGAACAAGCCATAACGAGAAATGATGTTTGTTCGGTATGTAATAAACCAGTTTCTGAAAAGGTGATGCAATATTGTTTATCAAACCAACAGAGATTTAGTGGCAAAATTTATTGTTATGACCATCAGCGAAAATAATGATAGCGAGCAATGCCAGATATTGTTTGAAGGGCAGAAGGATTGGGTAAAAACAATGAATGTTAAAATCTACAAAAAACTTGTTCGTGATAAAATACCCCAGATCATTCAGTAAAGCGGGAAACAGGCGATCATAGAAGAGGTTTCCGGTGAGGAATACCTAGAATTATTAAACGCAAAATTGGGTGAAGAACTCCAGGAATATATAGACAGCGAGAGTGTTGAAGAACTGGCTGACTTGGTTGAAGTTGTCTATGCGATCTTAGAACATAAAGACGTCTCTCTGAAGGAATTTGAAGTGATCAGAAATCGAAAAGTTGAGGAGAGAGGCGCTTTCAAGAAAAAACTATTGCTTAAAGAAGTTAGCGATGGTTGAGGGGTTGAATCAAATTGACAGTTAAAAGCAAGCAGAAGGGAAGTCTTGGTAGTGTCGCCGAAGATCTCTTTGTGGAGCTGTTTTGTGACACCTTTGGTCCGGATCAAGCACAATATCTTTTTCTCCAGTATCCTGTCACCGATATTTATGGAAACAGGCGCTCAATTGACTTTGCTCTGGAAAGTGAAAACCTAAAAATAGCGATTGAAATTGATGGGGAAACCTACCACAACCCCAATATGGTTTCCTCTAATAAATATTACGACGATCTCGCCAAGCAAAATAGCCTGATCTATCAAAACTGGAAAGTTTACCGGTGGGTTTACAACCAGTTGAAGCACCACCCTGAAAAGGTCAAAGATGAGTTGCGAATTTTCGTGGGAGAAATTCCATCGTTTCAAATGCTGGAGGATTATCTGCCCAAACAAAAAGGAAAGCTCATTGAACTACGTGAGCATCAACAAGCTGCCTTGGATAATTTACAGACGATGCGTGATCAAGGGGAAAGCATTGCACTTCTTTATCATGCCACAGGAACGGGAAAAACAGTGACCGCTGTTAGTGATGCCAAACGACTTGGGAAAAGAACGTTGTTTTTGGCGCATACCAAAGAACTAATTACCCAGGCACAACACACCTTTAATGACATATGGGATAAGGCGGAGACGGGCTTGTATGTCGCTGAGCAGAAAGATAATAACGCTTATGTGGTCTGTAGTAGCATTCAAAGTATGGCTAGAAATCTTGATGTGTTCAAACCAGATGATTTTGGATATGTCATTATCGATGAATGCCACCACGGTACAGCAGAGACATATAGGAAAGTGTTAAGCTATTTTAAACCTGAATTCACACTTGGTCTCACGGCAACACCCGATCGATCGGACGGGGAGAGTATTCTTGAAGACTTTAAGAACGTCGCTCATAAACTGGATTTGCAACAAGCCGTCGAATTAGGCGAGCTTGTCCCTATACGGTGTATCAGGGTTAAGACCAATGTTGATCTTTCCACAGTAAGAATTAATGGGGTTAAATATTATGCCCAGGACTTGGAAAGCAAACTTTTTGTGCCAGAGAGAAATAAGATCTTAGCAGAAACCTACCTGAATTATGTTAAGGGCAAGAAAACGGTTGTCTTCTGTGCTTCCGTTCGACATGCTACGGAAATATCCGAGATGTTTAAACAGCATGGGATTAAGAGTGAGGCGGTCTCTGGATCACTCAAATCATCGGAAAGGTCAAGAATACTGGATCAGTATGAAAATGGGGATGTTCAGGTTTTATGTGCATGTGACCTTTTAAACGAAGGTTGGGATAGTCCTAAAACTGAAGTATTGTTCATGGCCAGGCCTACGCTCAGTAAAACACTTTATGTTCAGCAGTTGGGCAGAGGGATGCGCAACTGTGATGGAAAAGAGTGCCTGATGGTCTTTGATTTTATTGATAATGCCAGTATGTTCAACATGCCTTATTCCTTACATAGGATGTTCAACATTAAGGACTATAAGGTGGGGGAGTACGTTGTCGCTTCTCAGAAACAGTTTGAATTGGATAGAGATTTAATCGCCAGAGGGGAAAAACCCGCTGTGCTTCTGGACTTTCCGGTAGATATTGCTGATTACGAACTGATTGATCTGTTTAACTGGCAGGATGAAGCGAAAGGTATGATATCCCAGCTTGAGTTCGTCAGGATGGTGGATGTACAAACGGAAACCATCGAGCGGTATCTACGTGAAAGGAAGATTGCACCGGATTTAGAGGTCCCATATGGAGATAAAAGGAGCTTTAAATACTTTAAAGAAGAGACAATCGTAGATTATGCCAAACAGTATGGCTGGGGACTGATTAACGCTGCTAATATGAAAGATAAGTTCATGGACATGGTCAGAACTATGGATATGAGCTTTTCCTACAAACCTGTACTGCTCAAAGGGATGCTTGAGCATGTGGACGAAAAGGGTAAGGTATTGGTCGAAGATATTGTCAATTACGTTATGGACTTTTATAGCACAAGAAAAGAGAAAGGCCTAGTCATTGAGAAAAAACAGAGCCTTTACTGTAAGGATGGGTATTCGAGCAAGGATGTTGAAAGAAATATTTTTATGAATCCGTTTAAGCGGTTTGAGGATATGCGGTTTATGAGTCGGTGTCGGGATATTGAGTATGTTGAGTTTAATAGGCATGTGTGGAAGAGGTTGACGGGGGAGGACAAGGAGTGGATTGTTCAGCATTGTGACCAGAAGTTAGAGGAGTATTATAACAAACAGTTATCCAATGGATAGACAAGGGCTGGACTGAAGGGTAAAGACAAGTCGAAGTTCAGGCTTTTGGCATCAAATAGATAAATGAATTATGGAGTATATTTAAAGGGCTAAGGGAGAGGGGATCAGAGAATGGCAAGGCCGAGGGTATTTGTTAGTTCTACAAATTATGACTTAAAACATATTAGAAACGATCTTAGGGATTTCATAGAATTATTTGGTTTCGAACCAGTGCTTAACGAGACTGGTTCAATTACATATGACTACACGAAACCTTTAGACGAGTCTTGCTTTCACGAAGCTAAATTATGTGACGTCTTCATTCTTATTATTGGGGGAAGATACGGTTCCCAAATAAATGATTCTGAGAACCTAGTGAAATTGAAACAGCAAAAAGACTTCTTTGAAAAGTATATTTCGATAACTCGCAAGGAGTACCGAACAGCATATGAGGCTGGCTTACCCATATACATTTTTATTGACAAGAATGTGCATAGCGAATACCGAACTTACCTAAGAAACAAGAACAATGAGTATATTAATTACGCATATGCGGACAACATTGGAATATATGAATTTATTGAAGAAGCTGAGTCGCAATTTAAAAATAATAATATTTGTCCATTCGAACGGTTTAAAGATATTGCTTCATGGTTAAGAGAACAGTGGTCAGGTCTATTCTATATATATTTAGCGGAACTACGCAAAAAACAATCTGATAAAAAGATGTTGGATTCTATTTCTAAGCTTGAGGTGCTATCCGTAAACATAACCCAAATGATAAACGGGGTAGGAAGGACAGTACTTGGAACTAACGGGGAATACGATAAAATTTTAAAAGAGCAGAGCAAAAAACTTATAGGGTTTTACTCAGAAAGGATTGCTTTCGAAGTGGACTTTAAATTCAATTGTAATGATGTTGCATCTAGCTATATTCTGGAAGAAGAATTACCGTTAATATCCCAAGCTCTTTTTGAGGACCTTTTGAATAATGAACTATTAATTGAATGTTTGTTCAAGAAAGAAGTAGTAGTTAATAATAAAGAATTTACTAAAATGATGAAATTAGCCTTAGAACTATTAGAGAAACATATTAAAGAAATCAACTCAAAACTAGAACTTAACTCATTTTCAGATAGAATGTTGCATATTTATGCGGAAGAGATTAAACCGATTATAGAAAAGTATCCAGATTTAAAAAATGAGTTTATTGAAAAATTAAATGAAAATTTGAAAAATAAATTAAATGTTGTACCGTTTTAGATTTGGCGTGTATATATTGATGCTGACTCTATTGTAATAACCGCATTTATAGACCGAATGGTCATAGAACCCGTGCAAAGTTGCCCCTTCATTTCTCAGCCATCAAGCGCTTGAGGCCGTTACCAACGAATAAGGAACAACAATAATACCATCAGTACTTGCACAGAAACGGCAGGTTTTAGCGTCTTTCTGTTTAATGTTTAGATCAAGAACTAGTTGATTGGTTAACTTACAGAGACATACGAAGAACATTCCTATGAAATTCCCATAAGGACCTCTTTTATGTATAATGGTGTGTAATGTATAATTAAAGAAAGTTACGCAGATTGATTAATATAAAAATTGTAAAATGAAATAATGATTAATTAGATCACTAATGGGAGGAAATATGTATGAATTTTGATGTGGTAAGAGGTAAAATTACTAAAATACAACCGACTCAATGTCTTGTAAATAATATATCAAAGTATTTTGAAAAGAACGACGATGTTGGGACTTTATATTTGGGATATCCATTATCTGCAACTGCAGAATCCAAAATTACAATAGACGCATTATTAGTGAGTAAAAAATGTGGTTTAATTGCATTTATTTTCCCTGAAGACAGAAACAGCGCTGATTTAATTATGGAAGAGCAAGATGCACTTTATTATCACCTTGATTATTATTTTAAGAAGTATATTACACTTAGAAAAGGAAGAGATCTTGCTTTCAAACCAATAGTAGTTTCAGTATTTCCTGATGACAATTATCAGGAAATAACTGAACAATATATTCTGAAATCTGATGAGAAAATAGATGAAATACTTATTAAAATACCAAATTTTGGGATTGATACATATAAAAGATTATGTGAGTCTCTTCAAAGAGTAACCAATATTAAACCAAAGAAAAAACGTCAAAATGTTCAAAATGATTTATCTTATGGAGGGAAAATCAAAAGGATTGAAAAAGAAATTGCAAATCTAGATCAATGGCAAAAGAAAGCCGCTCTAGAGCTACCAGAGGGACCTCAAAGAATAAGGGGATTAGCGGGTTCTGGTAAAACCATAGTTTTAGCACTGAAAGCTGCATATTTGCATTCACAATTTCCAGAATGGAATATTGCAATTACATTTTATTCAAGGTCATTGTCTCAACAGATAAAAGATTTAATAAGACAATTTTCTTTTGAATTCTCTGGTGAAGAACCTGATTGGGGAAAGGTCCATATAGTTCACGCATGGGGGACCTCTTCTGAGAAGGGTATATATTCAATAGCTGCACGATCTTTGGATGTCCCACCGTTAAACTTTTATAACGCAATAAATAAATATGGTAGACAAGATGCTTTTAATGGTATTTGCGGTGATCTAATCCCATATTTTGATGAAGATTATGCACCAATTTTCGATGCTATTTTAATTGATGAAGCCCAGGATTTACCTAGTTCTTTTTTTAAGATTGTGTATCAATTGACAAAAAAACCTAAAAGAATTACTTGGGCATATGATGAGCTACAAAATTTAAGTGAGATTGCAATGCCTTCTCTTGAAGATATGTTTGGAAAAGATTCCGAAGGTAATCTGAATATTATATTAGAGAATAAACCTAATGAAGCCCAAACGGATATTATATTGCCAATATGTTATAGAAATCCTCCTTGGGCGTTATCAATAGCTCATGCATTGGGATTTGGACTATATAGAATTAAAGGGAAAGTTCAGATGTTTGATGAGTTAAAGCTATGGGAAGATATTGGATATCAGCGTATGAGTGGTAAGTTGAGTTATGGAAGTAACGTCGTTTTAAAACGAAAGACGGAATCAACACCAGAATATTTTAAAGAATTACTTGAACCCGAAGAGAGCATTCAATCAAAAAGATTCAAATCTTCTGAAGAGCAATATAAATGGGTTGCAGATCAAATAAAGAAAAATATTGAAGTTGATGAACTTGATCCTGATGATATATTGGTGATTTTTCCTGACGCATACCGCTCAAAGAGAGAGTACCTTGATTTCAGAAAATTCTTAAATCAATTAGGAATTAATTCAATATTAGCCGGAGTAGATACAGATAGAGATACTTTTAGAATATCAAATAATGTCTCTTGCTCAAGTATATACCGAGCGAAGGGAAATGAAGCTCCTATGGTATATATTTTAAATGCGAACCATTGTGCTGATGGTAATGAGTTGATTAAATTAAGAAATACACTGTTTACAGCAATAACTCGATCAAGAGGTTGGATTAGGGTCTGTGGTTTTGGTGAAGAGATGAAATTACTTGAGAAAGAAATTAATAAATGTATTGATAAAGAATATACTCTCGACTTTAAGTTACCTACTAAAAAAGAATTAGAATCCATAAGAAGAATAAACCGAGAAAGAACACAAGAAGAAGTGAAAAACTTAAGTATCGCTCAGAATAACGTAAAGCAATTAATTGAAGGTATTGAAAAAGGGGAATTAGATCCCGAATCAATACCACAATTAGAAGCATTATTAAAAGTATATAAAAGATCAAAAATGGTCGAAAAAGATGAGTAACAAAGTAATTCGCTTCAATAAGAACATTCAAAATGTAGCTGATGAGATGAATAATCTGATGCTGTTACTTTATAATTTAAAATTGCTTTATTTCTATAAAGAAGTAAGACCTCAATTAATAAATGGAAAGCAAATAATCACATGGAATGATCATGTACCAGATAGAGCAAATTGCGGATCATCATTTACTACTTTAGAGCAATATGAACACATTCTCAATTCTGGCGCTTTTCACTGTATTTTATTTGATGGCTCAATTATCAGGTCTTCATTTACATTTATAGGTAATAATTTGATAGATCATAGCCACCTGTGGTGGCCAGCACCTTATAATGATGGGAATATTACAGAAGAGTTTACACCACAGAATAAATATGAAGACTTTTTGAATGATCCTAATTGGATGAGTAAAATAAGAATGAGAAGCCCCATTAGGATCGATTTTGATCCAAAATCTGAAAGTGAATCGCATCCATTGGTTCATTTGCATACACAACATCACGAGTCGAGGGCTCATATTGAAAATCCTATCTGTTTTAGTAAATTTGTAAAATATATTTTCCAGAATTATTATCCAGATAATGAGATAGATTTTAGAAAATGGAATTTATTGAACTTTTCATATCAAAAATCTAAAGTATCTTGCTATACATTTTCTAGTGTAATAATTCATATGTAGATGCTAACAACGAGTGCATAAAAAGATACCTATGTTTCAGCGACAAAATAATATTTCTAATGAAAAAAATTAGAAATATTAAAACTGCGATCGAACAATCAAAGGTTTCTAGACGGAATTATTTCGAGTTTTTAGGTGAAGTAAACTATATTTCAGGTTGTTTAAGAACTAACCACGATAAAGGCCACTTCGAAAAGTGGATCTTATCGTGGTTGGTCTTAATGTCAATCTCTTGACAGTTAGACCTAATATAAGGAAATCTTCTAATGTACAGATACAAATAGGTAAGTTAAGAATGAATTTACCCCATGTGCCCCTTTAACTTTCACTAATGAAATGCTAAGTAGTCATGAATTAGAGGTATAGCATGTCTGAAATTATATACGGCGTATATGAGCAAATTATTAACGGGATCATTAATGAGAACCTCAATAAAGTTGATCAAGAACTTGTAACAAAAGAGACTCAGCAGCTGGACTCGGCGGAGTCCTCTAAAATTCTGGCGGATTACCTTACCAGAACTCTTCGCGAGATCTTTAATTATATTGATGATGGTGATACCATCGTCAGAGATCGAGTTAATTTATGTAATGGAATTTTGCAGTACATTACAGAATGTATTCAAAAAGGGAGCTTTAGTTTTAAAAAGGATGAAGCTACCTTGAAGCGGGTCAAGAGTTTCCTCATACTGCAAGATGCGCAAATGCTGTTATCACTGGTGGACAAAAAAGAAAGCACAAAAACATCCTTGTTAGGTTCTGACAAGATTGTGAGACCAGACACTTCTATTTCAGAGAACTCCCTCTTTACTGGGGCAGTTCATGAACCAAGCATGGTTTCAGAACTTAAAAAGGAAATCTTAAGCAGTCATAGGATTGACTTTCTCGTGTCTTTCATTAAGTGGAGTGGCTTAAGGCTGATCATCAATGAACTGACGAAGTTTACAGCCAATGGTGGTAAATTGAGGGTTATTACGACTTCCTATCTTGGCGCCACTGATTTTAAAGCAGTCGAGCAGCTCAGTAGACTGACCAATACGGAAATACATATTTCATACGATACGGAGCGGACTCGACTTCATGCCAAGACTTATGTTTTCTGGAGAGATACAGGATTCAGTACTGTTTATATTGGATCGTCTAATATATCTG
>Ga0209125_1003355_pt1 | contig 11100 bp, 11 predicted proteins | sample BarGraIncub1131A_FD_184503 | JGI IMG/M metagenome (GOLD analysis project Ga0209125, IMG submission 184503) | Arctic peat soil microbial communities from Barrow, Alaska - Barrow Graham LP Incubations 11-31A (SPAdes) (version 2) | ecosystem: Environmental > Terrestrial > Soil > Wetlands > Peat... | reverse complement strand
ATTCGCTTGCTCTTAAAAAATATAGACGTTTATAAAAAATAAAAATCATTTATGGTATCATGAGACAACTCCCCATTCCTATGTTAGAAAAATTCGCTCAGATCTCACCTACTCAAATTCAAATTGGCTATGATAGAGATGTAGATATGAAACTAGGAATGAAGCCAACTAACTACTGGATCCAAGATACTATGAATGTTAGACCAAAAGGTATAGCCACTCTTGGTAAAAATGATATGGTGAATTCAGGAAATTCCCTTACAAGTAGTCTGGTTATGATACAGCCAAAGAGTGGTTCTTCAAGAACGTTTATATTAACTTTCAATAAAGAGATTACCAGAGGAGCAAGCTATAAGCTAATAATTTGTTATGTAACTGTTAAAGGAGCACCTCCTTACAGTGGAGATAATGGAATGACAACTTTTATCGGCAAATAAACCACTTTCGTAGAATATCTTGAATTTATCTAAGCTGACATCGTTTTTTATATGGTGTCAGCTTTGCTTTTGTGGTTATGAAATTCAATATTAAATTTTAACTTTAGAAATCAGTTTTTCTAAGTATACTGATTTCATCTGCTTACTAGCCATAGCTTGCTTTATAGGTGGCAGTTTTAATATAAGAGATAGAACTGCAGCCATTGCTCTATGACTTCCAAAGGCTTGATTATCAAAGATTAAGTTCTGTAGTGTTCCTTTTTCTATAGCCATAAGTACTGTTCTATGTACAGAATTTACTGGAGTTATAATTTTCTGAATACGTCTTTCTAGCATAATACTTTTTTTCGCACAATTCCTTACACAAACTCCACATCCAAGACATATAGCTTCATTTATCTTCATCTTCTGTATTCCAACTTCATCAGTAATTATTTCTATGGCATCTATAGGACAGGCTGTAATACACCTTCCACATTTTACACAGTTGCTATCATTTATTTTTGGGATAAAGCTAGTGGTTTGTACAGGATGTAGCATGCCAAATTTTTTAGCAGCTACTAGTGCTTCGCAGCAGCAGCCGCAACAGTTACAAATGAACGTTACATCTTCCCTAGCATTTTCTCCACATTGTACAAGATTATTTTCATAAGCTTTATGTAAGAGCTCTATTCCCTCTGACGCTTCAACCTCTCTAGCATAATTATACTTAATTAAGGAAGCGGCGGTATTACTAAAGGTCATACATATATCCATTGGTGCATCACAAGCATGACCTACATGATGCATTTTATGGCGACAATAGCAAGTGCTAATGCCTATATGGGATGCACTTTTGATGATATGGCTTGCTCTCTCAAAGTCTAATATTTGCACTTCATTCTTATTAGAAAGAACACTTTCCTGAACAAAAACCCTGCCTAACCTAGTCTCTGTGCTGAAAAACAATTCTTTTACAAAATCTTCTTCTACGTTTAAATATTGATAAAAAAGTTCTGCAAGCAACTTCTGATCTATATCATTTCTGGTCCTCATCATTGAAAATTCAAAAAATCCTGCCATAGGTGGGGGAAGTATATATTGCTGAGTACCATTATTGTCCATATCTAGAAGTATTGCTCTACTTGCAAGCTGATTTAAAAGGTTCTGTGAACTTACTTCATCCATTTTCCATATCTTTGAAGCCATTTTTACTGTGAAAGGTTTTATAGGAAGTTGAGCCACAAGTGCAGCTTCCTTTTCAGTAAATAGTATATTTAAAATTTTATAAAGGGTTTCTGAAGGAGGAGCACCTTGTGGAAATCTATTTATCCTTTCCTCTAAGCTTTTATAAGCTGACTTTCCTACTATATGAGACATTTTATCACCACCATTTATTCTTATCCTTTGAATTTATCATATAAAAACATTTATGTAAACAAAATACTTTACACGAAAAGCTTTGCAAAATAACATAAGCTTAATTTAAACTTCATCCAGAATTAACCAAATTACTTTACTATAAACATGTAATGTAATCAAAAAAGAAATATAAAATCAGGAGGCAAAGTATGAAATTTTCCACAAAACACTAAGTCTTATTCTTACACTTACCATCCTTTCAAGCCCAATTATTTTTTTAAACACAGTTGCATTTGCTGCAACCAATGTAACACCTATTGTAGATCCAGCTGCTCCATTAGGTACAGTTACTAAGGTAATGGTAACATTTTTTGGAGATACTACTACTACTAAGGGCTTTACTTGATATACTTCAACAAAATCAATCAAAAGTGACTTACAAGTAGTTGAAAAAACCTCAGATACTGCTGATTTTACTAAAGGTAAGGGCTTTATCGGTACAAGCGCTGTTCCATCTAACAATACAGCTGCACCAGCGCCAGCAGGAACAACCATTTCAAAAGCAGAATTCTTACATAAAGCCGAAGCTGTTGGGTTAAAGCCAAATACAATTTATTACTATCGGGTGGGAGATGCTTCGCAAGGCCTTTGGAGCACCACAAGTACCTTCCAAACAGCTCCAACTAGTGGTGCTTTTAGTTTCCTTGATTTAGCTGATCCACAGGCTAAGGACATTGGTGAAGCCCAATTAGCAGCCTCAACCTTTACAAAAGCGCTTGCTACCGTTCCAGATTCAAAGTTCATAACTGTGAACGGTGATTTAGTTGATGACGGAAGTGTAGGGTATGAATGGGATTGGCTCTTTAATAATATAGGGCAATCTTTCCTTAACACAACGATTGCTCCTATAACTGGAAATCATGATGAAAAACTTGGTTCTTTTACAGATCATTTTGAGCTTACTCCAGCCTCAGGTTCTGATACTTCAACAGGAGTCTATTATTCTTATGATTACTCCAATGCACATTTTGTAATGCTTACTAATAATGAAAATACTTCAGTAAATGATATTTCCCCAGCTCAAGTTGCCTGGATGAAAGCTGATATTACAAAAGCTCGTGCTAATGGTTCACAATGGATTATTTTGGACATGCACAAAGGACCTCACTCTACATCAAATCACTCTACTGATACGGATATAAACAGCCCAACAGGTTCTAGAAATACTGTTGCTCCTATCATGGCACAACTTGGAATAGACTTAGTTCTTCAAGGTCACGACCATATTTATGCACGTTCTAAGCCAATAAATCCAAATGGTACTATTTATTTAATTCCTGCAACAGCTGGTCCAAAGGTTTACTACAAAAATAAAAATACATCACTGTTGCCTGCTAATTATTATAGTCTCTTTGATATAGTAGATGAAAATCATGTCGCTATTTATGGACCAGATCCAACCGATGCAACTAGACCAGTACGTAGTCAGATACAGAATTTCGAAAGCATCAAAATAGATGGAAACAAACTTTCAGTTATTTCTTATGAAATAGACCAAAACAAGAAAGATGCACAGGGCGTTGCACAGCCATATATTATTGATACCTTTGGTATCTCAAAACCAACCTCTGCAAAAATCACAGCAGTTTCTCAAAATGTTGTGGCTGAAAAGGATAAAGCAGCAAGCTATACAGTTTCTATGAACAATTTGAATAAAGCAAATGCCTTTGAAGTAACTGTAAAGTATGATAGCAGTTTATTTACCTTAGGTAAAATAGATTACTTATTACCTAATCTAACCCAACTTACAAAAACTGATGAGAATGGCGAATTAAAATTAGTATTTGGTAAACCTGACAAAACTACAATTACAACTAGAGATTATGAGGATTTAGTAAAGCTAAACTTTATTCCTAAGACAATTTCTAATAAGAAGACTGTTCAAGTTCAACTTTTGAGTGCAAATGCCTCAACACTTGATACAATCACTGGAAATTACAGCGATACAGCTGATGTAATTGCAGCTTTAGAAAAAGCATCCGATAGTACTAGTATCACTTTTGCTTCAGATATAAATCTTGATGGTAATATAACACTTGCTGATTTATCAATTGCATTGGCTTACTACATGGATAGCAGTTCTTCTGCGAACTGGATAAGTGCTAAAAAAGCAGATGTTAACTATACCGGAGTAGTGGACATTATTGACTTACAAATGATCGCAGGTTATCTAAAATAAATTAAATAAACTTTGATTTACATATGATGACGCCAATGATAGTTTCCTTGGCGCCTATTGACTATAATAATACAATAGGAGAATTGAAATGAAATTAAATAGGATTTTTCTTTCAGTAATTTTAGCATTTATAATATTATTTACGGATTTTGGAATGGTAGCAAATGCTTCTACTACCTTGCTTTCTACCACAAATATTGTGCTTGGCGCCGATCAAAAGGAGTTTGAGCTGGATATAACTGTAAATAATGATGGTAAGCATTACAGCGGCGCAGAATTTGGCATAAACTTAAACGGTGTGGAATTCAATTCATTTATTGCTTTTGTCTTTATCTCAGTAAAAGCTGGCTTCACTTCAAGCTTTCTCAGGCTAGTAAAGGGTATAGCACAGATAATATAATCAAATTTTTCTTGGACTTTTTTTGTGGTACTACTTTCAACATAATTAAGAGATATTCCTTTTTCAGAGGGTAGTTCATAAATCCCTTCTATTGGAGTATTCATCTTAATCTTTATTTGCCCTAGTTTATCTTTATCAAGGTTAGTGTAACCATATTTATTTTTATCACAAAGAGCCGCATAAAGGGAATTAGGAAGATTGATCATGTCCTCAGCAATACGATATGTAAAATCAAAATCTGCAGTATAGTATTCATGTAATATTTCTGGGAGACTTAAACTTAGATATTGGGTGCAACCGTCCAAATAGCTTAGCATTGATATAGCATCTTTGCTAAGACCTACACTTTCATATGCATCTAAATAGCTTAATTTATCTAATACTTCTATAGCTTTAGAGTAATAGGGCTTTGTTTCAATAATTTCTTTTCTTAGGTCTGGTGAAAGCGAGTGTAAATATTTATTATAAACTCTTCGTTGAAGATTGAGCCATTGTTTGTATCTCTCGCTGTATTTAAGATTAAACGCTGGGTATATGCTTTTAAATACACCGTTCCGATTCATATCACTATAAACTCTATTTTCTTTTATGTAAAATATATTATTTTCATCATTATTCACAAAAATACTTGTATTAAGTTTAAAAAGATTAATATAATGCCAAGTAGTTTCATGAGATATAGGCACTCTCATAGCTCCAAGGTCTCCATAATATTTCTTGCTACTGTCAAAATAATGGGTGTAAATTCTTCCTCCGATTCTATTACTTGCCTCAAATAATGTGATATTACAACCTGTTTTCTTAGCTCATAAGCTGCAGCTAGCCCTGCTTCACCAGCACCTATTACAGCTACTTTAACATTCTTGCCGTGTCCTAAAGGGACAAATTGTCGTAATATCCTTAGGAGGGCTGAGGATATTAATAATGTTATTGATATCCTCAACTCTTTTCTCTTTCTTAAGCATATATTTAAGCATTTCATGCCTTGCCTCATCCGTTGGATTATCGACTCTAAATGGAATCCTTAAACTTTTATAGTAATGCATATATCTCACGTCCATTATATTTTTATATTTATATATGCATTACATAAAAATGATATTCCTAGGATAAAGTAATTGATAAATTCAAAAAAAATAAAAGGGTCACAAATTGCATGTGTTCCCTTTAAAATAATTTCCTTTTGTTTATTTTTTTGTTTTTGTAAGCTGATTTCTATCTTCCATTTGAGGAGGCTCTTCCATCCATTTATGTGTAATCATTAATTTACCACCTTTTTTTGCATAATCAAAGGTATCTTTACCAATAAGTGTGAGTTTGGTATGGAGATCACTTCGCATACTAAAGGATGTACCTAGAGCATTGTAACCAATTGCCGAGCTGGATATTAAGCTTGTCATATACATCATAAGTTTATCTGAAAAGGGCGACTTTGTGGAATCTGTAGCTTTTCCTGCCCAGGTGCTTGGTGGCTGGATATCACTTTGTAATAGAACATCACTTAATTTAGTAATAATTTTTTTTGATAATTCTTTACCCTCTATGAAATATTCTTTAACATTACTCTCATTTGCAACTTGTGCAAAGCCTGTCATCAACTGCATACCAAAAATGTTATCTTCGATAGCTTCATTAAGAAAACCAACCTCAATTGTATTTAATGAGCGCGTCTCAGAAAAAGAATTATGCCCACTCATGTAATTTTTGTCTTGAACAAATTCTATTTTATTTGGCATAGATACAGAAGGTGGTTTTGCAAGCACTCCTTTATCTAATAGATAGTTTGTTGTCAGAACATAATATTTATCAGCAATATCATAGTTGTGTTTAAATATATCATGAGCTTCTTTCTTATAAGACATTGCGGAAAATATAGCAGAATGACCAAAATTTAATTTCATAGTTTGGCGTAGAAACATTACATGAAAAAAATCATCAAAAAGTGTAGCTGAATCTTTCATCATGACGTGCTCATCAAAGCCTATTGGGATAACTGCAATTTCATTATTAAATATAGTAACAATTTTATCTATAATAATTTGTGATTCAATAGCAGAAGAACTTAATATATCTTGAGCCTCTTTGTCTAAAGTTTTATCTCTAAAGAAATCATACATTATGAGTCTTGCTGAGGTTGATATATAGGTCATCCATAAGGTACCCAATTCTGATTAAGTCAATTGTATTTTTGCTTCTGTTGTCATTTGAACCCTTCTTTCTTTTTTAGCCTATAATATGCATTAATATTATGCTTTAATTTGCTCGATTTTATACTTATATTTAGAAATAGTATTTAAATTTCCTTTAAAATTATTAGTATGATTTAATAAATTGGGTATTACTATTATTGTGACTTTGTTACTGAAAATATCATTAATCTTCAATTTGGGTAGGTGATTTTATGTATCATGTACTTCTTGGCATTGCATCTATTTTAATATGTTATAAATATGGAGACTGGAAGAATTGGAAGAAGTATTATCCAACTATATTATTTTTTATTTTGAGTAATGTAGTTTGTATTCTCTTAGTATATAATCATCCTCTGTGGCAATATCAACCAGGAATAATAAATCATACCTTCACGGATTTGTTTGTTTGTATAACAGTATATCCAAGTACAGTAATGTTGTTTATTCCTAACTTTCCAAAGAAGAAAACGAAAATTATTACTCATATTTCTTATTATGTTGCTATATACACTATTGTAGAGCTTGTAGCTACAAAGCTAGGGTATTTTACATACAGTAATGGTTGGAATATAGGGTGTTCACTTATATTTAATTATATATTGTTTTCAATATTGTATCTTCATTACAAAAAGCCAATATATGCTTGGATTTTTGCTCTTACAAGTCCTCATATTTTATTTTTTATTATGAAGATACCATATAGTGATATAAGATAAAAAAGGTGCTAATTTATAATTAAATTAGCACCTTAATAATAAGCTGTTTCTATCTATAGAGCATTTAATCTCCAAGTTATACTTTGAAAATCTCCACTTAATTTACCTATATCTATACCTATGTTCATAAGCTCATCTCCACCTACTATCATATCTAGTCCTTGCACTTTATAAGTAAAATCCGGGTTAAGTCCTTGAAATTTGATTCTCCTAGATATAGTGTTAGGCTCTGCCAAAACTTTAAAGTAAGCTGCAAAGGCTTCCTTTTTATCGGTAGTAACTAAAAGCCAAGCTGTTTCATTGCCTTCAAAAGGGCTTAAGAGTCTATAAAAGTCCCCAAACTGAACTATATGGCGGATTTCCTTATACTGTTCAATCTGCTTTTTAGCTAATTGTTTTTCCTCCACCGTGAATTTAGTCAAGTCCATTTCATAACCAAAGTTACCTGACATAGCCACGTTTCCTCTTATTTCTAAACCTGTATCTCTACCCAACTGATGATTTGGAGCACTTGATACATGAGCTCCCATAGAGCAAGTTGGATAAACTATACTGGTGCCATACTGTATTTTAAGTCTTTCTATGGCATCGGTGTCATCGCTGGTCCAGGTCTGAGGCATATAGTAAAGTATACCCGGATCAAATCTACCTCCACCAGAACTACAACTTTCAAACAGAACTTCTGGAAAAGAAGAGGTTATAGTTTCCATAACTCTATACAAGCCTAGCACATATCTATGAGCTAATTCTCTTTGTCTCTCCGCAGGTAATGAAGGTGAACCCATGTCAGAAATAGCTCTATTCATATCCCATTTCACATAAGAGATAGGCGCACTCTTTAATATATTTGATACCATTTTAATTATTTCATCACAAACTTCTTTTCTGGACAAGTCTAGTACTAACTGGGTTCGCTGGTATCTACCTTGCGCTGGTGTTCTGTCCGGAACATGTATACACCAATCTGGATGAGCTCTATATAAATCGCTGTTTGGTGATACCATTTCTGGCTCAAACCAAAGTCCAAATTTTAAGCCTATGTCATTAGTACGTTTAACTAAATCCTCTAAACCATTAGGGAGTTTATTCTTATCTACTACCCAATCTCCTAAAGAACTGTTGTCTGAATCCCTTTTACCAAACCAACCATCATCCAATACGAATAATTCTATGCCAAGTTCCTTTGCTTCCCGAGCTATGCTTTCGATTTTTTCTGCATTAAAATTAAAATATGTAGCTTCCCAATTGTTAACAAGTATTGGCCTTACCTTGTCTCTGTAAATTCCTCTACAAAGTCTTGTTCTATAAAGTCTATGGTAGGTTCTAGACATCTCTCCTAAACCTTCTGCGGAGTAAACCATAACCACTTCAGGTGTTTGGAAAGACTCACCAGCTTTGAGTAGCCAAGTGAAATTAAAAGGATTTATACCTAAAGATACCCTTGTAGTGTTAAGTTGATCCACTTCTACTTGGGCTAAAAAATTTCCACTGTAAACTAAATTGAAGCCATAGACCTCTCCATGAACTTCCGTTGCATCCTTACTCATTAAAGCTATGAAAGGATTATGCTGATGGCTGCTTATGCCTCTTTTACTTTCCACTGATTGGAAACCTGGAACTAAAGCTCTTTTGTATACATGCTTTTCTCTGCCCCAAGCTCCAGAAAGTTGAAGCATGTCATAATTATCATTGTCAAAATCTACGCTCATACTTAGCGCTCTTAAAAGTGTTAACTCATGATTTCCCTTGTTAATAATTTTAGTAGACCTTGTTATAACATCTAATGCTTCAAAAACTGTATAACTTAAAATAACCTCTAAGGCTGTAACCTCATCAAATAAAGTTAATTCTAAGGTTTCTGCTTCTTCATCGTTTTCCACATATGTGGCAGGAAGATCTATAAGCCCTGGTTTCCCTTTTATTAGTCTATAACTAACATACCGTAAATCTGTCAGAATACTACCATTTGCTTGTAATACCTGATAGGAGGGACTTCTAAAATCACCATTACCATAACCAGGATACTCTTGAAAGATATTATCTATAGGTAGTGATGCATCTTCCGCATCAAAATTGCTTTGGCTAGTAATTGGTTTTGAATCAAAGCTTAAACTTTTTATCTTTTTACCCCAAAACAAATTTACAACATGTCCAGTTTTGTACACTTGGATTATATAACTAGTATTTAGTGATTTAATGTGAAATATTCGTTTTTTTTCATTATAAATAATAGGCATAATTAACACTCCTTAATTAATGTGATAATCCCACTATATGGAATAATGTAAACTACATAGAGGGTCTAAACCCTTTTCCTTGAACTTCAGATGCATCAGAAATACTCAAAAATGCTTTATCATCTACATGCATAATTATTTCTTTCAATTCGGGTAATTGTGCTAAAGGTAATATACAGTAAATTATCGTCTTTTTCTCTTTGGTAAACCCTCCCTCACCGTATAAACAAGTAACCCCTCTGTGTAATCTTTTCATAATAATATTAGCAACTTCTTCTTCTTTTTCAGTTATAATAATCACGGATTTCGATTGGTTCAAGCCCTTTACAACATTATCAAGCACAAAGGAAGTAACAAACATTGCAATTAAAGTGTATAGTGCGTTTGGCAATCCAAATATAAAGGCACAGATTGTTACGATAACCAAGTTAATTGAAAATGAGATTTTACCAATATTAAAGTTCGTGTATTTTCTTCTAATTAGCATTGATATTATATCTAAACCGCCAGTTGAACCGCTATGCGCGAAAACTAGTCCAAAGCCAAGACCATTAATAGCCCCTCCATAAATACAGTATAATAACTTATCATTTATATTTAAGATATTAGAAATAGGATGGGTCAATATAAGTGAGATTGAGAAAGTTAACATTCCAACCAATGAGTATATAGTAAATCTTTTATGTAGTTTCATTGAACTCAATATAAATAGCGGAATATTAAGTATTAGAATAACATATCCAGCTTGAAAGTTAAAAACATATTGAAGTATGAGGGCTAAACCTGTAACTCCCCCGCTTAAAAGCTTTGCATGTATTAAAAACATATTTATACCTATGGAACCTAAGAAACTTCCTAACATAATGAAGATTATATCAGTTGAATTGGCTTTGTTAATAAATTTTATACTCATATAAATGCCTTCTTATAAATAATTTTTTTTGCTGACTACTCTACAGTTTTTAAAGCTTCTACCATATCAATATCTTTAAGTCTTTTCATCATAACAGAATTAACAACTAAGGCAAAGATTATTGTTAAAATCGCAGAAATAAAATAGCTTGAGGGATAAATGATGCGACCAAACATAACCATATCCACCTCCGCAGTTCCAATTACATAGCCTGCTATTATTTTACCTATAAAGAGACCGAAGCAAGTACCGAAGAAGGTGAGGATAATATTCTCCCTAAATACGTAGTGGGACACCTCCTTATCATAAAAGCCAAGAACTTTTATTGTGGCTATCTCCCTCATTCTTTCATTGATATTAATATTTGTAAGAGTAAAGAGAACTATAAAGGAAAGCAATGCAGCAGATACAATAAGGACTAGAACAATATTATATATGCTTTTTATAGTATCCTTAAAGTTACGAATATTATCACTTATAAGGTTTACTGAGGAGGCACCCTTTAAGGAGGCAATTTTCCCACCCACCTTTACTTGCGAACTAGAATCCTTTTGATTAAGATTTATATCTATCTGGTTAAAGTCGGGCTTTGCAGTATATAGCTTTTCATATAAAGTAGAGGACA
>Ga0209125_1003354_pt1 | contig 11105 bp, 10 predicted proteins | sample BarGraIncub1131A_FD_184503 | JGI IMG/M metagenome (GOLD analysis project Ga0209125, IMG submission 184503) | Arctic peat soil microbial communities from Barrow, Alaska - Barrow Graham LP Incubations 11-31A (SPAdes) (version 2) | ecosystem: Environmental > Terrestrial > Soil > Wetlands > Peat... | reverse complement strand
TAACAATTCGCTCGTGATTAGATTAGCCGCACTAATAGCCAAATGTTTTTCTTGGCGCGCTTCTTCATCGCCGTTAGCATCTATCCAGGCTTCAAGTTCGGAAATAACATTTTCCGTCCAGTCGGCTAGTTCTTTATCGTTTGTTAATACTTCGGCAATATTTAAATTCAGACCATATTCTCTTATGAAACGTTTGGTTTTTGCTTGCGGCATTTCTGGTAGCTCATTTTTTAATTGATCAATCCAAGATTCTGAAATATTTAGCGGTGGGATATCCGGTTCCGGAAAATAACGATAATCAGCTGAGCTTTCTTTGACTCGTTGGCTAACAGTTATGCCTTTTCCTTCATCAAAACCGCGCGTTTCCGCAATAATATCTTCGCCTTTTTCTAAAGCCTTGCTCTGCCTGGCAATTTCGAAATTAATCGCTTTTTCAACCGAGCGGAAAGAATTGATATTTTTAACTTCGACTTTCGGGTTGAGTTTATGCTTGCCAAGCGGTTTTATTAGACCGTCTTTATATTCCCATTGGCCCTTTTCCTGCAAACTGATATTGGCTTCGCAGCGCATTTCGCCTTTTTCCATATCGGCATTGCTGATTTTTAAATAGCGTAAAATCTGCTGATAGTTCTGGCAGAATTTTTTGGCCTGGGCGGCGTCTTTAATCACCGGTTCAGTTACCAGTTCCATTAAAGGTGTTCCGGCGCGGTTAAAATCTAATAAGCTATAATCTTCTTCTTTATAATGCGCTGATTTGCCGGTATCTTCTTCAAGATGAATTCTAGTAATTAAAATCTTTTCATCACCAACTTCTAAATAGCCGTTATAACAGAAAGGCAGATCATATTGCGAAATCTGGTAGCCTTTTGGTAAGTCAGGATAAAAATAATTCTTGCGGTCGAATTTAGAAAATTTATTAATCTCGCAATTTAAAGCGAGGCCGGTTAATAAAGTCCAGTTTATCGCTTCGTGATTAGGTAAGGGAAGAGTTCCAGGATGGCCGAGACAAATCGGACAGACGTTGGTATTCGGCTTGGCATTTTCGGAATCATTATTGCAAGCGCAGAACATTTTGCTTTTTGTCCGCAGTTCGGCATGGATTTCTAAGCCGATGATTATGTCGTATTTTTTCATATATTTAAATAATCTATTCGCAAAACCGGGTACTCGATATTTTTTTAAAATTTTCCGCTGCTGCCGAATCCGCCCGCCTGTCTTTCAGTAGAATCGCTTATTTCTTCTTCGCTTATTTCAAAGTCAGCAACTTTCTGGATTAAAATTTGCGCGACTTTTTGGCCGGGGACGATATTAAAATCGATTTCGCTTAAATTTTTAACGACAACTATTATTTCGCCGCGATAGCTTTCATCGATTACGCCGCCCATGGTTTTTATGCCGTTACTGGCAATACTGCTCTTGTCCCAGATTAAACCGACATGTCCGGCCGGAATCGCCATTTTTATTCCGGTTGAAACTAAAGCCTGTCCGTAAGGCGCGATTGAATAATAATCGCTGCTATATAGATCATAGCCGGCGTCGCCTAAATGAGCTTTAGTTGGCAGTTTTGCCCCGTTGCTTAATCTTTCTATTTTTAATTTATCGCTATCAGTCCTTTTTATCATTAAAGGTTTTTCTGACAGACTATTTTCGGCTAGAGAATTTTGAGTTGCTGTCGGAAATGATTTAGCCTGATTATTGCTAATAATTTCATTAACTGTTTTAAAGCCAGAATAGTTGCCGCGAGCCTTTGACGCTAGATTATTTAATAAAATTTGTTCATTAATATTTTCGCCGTTTAATAATTCGAGAGTTTTATTCCAAAGTTCTTCATGAATTGTCTCAATAGTTTCATTAGCATTAATTTTAAACCAGCCGTATTCTTCCCGCAGTTTTAAATGGGCCCAGCGGACTTTGGTAATTAAATCCTCGTTGTTTTCATGCTTATGATTTGTTTCAATCGCTTGTCGAAAGCGTTCGCCGTCAAAAAGAAAAACTAAATCCTCGGGAATTAAATGAGAATTAATTTTTTTAAGAAAGTTTTCATCAACGCCAGCGCCTAATCCCCAGGCGATTCCCGTGCCCTTATAATCTTCAGCGATAACATTAATTCCCGCTTTTAATTTGGCGATTAATTCAGCTTGGTATTGAGTACGATTTAAGGCTTGAATAGTTTGCGCTTCGCGCGCGCTGAGGTTAAAAGGATTTCCGTTTCTTAAATAATCGTTTAATATCGGGCCCGATGGCTCAAGAGAGTAAATAGCATATTTCAGATATTCCGCTTGATAACCATTGGTTTTAAGCCTTTCCACTAATAACTTAGCCTGGGTACTTTTACCAAGGTTATTAATGCCATATAAGACAATAAGTTTTCCGCTGCATCCTTTCATATTATTTTTTAAGCTTAGTGATAATCTCGTCGATCTGCTTATATAATTCTTGAAAATTCCCGTCATTATTAATTGTGTATTTGGCGTTACCCATCACTAAAGGAATTTCCAGTTCCGCTTCTTTTTTTCCGTCTTCTAAAAATTCGGCAAAAGTTTTTTTAGCGTCGTCGACATTTTCATTTCTCGATTTCATCCGTTCGTAACGTATTTTTTCTTGAGCGTCGATACTGATTAAATAAAATCCCGCGACATCTTTTAGGCTGATAATATCCGCCATCCGCCTAACGCCGTCAACAATAACTACTTCATTTTTATCATTTTTAACATCTTCGGCAATAACTTTAGCCATCGTATCGCTGCCAAAGCGCGTTCTTAAATCGAAAGAGATGTTTTGTAAATTTTCCCGATTAATCGGAACGTAAATTCTATTTAAAATATCTCTTAACATGGTTGAGAATCGATGGCTGGTAGCGCCGTATTTTTCTTCCAAGTATTTTTTAGAAGCATCTTTGCCGCTCGCTAATGGTCCGACAAAACCGAGAATCAATTTAGACATAGTTTATTTAGAATATTATTTAAGAGTGATGTCTTGCAAGCCGCGGCGCACATCCCAGTCATCAAGATCTAAATCAATATACATTTTTAAATTAGGGAATTTTTCGGATACCACATCAGACATTTTTCGAGCTAATTTTCTTAGGCTAGGATGAACCGCCTTACCATTCCTTAATTCCATAACATAAACCGCAGCTGGTAACGGATAGGAAACGCGGCCAAAAATATTAAAGCCGATAGCGATATAATATTGCTTTATTTCCGGTGTTGTTTCTAATTTAGAAATAGCTAAAGTCTGTTCGGAAATTAATTTTATCGCTTCTTGACGCATATCTTCTGGAAGTTGTTCAAGATACCATTCATTAAAACCAAGCTCGGTTGTTAAAAGCGGCATACGGCAAATGCCGTTTCGGTGGCGCTGAATATCACGAAATGAGCCATAATCTAAAATAAAATCAAAACTGAAATTTCCTAATTCACCCAAGAAGTTAGGCAAACCAGTTTTCATTGGCCGGGAATCGATAATATCTTTATATTTATCTAATTCATCCGCCTTAACCTCAGTATTAAATTTAAAAGCCCCATTTTTATCAGGTGTCAGATAGCTGTATTTTTTTACGCTTAATTCACGATAAGCCTCTTGTTCTTCAAAAATCTGATGTGAAAAACTATGAGTATATTTTTCTTGTAACTGTTTAAGAATTTTTTCGGCAGTTTCTCTAACTTCTAAGAGAGGATGATGATTCAATAAAGCTATTTTATCCCAGGCTTGTCGTAAATTAGTATGCCAGCTTAATTGAGTAGTAATTCCAGCCGGTAAGAAACCGCGCATCGTATCAAATCCGCGCGCTTTAATGGCTTTTAGATACATGCCCTCGTCTTCGCTGGCTTGGCGCGGATATTTTGTCATTAAAAAATTTTGGATTTTTTCTTGATTATTAATATAAAAACTCATCCAATTATCAAGAACTGCTTTTGATTCAGTAGTGCCCAGTGGATCGATAATTGCCTGTTTGCTCATATCGATATAGCGCGTGCTGGTTTCTTGACCACTATATAATTGCCAATCTTGAATTGCTTTATCACCTAAAATACTGATTCCTTCGATAAATAAAGTTGTGCTGCCGCAATCGGCGATACTGGCATGGCCATAGCCGACATAAAAAGTTTCCATAAACTTGCCGGAACCGCTTTGTTTTACTTTTTCAACGTGTTCAACGACGCTTTTAGCGCTTCGTGAATAAAGCGCTTGCATCATCGCAGCATCTTCAGGATTAAATTCATCGTAGAGAAAAATATTAGCCATATAATATTGTTATTTTTTTAAAAAATTATTTCATGTCCGCGTAGGTAGTCATTGTCTCTGATAGTAAGACAAATTCTATCCCCGCTTCTTTAAAAATTTCTTTGCTTCTAGCGCCGCCATGATAATCTTGAGCGCAGACCACTTTTTTTATCCCCGAATTAATAATCATCTTGCCGCAAGTATAGCAAGGCGTCATTTTGCAGTATAATGTTCCGCCTTCAAGCGCAATGCCCATTCGAGCGGCTTCGCAAATGGCATTTTGTTCAGCATGAGCAGTTCGAATACAATGACGAGATTGAACTCCATCTTCATGAGTAACAGTATGCATCTCATGACCTATTTCATCGCAATGTGGGAGACCGACCGGAGAACCGACATAGCCGGTGGAAATTATTCGACGATTGCGAGTTATAACACAGCCGGCTCGACCTCGATCACAAGTTCCGCGGCTGCCGACCATTTCGGCTATTTTCATAAAATATTCGTCCCAAGAAGGACGAACATAGACGCTTTTTTCGTCGAGATTTTGCTCGCTCATATTTTTTATTTTTAGTCTTTTAAAGTACTTATATTCTAATACATTATTATAATAAAATAAATCTTGACAGATGCCCTTTTCTGTCCTAAAACCGTTTTTAGGCCTTTAAAAATCTTGAAAAAGAGAGTACGCTATAAGAACAAGCTTAAATCAAAGGTTGAAATAACTTTAATAATATGATTCTCGATGAATATCTTGATAATTTAGCTAATAATAAAGAAGTTTATTTAAAAGTTAAGGTTCTGCCCGGCGCCGGTAAGACTGTTTTTATGGATGCCATGGCCGACCAGACGATTAAAATCGCCGTGGCTGCTCAAGCTGATAAAGGCAAGGCTAATTCAGAGCTGATTAAATTTTTAGCGAAGGAAATGGGAGTCTATAAATATCAGGTTAAAATTATCAGCGGCCTAACGGAAAGGATAAAATTAATCAAAGTTAGCCGTTAAATTTAATATTTTTTGTTCAAGATATATCGTAATATGGAACTATCGATTATTATCGTTTCTTGGAACGTCAAAGATAAATTAAGAGATAACTTACAAGCTTTATTTTCATCAAAGCTTGCTTTTAGTTATGAGGTATATGTCGTTGATAATAATTCTCAAGATGGCAGCGCAGAAATGGTTAGAAATGAATTTCCCTTAGTTAAATTAATTACTAATTCGGGAAATCTCGGTTTTGCCAAGGCAAACAATCAGGCGATTAAAGAAGCGAAAGGCGCCTTTATTCTTCTGCTTAATCCGGATATGAAAGTATATCCTGATACTTTGAGTAAAATGCTTGATTTTGCTAAGAGTAATCCGCAGGCGGCAGTTTCCGGTTGTAAATTAGTTAATGAGAAAGGCGACATTGTCAGGCAGATCAGGCGCTTTCCAAAATTATTTAATCAGCTAATGATTGTTTTAAAAATTCCGCATTTTTTGCCGGCGGTTTTGAATAAATATCTGCAGATTGATTTTGATTATGAAAAAAATAGCAAAGTAGATTCTATTCGTGGCGCATTTTTCTTAATCAATAAAGAAAGTTATCGGCATATTAATAATAATCAGAATATTTTGCCCTTGCTTGATGAGCGTTATTTTATCTGGTTTGAGGAAGTTGATTTTTGCCGCCAAGTTTATAAGCTAGGCGGCGAAGTCTGGTATAATTCGGAAGCGAAATGCCTTGATTATGTCGGCGCTAGTTTTTCACAAGTTAAAAGAGGCGTGACTCAGAAGTATTTTCAGGATTCGATGTTAAAATATTTTTTGAAATGGGAAAAAAGATGGAAATATAATATTTTAAAAGCCGCCTGGAAAGTTGTCGGGGTTTTTATTAAATAAAAAATAAATGTCGAAAAAAGTCGGAGTTATTTTAATAAACTATAAAGATTACGCGGAAAAATATTTGTCCGTCTGTTTAGAGTCGCTTAAAAAGCAAAATTATTCTGATTGTCCGCTTTTTATCGTCGATAATGAAAGTTCGGAAACGAGCTTGGCATATTTAAGAAAAGCGGCGCCTGAAGCGGAAATAATTGTTAATCAAAATAATGATGGTTTTGCCAAGGGTAATAATGATGCTTTAAGATTAATGATTGAACGCTGTTTTGATTATGCCTGGGTTCTTAATATGGATACGGAAGTAACGCCGACTGCGCTCAGCGAATTAGTTAATACTTTAGAAGAAAATGAAAAGATCGGCGCGGTGCAATCACGCTTAATGCTCTATAAGAATAAAGAAATAGTTAATAGTCTCGGTAACACGACGCATTTTTTAGGTTTCGGTTATTGTCTCGGCTATCAGGAAGAATATCAGGCGAGAACGGAAAAGATTGCCGATATTTTTTATCCCTCCGGCGCCTCAGTTTTATTTAATTTAAATGTTTTAAAAAATGTCGGCTTATTTGATGAAGAATTTTGGATGTATAACGAAGATCAGGATTTAGGCTGGCGCATCTGGCTAGCCGGCTATCGCTGCGTGATAAATTATGATTCGGTCGTTTATCATAATTATGAATTTAGCCGATCAATCACTAAATATTATTGGCTGGATCGGAATCGGACGCTGGCGATTTTAAAAAATTACGCGCTGCCGACCTTAATTTTAGTTTTTCCGGTTTGGCTGATTATGGAATTAGGGCTTTTAGTATTTTCTTTGCAGACCGGCTGGTTTAAAAAACGCCTTGAGGTTATCAGTTATTTTTTTAAAGCCAAAACTTGGCGTTATCTAAAAAAAGAACGCCGCCTGATTCAAAAAAATCGAAAAATTAAAGATAAGGAGATTTTGAAGATGATTAGCGGCAAGATTTGGTATCAAGAAATCGCTGATCCGAAATTAAAAATAATCAATCCGATTTTTAATGCTTATTTTTCTTTACTTTATGCGGCCGCTAATTTATTTAATTTTTAATTCTTGCTATGGAACTTTCAATAATTATCGTTAACTACAAAACTAAAGAAAAGCTAAAGCGCTGTTTAAATTCAATTATCGCTTCGGATTTAGCTGATTTAAAATACGAAATTATTTTAGTCGACAATAATTCCGGCGATGATTTAAGCGATCTAATTTCTTTAATCGGCGCCAAAACAGATATAAAATTAATAAATAGCCCGAAAAATATCGGGATGGGCGGCGGTAATAATTTAGGGATTAAAGCGGCTAGCGGCCAATATATTTTAATCTTGAATCCGGACACGATTATCAAAGATCGGGCGATTTCAGTTTTATTAGATTATCTAAAAAATAATAAGGAAACGGCTCTAGTCGGACCGAAGCTATTAAATCCCGATGGTTCGCTGCAGTATTCTTGCTCGCAGTTCCCGAAATTTTATACGCCGATTTTGCGCCGTACTTTTTTAGGAAAATTTTTTAAGAATAGCAATAAAGTTTTTGCAATGAAGAGCTTTGACCATAATTCGATCAAGGAAGTTGATTGGTTAATGGGCTCATGTCTCATGTTCAGAAAGGAAATAATTTTAGACGACGGCAAGATTTTTAAACCGCTGTTTGATGAGCGCTACTTCATGTATTTTGAAGATATTGATTTGTGCCGCCAGATTTGGGCGCATGGCTTTAAGGTTGTTTATATTCCCGAAGCGATTCTAACCCATGATCATATGCGCCAAAGTGCGAAACATCCTTGGTACTTAGCAATATTTTTAGATAAATTAACTTGGCGCCATATTGAATCCTGGTTGAAATATTTTTTAAAGTGGACTATAAAGTAGTTATACGACTTTTATAAATGAATTAGTTTTTGCCTTTTTAGGCTAAGCAGAATAAAAAATATGAAAAAAATTACTAAAGCGATTTTTCCGGTTGCCGGTTTCGGAACAAGATTCTTACCGGCGACAAAAGCGCAGCCGAAAGAAATGCTGCCGATTGTCGATAAACCGGTTATCCAATATTTAGTCGAAGAAGCGGTCAAAGCGGGAATTGAAGAAATAACTTTTGTGACCGGCCGCGGTAAAAGAGCAATTGAAGATCATTTTGATTATTCTTTCGAGCTTGAAAAAACTCTGGTTGAAAAAAATAAATTAGATTTATTAAAAAAAGTCAGAGCGATTGATTCTTTAGCTAAATTTTCGTATGTCCGCCAGCCGATTCCTTTAGGCGATGGGCACGCGGTAAATTGCGCGGCCCATCTATTTGCGGAAGATGAATCAGTTTTGATTATGTTTGGCGATACGCTTTATGACGCTGAAGTTTCTCCAGTCAAGCAGGTGATTGAGGTCTATGAAAAATATGGGTCAACAGTAATCGGTTTAGCCGAAGTCGAACATAAATTAGTCAGCCAGTTCGGAGTAATTGGCGGCGAGGATTTGGGCAATGGAATCTATAAGATAAGTCAGTTTATCGAAAAGCCAGCCCTAGAAGATGCGCCTTCGGATTTAGTTCAGGTGGGGATTAATGTTATCACGCCTGATGTTTTTAAAACTTTAGCCGGGATGAAAGTTGGTAAATCCGGTGAAATCAGATTAGCCGATGCTTTTGATGAAATGCTGCAGAAGGGCTTGCCGCTATACGGAAAGAAATTAGAGGGGGAATGGCTTGATACGGGCAATAAATTTAATTTTATCAAGGCGACTTTAAAATTCGGCCTTAAAGATCCGGAAATTAAGGATGATTTGAAAAAATTGATTAATGAGTTAGGAGATTAATTGCTTAAAAAAATAGATAATGTTTTTGAACGCATGTTTTTTCGTAACGTAAAAATTAACGTTAGTTAATTTTTACCACAGAAAAGAACGGAGCGGAAAAAACATTATCTATTTTTTAAACGTGAAGTTTTTACTGCGTAATCATTTTATAAATCCCTTCTTGGCCGTTTATTTTCGCGCTGAAATAAATTAAATCGTTTCTTTCGTCTAACCAGGGGTCGCTAATTCGATCGGCGCTTAATAAATTAGTGATTGCGCCACTTTTTAAATCAAGGGCGTTTAGTTTTTTATCACTGGAAAAAATCAGATAATTATTTTTTTGATTATAGATTACTTTGGTGATATTTTCGCCTAAGCGCGTTATCAAATCATCGGAATTGCTCGATAAATAATAGCGATGGATTTCCCAGTCATTATTATAAAATAATTCATCCGAATTAACCCATTGCCAGCTGATAATATTTTTTAAAGTGTTTACCTCGTTGAATTTCGCCCGATTTATCAAATACAAAGTTTTATTTTGTAAATCATATAAGTTAATAATGCCGTCTTGTTCTAGGGAAAGCTGATAAGTCGCGACTGAAGGCAAATCAATCGCCTGTTCTACCTTTTGCGATTTTAAAGAATAATCCTGCAGCCTTAATTTTTTATTATTCAAGCTTATATAAAAGATATGGTCGCCGGAAGCGACAAAACTTAAATAAGTCTCACCCTTATCGCCGCCCTTAGCAATCGTGCTGGCGGTATTGTTATTAGTTAGATAATTTATAGTATTATCATTTTGATAGTAAATATGGCCATTACTTTGATCATAAAACCAATTTTTTGTATCTTGGCCGATTTTTTGTTTAATATTTTCAACGCCGTTCTTGCTGAAAATTACGCCGTCTTTAAATAATCTATCGCCATTATCAAGCCAGGCAAAATCAGTTGTTGAGGAGGAAATGTTGAAATCAGTTGTCTGATTATTGCTTAGATTTATAATTTTTTCGGTATCTTTAATATATAAATATTTCTGATTCGGGCCCAGGCTTATTGCTGTTGATTTATCGTCGCTGGCGAGTAATGGTAAATCAGAACGAAAAAGATTTATATCTTCTAAAAATGTTGTCTGCCCAGAATAAATGCTAACTTTTTGTTCAAAAGGCCAGTAGCCAGGCTGCTCAAATCTGATTTTATATTCTCCCGGCAGGATGTTTTTTAGCTTAGCCGGAGTCTTGATATAATTTTTCTGTCCCCAGGATAAGAAGGAATTTATTTCGATCTTATCATCTAAATAAATCAGGGAATTTTTAGGGATAGTGCTGACGGCGAGCATACCGGTTTTTTGCAAGAGCTTATTAAAATTCAAAGGCCAGTTCAAGTTAAATTTATAACCGGAAGCATAAAGAGAAATTATTATTGTTAATACTATGAATAGAAAAACAAAAATATGAAAAAGATAATTTTTGAAAAACTTGGTCATAGATTAACGATCAAGAATGGTTATGTCGGCGCCGAGCTTGTTAAGGCGATTATATAAATCTTCGTAGCCGCGATCGATTGAATAAGAATTTCTTAAAATCGATTGGCCTTTAGCGGCGAGCATACAAATTAAAATATTAATCGAAGGGCGCAGGGCAGGCGGACAGACAATTTCATTCGGCTTGAATTCGGTCGGACCGGTAACAGTAACGCGATGTGGATCATGAAGCATGATATTGGCGCCTAAGCGGCTCAACTCAATATAATAGATTGCTCTATTTTCATAAATCCAATCGTGGACTAAAGTGGCGCCTTCAGCTTGCGTTAGAATCGGCACAAAGAGAGGCAGGTTATCAATATTTAAACCCGGATATGGCTGGGGATGAATTTTGTCTGGCAAAGCGCGGAGACGGCTCGGTATTACCTCGATATCAACAACATCAAAATAGCCGTTGCTTGATTTATAACTTTTACTGATTTTGAATTTTTGCCCCATGACTTTTAATTTTTCAATCTCTAAACTTAAAAAATCAATCGGACAATTAGTTATTTTGAGATTTGATTTAGTGGTAATAGCTAAAGAGATAAAGGCCATCGATTCAATCGGATCGGGCATTAGCGGGTAATTTCGAACCGGTTTTAATTCTTTAACGCCGGTAATCTTTAAATTATTTATTCCTTCCCATTCGATTTTGGCGCCGGCTTTTCTTAAAAAG
>Ga0209125_1003353_pt1 | contig 11106 bp, 7 predicted proteins | sample BarGraIncub1131A_FD_184503 | JGI IMG/M metagenome (GOLD analysis project Ga0209125, IMG submission 184503) | Arctic peat soil microbial communities from Barrow, Alaska - Barrow Graham LP Incubations 11-31A (SPAdes) (version 2) | ecosystem: Environmental > Terrestrial > Soil > Wetlands > Peat... | reverse complement strand
GGTTGTGTTAGTCCAAAATTCCAAGGGCGGCGGTTTAGCATCAAACTTTGCTGGTTCAAGCCAGATTATGAGTGTGAGGAAAACTGCTGACTTCCTCGAGAAAGCAACATGGACACTTGCAATTTTATTGCTTGTACTCAGCCTCATGTCAGTTTTTGTTATTCCGCGTAATAACGCTCAGACACAGTCACAACAGCCTAATCAGCAAGTTCCAATGCAGCCAATGCATAATAACTAAGCTGGAAAATTTAAGCTACTTTAAAGTGTCAGAATGTCATAAACGTTCTGACACTTTTTGTTTTTATTAATTCTGTTTTGTCACCCGGTTGCAACGGATGTCATTCCAAAAGATGAAATACTGTCAGTTTGTATCTGTTTTCATCTTTGGCATAAAATGTGACAGAAGGTATACGACAAATAAAATTTTAGAAAAGTTTAATGTCTAACTCTAATATTTAAATAAAAATGGCAAATGTTAACATCAAACCATTAGCAGACAGAGTCTTGGTTGAACCAGCTGCAGCAGAATTAAAGACTGCAGGTGGAATTATTATTCCCGACACAGCTAAAGAAAAGCCTCAAAAAGGAATTGTGGTAGCCGTTGGTAACGGTAAAAAAGATGAGCCTATTACAGTTAAAGAAGGTGATACTGTTCTTTATGGTAAGTATGCAGGAACAGAAATAAACGTATCAGGTAAGGATTATCTTATCATGCGTGAATCAGATATTTTGGCAATTATTTAATTGTTTAGTATTAAATTAAAACTATAAAAAAGAATAGCAAAATGGCTAAAAATATTATTTTTGAACTTCAGGCTCGTGATGCTCTGAAGAGAGGTGTGGATGCCTTGGCAGATGCCGTTAAAGTTACATTAGGTCCAAAAGGACGTAATGTTATTATTGATAAGAAATTCGGTGCTCCCAGTGTTACAAAAGATGGTGTTACAGTTGCTAAAGAAATTGAACTGAAAGACGCTGTTGAAAATATGGGTGCACAAATGGTTAAAGAAGTTGCTTCTAAAACTTCAGATGTTGCCGGTGATGGTACTACAACTGCTACTGTTCTTGCTCAAGCTATCGTTACTACCGGACTCAAGAATGTAATTGCAGGTGCAAACCCAATGGATCTGAAACGTGGTATTGAAAAAGCAGTAACAAGTGTTGTTGCATCTTTGAAAGCTATGTCTCGTGTAATTGGTGATACAAACGAAAAGATTGAGCAGATTGCAACTATCTCTGCTAATAACGACAGCGTAATCGGGAAGCTTATTGCAGAAGCAATGGCTAAGGTTAAAAAAGAAGGCGTTATTACTATCGAAGAAGCAAAGGGTACCGAAACTGTTGTTAAGGTTGTTGAAGGTATGCAGTTTGATCGTGGTTACATCTCTCCTTATTTCGTTACTGATACCGAGAAGATGGAAGCTGTTTATGAAGATCCATTTGTATTGATCTATGATAAGAAGATTTCTAATATGAAAGATCTTCTACCTATCCTTGAAAAAGTTGTTCAAACTGGCAAGGCTTTAGTTATCGTTTCAGAAGATGTCGATGGTGAAGCATTGGCTACACTTGTAGTTAATAAACTTCGTGGTTCACTGAAAATCGTTGCAGTTAAAGCTCCAGGATTTGGTGATCGTCGTAAGGCAATGTTAGAAGATATCGCTATTTTAACTGGCGGTACTGTAATCAGCGAAGAAACCGGTTATAAACTTGAAGATGCTGATGTCAGCTATCTTGGTCGTGCTGAGAAAATTTCTGTTGATAAAGACAATACTACTATCGTTAGTGGTAAGGGTACAAGAGAAATGATTGAATCACGCATTAACCAGATTAAGGCACAGATTGAATCTACTTCTTCAGACTACGATCGTGAAAAACTTCAGGAACGCCTTGCTAAATTAGCTGGTGGTGTTGCTGTTATTCAGGTCGGTGCTGCAAGTGAAGTTGAAATGAAAGAAAAGAAAGACCGCTTTGATGATGCATTGCATGCTACACGTGCTGCTGTTGAAGAAGGTATCATTCCTGGTGGCGGTGTTGCATATATCCGTGCTATTAATGCTTTAAATGATCTCGTTGGAGCTAATGAAGATGAGACAACAGGTATCGCTATTATTAAACGCGCACTTGAAGAACCACTTCGTCAGATTGTTGAAAATTGTGGTCTTGAAGGTTCAGTTATTGTACAAAAAGTTAAAGAAGGTAAAGGTGATTATGGTTTCAATGCTCGCACTGAAGTATATGAGAACCTTTATGAAGCTGGCGTTATTGACCCAACAAAGGTTGCACGCGTTGCTCTCGAAAATGCCGCATCAATTGCCGGTATGCTTTTGACAACAGAATGTGTAATTTCTGATATTAAAGAAGAAAGCTCTGCACCAATGCCAAACCCTGGAATGGGTGGTATGGGTGGAATGTACTAATCTTTTTAGTACACTTAAATTTTATTTATAGTAAAGAAAGACTTTCCATTGCGGAGAGTCTTTTTTTTTAAGATTTTTTATTAGACTTATTTTGTAATGACACCCATTTGAAAAAATATACCAATAGCATGATTTGAGTTTATTATAAAGTAGTTTTAGATTGTCTTATTCATTTTCTGATTGAAAAAATGACAAACTTAATTTAAGTTGCCTTGTTAGATCACTAGTGAGTGATTATAGCATTTATAACAATGGGAAAGCGGCTTAAGTATTATTCACATGAAAAACTCCTTAAGTCGGGAGAATATGCAGTACTCAAAGGAGCTCTGGCTTTGGCATTACCCACACGTCAAGGACAATGGTTGTTCATCGAAGAAGGGCCAGTAAATGGAGAACTTCACTACTCACTAACAGACTATATAATGCAGAAAGTCTGAAAGATTTTTGTGTTTGCATGAAGGAACATGAGCAAATGTTAGGGGAGAAATTAGATCTTACTCCAGTTAAAGAATTATTATTTCCCGATTTTAATGGTCAGATTAAATCTTTGGGAGCCTGGGGTGGAAATTTTGTTTTGGTAGCATCATCAGATACTTCAGAACAGGTGAGAAATTATTTTTTGAATAAAGGATTGACAACAGTGTTTTCATTTGATGAGTTGATATTAAATACTTTTGATGAATATTCTACCCGATGACTAACAAAATACTTTTTTCTATAAAGCAAAATTTATTCACAATACAAAAAAAGCAACGATTACAAGTTTGTTGTTGAATCAATTCTTCTGTTTGATTTTAATTTTTATTTCAGTGAGAGTTGTTGATATTTAATATGTTGTTATAATCCTTTAATTGTGCGTTTTGTTCATTGTTAGCAAAACAGGGAATTGAATCTGTACCAATTTCCAGAACGCTTTAACTGGATTTAGTTTATTTTTGTATTATAAAATTATACTTCTAAAATGATACATCCAGATGCTTTTTCAATTTCCGGAACGATTGCTGATGTTATTAAGAATAGATTTTTTAAGGGAGTCATAACTGTAAGTGGGGGACGGATTATTGCCATTTCTGAAAGTGAAACAGCAGATGATCAATTTATAATTCCGGGTTTTATTGATTCGCATGTTCATATTGAGAGTTCAATGTTGCTGCCTTCTGAGTTTTCCCGTCTTGCATCTGTCCATGGTACAGTTGCAACAGTTTCTGATCCACATGAAATAGCAAATGTTCTTGGTGTAGATGGTGTTAAATTCATGATTGCAAATGGTGCAAAAGTTCCTTTTAAATTTTTCTTTGGGGCTCCATCATGCGTTCCGGCAACATCTTTTGAAACTTCCGGTGCAGTCATTAATGCCGCCCAGGTTAAAGAATTACTCCAGATGGATGATATTTTTTATCTTTCTGAGATGATGAATTTCCCTGGTGTGCTTAATGGAGATAATGATGTAATGTCCAAACTGGATGCAGCTCATAAGGTAGGAAAACCTGTTGACGGACATGCACCAGGACTGAAAGGGAATGATGCTTTAAAATATGTCGCTGCAGGAATTTCTACTGATCACGAGTGTTTTACAATTGATGAGGCAATTGATAAAATCCATGCAGGTATGAAGATTCTTATTCGCGAGGGGAGCGCAGCTAGAAACTTTAATGAACTTGTGGGATTGTTGAATGATTTTTCCGATATGGTTATGTTCTGCTCTGATGATAAACATCCCGATGATTTGGTTAAAGGACATATCAATCTTTTAGCCTGTAGAGCTGTGGCGTTAGGCTATGATCCAATGAAAGTTTTAAAATGTTGTTCGCTCAATCCTGTAATCCATTACGGACTAAATGTGGGGCTTTTACAAATAAGCGATCCAGCAGATTTTGCTGTTGTTAAGAATTTACAAAATTTTGATGTGCTACAGACCTATATTAATGGCATTAAGGTTTCTGAAAATGGCAAGACTTTAATAGAATCGGTCGACGAAAAACCAATCAATATTTTCAATGCTCAGAAAATTACTGAAAGTGATATTTTAGTTCCTGCTCTGGAGAAGAAGATTAAGGTCATGAGCGCTTCCGATGGACAGCTTATTACTGAAGCCATTTTTCTCGATGCAACTATTAGTAATGGTCAGATCATAAGTGATCCTGCTAGAGATGTTTTAAAAATGGTTGTATTAAACCGATATTCCTTTGCAAAACCGGCTGTTGCTTTCGTACAGGGATTTGGATTGAAGAAAGGGGCTCTAGCTTCTACAGTTGCACACGATAGTCATAACGTAATTGCTGTTGGTGTAAACGATGCCGAAATTGTCCATGCTATTAATTTACTCATAGAAATGAAAGGTGGAATTTCTTTAGTAAGTGCAGCGGAATTTAAAGTACTTCCACTCCCTGTTGCGGGTCTCATGTCTAATTTAGATGGATATCAGATTGCATGCATGTATGATTTAATTAATGCATCAGCTAAGGGTTTAGGGACAAATCTAATTACGCCATACATGACGTTATCTTTTATGGCTCTTTTAGTTATCCCTTCTTTGAAGCTGAGTGACAAGGGGTTATTTGATGGTTTAAAATTTAAACTCACAAATTTATTCGAAAAATATTAATAATAAATTAAAATTTCACTTTAATCAAATAAATTGTATATTTGCACAAAACAGATTATTATGGCTAATATCGAAATTGACATTATTAAGTTGGAATCAGCGGCTAGTAAACTAAGAGCCATTGCACACCCCATGCGTATTGCTATTATTGAATTATTAAACGAAGAGAAAAAGCTTAGTGTTACCCAGATTTTCGAACGTTTAGGTATTGAACAGGCATCCGCATCTCACCACTTGAACATCCTTAAAAATAAAGGTGTTCTTTCATCAAAAAGAGAAGGAAAGCAGATTCATTATTCGTTAAAGGCAAAAACCCTTCTCGAGATTATAGCTTGTATAAATAAATGTAGTGGAGTTGAATAAACTTTACTGTTGGAAAAAGCAGAAACGGGGTTCTTTTTAAAAGAACCCCGTTTCTGCTTTTTATCAAAAAATGAATTATTCTGACAATTCAAAAGTATATCAATATCAAATGACATTAATCTGGTTTTAATTCAATCGGTTGATCCAGATCCGTATCCCAATTAGCACGCACTTCTAAAGCCTTACTAATGCGTATTACCTTTTCAGGTTGTAAGTGTTTAATATAATTACCTGTATCCCAAACACCATTTCCATTTTTATCATAGATTATTTTGATTAAATACTTGCCAGGTGCAAGTAAACTAAATGTTACCTTTTCACTTTTATTGGTTATAATTTCTCTGATCAATGCATTTTGCTCACTCATTAATTGAAAGATCCACTGTCCGGTTGTGGTGGAAATTTTAGCATCAAAGGCAAGAGTTCCATAATCCCGTTCTTCCCATGTGGAGAATTGAATAATGACGGAATCATTTACAGCTCCGAAAATATCAGTTAATTTCCCGGAAGGTATCAGTAAAGAATAAGAAGCTTTCTCTTTCCACTTCTGGTTAATTATAAACCGACGATGAGTTAACGTATCAGCCCAAATAGCATTTACATGAGTTGTATCCTTTCCATTAATAAGTCTCAGGTCTGTGAGTTTTGTTTCATTAACGGGAGTGATAGTTTCAAAGATGAGCGGTAGTTTATATGGTTGAATTGCGCCTTGTAATGAGATAGGTCTAATCTCAATTTTTTCTTTTATGGGTCCCTTTTTCTGTTCCTTTTTTGTTGCAAGCTGTTTCCCAGACTTTGAAATAAACTGAAGTGTATCCAGTTTCATATTGTCAGCCTTGACCCCCAATTGTATAGTATCTGGCAATGTTTTTGTAAACCAACAATTTAATGTATCCCTCCGTTTATTCCATTCGTTGAAATTCCAGTTTTCAGATTTAAAGTTTATTGGGTGCAAGTCAAGTTTTTTAACGCTATAACGAAACTGTAGAATAATTTTTTTTCTATCAATAAGTGTTTTTTTCTCAATACGTTGGATAGAATCCATTTCCAGAAAGAGTGCTAATTGATGATAAATTCCCGTATTTATTCGTTTAATACTATCGGCCGAATCGGGTAATGGTGCTTCAGGTATTACTGGTTTTGGTTCAAAAGCTATGGCTTCAGTTGGCAGGTCATATTTAAGATTTGAATTTGCATCTTTGAGTGCAAAAATCTTGTAACTCTTATTAGCCAGATATTTTATAGTAAAATCACCTGAAATATTTGATTTGCCAACATAATAAGGCCTTTCTTTCATAGGAAGTGAGTCTTGCATCCCTGTATAAAGCGCTATAATTATGTCCTTTTCTGGTAAACCTGTTTCGGCATTGTTTACACGACCTCTCAATTCAAGCGTGTCAATTTTATCCCCTGTTGAAAAAGTGAAATAGAAATTCTTTTTGATATTACCTTCATTTAAATCCAAAATAGCATCACCAAAAAAGATATTATACGTACTGTTTGGTTTTAAATCTTCAGCAAACTTAATGACGATTGATTTACCTTTCAGTTTCATTTCAGGCTGTTTTTCAGGTGGGGGTGAAATAGTTACCTGATTATTTGCATCCTTTAGTGGTTCAATAAACTTATTGAAAGTGATGATAATTTCCTTGCCTTTGAAATTAGTAGATTTTAATGCAGGTACTGAACGCACTAATATAGGAGGCGTAATATCTTTTGGCCCACCCGTTGGTGCCACAACTTTGGCACATGAAGCAAGGATCACTACGATAGCTAACGTGGTGATAAAACGATTTTTATTGTATAGTAGCATCAAGGTAAATTGCCTTTGATTTGAATATGCAAAGATGCAAAAAATAAAGCTTGCTTTGTAGGATTTTAGCGATAGACTTAACTAGTATGACCCTAAATTGGTCATAAGGTAATTAGTAGAAAATATATATTTGCAGATAAAATATTTTTTAACCTAAAAGTGTTTCCAACATATTTTGGGAAATTAACACATTAGTGGATTTTAAATAGTTTCAGGTATTGAACGGAACACAAATCCTTTTGAATGGAAATACGCTAAAAATTTTGGAAGAGCATATTCCATTCGTGGTTCAGCTTTCAGACTATCGTGAAAAACAACAATATCGCCCTGCCTGGCATAACGAATTAATATTGACAAACATTTTTCAGGTGAAATCGATTGATCAAAGTCATAAGATAGCAAACTCCATAAAACAATGGAGAAGTTTTTTCGAATTGTACGTAGCAATTGTAATGTTAGCTGCCCATGAGGAGGACGAAAAAGACGGCTGTTAATCAATTCATTTGCGTCAGTAATATCCTTCATATAGATAGCTTTAGGCGTATTCCATGCCTTAATGTGATGGAACGAATGATTTCCTATGTTATGACCGGCATCGAGTATCTGTTTGTAGATTTCGGGGTGTTTTTTTACGTTTTCACCCACGCAAAAAGCATATGCATTATAAGTTGCCAGTGTCTCCAATACCCATGGTGTTACTTCTGGAATAGGTCCGTCATCAAAAGTAAGATAAATACATTTTTCTTTAACCGGAATTCGCCAGTTTACACTTCCGGAAGTCAGTAACCTAAGCAGAAATGGGGGCCTGGGAAAAATCATGTTATTTTGGGTTTATTTAAAACAGGGTCGGGTATTTGAAAACCACGACCCTGTCAATTATTTGATTGTCATTAATTCGAAAGGATTAATTAGCACCACCTCCCATTTGTGATTGTTGATAGAAACGGGTATAATATTCTTCAAAAAGCTTCCCGGCTTTTTTTTCTGTCACAGTCTGTTTGGATTTACTGGCATCCTGAGCTATCTTTTGAAGATAAAGTAAGTTTTGCTGTATTTCGCTTTCCAGGCCTTCGCCTTTATTCCCTGAAAGATGCATCCCGTAATCAAGGTTTTCTTTACAAAGAGTTATAACTCTGTTCCATATAGCAGCCGCTTTTTTTGTTTCACCAGCTTTTGCGTAACCATAAGCGATTTGAAGTGAGAAATAATCAAATGGCAATTGATTTTCAGGTAAAACCTTCATGCAATAATCCAATGCTTTTACAGCCATGACTTGTTGGCCTTCATCAATGAGTCCTGATGCTAATCGACCGAAAGCATTCCTGTAATTCATAGCTATGTGGCGACAGGTTTCGTCAAGATAAACATTTGGATTATTGAGATTACGCCAGTAAAACTTATCCATCAGGTTGTGATACATTACCGAAGTATTTACGCCGCCAGGTTGACCTTCATTGCTTCTAATACGCACTGGAACGAGTCGGTAAGAAATTCCTTCCTGTAAAGTATAATCTGAAAGACCTTGTAATGCATCACTTGCAGCAGCTGAAGAGAAATATATCGGACGTTTCCAGTCATTATGAGCGATTATATCAAGTACAATTAAATCGCTTCTGGAAATAGCTTCCTGATTGACTTTAAAGTTAATCACAGATACAATGCTGTCTTTATAACGAGCTGGTACCATTCCACTCTTTTTTATAAATGCGGTATCTACCTTAATACTAAAGCTTTTCGTGGGCAAAAAATTAATCTTGTCCCCTTCATTTAAAAACTGAAGTTGTTCTTCATGATTTGCAATAATGTCAAAGACATCTTTCAAATCTTCAAACCCCTGAATATTAGGTTGCTCTATAAGATAAGTGACTTCACGATTTGTTGCTCTGTATTGTTCGGGTCGGAGTGTTATTGGCAGAGGTGCTGATTCATAAACCTGATTACGCATCTGATTAATGTACCAGTCGCCTGAAAGAAGACTCAGACACGCTACTCTTACATCGCGACGAATTCCCTGCACTTCTTGTGCATACCATAAAGGGAATGTGTCATTATCACCTACAGTAAATAGGATTGCATTTTTTTCACACGATTCAAGATAATTAATTGCACTGGCTAATGCTGCATAACGCCCTGAACGATTATGGTCATCCCATCCATCTTTAGCCATAACGCAAGGAACAAGCAAAGTGCAGAGTCCAGTTGCAATGATAGCAGATGATTTGGCATTCAGTTTCTTTTGCAGGAATTCAATAATTGACAGAACGCCTAATCCAATCCATATTGCAAATGCATAAAACGAGGCAGCAAAAGCATAATCACGTTCACGTGGTTGTGGCGAATATTGGTTCAGGTATACAACAATAGCGATACCTGTCATGATAAAGAGTAATGAGACAATAATTCCTTCCTGATATCGACGTTTAAAGTGAAAAACTAAACCGAGAAGTCCAAGAATAAATGGAAGAAAATAGAACTTATTCGTCCCTTTATTGACTTTGTCTTCGGGTATGTTATTCTGAGGCCCGAGTCTTAGTTCGTCGATAAATTTAATTCCGCTAATCCAGTTTCCATCTAACTTGTTCCCCATTCCCTGAAGATCATTTTGCTTCCCGGCAAAATTCCACATAAAGTATCGCCAGTACATATGTAATACCTGGTAACGCCAGAAAAAAGTGAGGTTTTCTCCAAATGTTGGCCTAACTAATTCTTTTGGTTTATCATTCTGATCGTTTACTTCAATAGTAGTCCCCTTAATATTGGCCCATCGTTGATATTCTTTTATGTGAGCGGGATCGTTATTACTCCACATACGGGGGAAGAAGGTCGTAAAGCGTGAATCATAGATAGGTTCTCTTCCCTTACGCTCATCAATAATCACATATTTCCCCTGTTTGTCATCACGAGCGTATATTGGAGTACCATTTACACGTTCTGATATAGGAGCACTGTAATAAGGACCAGTGAGTAAAGGCCAGTCTCCGTATTGTTCACGATTCAGGTAAGAGAGCAGGTTGATAGCATTTGTCGGACTATTTTCGTTGATAGGAGTATTGGCGTTTGAGCGAATGACTAGCATCATGAAGGATGAATAACCTATTAATACAAAAATAAGACTGAGTAAAGCTGTGTTCAGTAGTACTTTGGCTTTACGATGAGAATACATGATACCCCAAACGAGGAGACCGATAATGGTTAGCCCGTATATCATTGTTCCACTGTTAAATGGCAACCCAAATGTATTGACAAAGAAACGCTCAAAATTTCCGGCCATACTAACAAGACCTGGAATCAGGACAAACATTATCAGAGCCAGAAGAACAATGGAAATAATGAATGCAAGGATTCCGCCTTTTATAGTTGGCTTATATTTCTTGAAGTAATATACTAAAGTAATTGAGGGTAATGCAAGTAAATTTAAAAGGTGGACACCTACCGACAGCCCAATCATAAAAGCAATCAGAATAATCCATCTTAAACCTTCAGGACTGTCATAAACATCCTCCCATTTTAATATAGCCCAGAAAACAAAGGCCGTAAAGAATGACGACATGGCGTAAACTTCACCCTCCACAGCTGAAAACCAGAAAGAATCAGAAAAAGTATATGCTAAAGCGCCTACTATACTACTACCAATAATAGCATATATTTTATCTTTTGAGAATTCTTTATCACCAACAACAATTTTTTTGGCTAATCTGGTGATAGTCCAGAACAGGAATAAAATTGTAAATCCACTTGCCAGGGCAGACATGGTATTTACCATTCTGGCTACTAAAGCGGTATCTCCGAATGTGAAGAGTGAGAAAAAGCGTCCAATCAATTGAAAAAGTGGTGCTCCGGGTGGATGACCAACCTGTAATTTAAAGGCTGTAGAAATGTATTCGCCACAATCCCAATAGCTTGCC
>Ga0209125_1003352_pt1 | contig 11106 bp, 12 predicted proteins | sample BarGraIncub1131A_FD_184503 | JGI IMG/M metagenome (GOLD analysis project Ga0209125, IMG submission 184503) | Arctic peat soil microbial communities from Barrow, Alaska - Barrow Graham LP Incubations 11-31A (SPAdes) (version 2) | ecosystem: Environmental > Terrestrial > Soil > Wetlands > Peat... | reverse complement strand
ATATTCTTTTGATGTCAATGTACAGTTTGAAACAGATAATTTAAGAAAGCTTAATATATAATGGAATAACTCGTCAATATTTCCTGTTGGTGTGATTCAGAGAAATGTTGGCGAGACCCCCTATAGGACTTTATTACTATACAAAAACTAAAAATTTAAATAAATCAGTTATGATTTTTTTCATCAGTGTTTTTATATTTGGTGGTATAACCATTACTATAAAACATATTAGTAATAAAAAGCACAATGAAATATTACTAAATAGTGGCATTGATATTGCCGATAAAATGAGCGGAGAAGAATTTGAAAAATTTCTTTTAGTACACTTTCAAAAGTTAGGATATAAAGGTGATACTACTTCAAAAACGAATGATTATGGCGCAGATTTAGTATTAACTAAAGATGGTGAAAAGATAGTTGTGCAGGCTAAAAGATGGAGTTCTAGAGTAGGTATAGAAGCGGTGCAACAAATAATTGGAGCTAAAGCATATTATAAAGCCGATAGTTGCATAGTTGCTACCAACAATTACTTCACACCAAATGCTATAAATCTAGCAAGCAGTAGTTTAGTTGATCTCTGGGATAGGTCTAAACTTTTAGAAATTATGAGTAAATCTAATGGAAGAGAAACTGCAAAAGAAGCTACAAATCAAATTGATATTAGCAAAAGAATTATATGCCCCAAATGTGGGAGTGAAATGCTTTTAAAAAAAGGGAAATACGGTAGCTTTTATGGTTGTTATAAATATCCAAAATGTAAATTCACTAAAAATATTATTTAGAAAGGAGTATTGATTTATAAGGGTTGTTAAGCATTCAGTTAAATTTAACTAAGCAATTATACTCTTAAATGTATGAGTTATTCTTAGTACTTTGGGGTTGAGAAAAGTGAATAGTAAATACCGCATTATTCATTAAGAATAGTGGATATTAGAGTGCCATTATATATAAAGTGAGGTTGAATGTATATAGAAAAATTAAAGGTGATAGTTGAAATGGATAAAATTAATTTAATTAAAAGTGACAAAAGAATATTTTCTTGTGGTAAGAAATTTGAAAACATTTTAAAAGTATCAATTTTTTTAGAAGATTAAATAACACAGCATGCAATAACAAAAGAGATTATAAGCCTAGTAAATCTACTATAATTAAGGAGTGTATGCTCTTAATTATAGTAGATTTACTAGGCTTTATTTCTTTATAAAAATTAATTTATGATTACCATTGTTAATCCATATCAGAGTGTACTACACCATACAAACTACCTATATCATAAATTTTACATAGAAATATTATCTTTTATACTTATAAGATAATGTTTCTATGTATTCTTGTATTTCATTAGAGAACTTGATTAATTCATCATCTGTTAGCTTTTCTAAATATAATTTATTTAAACCTTCATGCCTAGATAAATAGTCCATACATTCACTTCTATAACTAAATTTTTTCGGTATTATAAATGGTAATTGATTAGAATTACTTACAGTTTCATCTAAAAAATACTCTATGGAAACATCAAATATTTTCACTAATGTCTCCAAAGTTTTTAGAGGTGGAGTAATTCTATTGACTTCCATATTAGTAACCGTCGATCTTTTTAAATCCAATTTTTTTGCTAGATCTTCTTGTGTCATATTTTCTTGCTTTCGCAAATATCTTAAACGTTCTCCACGAAACACTAAAACGCACCACCTTATCTAATGAGCTATATATACATATTCTATTCTACATGTAAAATAGAAAAATAGAAATAAAAGACTATTAAAATATGTAATCTTCAGTCTTCAAAATTTAGCGAATGCTGGAATAATATAGCGAATATTAGGACAATACAGCTAATAATATGGTAAAATAGGATTGACAAGGTTATAAATGGAACTTATAATAAAGAATATGGTTATTTTAAATATTTATGTTCTTTAAAATAACTAATTGTTAAATAGCTATGAATGGAGGAATAGAATGATTACTTTTGATATGAACAAAGACTTAAATTATATAACAAAACGTAATGTTACAGAAAGTACATTCAAAATGTGAAATATAAAGCTAAAAAAATTTAAAAGAACTATTCGATTTTATAAGTTGGAAGTATTTTTGTTTAAAGTCTGTTACATAAAATATGGAAAGGGGATAGAAAGATGAAAAGGAAAAAGATTAAGAGTGATTTAATTGCTATATATGTTATGGGGGTATCAATTATAAATTCAAAAACGGTTTTGGCGGCTTCTGATGCATCAACGGTTACTTCCAAAGTTAATCAGGGATTATCAATAATTCAAGGAGTTTTAACAGGAATTATTGTTGTAGTAGGAGTTATAGCAGCACTTAAAGTAATAATATCAAAATTACCAAGTTTAGACGATCCTCATGTTAAAAATGAAATGTGGAAAAGTGTAGGAACAATAGGTTTAGCGGTTGCTGTTGGTGGAGCTTTAGTATGGTTTATACCTTGGGTTTATAATTTATTTCAATAATCAAGAATAAATGAGAGGTGAATGATTTGGAAGACAAAGAAAGCATAAGGAGAAGTCTACTTGAGTTGTTGGGCGAGGAGGAAAACGGAAGAATGGGTAAAAAATTCTTTTTTCCTGGCAATGTAGAAAAAGGATATAACATAGTACAAGGATTATCGGTTGTAGATGTCGTTAAATATATAATACCTTCATTAATGGTATCTATAATTATAATTGCTATACCACCATATACAAGCATGTTTTTTTGGATATTAAAAGCAATACTTGATTGCTTAATTTTATCTACAGGCATAATTATGGCCGTCTTAAGGCCTATTGCAAGTAGGAGCAACATAAAATGTTTGGATTATATAAAAATGAGAATTGCATATATAGGCAAACAAAAAATGTATTGTATAAAGCCTAAGAATAGGAGGATTTAAGTAATGGCAAAAGAAAATAAAAAATTATATTTACAAGATATAAGTCCGATAGAAGGAATTTACAGTGATTTTGTATTATTGAAATCTGATGAATTAATCGTGATGATAAAAGTTGAAGGTGTAAACATGGACTTACTTGCAGAGTATGAACAAAACAGTCTATTTGAAGATTATGGAGCTTTCTTAATGTCAAATACAAATGAAAGTTTACAAACAGTAAGTATGACAGTTCCCTTAGATTTAAAAAGATATAATCTATATTGGAAAAAACGTTATTTAGATATTAAAAATTCTAAAATGGAAAACACGGAAGCAAAAAACCATTTAAAACAATTAATAGTATCTAATTGCCTACATTTTCAGGAAATAGCATTAAATTCAGAACTAACAACTCAACAACACATAGTTGTTTTAAGTCAGAAATTAAAGAGAAGAACATTAATAGAGTTAGGAAATGCAGAAGATCAGTTAAGAGAAAAAATGGTTAAAGTTAAAAATTCTATTGAATCAATGCTTGAAGCATATGACGTAAATCTAGAAATATTAAGTACAAAAGAGACTATTTCAACATTACATAGATTTATAGATTTTAAATATTCAATATATGACTAAATTGGAAGGTGAAAAATGAAATTATTATTAGGTAAAAAGAAGAAAGAAGTAAAAAAACTAATAGAGGAACCGATTAAAAAAGATGAAATATCAAATTTGATTGATACAACACCAATAGAAGCAATTTACCCTTTTGTTTATAAAGAAAATAATGATTGCATAGAAATGGGTGGTAATTATATAAAAGTAATAGCATTCACTTCTTACCCAAGTGAACAAAAAGGAAATTGGTTATCTGATTTGAAAAGAATGAAAGGTAACATTACAATAAGCCAATATATAGAGCCAACCGATGCATCAATAATGCTAAATCATTACAATTCTAGTTATAAAAATAAAGAAGCAGAATTATTAAAAACACACGATCCACAACAAAAAATAAAGCTAAGAAATGATATGAAAAGTTCTGCTTACCAATTGGAAGAAGCATTAAATAACAAATCGGGTTTTGTGTACATTTATACTTATATTTTAATACAGGCACAATCAAAGGATCAGCTTGAATTGTTAGATGAAAAGATACAACGTACACTAATGAAGCTACATATAAAAGGAATAGTTCCGTACTACCAAATGAATAATGCGTATTGGTCAGCATTACCACTCAAACAAAATTTACTTAAAGAATATACATATCAAATGAGTAATACAACCGCTGCAAGTAGTTTCTTTCCTTTTGATGATGCAGAAATATGTGATTTATCACCACAATCTCAAATTGAAGGAGTTAATAAAATAACTAATTCATTAGTAGCCATTAATTATTTAAATGATAAAAAAACATTAAATCAAAATATGTTTTTAATTGGAACTAGCGGAGTTGGAAAAACAACATATTTAAAAAGAAAAATAATAAATTTAATAGCTCAGGGTAAAAAAATATATATAATTGATCCTGAAAATGAGTATACAAAAATTGTAAATTATTTTGGTGGTACTGTAATTCATTTAAGTTCAGTTTCTGAAACAATAATAAATCCATTTGAAATTTATTCTGATGAATTAACGGATGATGAACTAATGCTAATTATAAATAAAGAAAACAAAATTAAAAATTTAATAAAGCAAAAATGCCAAAGACTAAAAGGATTTTTTAAAGTTATTAAAAGTGATATGAGCCAAGTAGAATCATCAATAATTGAAAGCCTAGTATTAAAATTATATGTTAAATTGGAAAAATGTGAAGATTTAAAAAATGTAACACATGAAGACTTCCCTATATTAGAGGATTTATATAAAAGTTGTGAAGCATTAAAAATTGAAGATATTGAAAAATATTCGGTTATAAAAGATTTTTATTATATATTAGAAAGCTATGTTTACGGTTCAAATTCATTATTCAATGGATATACAAACATTGATTTATCAAGTCAAACAGTATCATTCGATTTATCCGCTCTACAAACCGAAAAAGATGTTCAAGGCGCATGTTACCTAAACATATTTTCGTATCTATGGGACGATATAACAAAAGTCAAAACTCATAATTTACAATCAAATGATGATTATAGCGCATATATGTTTATAGATGAATTTCATTTTTTGTTAAAAAATCGAGAATCATGTGATTTCTTCTTTCAAGCATATAAAAGATTTAGAAAATACAAAGCGGGAGCTATAGCTGCAACCCAACAAATAAATGACGTTCTAAAAGCAAATTATTCAGATGGAGATTTAGGAACTGCGGTTGTTGAGAACTCATACACAAAGGTTTTCTTTGGAATTGACAACAAAGGTGTAGATGATTTAATAGATAAACTAAAACTTAATTTTTCAAAGCCTGAAATTTCATTACTTAGGGCTAAACGTCAAGGTGAAGCATTAATGATTTATGGAACAAAACGTGTTTTTATGAAAATAGAATTAACGAAAGAAGAATTAAGGCTGTGTAATCCAAAGAGATACACTGAAAAATACCAACTAGATGCAAATATTCAACCTGATTATGAAAAAGAATTTTATATATCTCCACTCGAAATCGAAGAACTAAATAACTATGATGGGAGGGAACTATAGAATATGAAAATAACATTAATGGAAGATGCTACACTATATTTAAAAGCAAATAATCAATGCAGAATTGAATTAGGAGATAACATCGTTTTATTTGAAAACGACTTTGAACTTGAAGAATTAAAGAAGGAATCACCCTATTTCTTTACATTAAAAGATGTAACACATGAAAATAAAAAATGCGTGCTAAATTATGAAATTCAAGAAGGGTACGAATCATTTTTCAAAGCAAAAAAATATTCGGAAGTAATAAGACTTTCTGTTCTTGAAAGAGTTTTAGAATTAGATCCATTGAATAAATTCACTGAAAAAGTGTTGTTACATCCACGTAACATATATTTTAAAGATTTTAAAACAATTAAATTTCTATATAGGAGTAATCAATTTTTGCCAAGTGTTAAAAACTTATCTGAAATTGACCAATATAAATTATTGATTTTATCAATGCTAAGTAAATATTCATATGAAAAATTTAAAATTAAAAAATTGGAGCTATTAGAAAAAGAAAATAATAATTTCTTAAATGTAATAGAGAATGCAAAAACAGTTTCAGAATTACATAAATTAATTAGAGAAAAATTATTTGAAGATGAAACGAGCTTTTTTAGGAAATTAGAAGAAGGTAATAAAAAAGATAGAATCAATAAAATCAAGTCAAAACTTATCGTTGGAAGCATATTTGGTGTAATGATAGTAGGTGCGATTATTGTAAATACAGTACAAATTAGTAATTATAAAAGTGTAGCAGCAAAGCAAATAAAAAGTGCTAACAATAGTCAAAAAGCCTATGAATGCCTTGCATTAGGTGATAGTGACACAGGAATCAAAAAGCTTAAAGAAACAAATCCAAGTAAAAAAGAATTAGCAGATGCTTATTTTATATCTGGGAAATATGATGATGCAATTAATACTAATCAAGAATATGCTAAAAAAGTTGTAATAAAGTTGTATGCAGATAAAGAGGAAAAGAAAATATTAGATTTTAAAACAAAGAACAAATATATTGCAGTTGAAAAAGATATTTTAAGTTTCAATAGAAATGCTTTATTGCTAGATAAAGAAATTGTTACAGATAAAGAACAATTGTTAAGAATGGCGAATATTTTCATAGCAAATGATGATATAGCAAATGCAAAGGGAATTAATGAAAAACTTGATAATGAACAATTAAAACAAAATATAGCAACTGCTGAAAAAGGGGTAACAGATAAAGCGGCGGCAGATAAAGCAAAAGCGGCGAAATCTAAATGAAATTTAAGTTAATTAAATTTATATGTGGTTTTATAATTTTTCTTATAGTTGTTATAGCGGCTATGTTTGGTGAAAAAGGTGGAGGGGGAGATACAGGAAAAGCAAATGTTCCTGATAAGATATCAAAATGGAGACCTATTGTACAGGAATATTGCGAGAAATATAAATGCCCTGATAAGGTAGATTTCTTATTGGCTTTAATATATCAAGAAATTGGAGAAACAGAGACATTAGACGTTATGCAAAGTTCTGAAAGTATGGGACTTGCACCCAATTCAATTCAGGACCCAGTAATAAGTATAGATGTTGGTGTCAAACATTTTAAAAGTGTTCTTGATTTGGGAACTAAAAAAGGAGTTGATTTTCCAACAATAGTTCAAAGTTATAATTTTGGTAGTGGTTATATAGATTATGTAAGCAGCAATGGCAAAAAAAATACTAAAGCGCTTACAACAAGTTTTTCAGCTAAAGAAGCTGCAATATACGGATGGAGCAGTTATGGTGATGTAGATTATGTTGAACATGTAATGAGTAAGATGGACAAGCCTGAAGAGGGTACCAGTGGTGTAAGCAGTGCAAATTCTGCATTAGAAGGAAGTAAATATGCTGATTTAATGAAAGTAGCTTTAAAGTATGAAGGTCAACCGTATGTATTCGGTGGAAGTAGTCCCTCACAAGGGTTTGATTGTTCAGGCATAGTGCAATATGCGTATGGTCAGGTAGGTATTAAACTAAGCAGAACAGCACAAAACCAATACGATCAATGTACAATAGTTCCGCAAAGTGAAGCAAAAGCAGGTGATTTAGTGTTTTTCAAAGGTACTTATGATTGCCCAGACCTCATAACTCACATTGGTATATATGTAGGAAACAATAAAATGTATCAAAGCGGTGGTCATGGTTTAGGATATATAGATTTAACTAAAGCATATTATCAGCAACATTTAGTCGGCATTGGAAGAATAAATAAATAAGGTTGGTGGATAAAATGCAAAGCAAAAAAACTTCGATTTTAATAGTATCACTTGTAATAAACTTAGTATTTATGTTTGGTTTAGTTGGTCAGAAAATAGATTCTAATAATAAAAATACTCAAATAAGAACGTTAACTTCAAATAATGAAAATTTAAATAAAAAGGTAAAACAATATGATACAAATGCTAATACTCAAACATTATTAACTGGCGATAAAATAAAAAGTAATGTAGGTAATTTTATTGATGCTCAATTTAATTATACTAATAAAAATTATGTAAGCAGATTTGAAAACATTAAAAAATATGTATCTACTGATGTATATAACGGATTAAAAGGCGCAGGTGATATAGCCGCACCAAAGACAAGCATTCAAAATAAAGTAGATAATTTAAATGTGTATTTAACAACAAATAGCAATCAAACAGTAAGCGCATTGGTAAATATAAGAACTATATATTCAGTTAATGGGGAGGATAGTTCACCAATAAACCAAATATATGAACTAGAGTTAAAACAGCAAGGGAAAGACAAATGGATAATTACAAAATATACTTTAATGGGAAATTTTCAACCATATGCTACTAATAAATAAGGGGTGAGAATATGAAAAAAATAAAATTATTTATTTATTCAATAATCACGTTGATATTAGAAATGATTATTTTATGTGCATCACTTCTAGTCTCAATACTTAATCAATATAAAGTAAAAAATATGACTTCTGAAATAATGGAAGAGAGTTTTTCAAATTTCTTGATTCACCCATTTAATACAATAGCAAAAATGATAAATGAAAAAAATCCAATACTAATAGTTGGAACAATAATAGTTTTGATTTATATGGTTTATGTAGTTTATAAATCGGAAAATAAAAACACTTATAAAATCGAAGAAAAATATGCGGTTCATGGTTCAAGTAGATATGCAATTAATAGTGAGATATTTGTTAAAGATGAAACAATAGGTATTCCAGTAAAACAGATATTAAAAGATTTAGAAAGCAGTTTTGTAATAGGAAGTGATAATAATGAAAGCAAATAAAGGAGTTAATAAATTTCTAGAAAGTAGCGGTATAATTTTAGGAATAAAAGATGGAAAAGTTTTAATTCAACCTAATAATTCAAAACTACCTAATAGAAATCACTTTGTAGTTGGGGGCCCAGGAAGTTTTAAAACGCAAAGTTACATAATTACAAATGTTTTGCATGAAAAAAAATGTTCTATCGTAGTAACTGATCCCAAAGGAGAAGTATACGAAATGACCGCAGAAATAAAAAGAAAACAAGGTTATGAAGTACATGTAATTAACTTTGATGATATGAGATATTCAGATAAATACAATTGCTTTGATTATGTAAAAAAAGATAGAGATGCCACAACTGTAGCAAATACATTAGTGGCAGCAAAAAATAATCCAAAGAATAAAGATATTTGGTATAATGCACAATTAAGTTTATTAAAAGCCTTAATTCTATATAGCATTTATGAAATGAAGCCTGAAAACAGAAATGTAACAGGAGTCTTAAATTTTTTACAAGAGTTCGACCCTGAAGCAGATGAAACAGGAATTAGTGAATTAGACGAACAATTTATGAAATTAGAAAAAACGCACCCAGCACGTAGAGCCTATGAATTAGGATTTAAAAAATCGGTAGAAAAAACAAGAAGTAGTATCATAATTTCATTATTAACAACTATCGGCGATTACGTAGATGATGAAGTTGCTAAATTTACAGAAAGCTCGGACTTTGATCTAGGAGAAATAGGTATGAGGAAAATTGCACTATATGTAATAATTCCAGTAATGGACAGTACATGGGAGGGACTTATAAATTTATTCTTTAATCAAACCTTTCAAGAACTTTATGCAGTTGGTGCTAAGAATAATACAAAGTTACCACAACCAGTTATATTTTATCTAGATGAATTTCCGAATTTAGGACGTTTTGATGATTATGAAAAATTTTTAGCAACTTGCAGAGGGTATGGAATTGCTTGTTGTACTGTTTTACAAAACATAACACAATTACAAGATAAGTATGGTAAAGAACAAGCAGAATCAATACTAGGAAATTGCGGTGTTAAATTATGTTTAGGAAATGTTAATGATACAACCGCAGAGTATTTTTCAAGATTAGCGGGAAAATCCACTGTAAAAGTAGACACAGGATCAAATTCATTAAGTAATGGAGAAAAAGGTTCAAGTTCAGCATCAAAAAGTTATTCTTATACCGCTAGAAACCTTATAAATGCAGATGAAATCCTTACAATGAATCCTAACGATTCTATTTGTATCATAACTGGCAAACATCCAATAAGACTAAAGAAAACAAAACAGTTTGAGCTATTCCCTAACATAACTAAAGACTACAGAGTAAGTCAAAAAGATTATAAAACTGTAATATCAGAAAAAAAGCAAGAAGAGTTTAAAGAATTAAAAAAAATAGATGAAAGCACACAAGAAATTAAAGGCTTAAAACCTGACATAGCGGTAGAAGTAAAGGAAATTGAGGAAACCCAAGAAACATTTGAGATAGGGGAAACGGAGGAACCTGACTTAATATTTGAAACAGAAGAAATTGAAGAAATTGATAACGAAAATAGTGATGATGTTGTTAAAGGCTTTTTTTCACAAAGCAATAATTTAAATGAGGAATAGGAGGAAATTATGTTTGATATAGGAGCTTCAGTTAATAAATACTTTTTAAGTTCTGTAAACCAAGTTTTACAAACAGCCGCAGACTTTATTTCAAAAATACTTTTCGAGCCAAAGGAAATGCCTGATTTCTTTAAAAAAGTATATTTAGTTTTTCTTGGAATAGGTGTAACAGTAATGGCATGTATTATAGCATTTAAAGTAGTTCAATATATGGTGGATGTAAGCAATGACCAAACTCAAGCAACAATATGGGAAATACTTACTAGAACCGTTAAAGCATCATTTATGATAGTTGCTGCTCCAACACTACTGTTACTAATAATAGGAAAAGTAGTTTATCCATTAGGCACATATATATTTAAAGAGGTTGCTACAGATTTAGCGGTTTCAACGAGTAAATATATATTAAGTATGGGAGGCTTATTTGCACAAGAAAATAGCTTTGTGCTTATACTAATGACTTTATTTATAACAATAGCGGTTGTAAGCTTTTTCTTTAAAATGTGTATATATCATGCAGATTTAATTTTATTACAAATGTTATCTGTTTGGGCTGCAATATCAATGTGTGCAGATGATAACAATTATATGAGTGTTTGGTGGAGAGAAGTATTAAGCCAAATCTCAACAATACTAGTACAAACTCTTTTAATGGCAGGAGTGACAACAGTTTTAGCAAATAAATTTGAAT
>Ga0209125_1003351_pt1 | contig 11118 bp, 7 predicted proteins | sample BarGraIncub1131A_FD_184503 | JGI IMG/M metagenome (GOLD analysis project Ga0209125, IMG submission 184503) | Arctic peat soil microbial communities from Barrow, Alaska - Barrow Graham LP Incubations 11-31A (SPAdes) (version 2) | ecosystem: Environmental > Terrestrial > Soil > Wetlands > Peat... | reverse complement strand
AGAAAATGGACTGGTGTTTCAAATGAGAAAATTCTTGAAAATCTGCGGATATTGTCAGAAACCGGAGCAAGAATTATCATCCGCATTCCGCTCATTGGCGGGGTGAATGATGACCCGGAAAATTTGGAAGCCACTGCCCGGTTTATCGCCTCCCTGGCAGGCGACAAAAAAGTTGTCAATCTCCTGCCCTACCACAAGATTGCGCAGACGAAATATGGAAAACTCGGCAAACCGGAAGAATTTCAGCTCTTCGGAGAACCAACAAAAACCAGACTAGCGGAGGCAGTTGCAATTTTTCAGAATTTTGGGATAAAGGCAACGACCTGAAAAAGACTTAATGGCAGAACGTCATTCCAAACTTGACTGGAGTGGGCGACTGTCATTCCGGACTTGATCCGGAATCCCCTGATTAATGAGGGGATGCTGAATCAGGTTCAGCATGGCAGGGGATGCTGAATTAAATTCAGCATGACGCTGGAGGCATGACGCGAGAGGCATGACGCGAGAGGCATGACGCTGGAGGCATGACGCTCGATGCAGGGCTGGGGATGCTGAAACAAGTTCAGCATGACGCTTGACAGACGTGAGATTACTTCATAGGGGTCAGGATAATATTCCTGTAATCGATCGGTCCGTGGTCGCCCTGGAGGTAGATCGGTCCGGGTTCGCTTTCCTTGTTGTTGATCGCCCCACCGGTAATTCCAGGAATTTCCTGGTTATAAATTATGAGTTTATTATTGGCAATAACTGTGACCATCCTTCCACGCAGGGTGATATCGTAAGACTGCCAGACTCCCGGATCTTTTGCCACATTTTCGCTCGGGGTCAGGAATCCGTAAATACCTCCAAGATAGATAGATGAGGGATCCATGCCTTTGCAGTCAATGATCTGAACCTCATAACGTCCGCGAAGGTAAACGCCGCTGTTGCTGGCTTTCTGATACCTGAATTCGATGTGCAGCTGAAAATCGGTAAAAGTGCCATCCGTGACCAAGTTAGATCCTGATTTCAAACTTCGCAGGATGCCGTCTTCGACTTTCCACTGGTTCCCACCCATGGCATGCCAGCCCTTGATATTGACGCCATTGAACAAAGTGATCGGCTCTCCCCAGACGGGTTCACCTTCCCTTTTTAGTGACGGAGCACGAACGCCGCTCCAATTGTACTTTTTCCCGTCGACAAATACCATGGTGCCGGCGATCCCTTTAGGTGTTATTTCACCTTCAAATTCAAGATCTTTTGTCTCGTTTTCCCACTGTGGCGGGATGGTGAAACTGAATTTTTTCCCATCGAAATTGACTTTTGAGACAGGACGGGCGCTTCCGTTCAGGTAGACGAAACGGCCGACAAGCGTCTTGAACCCTGAGTGTGTTACCTCAAGCCAGGAGGGGTATTCTTTCCCATCCATCATGAGTGAAATATCCCATCGGCCCTCGATGGCGGAGCCTTCAGCCGCTCTGGCAGATCCGGCGTTTAGCAACAAGACTGAACTAAATAACAGCACCAATGCACTAAAAAAGCTGGCGGTCGGGAAAGACGATCTTTTCATATCGAGATAATTTTATGGATTTCAAATAAACATTTGCAAGTTACGAAACGGGACCATCAAAATTATTTATTTTACAGTTCAATTAACTAAACTCATTATGAAAAGATTATAATATTTTTTAGCGAGGCAAAACTAAAATACGGTGCACATACCAACCAGGACCTACACTAAAATAATTTCAAAAATCAATCCAACTCCGATGATGAATACTTTTTTGAGCATTATTCTCTCCGCGTTCTTTATTTTCATGGCTGAGCGGGCCTTCACTCAACACAATGCAAAAGATGTTTCAAAGATTGACACAGGCAGGAAGGACGCGCCTGAACGGGTAGCCGGGATGACCAACCACCACAATCAACTGCTTTATTTCACTTCCACTTCCTTACTGAAGGATGACCGCCACCTGATTTTCATGGGCGATCTGGATGGCAGTCCAAATATTTTCATGAGAAATCTGATAACAGGCAAGGAAACTCAGCTGACCCACAACACCGAAGGCTTCCTGAAAGTCGACTGGAAGAAAAAATAGGTGACCTGGATTCCTTTGTGCCGCAATGGTTCATCGTGGAAATCGCAGGATGAGCATCCACACCCGATCTTCAATCATGCCTCCAATACGATTTTCTTCACCTCCGACAAAGACGGCAAACGGGCAGTTTACAAGGTTAATCTTAGCTTTATTGACTCTTTATGAGGCGCCCTTGTCGAATTTATGACTATTATTGTCACAGAGAATAGCATGAAAAGACTAAATTATTATTGGTTACTCCTATTTCTTGTGCTTTCGTTTTCAGCGATAGCACAACAGAAATTCACCATTAGCGGTTACATAAAAGATGCCAAAACAGGTGAAAACCTGATCGGAGCGACTTTGACCATCAAAGAGTTGCAGGGAAAAGGAACTGGCACCAATGCGTATGGATTTTATTCCCTGACGCTTCCGGCAGGTCGTTACCAGATTTCCGCTCAGTTTATTGGCTATACTTCTGAAACGGAACAGATCAACCTGAACCAATCCATAAGGAAAAATTTTGCCTTGATCGAGAAGGTCAACGAACTGAATGAGGTGGTTGTTTCGGGAAAGCGCAAGGATGATAATATCACAAAAACCACCATGGGCATGCAAAAGCTAAGCACCAACGAAATCAGGAGCATCCCTGTATTTTTTGGTGAAAACGATGTGCTCAAGACCATACAGTTGTTGCCTGGTATTAAACCTGCCGGTGAGGGAAGCAGCGGATTCAATGTCCGTGGAGGATCCTCCGATCAGAATCTGATTCTGCTCGATGAGGCCACGATTTTCAATGCCTCGCACCTTATGGGGTTTTTCTCGGTATTCAACTCAGATGCCATCAAGGATATTACCGTCTATAAAGGCAATGAGCCGGCCGAATATGGCGGCAGGCTCTCATCCGTTCTCGATATCAAGATGAGAGACGGCAATGATCAGCATATGAAGGTTTCGGGCGGCATCGGACTAATTTCCTCCCGTATTAACGTGGAGGGACCAATCGTAAAGGACAAGGGTTCCTTCATGATAACCGGCAGGCGAACTTATGCCGATCTCTTTCTGAAGCTTTCATCTGACACCTCCAGGAACCAGACACAGCTCTATTTTTACGATCTGAATGCCAAGGCCAGTTACAAACTGAACAATAACAACCGGATCTATCTTTCAGGGTACTTTGGAAAAGACCAGATTTCGCTGAAGAATACTTTTGGAATCAACTGGGGCAATGTTTCGGGAACGCTTCGCTGGAATCATCTCTATTCGGACAGGCTCTTTTCCAATATTTCGCTGATTTTCAGCAACTACGACTACAAAATTTACATCAACAACGGTAATCAGCTAAATATCGTTTCCCGTATTCAGGATTGGGGGATCAAACAGGATCTGCAATTTTACATAAATGCCAATTCTACCCTAAAGTTCGGATTCAATTCTATTTATCATAAAATTATTCCGGGTGTCATTACTGCTGCCACCAAAATCGATCTGAAGAACCTGACTAACAAATATGACTGGGAAAATTCCCTTTATTTTTCCCATCAGTACCGTATCAATGAGAAGATTGGCTTTGAATATGGTTCAAGGCTCACTCTTTTCAGTGCATTGGGTCCGGGGAATTATTACACTTACGATGTGAACGGAAAAACCATCAAGGTGGATAACTATCGCTCAGGCCAGTTTATCAAGACTTATATCAATGTTGAACCACGCCTGACCATAGATTTCCGGATCAATCCGGAGAGTTCTGTGAAGACTTCTGCAAGCCGTAATGTTCAGAATCTTCATCTTCTTTCCAATTCAACATCCGGCAATCCTACCGATCTCTGGATTCCTAGCAGCAACAATGTCAAACCCGAGCTGGCCGACCAGATTTCGCTGGGCTATTATCGCAATTTCAAAGACAACACTTATGAGTTCTCAGTAGAGTCGTATTACAAAAGCCTCCTGAATCAGATCGATTATAAGGACGGTGCAGAATTGATGTTTAATGAAAATGTAGAATCTCAGATATTGTTCGGAACTGGCCGGGCATATGGGCTGGAGTTCTACCTGAAGAAGAATTCGGGTCGTTTCAATGGTTGGATCAGCTACACGCTCTCCCGGACCGAACGCAAATTTGATGAGATCAACAGCGGCAATTATTTTCCGGCCAAACAGGACCGTACCCATGATATCTCCGTAGTCGGGATGTACAATCTGGATAAAAGCTGGACACTTTCCGCCACCTGGGTGTACTATACCGGTAATGCTGTCACCTACCCTACCGGGAAATACGCCATCGAAGGTAAGACCATTTTCCTCTTTTCTGACCGCAATATCAACCGGATGCCGGCTTATCACCGACTCGATCTGGGCGCCACCTGGATTCGCAAGAAAAGTGAAAGATTTGAATCGAGCTGGAATTTTTCTCTCTACAATGCCTATGGGCACGAAAATGCCTATATCATTACTTTCCGCGACAGCAAATCGGATCCTTCGAAGACAGAGGCTGTTCAAACGACGCTTTTCAAGATGATTCCTTCCGTAACGTACAACTTTAAATTTTGATAAAGTGGTAAGAAACAATAACATATTTATCTTGTTGGTTTGCCTTACGGCTTTCCTGGTAAGTCTGACCTCGTGTGAAAAAGTGATCGTTCTTCAACTAAACGATTCATCACCAAGAGTAGTTATCCAAGGTAATATCTACGACCAGACCGGACCGTACTATGTGAAAATTTCAAAATCTGTCACCTTCGATGAGTCAAATTCCTATCCGCCGGTCACTGGTGCAACAGTCGAAATTTCCGATAATGTGAATCAGACTGAAATTCTTACTGAGTCATTACCAGGGACTTATAAAACTTCAAAGTTAAGGGGAATCCCTGGGAGAAATTATTTTCTTTCGGTTAAAACGGGTTCTGATACTTACAAATCGGTCGCGACCATGCCACCGGCAGTATTTATCGACAGTATTTATTTTGCATCCAGTCCGTTTGGTGGCGAAAAGTCTGCTACGATCAGTTTCAATGATCCACCCTTTATTGTCAACTATTACAGACTGGTTTATTTTGTCAATGGTATTCAACAGATGCAATTTTACATCCTCGACGACGAACTTTTCCAGGGTGGTAGCATCAAATATGCACTTTTTTCACGGGGTAGCGGCGTGAAACTGGTTAAAGGAGACAAAGTGACGGTTTGGCTGGAGTCTATTGACGGGGGAGTTTACGAGTATTTCAGGACGATCGGACATGAAAGCGGACAGTCAACCTCCCCTGCGAATCCTGTTTCCAATATCAGCAATGGGGCATTGGGATATTTCAACGCCTGTTCCGTTCGAAAAATATCGTCTATTGTAGATAAATAATCACAAATTCATCTTTTTTCATGTATTTTTGCGTCCTTATATCATTTATTGGAATATGGAATTTTATAGAATTCTTGGTGCAACGGCACTGTTTTTCCTGCTCCTTGCCTGTGCCGGGAAGAAGAAGGAACAGGTTGTTGTTGAGAAACAGGTAGTTCAGGTGGAGGTGATTGTAGCAGTTACTGAGGATATTGACAATATGCTCGAAGTAAATGGGAGTGTTTTATCGAATGAAATGGCTGAATTGCATCCGGAAGTCAGTGGTCGGTTGATTTACCTCAACCTGCCTGATGGTGCGAATGTGAAACAGGGGACCATCCTGGCAAGAGTCAACGATGCCGATTTGCAGGCGCAGTTGGAACAGCAAAAGACTCAATTAGATCTGGCGAATAAAACCCTGAAAAGGCTGAGTGATCTTTTGAAGATTAATGGTGTGAACCAGGCTGATTATGATGCAGCCCTGAGCCAGGTGAATAACATTCAGGCCAATATAAAAGTCATTAATGCTCAAATCGATAAAACGGTCATCAGGGCTCCATTTTCCGGAGAACTTGGCATCAGGATGGTGAGTCCGGGAGCCTATGTTACCCCTCAGACTTTGATTGGCAGCATTCACCAGACGGATAAGGTAAAAATTGATTTCACGGTACCGGAAACATTTGCTTCCTTGTTGGTCAAAGGCAATAAGGTTAAGATTCAGAATGACGGTTACCCGGAGCTGCTGGATGCCAATATTGCTGCCATTGAACCACAGATCAATACTGTATCAAGGAATATCAAGGTCCGGGCCATGCTGACGAAGGGTATTATTCAACCCGGCTCGTTCGTAAAAGTCTACCTCGAGCAGAATAGAAAGGGGATCATGGTACCCACCAATGCCATTATACCGGACGCCCTTTCGAGTCAGGTTGTGGTCGTCAGAAATAACAGAGCCACATTTGTTAATGTTGAAACCGGATTGAGAAATGCCAATCTTGTTGAACTTACCAGCGGAATCAACCCGGGAGACTCTATTATTGTCAGCGGGATGTTGTTTGTAAGACCCAAGGCGATGGTAAAGGTAAAAAGAGTGAAAAGTCTGAAGGAAAAATAAAATGAACATATCCGAACTATCACTCAAGAGACCAGTACTTGCTACAGTTATGAGTATGACTCTGGTACTCTTCGGGGTCATAGGGTTTAACTTTTTAGGTGTCCGGGAATACCCTGCCATCGATCCACCGCTGGTTTCTGTCAATACTTCCTATGCCGGAGCCAACTCGGATATAATTGAGAGCCAGATTACAGAGCCCCTGGAGAAATCTATCAACGGCATTCCCGGAATACGGACCATCACCTCTTCCAGTTCTGTTGGGAGTAGCAGTATCTCGGTAGAGTTTAACCTGAACACCAACCTGGAAGCCGCTGCCAATGATGTACGGGATAAGGTGAGTCAGGCGGTGCGAAATCTTCCTCAGGATATTGATTCCCCTCCGGTCGTTACAAAGGCTGATGCCAATAGTGATTTTATCATCCTGATGGCGGTGCAGAGTCCGAGCAAGGGTTTACTGGAACTCAGCGATTATACCGAAAATGTGTTGCAGAATAAGTTCCAGACGATACCGGAGGTAAGCTCGGTCATGATAATGGGTCAAAAACGTCCTGCCATGCGGCTATGGATAGATCCGGACAAGCTGAATGCCTTTGGGATCACCTTTAATGATATTACTACTGTGCTGAACAGGGAAAACGTCGAAGTTCCTTCCGGAAAAATTTATGGTGAAAAGACCGAAATGACCATCCGGGCACTCGGAAGACTTACAACGGAAAAAGATTTCAGAGATTTGATTATCCAGGAAAACAGCGACGGGATCGTCAGACTCAGTGATTTGGCTACCGTGGAACTTGGACCGGAACAATACGAGCAATTATGGCGGTTGAATGGCGTAAGCGGTGTGGGTTTAGCCATCATTCCACAACCGGGCGCCAATTACATCAATATTTCGGATGAATTCAACAAACGGCTCGATGAGATCAAGAAATCGCAGAAAAACGATATCATATTTACCACGCTGATTGACAATACCAACAATGTCCGTAAATCACTTACCGAAGTCAAGCAGACGCTTTTCATCTCCTTCCTGCTGGTGATCATGGTTATTTTCCTGTTTTTCAGAAACTGGATGATTGCCCTGCGACCCTTGGTGGATATTCCCATTTCACTGATCGCGACCTTCTTTGTGATGTATCTGGCTGGATTCTCCATCAACATTCTTTCGATGCTCGGGATCATCCTGGCAACAGGTTTGGTGGTCGATGACGGGATTGTCGTCACAGAGAACATCTTCCGGAAATTTGAAGCCGGGATGCAAATACGTAAAGCGGCGCTGGAAGGAAGCCGTGAAATTTTCTTTGCCGTTATCTCAACCTCCATTACCCTGGCAATCGTCTTTCTGCCGGTGTTGTTCCTTCAGGGATTTGTAGGCAGTTTGTTCCGCGAATTTGCCGTAGTTGTTGCCAGTGCGGTGTTGATTTCTGCATTTGTTTCCCTGACCATTACCCCCGTTCTCAATGTGTACCTTAACAGGAAACATGCGAGTCACGGTCGGTTTTACCAGGCCACAGAACCATTCTTCAAAGGCATGGAGGTTGGCTACAAGAGTATGCTTCAGAAATTCATTGCGTCCAGATGGATTGCCTGGGTTATTGTATTGGGCTGTCTTTTATTCACTTACCTGATCGGAAAAAATCTGCAGAGTGAACTTGCACCGCTTGAAGACAAGAGCAGTGTCCGTTTCCAGATTACTGGTCCTGAGGGTGCCAGTTACGGATTTATGACCAAAGCCGGTGAAGAATTCGGTAATTTCCTAATCGACTCGATACCGGAACGCAGTTTCTCTTTTCTAGCCCTGCCATCGTATAGCAGTACCGGATTGAATTCAGGTATTGGTCGGGTCGGACTCGTTCCGCCATCAGAGAGATCCCGGTCACAGAGTGATATCGTGAAGGATTTAGCAAAAAAAATGGGACGCTTCAGCAATCTCCGAATTTTCCCACTCGAAGAGCAGACGATCTCGGTTGGTTTGGGATCCAGGGGTTCCTTACCCGTTCAGTTTGTCATTCAGAATCAAGACTTTGACAAACTGAAGGAGGTCATCCCCAAATTTTTGGAAGAGGTCAGAAATGATAAGACTTTCCAGAATGCCGATGTTAACCTGAAGTTCAATAAGCCCGAGGTTGATATTCTAATCGACCGTATCAAGGCTCGCGAACTCGGTCTGACCGTTGCAGATATCGCTGGAGTGATGCAAAGTGCATTCAGCGGCCGACGTCTGGCATATTTCATCATGAATGGCCGTCAATACCAGGTCATCAGTCAGGTTGGAATCAAGGACAGACAACAACCAATGGACATAACCAAGTTGTATGTCAGGAATAATCAGGGGCTTAGTATCGCACTTTCTGAGGTCCTGACTATCACCCCGAATGCAAATCCACCTTCACTGTACCATTTTAACCGGTATAAATCGGCCACGATCTCGGCCTCTCTCTCAGAAGGTAAAACCATTGGCGATGGGGTGATTGCCATGCAGGCCATTGGAGACAAGCTTCTGGATGAGAGCTTTCAGACCTCTTTGAGCGGGCCTTCGCGCGATTTCTCAGAGAGTTCTTCCAATATTTCATTTGCTTTTATATTAGCGTTGCTACTTATTTACCTGATTCTTGCCGCTCAGTTTGAAAGCTTCAAGGATCCGTTTATTATCATGATAACGGTTCCACTGGCCATAGCGGGGGCGATTTTTTGTCTATGGATCTTCAATCAGACACTAAATATCTTCTCCGAAATTGGGATGATCACCCTGATCGGACTGGTAACCAAGAACGGTATCCTGATCGTGGAATTCTCCAACAGAAAGAGAGAACTGGGTATCAACAAGTTTCAGGCGGTCATCGAAGCATCCACCCAGCGTCTGCGGCCCATTCTGATGACCAGTCTGGCTACCTCGCTCGGAGCATTGCCAATAGCCCTCAGCATGGGTGACGCCGCTTCCAGCCGGGTCCCATTGGGTATCGTTATCGTGGGTGGAATTATTTTCTCTCTTGTTTTGACGCTTTTCGTAGTTCCCGCTGTTTACACTTTTGTGTCGGGAAAACATAAGACCAGAGAAGAAGTTGACAATCAGTTTAAATGATCGATCAATGAAGAATTTATATTTATATCTGTTATTATTTCTACCGCTTCTATGTGCAGGACAACCCGTTATTACACTCAAAAGCGCGATAGATACCACGCTCATCAATAATTTTGATATCAGGATTGCCGGGAATAATCTCGGGATCACTAAAATAAATAATTCTTTTGGCGTAGCAGGCGGAATGCCCTCCATTAACGCAAATATCACTGACAATCAATCTATTACAAATGTCAACCAGAAATTGAACAGCGGTTCAGACATTAAAAAGAGTGCCGCCAACGGAAACAGTATGACCTCAGGAGTCACTGCAGGTATAATTCTTTTCAATGGGTTTAAAGTGATCGCTACAAAAGAGCGACTTAATCTTCTGCAGAAACAGAGTGAATTACAATTGAATCTGCTTATACAGAACAGCATAGCCGCAGTCATGGCTAAATACTATGACATCATCCGGCAGAAGGAGTATTTGAAGATCATCCAGAATTCGCTGGACGTTTCTCAGGAGAAGCTGGATATTGTCACCGAGAGAAAGAATGTAGGAATGGCCAATGATGCGGATTATCTTCAGGCGCTGATTGACGTGAATGCTGCCAAACAGACCTTGAAGTCTCAGCAACTGGTGGTAGATCAAACCAAGATGGATCTGCTTCAACTGATGAGCAGAAAAAATTATTATTCGTATGTGGTAGATGACAGCATCCAGGTTGATACGACTATTCAGCTTAATTCAATACTCGATTTTCTCCGGCAAAATCCGCAGGTTCTTTCTGCCGAACAGCAGATTAAAATAAATGAACAATTAGTGAAAGAAACTGCTGCACTTCGCTATCCATCGTTAAGACTAAATACAGGGTACAACCTCAACCGAACCCAGAGCGATGCTGGCTTAACGCTGTTTAATCAGAACTCCGGACCTTTTGCGGGCATGACACTTCAGCTCCCGATTTACAACGGGAATGCCTACAAAATTCAGAAAGAAACGGCTGAATTTAACCTTAAGAATGCCAGACTCCAGCAGGAAAGTCTGCTCAACATGCTGACTGCGGATGCAGTAAAGACTTTTGAATCCTATAAAACGACCTTGCAGCAGCTTGAATCTCAGAAGGCCACCATTGAGTTTTCCCAGAAGCTGATCAATGTGGTCATGCAGCGTTTTCATGTGAATCAGGCGACTATCCTTGATGTAAAAACAGCACAATCCAGTTATGAACTCACGGGATATCAACTGGTAAATCTCAAATTTGCAGCAAAAATGTCTGAGATAGAATTGAAGAGGCTGATGTATCAGCTGGGGAATTAATTTATGAAGAAAGTTTCCAAAGTTGATAGTTAAGTTCGATAATTGAACTTAACTATCAACTTTGGAAACTTTGGTTAATTTCTATTTGAACAGAAGTTTGAAATTCTGATCGTTGGCGTATTTGTCAAATTCAAGATCGTTTTGAGCGATTCCTTTGTAGGCAGGGTCTTTCCTCATTGCGTTGACCAGGGATTCATACATCTGGCTGGCCTTCCCCGTACGGGCATAAACTAT
>Ga0209125_1003349_pt1 | contig 11124 bp, 15 predicted proteins | sample BarGraIncub1131A_FD_184503 | JGI IMG/M metagenome (GOLD analysis project Ga0209125, IMG submission 184503) | Arctic peat soil microbial communities from Barrow, Alaska - Barrow Graham LP Incubations 11-31A (SPAdes) (version 2) | ecosystem: Environmental > Terrestrial > Soil > Wetlands > Peat... | reverse complement strand
ACAACTGTCAAAGACCCGGGAAGGCATGCATTTGTGCATGCCTTTTTCCATGCTCTCTCTCATAATATATTAATTTTTTAAAAATACTAAAAAATACATTCAAATTGAGGTGAAAATAATTAAATTAAGTGGTATTATATATACATAAGTGAGTATAAAGGAAAATTTTATAAATCATACGTGGGTGTATGTTGCAATCTACAAATTTGTATTTTAAAAGTGCAAACTTGTTAAAAAATATGTATTATTGAATGCGAGGAAGTGAATGAACAAAAAAAGTAGTAATCTTAAAAATGGGAATTATATTATTGAAAATAAAGAAAAATTATTATATAAAAGAAAGAGCAAAAGAAGAGTGAAACGGCTAGTGTTGTTATCCATAATTATGATAACTACATTGATTACACTATGCTTTAAATTACCTTATTTTAATATTGCAACTATAGAAATTCTAGGAAATTCAAATGCTTCTAAAGTTGATATTAATGAGGCTGCTAAAATTAAACTTGGAAGTAATATTTTTTATGCAAGTTTTGGCGATAGTAAAAAAAGAATCACCAAAAATCCTTATGTCCTAAGTGTAAAATTTAAAAAAGTTCTTCCAAAGAAAATTGTAATAGAAATAGAGGAAAGAGTAGCAGTATTTTATGGAAAGGTGAACAATACTTATTATATTCTAGATAACAAAGGCATACTGCTTGAAAAAAGATCTGATATTAAAGATAAGAACTTAGTGAATTTAATTGGATTCAATTACGAAAAATGCGAAGTTGGAGATTTAATTGTATCAGAGGATGATAGAAAAATTAATATTGCAAATGAAATAACAAATATTATTAATGATTATAGAAAGACAAATAGTGCTATTAAAATAACTATGGTAGATGTAAATAATGTTTTAGATGTGAAGGTTTTTTCTGGAGAGATGTGTATAAAATTTGGAACGTCAGATGATTTGAAAAACAAGTTTAACAAGGCGATAAACATTATTTCACAACCTGAATATAAGGGTGCCAAAGGATACGTGGATGTTAGTTTTAAAGGAAATCCAGTTGTTTATAGAAGCAAGTAGTGAAAAATAATAATAATTATCTCCCCCCCAGAGAGTAGCAAGGAGGAAGTTCATGAAGAAATTCAGATCACAAATGTCCATTGGTATAATATGTGTATTATTAGGATTTATGATATCTTACCAATTTAAAATGATAAGCAAACAAAATTTAGTAGCGGATACAAATAACAACACACCCGAGATTATTACTGAAAACGAGCAACTAAAAAAGAGCAAACAAGAGATGCAGAAAAAAATAGAAGAATTAGATGCCAAAACAAAGGAATATGAAAATGCTGCTAAAGGAAGAGACGAAGAAAGTGGACTATTATACAAAGATTTGGAAGAGACGAGAATCCTTACTGGAGGAACTGAAGTGGGAGGTCAAGGCATAATAATTTACATAACTCCTAAGAGTGACATTTTTGGTAGTGATCCTCAAAAACAACTTATAGACGATAAAGATTTAGTTCATATAGTAAATGAATTAAATATAGCTGACGCTGAAGCAATTTCAATTAACGATATTAGGCTAACTTCACGTAGTGGTATTAGAAACGCAGGAAATACAATTATTATTAACGACGAAAGAATCTCTTATAATAAAAGAATTATTATTAAAGCAATTGGGAAAAAAGATCTTTTAGAAGGTGCTATTAGTTTTCCTGGAGCAATTCCACAAGAACTTAGTCAGGCTTGTGATATAACTATGGAAAAATCAGATAAAATTGTGATTCCTAAATATAATAAAATATATAAATTTGAGTTTGCTAAACCAATAGAAAAGAAATAGAGGTGATGAAATGGTTGCTTTTGTAGGGCTGTTAATAGGTGTTATTTTAGGAATTGTATGGAATGTTGATATTCCAGTTAAATTTTCTCCATATATTTCAGTTGCGATTTTTGCTTGTTTAGATTCTGTTTTTGGAGCGCTAAGAGGAACAATTTCCCATAATTTTAGAGCGGATATTTTTATATCGGGATTCTTTGGAAATGCAGCTTTGGCTGTAGCAATGGTTTATCTAGGTGATAAATTAGGAATTCCAATATACTTGGCTGCGGTTATTGTATTTGGAGGAAGGATATTTGATAACTTTGCAATTATTAGAAGACTTTTAATTGACAAGACCAAATCTCATTAGTGAGGTGATTAAATGAAAAATAATGAGGCTACTATATTTGTTTTTATTGCATCAATAATAATAGGACTTCTTATAGCTATGAACATTGGATTCGAAGGCAAAAGCAATTTTCTGGATGTAAAGCAATATAATGTAGCCTACAATGAGAGAACTAAATTATATTCTGAACTGAATAATTTAAAAGAGCAATATTATAATGCCAACTTAAAGCTTAAGAAATATGATAGTGGTGATGTGAAAAAAAATAAAGTATTAGAAGAAATTCAAAAGGAAGTTAATGAAAATAATATTATATTAGGAAAAAGTGATGTTCAAGGTACAGGGGTTAAAATAACACTCGAGGATGGTATCATTGATATTAATGATTATCTTAGTAGTAGTCAGTTAATTCATGATGTTGATATTGTAGAAGTGATAAATGATCTCCGCAATGCAGGAGCAGAAGCAATTTCTGTTAATGGTCAAAGGGTTATTTATGATAATTATGCATTCTGTGGTGGGCCTTATATTGATTTAAATGGAGTTAAGATAGTAGTTCCATTCTACATTAATGCCATAGGAAATGAAGATGTATTGTATAATTATTTAACACTAGAGGCAACACATATAAAATCACTAAAGCTTAGACAAGTTAAAATTAGTATTGTTAAGGCAGATGATGTAAAAATATTAGGATATACAGGTAATTATAAGAATAAGTACATGGGTGTCACAAATAAATAAGATTAATATAATTAAAATCTAATAATAATATACAAATATTGAAGGAGTTTTTCTCTATGATGAAGAATTAAAGTAGAAATGGTAAATAATATTCAATAATGACGTTATACTAAAGACATCAGTAAGGAGGCGTAGATAGTTGGGAATTACCGAAGCTTATAACCAAATAAAAAACGAAATTCCAGAAGATGTAACACTAATATGCGTTTCTAAGACTAGACAAATCCATGAAATTAAAGAAGCATATGCATCTGGAGCTAGAGATTTTGGGGAAAATAAAGTACAAGAATTAATGGAAAAGTATGATAGCCTAGGCCAGGACATCAGATGGCACCTTATAGGACATTTACAGAGGAATAAGGTGAAATATATTGTAGGAAAAGTTAACCTTATTCATTCTTTAGATAGTATACGACTGTTAAACGAAATCGAAAAGCAATATGGGGCCAAGGATGAAATTGCTAGCGTTTTAATTCAAGTTAATATAGGGAAAGAAAATACTAAGACCGGCATAGAAGTTGAAGAAATAGATTCTCTAATAAATGCATGCGAGAAATGTAACAACATAAAAATTAAAGGATTAATGGCTACAATTCCAATTGGTAATGTAGAAGAGTGTAGAAAGTATTTTAACCAAATGAAAAGTTTCTTTGATAATCTAAAAACTTTTAAGTATAAAAATGTTACAATGGAATTTTTATCTTTAGGTATGAGCGGAGATTATGAAGTTGCAATTGACGCAGGAGCTAATATGATAAGACTTGGTGCGAAGATATTTGGTGAAAGAGATTATAATAAACTGGAGGGATAACAATGGCAAGTAAAGTAATAAACAAGGTTATGGGTTTTTTAGGTATGGCAGAGGATGCATCAGATGAAATTGAAGAAATGGAAACTGAAGAGGATAATATGGATTTTGAATCATTGATGACCGCAAACAAAAAACAAAGTAAAGTAGTTAATATTCATACTACAGCATCTGCAAAAGTGGTTATTATAAAACCAGACGATTTTGATGAAGCAACTACAATTAGTGATAACTTGAAGTCTAGAAAAATTGTGGTAGTTAATACTACAGGACTAGAACCTAAAACTGGGCAAAGATTATTAGATTTTATTGGAGGTTCTTGTTACTCTTTAGGTGGAGACCTTCAACAAGTAGAAAAAGGAGTATATATACTATCACCATCTAATATAGAAGTTAATAACGAATTGAAAAGTGAATTAAGTTCAAAAGGAATATTTAATTGGAATAAATAATTAGAGAAGTTTAGGAGGATATATAATTTGTATAGATTTTTTGAATTAATTTTTAATGCACTACAATATGCAATATTTATAGAAGTGATTTTATCATGGGTTTATAGGGGTTCGAATCAATATGTAGAGGTATTACATAAAATAACAGGGCCACTATTACTACCAGGTAGAAAACTCCAAGAAAAATATTTTTCCAATACAATGGTAGATTTTTCACCAATAATCGCACTTGTTATTTTAATGTTTGTAAAATCATTTGTGCTTGGCTTATTGAGATAATATATTAAGGAATGAGTTAAATGGATAAGAACTATTTTATAAATAGTATAAATCATGAAGATAAGAATTTAATTTCTAATATTTTTAGTAAAATGCAAATAGCTGAAAAAACTAATAAAATCATATTTACTAATGATTTTTTATCTCCAACTATATGGAATCAAATTTCAGCTTTATGTGAAAATTATAAAATAAAATCATTTACAAATGGGATATTTAAAGATTCCGACAGGAGAATGTTATCATTTTCCGCCTATGACGAACCTTTAATATATCCCATAAACTTATTGAAAATAAGTAATAATTCTAAATTTACTACACTTCATCATAAGGATTATTTAGGTGCAATAATGTCACTGGGAATTAAAAGAGAAAAATTAGGTGATCTAATAATTAAAGATGGATTTTGCTATGCACCGGTGTGCAGTGACATTAGTAGTTATATAATTAGTAATTTGAATGATATAGGTAATTGTCCATGTGAAGTCAGTGAATATGATTATACAATGGAGGGTCTTCCAGAACGTCAATTTCAAGAAAAAGTCATTATATCTACCTCACTTCGCCTTGATGGCATGGTAGCAGCTATATGCAATGTTTCAAGAAATAATTCAGTGGGGCTAATATCCACCGGCAAAATATTAGTGAATTATTTTCAATGTTTAAAAAAAGATAAGATTATAAGGTGCAATGATACTTTAACAATTAGAGGATACGGTAAGTTTGTGATTGCAGAAATTATAGGAAGCACTCAAAAGGACCGTTTAAAAGTTGCAATAAAGCAATATATTTAGGGGGGGGAACAGGCATGAGAATGACATCCATGGATATTAATAATAAAGAGTTTAAAAAGAGCTTAAGAGGATACAATGCCGATGAAGTTGATGAGTTTTTAGATAAGGTAGCTGAAGAATATGAAATTATGTATAAAGAAAATTCTAACTTAAGAGAAAAGAATAGTTTTTTAGAAGAAAAATTAGATCATCATGTTAAAATAGAATCTACAATTCAAAATACCCTAGTATTAGCTCAAAATGCTGCAGAACAAGCAAAATTCTCTGCTCAAAAGGAATCAGAATTGATTATCAGAAGTGCAAATGATTCTTCTCAAAGAATGGTAGATAAGGCTCATGATGATGTGCTTAAGATAAATGATGAATATGATAGAACTAAGCAAGAATTTGCAATGTTTAGAACAAAATTCAGGAATTTTATGAATTCCCAGATTCAGATGTTTGAAGGCCTAGAAAGTGACTATTTTAAGAGTTACAATGTGGGTAACGAAATTTCAGATAAAAAAATAGATGCAAAAAACATAGTTGAATCAGAATATTCAAATTTAACATTGAAAAACATTGATGAAAAAGATTTTCATGACCATGACATGGAAGAAATAAAGAATTTTTTTGCAAAAGAGTAAAGAGTAAAAACATACAAATCTCACTCAAAGGGTGAGATTTTTTATGTGGCAAATGTGATATAATACATTCATAGCTAGCGCAAGGAGGTAATAATAATGAATATAGGTATTATTGGAGCAATGAGCGAAGAAGTTGAATTTTTACTTAGAGATATGGATTTTGAAAGAAGTGAAGTTAAGGCTAATATGAAATTTAGTCTTGGAATTATACATAATAAAAATGTAGTCATAGTTACTAGCGGTATTGGAAAAGTTAATGCTGCAATTTGTGCTCAAATATTAATAGATGATTTTAATGTGGATTATGTCATAAATGTGGGTATTGCAGGTGGAACTAAAGAAAATATATATCCTGGAGATATTGTAATAGGGGATAATTTAGTACAACATGATATGGATACTTCTGCATTTGGTGATAGGATAGGACAAATTCCAAGACTCGATACTTTTGAATTCAAATGTGATAAGAAATTAGTAGGGTATGCAATAGAGGCATGTAAGGATATAGTGGGTCATAATTATTTTACGGGAAGAATTGTTTCAGGAGATCAATTTATTGCAAGCATAGATAAAATTAAATGGCTTAATTCTGAGTTTGAATGTTTAGCTTGTGAAATGGAGGGAGCAAGTATAGCACAAGTATGTTACTTAAATGAAATCCCATTCATTGTAATTAGATCTATATCAGATAATGCAAATAATGGAGCTCATATGGATTATGAAAAATTCAAGGATATTGCTGTAGAAAATTCTATGAATATATTAAATAATATGTTAAAACTAATTTAAGGGTAAAGTCATAGAACTAAATAATTTTATTATTAAAATAATTTTAAATAAGTGTAATAAAATTCACTCCATGAGAAAACATAAACATATAGGACTTTTATCATTTTGATATTACTACTATATTAATAACTAGAGGAGTTGTTATCATGGAAGAGGAAAAATTACAATATTTTAAAATAAAATTATTAAATGAACAAACACGAGTTCAAAGCATTATTAATCAACTCAAACAAAATGGGGTTATAAATTCTAACAGTGAAATGGCATCAGAAATATCATTTTATGACAATCATCCCTCTGATACTGCAACTGAACTTTTTGATATAGAAAAAGGTTTAGCACTTAGGGCCAATGAGATGTCAATTATTAAAAAAATCCAAGCTGCATTAAAGAGCATAGAAAATAATACCTATGGGAAATGTAAGAGTTGCGGTAAGGATATAATTGAGGAAAGATTAGAATTTATACCTTATGCAGAGAATTGTGTTGGTTGTGAGAAATCCATAGGTGATAAGAAACCAGCGCAGCAAAACGATAGACCAGTTGAGGAAGATGTACTGGGTACACCTTTTAAATACAGTGCTAGTGGTGGTGGAGTAGGTATAGAGGCTGAAGATACTTATATGGTAGTAGATCGTTTTAATGAAATAGATGACATTATTGAGTATTACGATGATGACGACGAAGGCGGCTACGTTGAACCCATAGAGAAAATAAGTAATCAGCAATATAAAAATCAGTTGCCAGATTAAAAAAGTATATATTGCTGCGAATGAGTTTAAAATTATTTAGTTGAAAACATATTCGTAGCAATATATACTTAACTGTTCATATTAAATAGGGGGAAAAGTATGGAACTAATAATTGTTTTTTTAGGTTTGCTTTTGGATAGGTTAGCTAAAGTTTGGGCTCTTAGTTCTTTGAAAGACAACAATGGAATTATATTAATTAAAGACTTTTTCGGATTAGAATATTTAGAAAATAGAGGAGCTGCTTTTGGCATTTTGCAAAACAAATTGATATTGCTAGCTTTAGTTACTCTGCTTGTTATATCAGGAATGATATATTATATTATTAAATATAAGCCAAAATCAAAATTCCTAAGAATAAGCTTAGCTATGATTATAAGTGGGGCTCTAGGAAATTTATATGATAGAATATTTTATAAATATGTAGTAGACTTTATTTTGCTTCATTATAAAAATATATATTATTTTCCAACGTTTAACATAGCAGATATGTTAGTAGTTGTGGGTACTTTGATTTTGGCAATTTCTATAGTAAAGGATGAGGTATAAATGAACAGTTTTGAGTATAAAGTTGATGAAGGCTCAGTTGGTACAAGATTAGATGTATTTATTTCTAATGAATTTGAAAATAAATCTAGGTCATATATTCAAGGAGTAATTGATGGTGGAGCGGCGTTTGTAAATTGTAAATGTAGAAAAAGTAATTATAAATTAAAAATAGACGAAATAATTATCTTATCCATTCCAGAGCCTGTAGAATTAAACGTTGCGGCAGAAAATATACCCTTAGATGTTATATATGAAGATATCGATGTAATTGTAATTAATAAACCACAGGATATGGTGGTCCACCCAGCACCAGGAAATTATAGCGGTACCTTAGTTAATGCACTGCTATATCATTGTAAAGACCTATCAGGCATCAATGGCATTCTAAGACCAGGAATAGTGCATAGAATCGATAAGGATACATCTGGGGCCTTAGTGGTAGCTAAAAATGATAATGCACATAACTCTTTAGCTATGCAGCTTAAAGATCATTCAATGACAAGAAGTTATTTAGCTCTTGTAGAAGGTATAATTAAGCAAGATGAAGGATCTATAGATGAACCTATTGGAAGGCACCCTAAAGATAGGATAAAAATGGCAGTAGTTGAAAACGGTAAAAAGGCTATTACTCACTATAAAGTAATAGAGAGATTTGAAAATAATACCCTTGTAGAATGTAATTTAGAAACAGGGCGAACTCATCAAATAAGAGTACATATGGCAAAGATAGGACATCCTTTAGTAGGGGATTTGATATATGGCTTTAAAAAGCAGAGGTTTAATTTAAAAGGACAGGTTCTTCATGCAAAAATGCTTGGATTTATACATCCAAGTACTAATAAATACATGGAATTTGTTTCACCTCTTCCAGATTATTTTGAGAACCTCATAACCAAGTTAAGAAATGAGTTGAAATAGAACATAATATGTGATATTATATACATAATTAAATATTTATGCCTTTAAATGTTCCAGAGAGATCATAAGGAAAAGAAAGTAGTACTATTTCATGTATAGTATGCCTTTGCCCTTAGGGTAAAGGCTTTTTTACATTGTAAAAATTAAAATAAATAATATTAATTAATAGGGGGTGAAATTATGGATTTTAAATCAGTGTTATTAGACGAAAAAGCAATAAAAAGAACATTGACAAGAGTAGCACATGAAATTATTGAGAAGAATAAGGGAATAGAAGACATTATACTTGTAGGGATAAAAAGAAGAGGAGTACCAATTGCAGAAAGAATTGCTCTCTTAATAGAACAGTTTGAAGGAACTAAAGTTCCCGTAAGCAGTGTTGATATTACTTTATATAGAGATGACCTTACCTCAATAAACGAGCAGCCAGTTTTAAACGATGCAGATTTGGGTATGGATGTAAGAGGTAAAAAAATAATCTTAGTAGATGATGTATTGTATACTGGAAGAACTGCCAGAGCTGCAATTGAAGCCATAATATCTAAGGGTAGGCCTCAAATGATTCAGTTAGCCGTTTTAGTAGATAGAGGACACAGAGAATTACCTATTAGAGCAGATTATGTAGGCAAAAACATACCTACTTCAGGAAAAGAAATGATTTCTGTGAAACTTTTAGAAATTGACGAAATAGATTCTGTAAGTATATATGAAATATAGATTCCAAGAAGATAAATAGATTCGAAGAATATAAATAATCTTTTAAAATAGTCCGTGAGACTAAAAGGAGGAACTTATGAAAAATATTGTAGATGTTAATGAAAAATTACCTATCCTAAAGACTATCCCCTTAAGCTTCCAGCACCTATTTGCTATGGTGGGGGCAACTATACTTGTACCAATGCTCACAGGCCTTAATCCATCAATTGCACTGTTTTGTAGTGGGGTGGGAACACTATTGTATATTTTATGTACAAAGGCTAGGCTTCCTGCTTATGTAGGTTCATCTTTTGCATTTATAGCACCTATGGGTGTAGCCACAAAGGCATACGGTCAAAGTTCTATGTTATCAGGAATTATTGCTGCAGGATTTGTATATGTAATTGTAGCTCTAATTATTAAGCTTGCAGGAACAAAATGGTTAGATAAAATGTTATCTCCAGTGGTGGTAGGTTCTGTTGTAATTGTAATAGGGCTTAGCTTAGCTGGAGTTGCAATAAACTGGGCGGGGTTAAATTCAACTTTTACAACACCAGCGCTTGAGGGTGTATCTAGGGGAACATGGATATTTGTATCAATGACGACCCTTGGAATTGCTATAATTGGTACTATGTTTTTTAAAGGGTTTTTCGGGGTAGTACCTATTTTAATCGCCATGGTAGCGGGGTATATACTTTCTATATTCTTAGGAGTAATTCCAAAGGAAGTTCTACAGGAAATAGGAAATGCAAAATTTTTTACATTACCAAGTTTCGTTTTGCCAACCTTTAACATAAATGCTATTATGCTTATGGCTCCAATAGCTTTCGTAACACTAGCCGAACATATTGGTCATGTATATGTTACAAGTAATGTTGTAGGGAAAGATTTCACAAAGGACCCAGGGCTTCATAGATCAATTATGGGGGACGGAATTGCTACAATGTTTGCAGGATTTGTGGGAGGGCCACCTAATACCACTTATGGTGAGAATATAGGAGTTATGGCAATTACAAAGGTCTATAGTGTTTGGGTAATTGGAGGAGCTGCAATAATTGCAATTGTATTATCCTTTATAGGACCAGTTTCTGCAGTAATAGGAAATATTCCACTTCCTGTAATCGGGGGAGTTAGTGTAATGTTATTTGGTATAATAGCATCCTCTGGTTTTAGAATTTTTGTAGAAGATAAAATTGATTTTAGTAAAAATAGAAATTTGATAATTGCATCAGTAATAATAGTTTTAGGAATTGGTGGAGGCGGTGTTAAGTTCCATTTCTTTGGAGCGCCAGTTGACATTGCAGGTGTTGCTCTCGCAACACTCGTGGGAATAATACTAAACTTAGTTTTACCTGAAAAGAGTAGGTCAGGAGATAATTAATAGGATTTTCAAAAATAGGTGTCAGATTTTATTCTGGCACTTTTATTTTTATTTTGAGCTAAATTTAAAATTTCTAGACAATAATAGCAAATAGAGATATTATAATATGAGTAATACTAACAATAAGATAACTTAAAAGAAGAAATAGGAGAGATAAATATATGATG
>Ga0209125_1003346_pt1 | contig 11134 bp, 6 predicted proteins | sample BarGraIncub1131A_FD_184503 | JGI IMG/M metagenome (GOLD analysis project Ga0209125, IMG submission 184503) | Arctic peat soil microbial communities from Barrow, Alaska - Barrow Graham LP Incubations 11-31A (SPAdes) (version 2) | ecosystem: Environmental > Terrestrial > Soil > Wetlands > Peat... | reverse complement strand
CCAGCCTGTACGGGGATTACCCATGTTAGTCTGATAAATATGAAGAGTGGGGATTGTGCTGGACTTTTAGCCCTACAGAGTACCTTTGGCATGGTAGGAGTACGAAAAGACAAGGGCAATGTAAAAAGAGTGGTTATGTGTACGAACAGTGGAGACTATCAGGAAAAGGAAGAGGAGTCCGCTGTATATGAAAAAGATGATATTTACCTAAAAATCACGTTCGACTTTAAAAACAACATTGACATTGCGTCCTATTACTATTCTGAAGATGGTGAAAGCTGGATTTCAATCGGATGTGATTTGAATATGAAGTATCGATTGGATCATTTTATGGGTTATAGGATTGGCTTGTTCTGTTATGCAACGAAGGAAACAGGAGGTTTTGCAGACTGTGATTATTTCCATTATGCGTTGAATCAATAGTCATGTAAAAAGAGGAGATATCCCATGGGCTATGAGGAAGTAAGAAATAATGTATTAAAAAAAGCTGTAAAACATATTCGCTCAGAATACAGAAGATTACAACTTAATAATAACAACCGGAAAATCAAGACGAAGATAAGTTACTTATATATCTTTTGTGTATTAGTTCCGGTGTTAGTAACAAATGCATTTATTATAGGGAATGTACTAAAGACTGCGCAGAAGGAAGAAAAGGAAATTATTAATAATGTTGCCGATACCGTAGCTCTTGATATTTCATCCTCCATTGAGAATGCAGTATATGTAACTGTAGATTTGTATGCCAGTAATTCTATCACCAAATTTCTTGATACCCAATTCGATAGTGATGGGGAATTCTTACATGAATATAAAAGAGTTTTTGAAAACTTTTTGTTTTCTGCAAGTTCAAAGCGCTTAGTTAGTGATATAACTTTATATTCTGATAATTCGACGATGATCAACGGAGGAAGATATTATCGTATCGATACAATTCAATCAGAAGAGTGGTACCAGAGATTTGTACAAGCGGATACGGATTTACTTATTTATCCTTATTATAATAATAAAGAATATATGAATAACGATTATCGTATTATTTCTATCATAAGAAAATTAAATTACATTGAAATGAGTAATATTAAGAAAATAGTGAAACTGGATTTAAATTATAACATGATTTATGAAACTGTTAAAAATTCTGCATTTGATACAAAAGTATATGTATGCCATGGAGATAAAATCTTATTTGATAATACTGAAAATAGCAAGGAAATTAAAGAAGATTTTAATAATGTATCAAGTATTCCGATGGATAATATTCAGCTTCATAGATCCTTCACTTCATATGGATTCGATTTTGACATCTATCTGAAAGGATATAAATCCAATTATGTTTCGATGCTAAGAGACAATTTGTGGTTAATAGCTGTGCTATTTTTTGCTGATGCACTAATACCGGCAATCATGCTAACATTATTCAGTAATTCTATCACCGAGAGAATATTTTTACTGGGGAAATATATGAAAAAGGTGAAAGGAGAAGAATTCGTTCAAATTCCTGAGAGTACAGGCAGAGACGAAATCGGAGAATTGTTAGAAAATTATAACTTGATGGTAGTTAGATTGAAAAATCTGATTGAGTATGAATATAAAAGTAAACTGGAGCGGCAGGAACTTCATCTTGCCAAGCAACAGGCTGAACTATTGGCGCTGTATAGCCAGATAAATCCACATTTTATGTTTAATGTTCTTGAAAGCATACGAATGCGATGTGTGATAAAAGGGGAACAGGAAACCTCACAAATGATAGAAAGCCTTGCAAAATTAATGCGAAAGAGTGCTGAATGGGGAGCTGACCTGATTACTCTTGAACAGGAAATTGAATTTATGAAGGATTATCTGGATTTACAGAAATATCGCTTTGGAGATGATTTTAATTATAAATTCAATATTAATGAGAAATATTATTCCTATATGATACCAAGTTTAGTACTTGTAACCTTTGTAGAGAATTCCTGCGTTCATGGATTAAACAGAGAAGGGCATTCTGGAACAATCTTTGTTACAGTCAAAGAAGAGAATTCTTCCCTTAATATTGAGATTGAGGATACTGGTATCGGAATGGAGCAAGAACAGGTTCAAAGGATGGAAAAATCGTTGAATGAAGCTAATATTGATGAGTTGTTGAAAGCAACTTCTCTTGGAATGCTGAATGCCTGTATCCGTTTGAAAAAACTCTGTGGAAGCCAAACAAGAATAATCATAGAGAGTGAAAAGCAGGTGGGTACTTGTATTATGATACAGATACCGATTGAAAATCTTAAAAGGAATGTAGTACTTTAGAGTATGATAGGAGGAGGTCATCTTATATGCAAATTGGCGTTTCGTTGTTAAGAGTATTATTAGTAGATGATGAACCATTTATTCGAAAGGGTCTTGCTGCTTTAATCGATTGGGAGGCAGAAGGATATTATATAGCCGGAGAGGCATCAAATGGTAATAGTGCGATTCAATTATTGAAGCAAAATGAATACGATTTGATTATATCGGATATAAAGATGCCAGAAATGGACGGTATCGAGTTTATAAATTATGTAAGAAGTAATAAGATTAGCACAGCAAAATTCGTGTTTTTAAGCGGCTTTTATGATTTCGATTATGCGAAAACGGCAATTCAATGTAATTGCTGTGATTACATTTTAAAACCAATACAGAAAGAAGAGTTACTTGCGACTATTCGTAAAATAATGGAGGAATATCAAAAGGAAGCTGGAAGTGAAAAGAATAAGAGGGTTTGTGAAAAAGCTTATTTAGATCGAAATTTAATGGCGATAATTTGGGGAAAATTTGATTGCGTCAATATAAACTATGTGAAAGAGAAGATACTGCTTTCTGATGAAATTGCCTATATTCATTGTGAAATATCATTAAATGATGAGAATTTTCTCGCATTATCTGAAGAGAACAGAATAGCACAGCAAAAAAGGCTTTATAACTATGCTGGTTTGTTGTTGAAAAATTCTGCATACCATATCATATATGATATTATAAAGCATACACAGTGTTATGATATAGGGGTTATTTACTGTTCTTACATGGCTCAGGAAAGAGAATTATCGCAGGAAGAATGGCTTGAATGGTTACTGAAGGAATTGTCAGAACGTGTCGGATTTGAGATAGTGGCTTGGATGGGTAGTAAAGTAAATAGTTTAAATATGCTTGCAGACTCTTTTCGTGAGGCTATTATGATTCGATCCTTCCGATTCTATAAGAAGCATGATAATAAAATTACAGGAATCGTGAGAAAGGAAGCAGAATTACAATGTTGTAAAGCAGATTATTTTAAAAAACAACTGGATGAGCTGATCCATTTTATTGAAATAAATGATAAACATAAGATTAAGGAAAATGCGAACGCCTTATACAAGAGTATGATGGACAAGAATATTACTACTGAAGTTGTCAGCCGGAATATACAATATTTGTTATACCGGCTACTAGGCCTAAGTTATAACCAGGATGCTGATATCGATCAGGAGGAGATAATGCAATATATCCGTGAGGCAGTATTTGCATCAAAAACGAATACTGAGAATGGATTAAAATTCCAGCAGTTTTCTATGGAATATGCGGACTATCTTGCACAACTAAGACAGAATAGTGCAAAAGGGACAATTGATTTGATTGAAACTGAAATAGAAGAAAGCTATATGGAGAATATTAGTCTGAAGTTACTTGGAGAAAAATATTACATTAATAGCGCTTATTTAGGGCAAGTATTTAAGAAACAGTATGGTTGTGCATTTAAAGACTATCTGAATAATATCAGAATCCGTAAAGCGGCAGAAATGATTCTGTATACAGATAAAAAAATCTATGAAATTGCGGTTGACGTCGGATATAAGAACCAGGAATATTTTATTAATAAATTTGAAGAAGTATATGGCGCTACTCCGACAAGATTTAGAAAACAAAACCATAAAAATAATAGTATTGCATAATATTGTCTAAAAAATATAAAAAAGGCCCCTATAAATTATATATATATACTTTGTAGGGGTTTGTTATATAGTTTGTAGGGGTTATTATTTGTGCAAATATGCTAATATTAGTTATCGCGTAATAGCGAAAAAATTTTAGGGAGGATTTTTATGAAAAAGAAAGCTATTTCAATTTTGGTTTGTATTGTTATGGTGTCGTCCTTATTCGTAGGCTGCGGAAAAAATAATTCCACAGATAATAAGGATGCAGATCCTACAAAAGGAGCTGCATCTACGGCTACAGATGCTACAGCAGCACCTAAGAAAATCAAAGAGTTTACTGCATTTTTCGACAGACAAGGGATTGAACTTAATAATGACAATGAGATTAAACAGATCATTGCCGAAAAGATTGGTGCAGAATGTAAGGAAACTTGGTTAACAGGACAAACTGCGGAGGAAGCAGTTGGTATGTTGATTGCAAGTGGTGAATATCCTGACTTTATTAACTGGACGCCTCAATTACAGGATGCAGGCGCAGTCGTAGCCATTGATGAATATCTGGATAAATATCCCAATATTAAGAACTTTTGGAGTGAATCACAGTGGAATACATTGAAACAAGAGGACGGACATATCTATTCCATACCTCAGTTTGGTAATATTAATGAGAAATTAATGGATACAACGCAAGGTGGAGAAGCATTTTGGGTTCAGACCAGAGTACTGAAGTGGGCTAATTATCCTAAGGTTGAATCACTCGATCAGTTATTTACACTTCTAGAGGATTATTATAAAGCTAATCCTACGATGTCGGATGGCTCTGCAGTTATTCCTTTTGAGGTTTTATGCTATGACTGGTATTACTTCTGTCTTGAGAACCCACCACAGTTCTTAGATGGATACCCTAACAACGGACGTTGTATCGTAGATCCTTTAACATTTAAAGTTTCTGATTATAATGTCACAGATACAGCTCAAAGATATTTCAAAAAACTAAATGAAGAATACAAGAAGGGTATTATTGATCCTGAGTTTATGACAATGAATCATGATCAGTTCCTTGAGAAGATTTCTTCAGGTCGTGTACTTTGTATGGTAGAGCAGAAATGGGATTTCCAGACAGCAGAGGATGCAATTAAAACTCAGAAATTAGAGGGATGTACCTATGTTCCGCTCGGAATTACAATCGATCCTGGAATGAAGTCAATGTATTATGCAGCTAACGAGCCAGCAGTTCTTTCTGGTGGTTTAGCGATTACAACCAGCTGTAAGGATATTGAAGGTGCTTTGCAGTTTATAAATGATTTATTAAGCCCAGAAATTATAACACTACGTAGCTGGGGTGTTGAAGGTGTAGATTACTTAGTAGGCGATGATGGACTTTTCTACAGAGAACAGGCAATGAGAGACAATGCTGTTAGTTCTGAATATAAAGCTTCACATCTTAGCAGTTACAGTTATTTTCCGAACTTTTCTGGTATGAATCCAGATGGAAAGAATGCGATGACTCCGGAAACTCAGCCTTCTGAGTTCTTCGAAGGCTTAACTCCTGAAGTTCAGGAATGCTTAACAGCATATGATGCTAAGACTTATGTAGATTTGCTGGATTACAATGTAATTGATGGTTATGAACAACCTTGGTATCCGATGTGGTCCTTTGTAGGTGAGATGACTACAGAAACTCCAGGTGGACTTGCGTGGACTAAGATGGAAGAGACAAAGAAACAGTATCTTCCACAGGTCGTAATTGCAGATTCTTTTGATTCTTCATGGAGCGATTATTTGGCTGCATATAATAAAGTTAAGCCAGAAGATTTCTTTGCTGAAATACAGGAAGCAGTTTATGACAGAATTGAGTTAGTTCAAGGAAAAAGACCGACCGAATAATTAGTTGGAATTAATAAATTATTTACTATAAGCAGGTGGATGTGCAGTAGTATTGCGATAGCCACCTGCTTATAATAAAAGAAAGTATGGTAGTTATCAATGGCTGGAATGAAACATATTAAGACAGAACGAGTGAAAGACGTTAAGGTAAAAATAACCTGGAAAGAAATAGTAAAACAAAGGGAATTAATTATTTTATCCATTCCATTCGTAGCGTATGTTCTATTATTTTCTTATGCGCCGTTAATCGGCTGGGTTATGGCTTTTCAGAAATATAAGCCGAAAGATGGCTTTTTTGGGTCGAAATTTATTGGATTGGATAAATTTAAATTCCTTTTTATTGACAATCCTGATTTCATAAGGGTTATACGAAATACGCTTGCTATGGGTGTGATAAATCTAGTATTAGGTTTTGTATTTGCCATAGCATTCGCTCTGATACTAAATGAAGTAGTGCATAAAGGACCTAAGAAATTTGTCCAGACAGTATCCTATTTACCCCATTTTTTATCCATGATTATTGTGTGTGGTATTTTAAAGAATGCTTTATCTATTGATCATGGAATTATCAACGAGATTCTTGTGAATGTTCATATCCTAAAAGAACCTATAAACTTCTTTACCTATAAAAGTCTATTTTGGTGGATTGTAGGATTTGGTGGTACTGTATGGAAGGAAACTGGATGGAATAGTATTATATATCTTGCTGCTATTACAGCAATCAATCCTGACTTATACGAAGCAGCAGGGATTGATGGAGCAGGAAGACTTCGTAAAATGTGGAATATAACGTTACCGAGTATCAAACCGACGATTTTTATTCTATTATTAATCAATGTAGGCGGTGTTTTGAATTCTGGTTTTGAAATACAATATTTACTGACTAATGGGTTGGTACAAAGTGTATCCCAGACAATCGATATCTATGTACTGAAATTCGGTATCAGTCAAAATGATTTTTCGCTTGGTACGGCAGCCGGTATATTCAAGAGTTTGGTAAGCGTTATCTTGATTTTCCTAGCTAATTCCGCAGCAAAATCAGCAGGGGAAGAAAGACTTTTCTAAGAGAGGTGAAGATAATGGAAAACACGAAACTAAAGTACATAAAAAGACATAAAAAATTCAATTTAAAGAGTTCCTTATATTCGCTGATGATAGGGTTGTTATTAACGGTATTTGTAATTATTACTATATATCCGATTTTAAACACGCTTGCCGTATCCTTTAATGAAGCGTTGGATTCATTACGTGGAGGTATCTATTTATGGCCTCGAAAATGGACATTAAATAATTATAGTACTGTTTTACATAAACAAAGTATTATGACAGGACTATATATTTCAGTTCTTAGAACAGTGATAGGAACTGTGTTACAGCTTTCTGTAACTGCTTTGATTGCGTTTGTATTAAGCAGGAAGAAATTTATTTTTGCAAAGCCGATCAACCTGCTGTTTGTACTGACTATGTATGTGAACGGCGGTTTGATTCCTACGTTTTTACTGAATAAAACATTGGGTTTTACAAACAACTTTTGGGTTTATATCATACCGGGATTGTTGAGTGTTTTTAATATGCTTGTAATACGTACTTATATGAATGGCTTACCGGATAGCTTAGAGGAATCGGCTCAGATAGATGGAGCAGGATATTTGACTATATTTGCAAAGATTTATGTACCACTTTGTAAACCGGTATTTGCAACGGTTGCTTTGTTTACTGCGGTTGGTCAGTGGAATTCCTGGTTCGACACGATGCTATATAATAGAATGGCGGAGAATCTAACGACTCTGCAGTATGAATTGATGAAATTACTATCCTCTGTAAGTCAATTAAGTGGAGATGCTAACGTATCCGGTCTTACAAATTCATCTTCAAGTGCACAAGTTACGACTACATCCGTACTGGCTGCAGCAACGATATTAACCTGTCTGCCAATTGTAGCGCTCTATCCGTTCCTTCAGCGTTATTTCGTTTCAGGACTTACTATAGGTGGTGTTAAAGAATAAAATTTTCTACTGTGCTCGAGGAAGTAACTGCATTGACGGATTCTACCAGTCAGGTAATATGTAACCGGCTTCCGTCTGGAAAGCAACTTCCTCGGTCTTCTCGTTATCTCTCCGAAAAATCAGAGAAATTGTATCAAGAGGCTCAAAGATTTAATTACGTATCTTTTCTGAGTTGCAGAATCGAAGAAATGCAGCGGAATGGAGGTATCTATGGAAGAGAAATATAAATATAAAATTAATTGTAGCGACAGTGAGGTATTTAACAATAATGCTACCTTCTGTATTGGGACAGGTCGTATGAATCTGGCTTTAAGGCATGAATACCATAATCAATTAAAAAAAGTACAAGAGGACATCGGCTTTTCCTATATTCGTGGACATGGATTATTCTGTGATGATATGGCCATTTACCATACTTATGAAGAAGCTGGGGTTGAAAAGACAGAGTATAACTTTACTTATGTGGATATGGTATTTGATGAATATCAGTCTATGGGACTCAAGCCTTTTGTTGAATTAGGGTTTATGCCGGAAAAATTAGCCTCCGGAAATCAGACCGTGTTTTATTGGAAGGGAAATGTTACTCCACCAACGGACTATCATAAATGGGCTGACCTAGTATCAGCTACAATATTACATTGGATTAGTCGTTATGGAAGGGAAGAGGTTATTACCTGGCCTTTTGAGGTTTGGAATGAACCGAATCTTCCGGGTTTCTGGAAAGATGCTAATATGGAGGAGTATTTCAAGCTTTACGAAGTATCAAGTAAAGCGGTGAAGGATTGCGATTCCCGTATTCGTGTAGGAGGACCTGCAATCTGCGGGGTAGAAGATGAACGCTGGTTGCGTTGCTTTCTGGAATACTGCGAAAGAAACAAGACTCCGTTAGATTTTGTAACAAGACATGCATATGCAACCGAAGCACCGGAGGTTAACGGTCATTATGCTTATCAAAAACTAAGAACACCGGAAGCATTTATGGCTGAGTTAAAGGAAAGCCGTAGGATTATTGATGATTTCCCTGAATATTTTGGTATGGAGATGCATATTACAGAATTTAATACCTCGTATACTCCTCTTAACCCAATTCATGACACAAATCTTAATGCTGCCTATGTAGCACGATTGCTAAGTGAAATGGGAGATGTCTGTGCTTCCTATTCTTATTGGACCTTTGGTGATGTTTTTGAGGAAGCTGGAGTAGCTTTTACTCCGTTTTCTGGTTGCTTTGGATTGTTAACGAATGGAATGATTCCCAAACCTACCTACTGGACCTATTCTTTCTTTCGAAAATTAGGACCAAATGCAATAGCACGAAAAGAACACTTTGTTATAACAACGGATGATGAAAGTAATATTCGTGGTCTCGCTTGGAATCCAGTGGAGGAAAACAAGGATGCTGATATTCTTTTAAATTTTTCAATTGATTTGTATAATGGTGAATATATGCTGGTAACAAAGTTGGTTGATGAACATACCTGCAATCCTCTAAAAACGTGGATCAATATGGGGTCACCTACAAATCCTTCAAAAGAACAATTAAGTCTGATACGGGAATGTGCACAACCCCAAATTAGAACACAACGATTTGAAGTCTCTGATAAACGAAAGGATGTAGAAGTAGCATTGTCATCAAATGCAATTTGTTATTTTGAAATAAAACGTATTTACCCCAAAACAGATCGGGGATTTTTCCCAGAACATATCAGGGGAGCTAGATAATCATATCCTACCAATTGAGACTAGGATATTATAAACTAGTATTAATTAAAAAGGTATGAATAGGCTAATGTATTATATTAGCTTGTTCATGTCTTTTTATTTATGAGAACCCAATATAATATAGAATAAAAATGAATCATACAATATAATATAGAATAAAAATGGAGGTTGCCTAGAATCGGAAAATGAATTATACTTGCTATTCTTGATTAAATAGGAATAGAACGATATGAGGTAATAGAGATATGTGTGCTAGGATAAAAGAACCCTTTGAATATAATAGTAAAGAAGAATTCCGCAGTAAATTAAGTGATTGGATCGGTGATGTTTTTTATGATATCCTTCCGGAACACGGATATGAAGTTCGGGAGGAACAGATATATACGGCTTTTCAACTTGCTGATGCGATTTGTGATAAAAAAGTCCATTTAGCAGAAGCTGGACTTGGTGCAGGTAAAACAATTGCTTATTTATTATCAGCAATTGCTTATGCGCACTTTAGTGGGAAGCCAGTAGTGATTGCCTGTGCTACTACAGCACTTCAAGAACAGTTGCTCCAAGGTGAGGGAGATATTAGTAAACTTTCTAAACTTCTTGGATTAGAGATTGATGCTCGAATGGCAAAGGATCCTCATCAGTATATCTGTGATGTGAGGGTGAATGAAAATAATGAAGATTTTAACACGATGTCAGGGGAGATTAACCAGTGGATCAATCAAACAAATAGTGGGGAACGTTCCGAGATACCGACGATACCGGACCGTCTCTGGAAGCTGATTGGTTGGAACGAGTCCATGGCTTGTGATATCTGCTTAAACCGTGGCTATTGCAAGCTTGTTAAGGCAAGGGAACATTACCGATTTACAAGAGACTTAATGATAGTAGATCATAACATCTTTTTTCATGACTTATGGACACGGGAGGATAGAATTGCCAATGGGGAATTGACGATACTGCCAAGTTATTCGGCTGTCATTTTTGATGAAGGACATAAGATACTGCTTCCCGCTGCAATGCAGGCAGGAGAACGAATCAATAAGGACGAAATAGATAATATAATCCGTGCACTTGAAGAAATTCAAGGAGCTAGGGATTCCATAAGTGTAACAATCATCGCCATGGAACAAGCCTCCGGTGATTTTTTTGCATATCTGGAAAGTTCTGTCTTAACGGACAATCAATCCAAACGTCTATCTCTTCGGATCAATAATACCTTGTTAAAAGCAGCAAATGCCTTTCGTAAGGCATTAGATAGTATTCTTCTAGAAATGCACATTGAACAGGAACTATATTCAGAGTCTTTATCAACAAGTCAAATACAAGCATATGAAGGACAAATCGAAAAAGCTATTGTGGCACTAGACCGTTTTTGTAAAAATAACAGTACAGATGCGATCACTTGGGTAGATAAGCTAGACGGTAGCTTTTGGGTTGTTCCTAAAAATATAAATGAAATGCTGGACCATAATCTTTTTAAGAAGGAATTACCAGTGATATTAACCTCAGCAACCATGAGTAATCAAGGAGATTTTAATTACTTTGCACGAACCCTTGGGTTAGAAAAACCTTCGACATCTATGGTAGGAAGTCCGT
>Ga0209125_1003344_pt1 | contig 11138 bp, 19 predicted proteins | sample BarGraIncub1131A_FD_184503 | JGI IMG/M metagenome (GOLD analysis project Ga0209125, IMG submission 184503) | Arctic peat soil microbial communities from Barrow, Alaska - Barrow Graham LP Incubations 11-31A (SPAdes) (version 2) | ecosystem: Environmental > Terrestrial > Soil > Wetlands > Peat... | reverse complement strand
GCGCCACTCGTTGCACTCGTTCCCCCCGTTACCGACCGATAAAGAAAAAACACCACCAACCCCGCGCCGCCGATCACTAACGTTTTTTCCTTCGCGTCCATACCCTCGAAACTAAATCCCATACTATCCCATCCTAACAAACGGCGTCGATCCGCTTATGTTGTTATTCTGCGTAGGAATACTATGTACGTACATCGGTCCGGGGTGCGGCTGAACACCAATCGAATTGTCAATCGCCGCGCGACTTCGTATCGCCGACGGTGCAACAATTTCCGCATTGTCGAACGTCTTAAAACCCTGTCCAATCGGTTCGACATAACCTTCTAACTTACGCCTTAAATCCATCGGTTAACCCTCCCTTTAAGCCTTCAACGCGTCAATTAAACTAACACTTGTCTGACCCGATTGTTTAATAATACTTTGAAAATTCCAACCGTTTTTCAAAATAATGGAAACTAAGATCAAAAGTAACATTCCTGCTACCACACCATATGCGTCTTTCACATTGTCAAACATTGATATTTCACCCCTTTGTCATAATTAACGGTGCAATGACCGACCACTTAGAAAAAACAATACTCACTAACAAAACAATTAAAAAGAGGTTATAGACTTTCCTTGCTTCGCCCGTTGCGGTTTGAGAGAACACCCAAAACAAAATAGCGAGTAGGATCACGCCCACAACCGTAAACTTTGAACTTGTCATAATATCCCCCTTAACCTTGATAATTACCAGACGGGGTTTTGTTTAGATCGTTCGTTGTTGGTGGTACTTGATAGTCCGGATTAACCACGGCGGGCGACGTATCCGGTGACGTTACCGCCGCCGTTGCCGTCGCCTTCGGACTCTTAACAACGGCAATAAAAGCGCGGGATCGGGGGTTCGTAAAGAACCAAACCCCCACAATTAATAACAATAATACGGTGCTATTCTCGTTCACATCGACACCCCTTAAACGGTCGCTTGACTTGGGTTACCGTTTGAAGCGTTACCCGACATTTGTGTATTTGGTGCGGGTGCTTTCCCGGTACTAATCGCGTTGACCGCATCGCCCAACTTTCCATAAAATCCTAAATAAGCAATTAAGACCCCAACCGCGATTAAAACAAAACCGATTGACTTCATAACGAACCACTAGCGGAAGGGGGCGGCGTTGGGTTAACTGGTATAACGGGTTCAACAACTTCCGTAACGGGTGGTATAATATTGTTTAAAATAGGAACTAAGGTCGGTGACTCCCTTAACAAGTTATTCACGGCACTATCGTTGGAACGTTTGGTAAACCAAAACACCACCACCGATGATATAATACCACTTGCTAATTCGGGCGCGATCTTTATCATTAAAAGATACCCGCCGCCCACAATCAGAACCAACGATAAAACAAACTCAAACCACATGTCTAGAACCTCCCTCGTGATCATAGTACCCCCTTCCGCGCCCATTTTTCTATTTTATGCAGAACAAAGATGATGATAAAAAAGGCGGCGAGTGCCAAAACTAACGTCTTACTATCCGTTCCAATTTCCACGGCGGGTGCGGCGGCTTGTTGTACTTTTGTATGATCGTCGCCGTTCGCCGCCGTTGAAGGGTTTCCCGGTTCAACGGCGAGTGTATTTCTTAAATCCATTCTAGTCTAATCCCCCTTTACTTAAAATGCGATGGGTTGGAATGTTTCCGCATAGGTGATAATTCTTGCGGGCGCGGCAACGCTTGTTCCTGCTGACACGGCGAGTTGTGTTTGCAAAGTTTGGAAATCTACACCATTAATGTTTTGATTCCCGTCACCGAGCATCGGCATAACATCGGTGTTCAAGTCGAAACAAAACACGCCTGTCGGCAAATCTGTTTCGTAAATGCGGCGAATCCCTTGGAAATAACGCGCTAAACTGGAAGGGGAATTGTACATTTTACGCGCGAATCCCGGCATAGGATCGAGTTCCAATGATTGTACACCCGTGGTATTGGGTGCGCCCGTTCCGTCGATGACGATCATCCATAAACGCATGTATTGATAAGGATCGGGGAATTTTAAAGGATTGTTTGATCCTGCTCCTACGAATCCAAACGCGCGTTCTTGAACGTTTAACAACCAACCGATTGATGGTTTGATCCCAGCTTTACGCGGCATTTTGTAGTCGATATTACACGCGACATAACTTGCCGTTCCCGCACTAATCGCCGCGCCAGTAATCACCGTTCCACCGATCAATGGACTAAGGTATTGATCCGTTCCATAAAGGGTATTGGTGACGGTCAAACGTACTTTGCATTTTACCGCACTAGTACCGAGTGGAATGTGTCCCCACGCTTGTTTCGGGATCGCTTGAAGGGGAATATGGATTGGGAAACGGATAATATTTTCCGTGGTAGAACTAGCGGTGGCAACGATCGTAGGTACACTATAATGAGTGGTCGCGGCGTATCCCGGTGCTAGAATTGACTTATCGGGAGTCCATCCACGGTGAGTAATCGCTTCACGAAGATAAAAGAAATAAGGGTTAACAGAGATAAACGCACCACCACCGAGGGAAACTTCGATCTTACTAAAAATGTTATAAGGGGCGAACGGTGAAAGAACAGGCGCGGTTGCCGCGCTCCCGGCTGTGATATTAATAGCGAGTTTGCAATCGAGATCTAGTGTGTCCATGTAACCGCCTAAAGAGTCGAGTTCAATGTCGAGAACTTGTCCTGCGGTTGTGATCGCAACGGGTGGCATACCCCAAAACATTGCTTGTGAATTGTCGAGTAATTCTTGGTTATCGGTCATTTGTGTAGCTTGTGCCATCTTTAAACTTCACTCCTTTTAATTTAATTTACGCGGTTTGTACGACGGTATTTGCGGCATTGGTAACCGCGTTAGGGAATTTCTTAGCGAGGAAACCGAAACCCAATTTTGCAATAAATAACCCGGCAATGACGATAAAGATTAACTTAGTTGTTCCAGTTAAATTCAATGTTAACACTCCTTCATACTTTTATACCACTTACATAAAACGGATCTTTTAAATGACGATAATAATACCAAAAACCATGCGGGTGACTCGGTCTTTGCATTACCTTTTTTCCTAATATTCCCACCATCTTCTCACGGTCTTTATCCACCATTAAATCAAACATAAAATAATGATCGGATTCACTCAACGCCGCGTGTGGTAGGAACACGGGTTTTTGATTCCCTTGCCAAATTGTGACATTCCTCTGCCGCCCCCTATCGGTTACGTCGGCGTACTCTAAAGATACATCATTACCCTTGACAATTTGACCCAATTCGTCAACGGCTATTACGGTATCCCATCGGTCGTACGCCCATGCTAAAAAAGCATTGTGATACAAGGGGTTTTTCAATTCGTAGGAATTTGGTGCGTACACAATAACCGGGTGATCTTGCGCGAGTAGGTGAAGGTTTTTGAGTTCATCGGTGCGGGGATACTGCATAAAATCCCCGGCTTGTTTGGTGTCGAGAATGACCACACGCTCGCGCCCCCGTGGGTTTTTCTGTTGGATTAAGTAATCCAGTAAAAAGGACTTACCCGATCCCTTCATACCAATAATCATAATGGATTCATCGGGTTTAATGATAATTGCCATGTCTAAACATTCACCACCCCCCTCAAAAATTCACGGGCGACGTTCGTCGCGGCATCCTCCCCGTCAATCACCCCCACGATTAAATCTTCAAATTGTCGCCATTGTTCGGGCGTCTTAACGGTTAACTTGTCCAACTCTTTTTTAACGATCCCGTCAATGTCGATCAAGCCTTTCGACATTCGGTAAATTAAAGCGGCTTTTTTATCCTTACCGAGTAACGCTTGGATCGCTTGTTCCGGGTTCGCTTTGAGTTGATCCGCTAACCCTTCAACCAACTTTTGGAGATTTGACGATGGCATAAAGCATCACACCCTTACCAAACAAGTCCGTCGCTAACGTACTGATTAACATAACAGGAACACTCACCGCGTTAAACTTCGCCGCTAACTTCGGCATTGCGTCGTTAAGTTGTACAAAACTTCTTGCCAATCTCAACGAAACATCATCGTCTAAACACATTAAATCTTTCGGGTATAACTCACCCTTACCGATAAATTTAACCGCGCTTTCGGTCACCATATCCAAAACTTGGTAAATATCTCCGAGACTCGCGGAAACTTCTTCCACCTTACCGCGTGGTGGTTCTTTCGGTTTTCTGACCCGCGCTTTTTTCTCGCGAACTTCGGGTTCTACGACTTCCGATATGGCAGAACCTTCGACCGTGATCGAGATACCACTATCTAAAGGACGTTCTTCTTTAACCAACCGAGTGACGTTGACGGGCTCGACGGCGACATTAAGGTCGGTGTTTTTGGTAACACTTCCGAATCTTCCGTTCGTTCCTCTTGTTCTTTTGGCGGCGTCAACGCTTCCACTAAGTCCAACGCTTCCGCTTTCAAGTTGTTCACTTCGTCCAGTGTCGATAGTATCGTTTGGTGCGTCGATTCCAATCGGGACAACGCTTCTTGTTGTTCCTCTTTCGACTTCTCGAATAGACTTGTTATCTCCGTTAACGCTTGTGCCAACGCCGACAATTCCATCTGTTTGAGTTTTAACATCGCAGTTTCCACTTGGTCGGTCGTCTGCTCTAACGGTGTCTTTATTGTATCCACGGGTGAAGGCGTTGGGTCTAACTCTATTGTTATCTCTTGTTCCAGTTCCTCCGACGTTTCCATCTTTTATTGTAACCCCTTCCATTTGGTTTTTCCCCCTCCAACTTGTGTATCTTTTAATATTTAATCCCCGTCCTATTAACTTAGATAAGTTCAAACCCCTTGTTAACTGTTGAAAAAGGTACTATCTAATATTGTAAGGAGGGGGAAAGTCAACTGTTTTTAATGTGGTAACTTATTCCACTAAATGTAATTATACGCCAACTTAAACAAAAAAGAAAGGGGTTTAAAACCCTTTCTTAAAATAAATATACTTAATAATAAAAATACATCTTAGGGCGTCGAATCCCGCATAATAAACAACGCTCGACCCCTCTTAAACTATCCCATTTATGCGCACACCGTTTCACACGCTCCCCTCCAACAACTCCCCTATTTCATCGTAACCCTTCCATTCAAAAACGCCGACCCCGATCTCGTTCAACCGATCGTCGTGTTTCGCGTTAATCTTTCGCGCTTGTTTTTCAAAAACTCCGAAGTCCTTACCACGTTGTAAACTCGTTTTTAACTTCACCGGACTACTCGCGCCGATATAACTAAACGCATGACCCTCCGACAATGTCTTGATCGCTCCCCTAAAGAATTCCGTTCGCATTGCCGCCGCCGCTTTCCCACGTTTCTCCTTCGGTAACTCCTTTAAACTAGAGTAATCGAGATCCGGTTTAATGAGTGTATGGTGCGCACACTTCGGATCACCATTGGGGTTCATTAAATAATACTGCTTAATCCCACTAATCCAACCCGATCCACCGTCGATCTCAACCTCATAATCTCCGAGTTCTTCCCCCTCCCTTACGCATCCGATTCCAATTTGTCGCGCTAGAATATCCGCTTTAATAATCCGTGTTTTAAAAATCGGACTATTGACGCGCATTTGCGTAAACACCGAATCAGTATCCCCCGCAATACTATCTAAGGATCGCGAAACTAGAACCACCCACGCACGTTGTAACGCTGTAACCAACGACGCGTATACGGGGGTAAAATAGTTCCCCACGGTGCATACATCAGAACTAAGATACTGTCCAAACGTCGTCAACTCCCCGTTTTGATACTGTTCGCAAATCTCTTCAAACGCCATCATGTCCTCGTTGGCGTACGCTTCTAACAACGCGCTCTTATACTCTTCGTCGTCGTTATCCGGTACAATCAATTCAAAGTCGGCACTCTCAATAAGCGGACTTTCTAAGTCGTGTATCTCAATCAGTTTCCCGTACAACGCGTTCATTAACAACTTTGCCACTTGATACATCGGCGACTTAGATTCCGCGCTATTCTTCAACCCGTAAACCTTGTCAATGAAGTCCGAAAAAATCCCGTCGCCAACACCGTCAATATAAAACCCGTCCGAGATCGTCACCCCGGTAACGCTCCCCATTAAGACCCCCACCGCTAACTCAGGAATACTAATCGTTACATTCTTAAACGTGCCGTGTGGGTGCATCGTCCGTCCGTCGTTACCAAACATAGAAATGCACGGGAACTGTTTGTTTGTTTCCGTAAAACTTGCCACCACAAAACCATATTTTCCGATTAACGATTTAAACTCAGTACCCCTATAAACCGGATGATACACCACATTTTCGGGATCGGGCAACATTTTTAAGATCGTGGGATATGCCGACTTTCGATCGATGACGCTAACCCCTTCAACATAACCACGCCGTAACGCGTAAACATATCCCCCATGATAACCGTCAAGCGCACACTGGATCGCATCCCCCGGACTCGACAATAAATCGTCCCCCACCAACCCCCCGAAACAAATACGGGCGGCGGCTTTCGGCGCGGACGGTGGTAAAATCCCTTTGCAAAATACCGTCATACTAATCGACGACAAAATTTCTGCGGTCTTCAAATAAATCTCGCGTGTCGTGTTGGCATCCTGCTTGGCGTAAGTATACAAATCTTCCCATTCTGCCGCGCTCAACGTCTCCAATTTCCTATCGAAAACTTCGGTGTCCACTTCCTTTTTACCGACCACTCCCAACGCCTTAGCGGTGTTATCCAACCCGGCTTTCCAGTACCCCCACATGTCCAACGCTTTCACTTCTAAAATAAACCCATCATGTCGAAAAATATAGTCGAAATGCGGCGCGCTACCAAAAAGTAAATGGTGTCGTATTTCCATTTCGTACTCGCCTAACATGAGTTTTACCCCGTCGTGACCCGTCTTAACCCCCCGCCAAAAATTGGATTCGGGCGCAAACATACGCGCGATGTCGTATTCTAAGTTGTACCACACCAATAGGATAAAAGGGATTTTACCGCGTCGCCCCGGACGGTCGTGTCCGTATCCGTCACCCCTAATTTTGGTGGCACTGGGTTTAAGTTTTCCCTTTTCGGGTTCAGCATGACGGTTAAACACCACATTAAGAAAGGACTCAAAGGGGTTTGCGTACTTATTAATTTGTTCATACGTTAAACACTCCTCTACCATCCCGGCGTAATACGGTATCGCGACCGTCTTCAACTCCCCCGCGTTATTAAAAAGGGATTCCGAATCGACCCCATAAATAAGATCGACGGGGATCGGATCGGTTTCGGTACTGCGTGTGATCGGTCGCATTTTATACTCAATATCACACGGTTTACCATTTTTATGCGCCTTGAATTTCATCGGGTTTTCTCAACTCCCTTTGTTCTATTAGACAACTCTAAACGGTCGTCTTAATATTAAACTTACTGATACAAATAAACGCCTAAGTAAATCCTTTCTGCTAACCATTTCTCCAACGCTTGATAACGACTGACGATCGCATCGTCCCGCGTCTTTTTAAACTTCGACGCTACCTCTAAATGATGATCCCCTTGGAAACATGCGTTGAAATACCCTTCACCTTGTGCGACGCCTTGATCCAAAGTCTGACCCCCCGGAAACATTGTACCGTGTAAATCTCGTACAATCTGATTAAACCCGGTGTTAAAACTGTTCGCGTAAACCGTCCCCCTCACGTGAATCTTTGTCGAAGGGTATAACGGTTTACTGGAAAATACCACCTTATCCCCAATACTTGTGCATACCCCCTTCGCGGCGAATCGTGCGGACTCATCTTGTCGTTGCTTGTCCGTCTTGTCCTTACTATAATACTCTAAAAATTGCGCGGTGGATATATGTGGTAAAAATTCTTCTCGTTTCGGTGCGTCTTTTTTATGGACTTTCGCGCGCCCAGCATCGGTGGCTTGACCCCTCGCCAACGCTCGCGCCATCGGTGACAAACTTTTGTCACGCGATCTCGCGACGTTCGCCGCTTTTGTTTCCGCAACGTGCGCCGTTTCAATATCCGCTAACCGCGTCAATCGCTCCCGCGTTACGTCCGTCGATCCACTCTTACCCCCGGCGATATTGCCGACCGTCCCACTCGTAACCCCTAAATAATCCGCAATACTTTTCGTGGATAACGTTTTCTGTAGCGTCTTAACGGTCTTAGCTAAACCCTTGTCGATCGCCGCCTTTTTATGTCTTGCCACAAACACAACCCCCCTTCTAAATTCGATGGATTTGGAAAATTCCACCTTGTTGAAAAACCCCCAAACTGTGGTTTGGGGGTTTCCAACTACGGCGCAATCCTCATTCGGATCACGTGGTCAAAGGTGACCGTGGAATTTTGACTCTTTATAGGTTAAGGTTAACCGTTACCGTTGGAGCTTTGAAGCTTTGAAGCTTTGAAATTTGATGGATGACGGTAACGGTTAACGGGTGAGGTTATTATTTACCTTTGACGGATGGCGTGTCCTCTTCCGGGGTGTCGTCTTGCGCGTCCAAATCGTACACGTCGAAGGTTTTGAACGTGCGTCCGGTTTCGGGGTTGTTTTGTTTACCCAGGTATTCAATGCGAACGTTGGCGTTGACGTGGAGATCGTCGGCGTAGAAGGTTAAGTTGGAGGAAAGACCGACGGAAATTAGTTCGCCTGTTCCGAGGGATGCTATTTCGATGCAATCCTGCGTCCCGAATTTGGTTGGGGTGTTAAAGGTCCGGATGATTTTTCCTTCGATGAAATCTCCAACGCGGTCGAATTTTTGAAAGTTTTTGGATTCTTTAATAATCTTTTTCATGGTGGTAAACCTCTTCCTTTTGTGTGGTGCGGTCGTTGCCGCCCGTTTACTTTCGGTTGTTTCGGATTTGCCGCGCTAGTTTACGGCGTTTGCGTTGGTTGCGTTTCGGTAGGGGTTGAGGTAAGTCTTTTAGGATTGTGAGTATATCTCCGTAAATTTTTCTAACCCCCTAAAGACCGAACATATCGAGAACGGCTTGCATGATCTCGTCGTCGTCGCCGTTGTCCATTACTTCGCGACCCGCGTCCGTGGTTTCACTTCGTCGTATTCGGCGGCGACTTCTTCGACGGTCATAACCGCTTGACGTCCTACTTCGTTGGTCATAAGGATTGACCCGGCGGGGTATTCGACGCCCTCAATGGTAACGGCTAGGGTGAGTTTTTCCCCGGTGAGTGTTTGCGATTTGGTTTTAAAGATCATGTGTTTAAATTCCTTCTTTCGTGTTGTTTTTTAAATAGTTCGTTTTGACTTCCGCGAGTCGTACTAGACAGGATAAGGATTGGCGAAAAGTGATAATGTTACTTGCTTGCATGGAGTCGCATGTGTTACCAATGTGTTGAATCTCAACCATTAAATTACCCGTAATAATATCACGCGCCGGGTCGGATAGATCGGGGTCTGAACTAACGTCGAGATAGTGTTCGTCGAGTTTGACAATGTGACATTTGAGAAGTGCGGTTATGTCGCCTTTTAGGTCGGTTGACGGGGTGACGGGGTACGCGCTTTGAACGTCCAGTACATTAATCCCTTTAATGGGTTTAGACAATGGCTTTTTCCCCTTCCGTTGTCCGTTTGAGTGATTCCACGTCGGCGGCGATTTTTGCGAGTAGCCATGCTTTTTGGGTGGCATAACCGAGGTGTTCGTAACACATGAGAAGTTGTCGTTTTTCTTCGTCGGTCAGTTCAAAAATCGCTTTTTTCAAAGTGCTTCTCCTTTCGAGTAATTCGTCATGTGATGTTTTATGACTTGTCCTCAGTATATATCATGTGATGGACAAGTACAACCCCCTTTTGGTAAATTATTCATATTTATTTTTGGGCATAAAAAGACCGCACGTTGTGTGCGGTATAGTGGTTTTATTTACCGAGTAGTTTTTGTGTTTTGGGAAACATGATCTTGACTAAGTCCCAAAAGTTCGGGGTCGGTGTGGGGGTTCGGTCGGGTTTGAGTCCTGCTATAAAGGGAAGTTTCTTTTTGGGGGTTGGGGGTTTCGGTTGGATCGGGGTGGAGGGTTTCGGTTGGGTATTAGTGGGGGTTGTGGTGTAGCGGGGGTTGCGGTTGTTAACCGTTGCGTTGGTTTTTGGTGTGGTTAGGTTGTTCACTTTGTAGTATATTTCGGGTGAGCGCGGCGCGGGGTATTTGTACGGGTTGAGGGTTGCCGCCGTTGCCGCCGTTGCGAGGGTGAGTGCGAGTGCAATCGCTTGAACGAGTGGGTTAAGAAGGAATACGGGCATTGTTAACGTCCCCTTTCTTAGTTAAGTAATACGTTGAGATCCTACGCCCGATTTCGTGGGATAAACCGTATACGCCGAGTGTGGTTATAATGATCCCTAAGTTAAACATAGTTAACGCTCCTTTCTTAGTAAACGTTGAAGGTTGTGGTGACTTTGTTCATTAATAGGATCATGGTGGAAATGATCGCGGTGAGTCCAACGAGGTAGGTTAGCATTTCAACTTGTTTCGCTAGGTTGGGTTGGTTACTCATTTCTAAGTATTTAATAAGGATTGACGCGGCGATCATGCCGCCGCCAAAGAGTAGGATTAACGCGACGTTTAAACCCATGGTTTACTCACTTCCTTCTAATACAAGTAGTATGGGGAAATTAGGTTGTGGGGTGACCACTTTGTCGTAGTTTGAGCGGTTGTTATCCACGAGGGTATAATGGGTGGTTTTGATTAACGCGTGGAACGTGCGCCCGTTTAGGGTGTAATGCGGTGTAAATTCGGTGATAAGCGTTGCGGGAGTTGTGAGGTAATAGGTGTAGTTAAGACCGATCCCCTTTCGGGTGCGCTTTAGTTGTTTTTGTTTGTACATTTGCTTTAACACTTGTTGCGCCTTTCGTTCGCCGCTTGACCCGTGAAATAGGATCGTCGTTAACTGGGGGGTGGTCATTGCTTGAAAGGTTTGGAGTAGGGTTAATATGTTCCGTCGGCGTTGGAGTCCATATAGTATTAAGTTCATGTTGTTTCGCAACCTTTCCATATTTCGCGAGTTCGGTTTGCGCGTCGGTGTTGGTGAGGTACATTGTTTGCACGATATTTTCTTTGTCACCGAGTACGACGACGGCGCGACCGGGGGTTGACGGGAGGGAACACGCACGGGTGTTAAACTTGCCGAGTATCGCGGTCGACATAAACGTGTCGGACACGTAGAAT
>Ga0209125_1003343_pt1 | contig 11140 bp, 6 predicted proteins | sample BarGraIncub1131A_FD_184503 | JGI IMG/M metagenome (GOLD analysis project Ga0209125, IMG submission 184503) | Arctic peat soil microbial communities from Barrow, Alaska - Barrow Graham LP Incubations 11-31A (SPAdes) (version 2) | ecosystem: Environmental > Terrestrial > Soil > Wetlands > Peat... | reverse complement strand
ATTATCCGTCCAGGGCGAAGTGTCCCTCGACATAAAATCCCAAAACGAAATTACTCGATGAATTACAAACGATTATGAAATTTTCTTAACTAAACGACATTGATTTAAATATTTTAATATAATTATTAATCATGAAGTACATCGGAATTGCATTAATCATTGTGTTTTGCTCAGTTAATGCCATACATGCCCAGTACAACCAGAAACAGTATAAATCTATTGTTGAGGGTGGATCATTTGACTACCGGGTTGGACACTTGGGTTGTCCCAGTTCAAATGATGATTTTAAAATTGGCATATCTGTTCCATGGACAAAAGAAACCATTCAACAACTTAAAAATCTGGGATTCAATACCGTTCAGTTGAATGTGGCCTGGGGAAATCGACCAGATGATGAACCCCTTAATCTTGAGGATATCGTTCAACTCAGTCCTGAGCAGGAACTGCTCTATCCACAGGTAGTTCCCCTTCGTAGCAAACCCGGTGAAGAAGCCCGTGATAAAAGGAGGGCTGAACTAAAAAAAAGAATTAAACTCTGCCGGGAGGCTAATCTCAGAACCATCTTTCATTTCGGTGCCCCCTACAATGCCCATGCCCGTTACGGTGACTGTCCCCCAAACGCCTTAACGGATCCGAAAGTCACCCAGCGCTATGTTCTTTTGCTGGAAACATTTGCAAGAGAGTTTCCCGGAGTGGATGATATTCTTATCTATACCTATGATCAGGATGCATGGCTCAGCAATGAATTTAACTGCGAAAGCTGCCTGGGTATTCCATTGAATGAAAGAGTTGTTCCTTTTCTAAATACATTAAATGCCAGCTGGCAGAAACTGAGTCCTAACGGACGCCTTTGGTGGGAACCATGGGAACTTTCAGCCGGACAAGCACTTACTTGTGTAGAGCAAATCAAGCCTGAGGGATTTGGCCTTGCTCTTCATGTTAATATCGCAGAGGTCATGGCAACATTACCGGTTGACCGCTGGTTGAAAAATACAGTGACAATTGCCCGCCAACGAAATATCCCTGTGATTGTTGAATATTTTCTTGGTAGCCCATCCCAGGAACTGGAAACAATTTATCATTTTCCCAGTCCCCTGGTCACTTTTCGTGGCCTAAAGGCCATCGCTTCTGTTCCCGGAGTTATTGGCATTAAGGAATATTTTGGATTGAACCCAACTTGTGAGGATCCCAACCTGAGAATGACATCCATCTTTTTCAAAAAACCGACCATTACTGAACAGGATGCGCTGAAACTTCTTGCCTTACCCTATGGAAAAGCCGCGAATAAGATGATGGAATACTGGCGATTGACTAGCGAAGGGATGGAGATGTTCCCATGGGAGACTTCCTGGTATATGGGACAAATCGGCCGAAGCAGAACAGATCATGCCTTATCTGCAGCCTTCCTGCGTGGAGCCGAACCACCTACACCAAGCTGGTTTTCAACAAGACATGCTATTTTTATGAAGAATGATCCTCAACAACCTCATCCCTGGATGCTCGAGGACGTTCAGCTTCGATGCCAGATAGCTGCTAAACGCTGGGAAGCAGCACTTGCTATTGGTAATGAATGTAAAGGAACCATCCCCACCAAACTTGCAGGTGATTTTGATCAGATACAGGCAGCTGTAAATAGTGTAAGACGCCATGCACTAGCATATGTATTCCACATCCGTGAAACAAACCTGGCTAATATCCTGCGTAAAGCAACCGAACTTAAAATACCAATGCCCCAAAGATCTATCGACGAACTGCAGGTAGTCATGGAGGCGGACCTTAAAAATCACATGGAAGAAATAATAGCTGCTAATCAGAAGGATTCTGAAAAGGATTGGAAAGAGATGGAACAAGCCATCGCTTTACTGAAGCAGGATGTAAATTTATTTTTACAAAAATATCTAATTGTAATCTTAACTCAGGATGCAAAGAGTAAAGGCCCCAACAGTGTTACCTCCCGGTAAATAAAATTTATGTTGCAGATTTAAACTAATTTGACCATAATTTAATAGCTTATGTTCATCCATTGAATTAGCTCCAGTAAAATATTTAATTTCAAAAAAAATTTCAATGTCTTTTAGATTATGTAAATCAATGTCGCTAAACAACATTGATTTACATAATCTAAACAAGCATCCTTATGTTTGTTTTAGTTTTATATTTTCTACTACAATCCCTTATCACTATAATGATAATCAAAGCGCCGCTCGGGAACACAATTTCCGTTAACAAAAAACTCATTGATATCATTAAGCTTTTGAATATTATCGGCCCAATGGAAATTATAAGAAACATGCTTATCTTGCTTTATAGCAGATAATGGAACCTTGATTTCCATTTGATTGTCTTTTACGGCATAAGATATATTTTGAAGTGTTTTCCAGTCGGTTCCGTTCCACTTTTTAATGGTTGTAGCGGTTGAGTTATTTACTTGCGAATTGATCAAATAATCATACCCTTCCCAACCGGTTTTCTTATTATTATCAGCATCAATAAATAATAACATCCAATTTTTATCTGTACAAGGTGACAAGGTCTGTTCAGTCTTTACATAAAAATAGGCATACTTTGCATCATGTGTTGTACGGGTTTCAATAATATGATTTCGGCCGGTCTTATTGGTATAATGTAAACCAGGCAGTATACTATTAAAATCACGGTCATTGATATCAACAGTGAAATTTTTATAAACCGGAGTAACCTTGTTCCAATCTGAAAAATCTCCATTGATAGTCATAGTAGCAGGAGATGATATAGTTTGCGGGGGCAACATCCCTTTGTATTTACGCATTCTTGATACAAACTGATAATAGAAATTATCCGTGTAACTATCCTTAATTGGTTCAATATCACGGTTAAATTCCCGATTGAATTCATCGACAAAATACATATCACCCAGATGCATTTTCCGTCCCTGAAATGCAAAATCTTTTGCACCAGCTAAATCCTTATTCGTTGGCCAAGCTCCGGCTTTTAACTCATTCCAACCGGTAACTAACAATACAGGTGCATTAACAGAATCTGCACGATTCCATTGTTCATTAAAAAATATGCCGGTACCTGTTTCTTTAGCCAACCAATATTTATCAAGTACAGGATCGAAATGTAGTCCACAGCTTGATCCTTTTCCTTTATAATTCCATAAAGGGGCACCCAATGATTTTGCAACGACATATTGCTCAACTTTGCCGGATGCATCAAGCGCAGGACGCTGAGGATGGGTATCCATGAAGCGCCATTTCCCACCTGGTCCTCTATCATCATCAAATAAAGCCCAGGTTGGGCGCCACATGAAATAATCCGTTATTTCAGTCATCAAAGTACTATCTTTCAGCATGCCCGGTTTAAATCTGGCCGACATCATCAAAGGTTTTCCATCCCATTTAAACCAAACATCATCATATGTACCTGGCTTGTAAAACTCTTTGTAAAGTTTTTCAATCTTCCAACCATATTCAAAGTTTAAAAACGGAACAACATAAGGTGCATTAATCCCCTTTTTGCGCATGTTTTGAATAATTTCAAGCAATTGCTTTAATTCAGGTTCATATATTTCTGCATTTGTAAGATCAAGAAATATAAAATCAACTCCGGCAGCAGCAATCAAAGCCATATGTTTTTTTATTACCCATGGATCCAATGATCTGTAAAAACCATACGTTGGCTCATCCCAATAGAAATCTTCCATTTTCCATTTAGTCTTTTCAGGATTTACACTGAGAATTTTGGTCACATTGATTGAGTCAGGATTACTTGCCGTGTTTCGTATTTTCCCATGCCATAGCCAGTAAAATAGCCCAACATATTTGTTTGGTTTCAGGTCTCCTGTTTGTGTATAATCTGGTAATTTTCGACCTATTGCATCGGTTGCTGTATAATCGGCATTAGTGATGGGTATTTGCGGTGAATTCTGGCCAAATACAGCAAAAGGATAAATGCACAATACTGCAAGGAGAAATCTTGTTTGCATACTTTTTAACATATTAAGCTATTTAGGTGGTGATACTATGATAAATGATTTAGGTGAAACAGAAAATTTTACCTTAAAATTAAATTCATTTGATTAGATTAACAGTAAATGGAGAAGCAGGCAAACCTTCAGAATTAAATAACGATACAGAGGGATTATCTGCCCATGCATAGCGAACAATTACAGGTACTTTAACTTCTGGTGCTGTTACAATCACCTGGTTATTAATCAATACTGCACTGGCCTTTATAAATTTCTCAGGATGAACAACATCAGCAATTTCAAAACCCTTTAAATTTTTCTCAAACATAGATGCTTTGCCCATGTCAGTAAATGATAATATAACTTTATTACCCTCAATTTTAAATTGTTTAATAACCGGGCTACTTACCGGATATAAAAACCTGATGCCATATTCATTAGTAAGGGCAAGGTTTGCAAGACGAACACCTAAAGGAGATTTATTATTTGGATGAATGTTTGTAGAGTCCCCAACATCAATAGTTACTATTAATCCGGTATGTGGTGTTTTGTCGACCACATCTAACTGTGCTTGTCTGATTTTAGCCCATTGTATGTCACCTGAAGGAAATATAAAATTAGGTAGTTGTATCACATAAACAGGCAAATTCCTATTTAGCCATGCAATACGATAGCTTTGAATAAGCCCCTTTAATAATGATTTATATTCATTCGCGCGTTCGGTAATGCTTCGCCCGGAATTATCTGGCAGTGTATTAGATTCTCCCTGATACCAAATTAAACCCTTTGCAGCAAATGGAGCTATGGGTAATACAACATCCTTATAAAATTTCCCAGGTATATTGTTTAGAGATTCTTTCTTATTATTTATGTTTGAAGACCAATAATTCCTAAAAGCCTGTAATGCCGGATAAGTTTGTAATATTTGTGGATCTGTCCAGGTCTCTGCCCGTGTTGCTCCACATGACATTACAATTATACCAACCGGAACTTTAAGCCTTAACTGCAAATTCTTTGCAAAGTAGTATGCCACAGCCGAAAACTGTTTTTTTGCACTTTCACCAATTGCGCTGACCCATTTAGAGTTTTCACTATTTTCAGGATTCATTGAACCACTTGGTAAAGCACATCTAAATTCACGTATGTTAAAGTTATTTTCTTTTAGCTCAGTTTTTGCATCCCGATCAGACGCAAGCATAAAATTCATGTTAGACTGACCAGCACATATCCATACTTCGCCAATTAATATATTATCAATCGTTACTTTCTCATTTGTGTAATTATTACTAATGATCATCTGATAAGGACCACCTGCTTGCATTGAAGAGAGGGTACCACGCCACAAACCATTGGCATCTGAAACACAGGTATAAACTTTATGATTAAACGAAATAGTAACATGCTGATTAGCATCTGTTTTACCCCAAATCAAAATAGGTTGCTGTCTCTGCAATATCATATCATTACAAAATATTGCAGGCAATGACAATTTTGCAAATGCCAGAGGGATGCTACAGACTATAATTGCTATTAATAAAAAAACTTTTAAAATAATAACACGATTCTTATTCATTTAATAAATTTTTAATTTAATGACACGTCATGAGGATCAAATGTAAATATAGTATTAACCGGGTAATACGTATTATTCATTAGCTGAATGCTCATTACATATTCACCTTTTTAAAAGGTAAATTTATTAATAAAAATCTAAAGGTTGTTAAAATTTCTTTTTTCAAGGAAAAGAAATAGTTATTACGCGTAAATATTGTTATAATATGGAAATAGATGGAATTTATCAGCCACAATGAATAAATCCTGACTTACAGCCCGATGAACCGTTGCATTAAGGGCTTTCCCTGCTTTTCAACTACAGGTAGAAATACATTCTTGTTTAACAATCTATGATTAATCACAGACCGGAAAAGCCTTCTATTTAGTATTCAACTTTTGAATCTGCTCCTTGGCAAATTCTTTTGTTTTATCGTCACCATATTGAATTGTCAACTCGTAATATTTGATTGCATTCTGATTATCACCTTTGAGTTTATATGCTTGTGCAATATTGCTCAAAACAATATGGTCTTTTGGTGCAAATTTTTCAACCTTTAGTAATACTTCAAGTGCTTTATCATAGTCGTATTTCAGAAGATAAACCACTGAAAGGTTTGATAAACTTTCGACATTGTCAGGGTAATATTTTAAAACGGTTTCAGAAATCCGCTTCATGTTATCACGTGATGTAGCAACATTTATATTATAAAGCTGAACAACCCAATTTTGTATTGCCTTTAACATGAATTTTTGGGGTTCATCAACCGGTTTATTTTCTGACCATACCCATTTATTTTTTACAATTTCAGAATCATCTATTGTCTTCACTATTTCACGCGTAAAATTTTTGTAATCTTTAATTTTTCCTAGCATTAATATTTTACTAAATCTCATATCAAGTCTGGAATGATTTACTTTTCGCACTTTTTTGTTCATAAAATTTTCAAATAGTATAATTGCTTCCTCAAGTAGATCATTTATAGCTTTATTTATTGGGTGAAAGAATTCTGTTTCCAAAATTATTTTCTCCTTTTTTATTGTCCGTTTCCAAATACCCGCAACTAGTCCGTTTATTACAATTGCAGGTCTGAAAATACCATTATTTGAAATAGCCTTTTTGTTTATATCAAAAGGCAGAGAGGCAGTTCTGTCTCTGTAGCTGATAATAAATTCATCATAAGCCGGTAATAAATATACTGAATCATTCTCAGGTTTAGGAATGGAATATGTATCAGTAAACCAATAAGTTTTATTGTCTATTGTTTCAGAAACTAACTTTGATTTAGCCATTTCTAGTCCAATCTTTGATTCAGTCAATGATAATCCAGACCACCAGGCAAAATCCTGCAATGTTGCCGGACAATGACTTGTAAAATATTTTATGGCAAGTAAAAATAAGGCTTCCTCCCTGTTGAAAGTCTTGGTTTTGGGCACTCTATCCCGAAGCAAGGCATACGTTAACTTATTATTTTTTGTTTTTCCACTACATATTAGTCCTTCTAATTCAGCATAAAACAGAATATGCGATGCCCTATTATTGTCAGTAGCAATATCATCCTTTGCTAATTCGGTTACTAATTCTTCACGGGTAAAATGTTTGGCGACTTGCAATGCATTTTCAAAAATAACATTTAAACTCATTGGCTAACTGAGCCTTATAATCAATAGCGAACAAAGTTATTATAGCCAACTTGCTAATGAATATTTTTAATTTCATAATGACATTTAGTTGCTTAATTTTGTTCAAAATTGTATTTTTTTAAGTGAAAAAATATTTGAAGAAGAAATTTATTCAAATATACTTATCTCCCGGTATTTAGTTACCGTCGTGATATTTTAAATGATGATTAAACGGGGTTTAAAAATAAAAGATATCAGTATCAAATAATACCAAATACTAATATTGGGTGATGCAGCATCAATTTCTCTTCGAATATTCTTCAAATACTTACCTATAACTTATCCCTACCCCAAATTTTCCCAATAATTGGCCCATATTTATGCCATATCTATGCCATATCTATGTAATGGGATAAATATGGCTAAGATATGGCTAAAGGGGTAATTATAGGAGTGTCATAGAGCAGATTTGGAAGAATCATCTAAAAGATGTCTATAAGGAAAATCAGTGGAGGGAATCGCACCTTTCTAAAGGGTAGGCAAAAAGTTCAATCGACTATAAGTTTAACCATCACAAACCCCGCTAAAACAATATCAATCCTTCAAATTGCTGACTGAAGTTTAAAAAAGTCATTAAAAGTGAGTATCGGTTTAAGTTTTTGTCAGTGAATACCATTTTATATTGCATGTTAAAGGTATGAAGTTTTCAGCTTTTTTTTACAGATTTTACGTTATTTATTTTTGTCATCCCCGGGGAAGCCATTATTATGTTTTGGAACTGTAAAAGTATTCAGGTATATAGCGATAAGAATAAATCCAAAAGAACTTGATTAACAAATTCTATTCCCTAAATTTGTATTTTTACAGCAAGAAAAATAAAACAAAATCATCATGAACCAAAAACAAATCATTTTAAAAGCCTTGTCATCTGTTTCCATGATGATAGCCATAGTTTTTTCTTTAAACGCATCAGGGCAATCGATTTCAATAGCAGAACCTTTAACAGACAATGCTAACGGAATCATCAATAACGAAACAACCAACGATCAGAATATCGTAATATCACAAACTGAAATGAACAACACAATGACCGAAAGTACGCTGAAAGCTAAAGAACCAGTTTTAGAATGGTTTAAAGAAAAACCATGGTTTAAAAACTTTAAATTGACTCCTGCTAAGTCTATCAACCTTGATGAATTAAAAAAGTATTATGCAGCAAACCCAACTTACTGGGAAAAAACCTTTGAATTCATCAAAAACAATGACCTGCTTAATCTCCCGGTTGGAAAATATCCTGTAGATGGAGACAATGTTTTTGCAACAATTTCTGAATATGTGACCCAAGAACCAGCCGAACGTAAGTGGGAAAGTCACAAAAAACGTATTGATATCCAAATCATTTTATCCGGAAAAGAAATAATGGGCCAGGCTTCCTATTCAGAAGCCACACCAGAAATTCCTTACAGCGAAACCAGTGATGTTGAATTCCGTAAAGTCGCTAACGGAAAAGAATATATAGCACAACCCGGAACCTTTTTTATATTTTTTCCAAGCGATTCACACCGTCCGAATATGAAAGCAGGCGAAAAATCAAAGGTTAAAAAAGTAGTGTTTAAAATAAAAACAACCTAAGTTATTTGCTATTAGAAAAAACCCATATTATTTTATGTAATAGTATGGGTTACCTTTTTTTGTTTTATCCCTATTTCCTAAATTTATCTTGCTTCATAAATTATAATTTGAACAATTATAAAGATTAGGTTCGTCAACAATAAGAGGTTTTAAAAACAATCATACACTATAAAATGAACATTAAATACATTCTTTTATCAGCAATTATTTGCATGATAACGTTTGGCACATATGGGCAAAAATCAAAAAACCTTAAATTATGGTACACTTCACCAGCTAAGAAGTGGGTAGAGGCGCTGCCGATTGGTAATGGTACTTTTGGAGCTATGGTTTTTGGAAAGACCGGTCAAGAGATACTTCAAATGAATAATGGCGAGTTCTGGTCGGGAGCTCCAAAGGATTGGAATAATCCTGGGGCCCGTGCTGCTTACGAACAAGTAAACAGATTAATGAAGGAACAGCGATATGCAGAAGCAGAAAAAATGTGTCTTCAGATGCAAGGATCTTTTACCGAAGCATTCGAACCACTGTGCGATTTAATTATCACCAATTTTGACTCAACAAATATCAAAAACTACTATCGGGATCTCGATATTTCTAATGCAATCTCATCTGTTTCATACACATCCTCAAAAGGTAAAGTAACCCGAGAAATATTTTCCAGCTATCCTGACAAAGTGATAGTGATGAAAATTAAAGGGAGTGCAAAAGGGGCTATTGGATTCAGTACCACTTTTACTTCAAAAGTGCTGAATAAGATCAGGATTGAAGATAATATTCTAAAAATTCGTTGCAAGGCACCAAAGGTTTCTCAACCAGACTATCGTGGTACTTATAAAGATGGCAAAGATATTATATTTGACGACTGGAATGGTGAAGGAATGGAGGCTGAGGTATGGCTGGTTATCGATCATAAAGGTGGTAAACTATCTGTGGACAACAATCTGCTAACGCTTACAGGAGCAAACGAAGCAACGCTTACAATAGCTAGCGCAACAAGTTATAATGGCCGGTTTTCATCACCTGGATTACATGGAGTAGAACCTTCAATCAAAGTAGCTTCCATATTGGAAAAAACAGCAACCAAAACCTATGAACAGTTAAAAGCAGCCCATCTCAAAGATTATCAAAACCTCTTTAACAGGGTAACGCTTGATCTGAAAAGCGATGTTGACAATTCAATATCAACAGATAAACGAATTATCAATTATGCCCAAAACAACGATCCTAAAATGGTAGAACTACTGTTTCAATATGGTCGTTATCTGTTAATTGCCTCTTCCAGACCCGGTGGACAAGCTGCAAATTTACAAGGGATTTGGAATAGCAATGTAAGACCTCCCTGGAGCTCAAACTATACCTCTAATATTAATTTACAGATGAATTACTGGCCCAGTGAAGTCTGTAACCTGACCGAAACAAATGAACCACTTTTTACTTTGATAAAGGATCTATCGGTTAATGGCAAAGTTACTGCTACAACCAATTATGGACTTGAAGGTTGGGTGGCGCATCATAATGTAGATATATGGGGACACAGTGCTCCTGTTGGTGATTACGGGAAAGGGGATCCAATGTGGGCCAATTGGTATATGGGGGGAGCGTGGTTAAGTTGTCATCTTTATGAACATTACCTATTTACAGGTGATAAAATCTTCCTAAAAAATAATTACCCGATTATCAAAGGTGCAACACAGTTTATTATAGGCATGCTGAGTATCAACAAAGAAGGTTTTTATGAGTCGACATATGGATTTTCTCCTGAAAACAGATACAAGATGGGGAACCAAACGTTGGGGATATCATCTGGAACCGGAATGGACCTTGGAATTGCCCATGAACTTATAGCAAACTGTTATCAGGCAACACAGGTATTAGCAATTGATCACGAATTTGGCAAAGAGCTTGAGAATATACTTTCAAAATTTCAACCCTTTAAAATAAATAGTTCAGGAAGATTGCAAGAGTGGTCACAAGATTTTGAAGAAACAGATCCACATCACCGTCATACATCGCATCTGTTTGCATTACATCCCGGAAAACAGATCAACCTTTGGGATAATCCAGAACTGTTTGAAGCATGTAAGAACGTATTATATCGTCGTGGTGATGAAGGTACCGGTTGGTCAATGGGTTGGAAGATCAACTTCTGGGCTCGTTTGCTTGATGGCGACCATGCAATGAAAATTGTCCAGAATCTCTTTACGCCTGTTGACTTTGGCGAGGTGAAATATGATCGTGGAGGAATGTATCTTAATATGTTTGATGCCCATCCCCCATTTCAGATAGATGGAAATTTTGGTGCTACTGCCGGTATCGCCGAGATGTTGTTACAATCACACACCGGTGCCATTCACCTTCTCCCCTCTCTCCCTTCATTATGGA
>Ga0209125_1003342_pt1 | contig 11148 bp, 7 predicted proteins | sample BarGraIncub1131A_FD_184503 | JGI IMG/M metagenome (GOLD analysis project Ga0209125, IMG submission 184503) | Arctic peat soil microbial communities from Barrow, Alaska - Barrow Graham LP Incubations 11-31A (SPAdes) (version 2) | ecosystem: Environmental > Terrestrial > Soil > Wetlands > Peat... | reverse complement strand
CCTTTCCTAATGCATATAAAAAATATTTCTGAACCTTATCTGATAGATAAGGTAGTATTTCATCTTGCCTAAATTTATAATAAGTTGAGTACTCTCCCTTGGTAAACTCATAATCCATAGCAGGAGGCTTCGGATAAATTTCAAAACATGGCATCCAGTAGATAGGACATGGTATATTAAAAATTCCCCTGTATGGAATTGGGTCTAGACTAACATTATATTCTAGTTTCTCCATATCTTTGCTTGCCCCAGCATTTAAATAAATCCCCTTGCATTTTAATTTAAATAAATTAGGTCTCATAAATCCTGCAATTGCAATATCTCTGCAAGATCCTACAATATGAATAACTACTGGCTCATCTGCTTCCTCTAATATTCTTAATACCATATTAACGCCTGAAAGTTCAGTATCTGAAGTTTTAAAATTCAAATAATCATCTTCAGAATGAATCATTTTGGATACCCCAACTCCAACTGGTACTGACTTTCCGGTTATATAGTTTAACTGATTAACTGCCTGAATCGATGGGTCTCCATAATCAGGATTTCGTGGGTAATCTATTAATATTCCCTTTAAATTAATTGCTTCATTATATGAAAGAGCATACTGACATGCTAAATCAAAATGATCATCAGGATCACAATGATAATGAAACAGATCTGTCTGATGGATAACATTTACTTTCATACTTAATACTCTCCTTTGGATTTTATAATCAATCCATATATTGAACCATCCTTGGTATTTTATTTTTGACGTTTAAATCTGTCTCATAGTAGCCGTAAATCAAGGCTTGGAGCTCTCCGCCTATTCCTGTCAGCATAACACTATTGTCATTGTCCCTGCATTCAAATAGAATATAATGATTCCCTCTACTAAATTCTTTCATTCCTCTGAAAAGTCTATTCAATCCAGTATCTTTTTCCCCCAATCTCATCATGATGCAACTTTCAATTTGCGAGCTCATTGTTGGCCCATATCCTAATTGTTTGTCCCTGTAGAAAGTTATATTTTTACGGATAATATTCTCGGTTGCATCGTATTCCAAAGGATAAAATGCTAGAATAACATCTGCCTGCTTTATTCCTTCGTCATTATAACCTTCATATTCAGGAATTATACTATTTGTATTAGGCTTTAAAAGATATATATTTTCCTTTAAATCCTTCCACATTGCATTCACTTCCAAATCTAAAATTCCCGCACACTTACAGGCTATTTCCATAATCTGTTTTACTCCGTAATTTGTCAAAAAATTATCATCTACTCTGTATCTCGCTCTGTAGCTACCACACTCAACCACAGATTCATCAGGACCAACAACGAAATTGATATGATAGCATCCATCCCTCTCAAGCTCACACCTGGATACGAAAAAGTCTGCTATTTCACTTATGATTGGCCAGCCTGTATCTCTAAGATATACCTCGTCACCGGTAAAAGCATAATATTCCCATGCAGCCAAAGCAATCCATACATTGACGTGCAGCTCATCATTATATCTTAATTCGGTGATGTTATCACCATTTTCATTTGTCTTCCAACCATACCAGGCACCTTTATAGTTTCTGCTATGTGCATGGTTTTTGGCACCCTCCAGGCATTTCCTACGGAATTTGATAAAAGATAGCGCAAAATCCGGCCACAAAGGCAACACAGCCCTGAATAACCATAAATCACCGTCCCAGAGTTGAATACCATCCCATCCAATTTTTGAGAGTCCCAATGGTCCCAGAGGATAGTCACAAACCTCCAAGCTGCAAATAACATAAAACTGGTGTACTATTATACTTTTTTCCCATTCAAAGTCTTTATTCCTAAAGGCAACACCTTGTTTCCAGATGTTTTTCCATTCTATTGAGTTAGCTTCCATCAACCTATCTCTACCCAGTTCACAAAGTATTCTTACCTTTTTTAATGCATCACTATGTGTATCAATGCTTTCTTCATAACTACCTACGCTATGAAACAACTCCAATCTAATATTCTTATCTATGGAATCAGCTGATACCGAAATTCCATCCTGATTAAGCTTTGTTTTAAAATCCTTAAGACCTGAATAGTTGTATTTTAAGGCTTGCGTAACCCCCCTTCCTTGAACTTTTGTCAAATAGCTGCCAGCTATCTCGTAATTAATTCCTTGTGAAAACTCCATATCATAGAAATCAGTCAGACCTTTACCATTAATTCCAAATTCAATTTTTGACGTTTCGGATAAATTCATTACAGAAACCGAGATATACGATGCATTTCCAAAAGTCCTTGGCACGAACATTTCAATTTCCACGCAGATGCTCTTTCCACTCTTGTATTCCCAGTTGTCCCTCATGAATACAACACCGTTTCTAAGGTCCAATACCTGTTCCAAATTGTGTCGTCCGTTTTCAGGCTTGTAGGAAACGCCATCCAGTTGGAGATCAATGTGGTTCCACTCCGGAAGGTACAACTGTTTTCCATCGTCATAAACAGCCCTTGAAATTGTATAAAGAGGGTTTTCCCCTGTTCCCGCAATAAGCTTATCAAATCTGCAGCCTAATATTCCATTTCCGATATAGGGCTGGTCAAAATCATCAAAATCATTCTGATTTATCTTGATCTGCCAGAGGTCATCATTTTTCCAAGAATAGTACATAAAATTCATTCACCTTTCATAATATATCACGTTTACTTCCTCTAACATTTCTATAATTTTACTAAATAAAATAATGTCATCAATCTCATCATTTACTAGATTCCCCACATCTTATTAGGACGAGAACCCATTTGAAATATCAGTGCTCCGCCTTCTAATATTTCAGAATGTTTAATCCACGGCTTATTTAGTGGTTTCCCATTTAATTCCGCACTTTGTATATATTTATTTTTTTCTGATACTTCATTTGCTTTAATTGTAAATTTTTTCCCATTACCAAGATCAATCTTTACTTCATCAAATATCGGGCTTCCAATATCATACATTGGTTTTCCCGGGCACACAGGATAAAAACCCATTGCTGAAAATACATACCATGATGACATTGCACCTCCATCTTCATCACCACAAATACCTAGTGGCCCAGCATTATACCATAGCTTCATAATTTCTCTAACTTTTCTTTGAGTTTTCCAAGGCGAACCAGCATAGTTATACAAATATGGGATATGAAAAGCAGGTTCATTTCCCTGGCAGTATTGTCCCATAAGTCCGGTTGAATCAGGAAATTGCCCAAGGAATTGATATTTTGGACCATCATACTGCTCTATAAAAAGAGAATCAAGTCTTCTGTCAAATTTTTGTTTCCCGCCAAAAATATTTATTAAACCATCAATATCATGTTGTACATGAAATGTGTATATCCATGAATTACATTCAGTAAAATAATCTCGTCCACCTATTCCGCCGCTCAATTTAGGGTCAAAATTTTCTACCCATTTGCCATCAGCTGTCTTTGGTGCCATAAAACCTATTCTTTCATCAAAAACATTTTTATAATTATTTGCACGGTTCATGAAATAATGATAATCGTCAGTTTTACTAAGTTCCTTTGCTATCTGAGCAATACACCAATCATCATAGGCATGTTCTAAAGTAACTGATACAGACTGACGTCTTTCAAAGGTATTTATCTCTTTTACCCATTCTGTTTTACCTTTTTCAAGTGCAGGGAAGAAGCCTTTCTCCTGATAAACTCTATCGAGCTCTGTCAGAGGTCCATTAACCCATGGTAGCATCGTTACTTCCATAGCATTCTTTTTCATAGCGGTATATGCCTTTTCAATGTCAAAATTCTGACATCCTTTTAGATAAGTATCAGTAATCATTGCTGCCGTATGATTTCCTGTCATAATCGGAAGGTCACCACCAATACTCGGGAACTGTGGCAGCCATCCGCATTGTTCAAACATGTGTAGATATGACCTTATCATATCTATCTGGCACTGTGGGTCAATCAATAATTGAAGAGGGTGCAAGGTGCGATAAGTATCCCAAATATTATCAATGTTATAAAAATTATGCCCATTATCATCATGTATCATATTATCATATCCACTGAAATATTTTCCTTCTTCGCTTATGTTAACCATATGAAGCAGTGACCTATATAAAGCAGTATAAAATATTATTCTCTGTTCTTCCGTCCCACCTTTTACTTCAATTTTACAAAGAGCCTCATTCCATATTTTACGTGCGTCTGTCTTTATTTTTTCAAAGTCCCATTCATTTATTTCATGATAAAGATTTTTACACGCCTGTTCTACGCTTATATATGAAATACCGACCTTTACATCAATATGCTCATCATGTACTATCTTAAAGCTTACAACAGATGTTATATTATTCCCCTTTAATTCTTTTTTATCATTCCAAACAGAGTTTTCGGACTTAAGGCTAGTTTCAAATGATTTGGAAAACTCCATATAGATATAATTCATAACGCCGGAAGTCTTTGCAAAACCTGAAATTTTGTTTAAATCGATTATACTTAATACAGCTTCACCTGGCATACTTACCATTATATTTGAATCATTGCTATCAGAGAAAGTAAAGCGATAATACGCAGTATGTAATGCAACTGAGTATTCTGCCTCTATATCAAAATCCTCAAGGAAAACAGAATAATGATATGGCGTTACTGTTTCCATATCATGATCATAGGAAGAAGCATATTTTGAAGCTTCTCCTTTAGGATCTACCTTTATAGGCATTATAACAGCAGGACCAACAGGAAAACCGTATATTTTATCTGCAAGGTACCTATCATTTATACCAGGTGTAGTAATCGGAGCAATCTGGACCATTCCATAAGGCAGTGAAACTGTCGGTGCAGTTGCAGTGCAAAGGTGTCCTATGGTTCCTATATTGGGATTTACATAATCAACCAGTTCTTTCTTTAAAAATTTTAACGTTTTATCAACCTCTTATCTATAAACTTTATATTTACTAACTAGGACGAGTTTATTCCTTTACAGCTCCCATGATAATACCAGTTACAAAGTATCTCTGAAGTAATGGATATATGAGCAGTATCGGAATCATTGAAACTACAACTTTAGCACTATTAAAGGTCAGATCAGAAATTGCCATCTGCTTCATTAAATCCTGAGGACTTAATGAATTTATATTCTGGTAGTCGATACTTACTGATAATGTTTGTATATATGTCTGAAGAGGATATTTTCCGGGTGTATTAATATAAATCAAACCATCGAAAAATGCATTCCAGTGTCCGACTACTGCAAAAAGCGTGATTACGGCAATTGCCGGTTTTGCAAGCGGCACGAATATTTTCCACATTATATAGAAAGGATTAGCTCCATCCATAAGTGCAGCTTCCTCTAAAGATGAAGGTATAGACTTAAAATAATTCATCAGTAAGATTATGCTGAAAACAGGTACTGCTCCTGGAAGCACAAGTGCCCAAATCGAATCGACGAGGCCAAGATTCTGGACGAGTAGATAACTTGGTACCAGACCTCCATTAAATAACATTGTGAAAACAAGAAACCACATATACATATTTTTTGCTCTAAATGCTTTTACATCCTTTGAAAGAGGATATGCCATAGTAATGCAAAAAAATACATTGATAACTCCCCCAAGCAAGACCCTGAATATAGAAACTAAAAAGGAAGTAAAAAACTGTTTATCTTTAAGTATTTCCTCATATGGTGCTATTGTAAAGTTGATAGGCCATACATAGACCTTCCCAAGTCCTGCGCTAACCCTATCACTAAGGGAAATGGATATAGTATTTAAAATAGGTACAAGGCAGGTAATTGTTATACCTATAAGAATAATCGAAATAATAATATCCGTCATGCTTATTTTATTTTTTCGCATTTTTTTCAATTGCCCCCTTAAAAAATCCTATATCCTGCATACTTATCAGCAAGCTTATAAGATAAGAAAATAAGTATAATACTGATTATAGATTTAAAAAGCCCAACAGCAGTACCTAAAGAATATTGCATATTTACAAGACCTATTCTGTAAACCAGTGTATCAAGGATATCCCCTGTCTGATACACAACTGGATTATACATATTGAAAATTTGATCAAACCCAGCATTAAGTACATTCCCAAGTGACAATGTGGCCATCAGTATGATTGTTGGTAATATACCTGGCAATGTCACATATTTTACCTTTTGCCATCGGCTTGCTCCGTCAATATCTGCAGCTTCGTACAGATTTAAGTCAATACCTGTTATAGCAGCTATATAAATTACTGCACTAAACCCAAAATTCTTCCATACATCGGTAAGTATTACTATTGGACGAAACCAGATATTACTTGCCATAAACATAATAGGTTCTTTAAGTCCAAAAAATAGTAACATGCTATTTACAATGCCTGTTACGGAAAAAATGTGTGAAAACATTGCAGCCACAATAACCCATGATAGAAAATTTGGTAGGTACACTATTGTCTGCATACTTCGTTTAAACCAATGCACCCTACATTCATTGAGTAAGAGTGCAAAAACAACTGGAATAATAAGACCAAGTAAAATTTTTGCGACCGAAATATATACAGTATTGAAAATTACCTGCATAGTATTAGGACTCCTAAAAAAAAGCGTCTTAAAATTGTAGAGTCCAACGAACGGTGATCCAAAAATGCCATAAACCGGTGAGAATTTTTGAAAAGCCATTATAAGACCAAACATAGGTATTATACTGAAAATTATGAGCATAACAGTTCCTGGAAACAACATTGCGTGATAATATATATCAAGTGATGACTTCTTTCTCAAGTTAATACCTTCCTCCTATAGTCTGTAAGCGACACGGCGGAACTTTATTTTCCGCACGTGCTCCGCTCCAGATTAAATATTATTTACTTTTATTAACTATATCCTGCACTTCTTTTGTAATGACATCCCCTCCAGCTTTTTTCCATTGTGCTACATAATCGTCAAAGTAACTTAAAGGTTTCTGTCCGCAAATAATCTGAATCATAGTTTGTTTATCAAGTGCGGTCATAGATGGCCACAGATCAGCCATGGATTCTGTCGTATAGCTGTATGCTATTGGTACATCCACATTTCTAGGATCCAGAGTCAGCGGTGCACCTAAAGTATATGCACCAAAAGTATCTCGCTGAGCCTGTGTGGCCGTACCTTTATTTTTATAATAAGCCATGACATCTTCAGCTGGTTGCTTTTGACTTGCAAGTAGTGGTGAAAGTGTCAGATTTCCTGTCTTGATGTAATCTGTTATTGCTTTTCCAGAATCAGGTACCATACTAGCATAGTTGGCAATTGCACTAAATGGATCAATTGTACGGCCTCCTCCTCCTTGCTCACGTTCAGGTTTCAACATAGCCAAAATCTCGGGATCACTATCAAATTGCATACTTTCCGCATCAAACTGTACGTTCATTGCCTTTACAACAGCTTCAGGATTCTTACATGTTTTGCTAATTACCTGACAACTGGTTGGCTCCATCGGATTAGTATGTTTAAATTTTCCGTCTGAGTCAAGCGGTGCCATTACAGGAATCCAATCAGCTTCCGGATGTGCTTTAAACATTGTTGAATAAACCCAAGGACCCCACCATCCACAGAAGAAAATTCCAGCTTGATTGTTTAAAATATATGGAGTCTCTTCATCTACGCTCTTGTATGTCATAAATGACTTATCAAAGACGCCTGATTTATACCAATCTGCCATGGTACCAAGTGCTGTTTTCATTTCAGGCGTAACATTTCCCCATACTACTTTCCCATCTTTACCTGTTATCCATCTATTAGGGAAAGCCCCAACAGCGTTCGCAATAGTAGTTGCACTATAAAAGTTAGAGGAATCTGCTAAAGGGTCTGTCGGATTCAATATCATGCCAACTGTTTTCCCTGCTCCATTTCCACCCGGGTCTTTATCTACGAATGCTTTAGCTACATTTTTAACATCATCCATCGTCTGTGGTACTGGAAGATTAAGCTTTTTCAGCCAATCATTTCGTATCCACATAAAATTATAAGTATACCCGTTCTGAGGAGCTGCAATACCATAAAGCTTATTATTTACTTCAAAAGGTTTTAAAGGATTGTTTTTATAGGAGTCTATTGTTGTTTTCGCAAAACCACCTATAGACACTTTATAAAGTTGTGTCAAATCAGCCAGCTTGCCACTCTCGGCAAGAGCCCTGAATGTCAAATAATCGTCAACCACAAATGTATCCGGTAAAGCATTTGAAGCTATTGACAATGCCAGTTTCTGTTTATAACTTCCCGGATCTGTCTCCCAAGCAATCTTGACATCCACATTTAGTTTCTTCTTTATAACGTTTAAAACTCCGTTATTCGATGTACTTTCCCCCTTTGCAAATTGACCACCCCTATTCGTCTGCCTTGCAACTGTTATTGTTACAGGTTTAGAATAGCGTGAAAATGGTTTCATAAGATCGCTACTTATTCCTGTTTGAGCTTGTTTAGGCTTAGCATTATTACATGCTGCTAGCGAAATAGCCATTGTAACCGTTATCATTAGTGCTAGAACTTTTTGACCCTTTCTCATTTATTAATCCTCCTATTTATTTTTGGCTTGCACTTATTAAATCAATGTGTGCAATATCATTATAATTATTATAACTTTTAATTAGATATAAAGTTATTTTGATAATTTTACATCTGGTTGATTTTTTTGTCTTCTTTCAAATTAAGATGATATAGGTATAACCCTGTATCAATGTTTACTACTCACCCATTGAGATTTACACATAGATACAAAGTAAATAACCATCATCTGATGGGTTAAAAAGATTAAAAATAGTCAATTTACTAGGTCAAGTATGTACACATGCAGAATGTAATGTCCATAATATAGGAATCTCAAGGATGCATAAGAGAACTCGAAAGAATGGTCTAAAAGTAATGAAAGGCCTTGGGAACGCTATAAAGGGTGAGCCATACATACCTGAAGCAAATTAGAATTATGTGCAATAACTTTAAGGGATACACAGGGTATCCCTTTATTTATGGTATCATTTTATAGGAAAACATGAGTCCAGCGCGAAGACCATATATAGATACTAACATAGTCACTTCCGAAGTTGGAATCCTGGGTAGAAGCTAAAATGAAATTCCAAATTATCTCAGTGCGATAAAGGTATTTTTATGTACACAACCGTACCTATTCCTATTCTGCTGTTAATAGTAATGCCATAACCATCACCATAATGCATCCATATTCTCTTGTTAACATTGAATAATCCGAAACCATTTGCAGAATTTTCATCTATTTGTATATGTTTTTCTAGTGCATTACTAATAGCACTAATTCTATCTTTTTCAATGCCAGGCCCATTATCGGTAACTTCAAAGATTATATCGCTTTTCTCTCTTTTCGCTATAACCCTGATGCATCCGTCTGAAGCATTCTTATCGATTGCATATTTTATGGCATTTTCAACTATAGGCTGCAGTATGATTTTTATCGTAAGACAATCCAATATATCCTGTTCAGCCTGTACTTCAAATCTGAAGCTGTCCTTAAAACGTATTTTATTTATTAGTAAATATTGCTTTACATGTTCTAGTTCGTCCTTTATTTTAATGAACTCCTTACCATTGCTAAGCCCTATTCTGAAAAAATTAGCTAAAGCAACTGCCATCTCCTCAATGTCTTTGTTACCTTGTTTCTGTGCTATCCAATTAATAGTATCTAATGAGTTATATAAAAAGTGAGGATTAATTTGATATTCAATCATATTAAGTTCCATAATCCTTAGCTGCTTATTTTTTTCTGCATTTTTACATAAGAGATCATTTATATCTTCCGCCATCTTATTGAATGAAAACTGTAGACGTCCTATTTCATCCATTCTTTTTACCTCAGAGCGAGTACTTAAATTACCCTCACCAAATAGTTCAACTGTAGACTTTAATTTTTGTATGGGTTTTGAAATAGTGCTTGATAAAATTATTAAAATAGGGAGTAATAGTAGTAAGGATAGTAGCATAATAAGCAGTATATAATTTCTTACCATCCCTGCATTTGATGTGATTACGCTCATTGGTAGAACGTGTATTATGTTCCATCCATTTCCTTGATATTTTGAATATACAACAAGATAATTCACTTTGCCTTTATTAACTATTTTATATTCATTAGTCTGGTTGCTAACCGTTGGAAGAATGCTTTCATCTGCTTTTTCCCCTATTTTATTTTTATATTTAGTATTGTAGATATATACTCCATCGTTATCGGTTATTGCAAAATATTCCCCTTCTTCCATGGTATTTTGGTTAAATACCGCATTTACTTCATCAAAAGGTATCTGAATCATTAGTTGACCAAGTTTTGTATTTTTTATATCAAGAGAATTAAGGGTCCTGCATATATATAATGAGGGCTCTGTATTATTGTTTAAAATATTTTCTTTTGATGGTACCCATATATTATTTCCCTTACTGGTTAATGACTTCTTGTAAACTATTGTATTTCTTATTCTACTAAATATAATAGGCATGAGTACATCCTTGCAGGATTGATATACGATACCGTTTTCACCAATTATTACCGTATTAGTCATATTAGTAGGATCATACAGTACTTTCTCAAGTGTACTCTTATCATCAAGCATTTGCGTGTCCGGTAAGACATCATAAGTTTTTTTGAGCAGTATTTGAATATAATTGCTCGCTAAGATTATGTCTGACATCTCTTCATAGTTGTTTCGGAAATAGTTAATCTCATGCAGGATGCTGCTATTTATCTGCTGCATTCTATTTATATTAGTATTTTCTAAGTAATTTGAAAGCCAGCTGTAACTAAATACACTGATAAAAATCATCTGCACAACTAAAATAAGAGAGAAATATAAAATCAACCGCCAAGTTATACTCATCTTTTGCGTAAAAACAGCTACTATTTTTAACATTCCATCTCAAACATCCCTTCATGAAGTTTACCTAGTTTCAAGATTAACTCCTCAATAAGTTCGAAACAAGATTTTTGCTTTAGGTGGAGTAGAGTCCCCATCTGAAGCCTCGCTACTCGGAGTAGTTGGACGAGTTCACTTCTCTCTAAATTCGACAGGAGTATACCCAAAGTATTTTTTAAAAAGAGTACAAAAATACTTGCAATCATTATACCCAGTATTCTCTGATATATTAAATATCTTTTCATTGGTATCTTTAAGCAGTTTTCTTGCCTTATTCAT
>Ga0209125_1003341_pt1 | contig 11150 bp, 7 predicted proteins | sample BarGraIncub1131A_FD_184503 | JGI IMG/M metagenome (GOLD analysis project Ga0209125, IMG submission 184503) | Arctic peat soil microbial communities from Barrow, Alaska - Barrow Graham LP Incubations 11-31A (SPAdes) (version 2) | ecosystem: Environmental > Terrestrial > Soil > Wetlands > Peat... | reverse complement strand
TGATGACCACGAGATCGAGCATTTCGCGACGTGGGAACAACTTGACTGAACCGAGGGAGACCTGACGCATCATGGCTTGGTATGCACCAATCAGGAGCTGCTGACCAGTTTGGCCACGAGCATAGAACGTACGGGAAACCTGAGCACCACCGAACGAACGGTTGTCAAGCATTCCACCGTATTCGCGGGCAAAAGGAACACCGCTGGCAACAGACTGGTCGATAATGAGATTGGAGCACTCAGCGAGGCGATGCACGTTTGCTTCGCGGGCACGAAAGTCACCACCCTTCACAGTATCATAGAATAAGCGATGAACGGAATCGCCATCGTTGGTGTAGTTTTTGGCAGCGTTGATTCCACCTTGAGCAGCAATGGAATGGGCACGACGTGGGCTATCCTGAAAGCAGAATGCCTTTACATTGTAACCAAGCTCACCCATGGAAGCAGCAGCGGAAGCACCTGCGAGGCCAGTACCGACCACGATTACGGTGAACTTACGCTTGTTCGCTGGGTTGACCAGCTTCAGTTCGAACTTATGGTTGGTCCATTTGGATTCAATGGGACCACCAGGAATATTGGAATTAAGTGCCATTAGATCATCCCCTTGATGAGATAGCAGGCAATCGCTTCAGCAGCAAAGCCTAAGGATACAACTGCAGCGTAGCCGATGGACGCAAACTTAATGATTGGATTCCAACGCTGATGGTTGATGCCCATGGTCTGGAATACAGAGCTAATGGCATGAACCAGATGCAAGGAAAGAACACCCATGGAAACAACGTAGACACCAGCAAAGAGAGGCTTGCCAAATTCTTCGACAGTGGTAAGGAACATATCGCGGACATGCTCACCGTTGTATGCGATAGGAAAGCCTTCCAGCGAGAGGGTAGTTGAGTGCGCAGAAGGAGGCAGGACCCATACATCTGGACTTGAAGACACTAAAGTCGTGTAGTCATAGTGAGAACCGAACTTAATGTTCAAGAGATGAAAGACGAGATAGCCGAAAATCCAGATACCGGAGTAGATCATGGTAAAGGAAGCGATCGAACGCTTGCCCTTCTTAGCATCGACACCATATCCGATTGGACGGGCTTTTGCATTCTCAAGCTTCAAGGTCACAGCCATGAAGAAATGAGTGAGCAAAGCTAGCGTCATCACCAGTTCCATGCCGTAGATGAACGCCTTGTTGTGCGTCAGCAGCCAGGAATATGTGTTATAGCCAAGACGCGTGTGATCTAGGCTGCTTGGATCCAGAATAGGACCGAGCAGTACCAAGTTACCAACCATGTGACCCAAGATCCACACAGCCACTAAAAGGCCGGTGGCTCCCATTATCTGTTTCCGTCCGATGGACGAAGTCAGGTATTTAACGATCCAGTTCATTGTTACCTCTGTTGAATGGAGACTTACTGAGCGCCAATCCGAAAATCGGGCGCGGGATAGGAAACTAATTCATCCTTCTGGAACCAGAAGGATACTTCACGTGCAGCACTTTCGATGCTGTCACTGGAATGCACGGCATTTTCGCCTGTAGAAGTAGCAAAGTCGTGCCGGATCGTTCCCACATCGGCTTTCGCCGGGTTGGTAGCTCCGTTCAGGGCACGCACCTTGGCCACAGCATTTTCGCCACTGAGGGCAAGCAAAATTGAGGGGCCTGATGTCATGAATGCAGCAAGCTCAGGAAAGAAAGGCTTGCTGACATGCTCGGCATAGAATCCCTCGGCTTCTGCCTGGGTCATTTCTTTAATCTTGATTCCGCAGATCGACAACCGAGCCGATTCATAGCGGTCAAGTATACGACTAGTTAACCCTGCTTTGACAGCGTTGGGTTTTACCATTGCAAACGTGATTTCCATGTTCATACCTCGGCCCATAAAATATTAAATATTCAGCGAAATAGATCTGACCAACAACCAAAATCAACAGATAAACGACACAAATGGACTCTGAAACAACAAAGAAACCCCCGTCCGGAGACAGGGGCCCATCGATTTCAAATTGATCTACTTTTGGGTAGGAATTGGAGCCTGGGCTGAATCTTGCTGCGCAATGCTGTCTAAGAGGGCAGGAGCCAGTTTTCCCCCGCTTTGGATATTGCGGACCATCCATTCGGCGTCATCGGACAGATCTGATTTCGGATATTTCTGCAGTAGCTCCTGAAACGATATTAAAGCTAGGGAATCCTGCTTCAAATTCTCTGATTGAATGAAGCCCTTCATAAACAGGGCCTTGTACGCGTCGGGGTGATTAGGCCAAAGCGCGTAGAGAACAGTGTATTCATCAAGCGCTACAGGGTAGTTTTCTTGCTCGTTGGCACTTTGCGCAAGCATTATGGATGCGCGGATGGCCAACGAATCGTCGGGATAGACGCTACGGACTTGTTCCAAAATATTGCGGGATTCCTCCAATGACCTGGCATCATAAAGGCGGATACCTTCCTGGAGCATTTCTTTCGCAGTCACCAGAATCTTAGGATGGTACATCGTATCTAGAACTTGCAACGGGAACATGCGCAAGGCGCGTATACGCAAGCGCGCAGCAACACCCGGCCCTTGGTCGTCCTTGATTTGCTTGAATATGCCCACTTTACCCTCTGACCAGAGCTTCACACCAGGGTAGCGGTCAGGATGAAGAATAAATTCTCTCTGGTACGTATAGTCAGGGATATCCAACCACAGTGCCGCGACATGAACACGGTTCGGGGCGGGAACGCTATCAAACATGAGGCCTGGATTCTGCGCAAAAACCTTGCGAATGGCTATTGAGTCAAATCCGAGAGTCTGGTTCTGGAGGGAGTCTTTGTACACCGAAGCCCACGTTTCAATTTCGCGTAAATGCAAAAGAGCCTTGAAATCTGGACTCTTGTCGTAACCAAGTTCCACTGCCCGCAGGGCTCCCAGATTCCAATAACGTAAAAACTCAAGAACTTTGGCGCGTTTAAATTCATAGCGTCTTGAAGGAGGAATTTCCTTAAGTAAAGTCTGAACGTCTTTTTCGGTGATGAGCACGGCTCCATGTAACTTTACATGCACAGTATTCGAATCTAAAGGCATATCAATTGCTTTCATTCTAATTTGGGCAATTGACTCGACTTGTTCAAAGGGCTTCAGAACAGGTGCTTTGCTTTCCAACAGCCAAAAGACATGCCAGTTCTGTGATTCAGAATTCTGCAAGACAGACGAAATCAGGCCGACAGGCTTACCTTCTAGCTCTGTCGTAAGTTGAGGAATATTCCCCAACCCCCAAGGAAGGAAATGGTCTGCTTTGATCCAGCCGGCATCACCAGCGTGCGTGCGGGTGTATTCGTTCAAATTCTGGGTTGTTGCTAATTTACGGAAATCGCTTTCGCTCTTAATTCCACTCAATAGTTGAGCCAGAGTTGCTGAATCTTTCATTTCCAGGTGTAGCAAATGGTACGATGCATGCGTCTGGAATTCATCGGGATGATCGGTATAGTACACTTTGGGATCTGCCGTTGGGATCGGGATATATTCCGGTTTGTAATAGGCATCCAAATCCTTGAGCGAATTTTCTATGAGTTTACGTTGGACGAAACCAAGAAATTCTGACTCAACTTTGGCTTTGATCTGGGCCATGCCAACATGGGACGCATGCTTACGGCCAAATGCAACAAAGGCGACAAAGATATGGCTTGTATCCGTTCTTTGTTGCTGTTGCAGCGCAGAAATTCCAGAGATCGAACCAGGTCCAATTCCGCGGGAGGAATCAAAGAGCTGTTCACGAATATTTGGGATGCGAATTAACCAGGTGGGAAGGGTTGCAGGAGTCACCCAGCCAGCATGTCCTTTCTGGCCGGAGAGGACAGGATCAATGCCGGCAGAGAGTTGGGCTGCAAGCGAATCAAAGTTTCCACCTTGTTTCCAGGTGGAAATCGCACGGGCAACCTGGAGAGAGTCCACTCCTTTGAAAAGACCAAGATCGACAGAATCTGGGTTTTGATATTTTTGCTCACGCTCAGCAAAAAAAGCAAGCAAGTCTGTTGCACGCTCTTCTAGAGTAAGCCGCTTGGCAACCTCTTTGCGGACCTGTTCAAAACTTTGCGCTAGTGAGTCCTTGGTGAATTCGGACAAGTGTTTTCGGTACCAGGCAAGCAATTGCTCTTCGGTGTGAGCATAATTTTCGGTCAGGTATTTGTTCTGGTATTGCTGGGCCAAATCACGCTTTTTCGATCCGGCAAGCGTTTTATCCACAGACGATTTTGCTTTGGGTACGAGATGTTTAGCGGTCTCGGCCTGCAGCGTGGATTCTAGGAGTTTATCAAACAAATCGTTACGTGCCTGGGTTCCCTGCTCTTGGGGGGCCTGACTTCCAAGCACCAAATCCATTTGGGACCCGTATAACGCCGTACCACCCACTTGCGCAAGGACTGGATCTTTACGGCTTGCTGTATTGCACCCAACAACCACAAACACAGAAAGGCCTACAATGAGGCCAGTAAGGTACTTCATGTTCACCTCTGATAGAATTAGTTCAGCGAATTGAGAGCGTCGCCAATATCATCGTAGATATCGAGAAGAGTGTGCGCGCCAATGATTTCGATGATTTCAAATACGTTGTCGTTCACTTTCGCAATTTTGAAATTCCACTTATTCGTCTTTGCGGTCTTGGAAATATGCAGCAGGATGCCAAGACCCGTGCTGTTCACATAGCGGAGCTTACTGAAATCCGCAATGATGTTTACAACACCTTCGCCATATACCGAATTGATCTTATCGAGAGTTGACTCGACATTGGTGGAATCTAAATCGCCATCAAATTCAACGATTCGGGTGTCTGCACGACCTTCAACCGTTTTCACTTCAAGCTTGATTTGCTTGCTTTCCATTTAGTCCTCTCGCACTTTGGTCACATGGACCGTTGTTCCTTGAGCATCGATATCGAGGCGAAGTTCGCTTGATAACATTTTTACCAATGCAAGTCCGCGTCCGCGAATGGAGTCGTCATCGACAACTGGATTCTCAAACTTCTGTTTCACTTGCTGAGCAAGACTTGAATCAAGCCCACGAGTCAAATTGCGTACTTGAAGTTCTACTTTATCTCGATCCAAGCTGAAATCAATATAAAATTTGCGTTCCGCATGGTCACCATGTTCAATGGCGTTATTTGCAAGTTCGTCAATAATGGTCTCGATACGGAAAGCATCTTTACGGTTGTAGCCTTTTTGCAGCACCACGGAGGACAATAACCTGCGGATTGCAGGAACGTATCCGGGATTCGCAGGAACTTGCAAACTCATTTTCTGCGCCATTTGATCGTGCTCCCAACGGTAGTCAGTAAGCACAGTCTTGACATCATTGTAATAGCGGAAGATACGGTTGGCGCCCATCAAGTTGAGCTTTTCACGCAAGTGCAGACTCAACCCCACCAGGACCAAGTTGCCTTTCTTTTCAATGAGACGACGACGGCAACCCATCAAAACGCCCACAGCAGGGGAACTGACGAAATCAACCCCTTCAAGGTCAATAATGACAAAATAGGAACCTTGCACAACCATGTTGTCAAAGGTCTGGGTCAAAAGCTCAACGGATGAAATGTCCATGGACCCCTTCAAAGAAAGGATCGTAATGCGATCATCATCAGCCGATTTGTTCCACTGCAGCGAAAATGCGGTCAAGCTTACTCCGTCAGTGTGTCGATGATGTTCTGGGAGCGCCGTTTAACCACACGGATCACGGTTTCCCCATTCGGGGTTTGCGTGACTTCCATCCCGGAAGTCAACATGCGCACAATTTCAAGCCCATGCCCAAGAAAATGGCGGGACTCCTGCTCGGTGCCGATGACTTTGCGCAGATTTTGTACATCCTTAGGGGTGCCACCTGGATCCTGAACAGTAAGCTGGATGGTATCTGGCTCGAAATCACATTGAATTTTGATGCTGGAACCAGGAGTGCTCGGCCCATATTTCACGGCATTATTGCACAGTTCATCAACGATAATTTCGGTTCGATAGCTGAATTTAGGCGTAAACCCTTCAATCAGGGTTGACTCGGATACGAATTTGCGCACCGACGGGATAAAATCGGCGTCGACAGGAAATTCAATCAATATTGGCACTTTTTCGGGCATCGGTTCTAAAATATACTGTATTTGTGGTAAAAACAGGAAATATTCGCAGGAAGGGCAAATCTACGAGGACGATCCCTGGGTGCGGGAATCCACCCTCCAGACAAATGCAATCACTCGGGCTACGGCTTCGAAAAGCTCATCGGGCACCTCGGACGGAACCTCAAGCTCCCCAAGCATCTGAGCGAGAGACGCATCGCGATGAATGGGCACACGGTACTCTTCAGCAAGCTCCTCTATGCGCAAAGCCATGATGCCACGCCCTGAAGCCACCACCATGGGGACTTGGGACTTACCCTGCTCATAACGAAGTGCGACGGCAAGCTTAGGATGCAGTTTGCCAGTTCTGGCGGCAGTCTTAGTGGTTTGTGGCACAGTGCTAATCTATATTTTTGTATATCGCCTGTGGTGGACACCCCAGTTGCACGAAACGAGTTTTCCGAAGGCCCTGTCACTGACCGAACAATCAATTCCTGAGAAGATCCAACAAGGAATCCGTAGCCATGTACCACTTGGCTGGTCTCCTTGGCTTTTTCTGGTTTTTGCCATCGTATTCGCGGGGATGTGGCAAGGGCTAGTCTGGCTTCGGTCCCAAGGCATCATTGAGATGGCAAAGACCCGGCAATTCGGATCAGTGAGTCTTTCACCACATGGCTTTGCTGCCGACGGTTGGCTTAGGTACCAATGGGACAGTATTTCGATCCGTTTTCCTGGTGGCGCTGTCGATATCAAGCAACCCAAGATCGTGCTGCGGCTTGCCACTACGGCGCCCGACTATGAGCATATCCGCTTGAACGTCTCCTTTGTTGACGTACACCTCGATCCCAGTGCATTTCCACATGATTCGACAAAAAAAGAGCAACCCTGGGTATTTCCGAATCTGAATATCCCTTTACATATCCTCGCGAAGGTGGATTCCGTCCATATCGCGGTTCAGGATGCCGGAACTTGGCGCGGTACTGCTCTGGTGTTAAAAAATGCACAAAAACGCAAGGCAGAACTCAGCATAGCAGAAGTAATTGGCACCCAGCTACCACGCGCAATATCGAGCAAAATCGTCCTTTCCTGGAGCAGTAAATTTCTCGAAGCTGAGGCGTCGCTCCATTCGGGCAATGATTCCCTTTATGTCAGTGGCAATGCTCCGTTGCAACAGCTAAACGATCTTTCCGGACAAATTCGCCTAGCGGCAGCAAACCCACGCAATTGGATTAGCATTGAGCTCCCGGCCCAGGTACCTAGCGTGACAAGTGTTACCGTACAAGGGGATTTTCATGCCGACCTGAAGAAGAAATCAGCCGAATGGAGCCATCAGATCCATACCGATTTGGGTCCTGTCGCGATTTTTCCTGCAGGAAACCTAACCCTGAAAGGTTCTGGTGAATTTCCAGGCAGCATTCGCACACAAGCCCTATGGAATGGATCGAATGGTGAACTTATCGATCTTTCTGTAGAACTGTCTAAAGAAAGAAAGATTTCTCTGACAGGAAAAGTCGAAAATGTCTTTGTGAACCTTGCCTCGCATAGCCTACCAGCGAATGGGGTAATTACTCAGGCGTGGGCTACCGAAGATTCAGCTTTTGTCGAGCTTTCCTCTAGCAACGGAACCCACGTCAAAGCGACCCTGAATAATTGGAAGGAACCTTTCATTGCCCTTGCTCTGGATGTGTCCCCTTCCGAACCCTGGGCCCAGGAATGGTGCAACGGAAATTTACAGATTGCCCCTCCGGCCCAAATTCGCGGATCTTTCACCAAAGGGCTTCTCTCCTTGCATGTTGAGGCCGTTGTTCCTTATGCGTATAAAGTAACTGCCGACCAGTTCAGCACAGATCTACAACTGAATTCCGCAGGCATTCACTTTGCCAATGGTCATATTTTGACGCGCGGGGTCTCGCACCGTTTTAGCGGTGAGGTGATCTGGGCCGATACCAATCAACATTTCCAGTTTGCAGTCAATCAAGATTCGACGGGGCTTGCCCGTGTTTATGGCGACTTTGATGGACACATTAGCTTGAGTGTTTCCCAACTTCCTACACAGAAACTACCTCTTGCGGATACAAGCCTCCTGCGTGGAATCCGCGCCATGGTCACCGGAAACTGGGAACAGCACTTTTCAAGTCGCCAGGGCAACCTGAATTTAGCCATGGAAACTGATTTCAAAGGTTTGCCCATCGATGTCAGAATCAAAGCGCGCCAAGGCGGTGACTCGTTGATCATTGAGGCACTTGAAGCGTCTACAGGAGGAAATAGTTTGCATGGTGCGGGGCTTGCGCTGACAGACACCTCTGGAGGCCCTTTAATATTCCAGCATGCGGAAATTTCTACAGTGAAATTTTCATTGCCCGCAATCCTGAAAGCGTTTGGAGATTCAACTCTTCTGGGTGCAGATCTTCAAGGAAGCCTAATCTGGGATCGCAAGAATGGACTTGACGGTAATTTGAGCGTTCTCAATCTACTTTTCCGCTCCATTCCGGAATCTCAATTTCGTGTGCAACGTTTACAGCTCCATGGTACAGGTGATGAAGCCAAAATTTCCGCCCGGCTTCGGTTGGGTGCTGAAGGAAACTGGGATAGCGAAGCTGAAATCAATCTGGGCCATTTATTTTCTCCTGACCGTACATTGAATGCAGCAATTATTACGGACCATGGTGGAATATGTTGGGCACAAGGCATATTGGATAGCACACTACGTTGGAAAGGAAAGCTTCATTTGGAAGGGCCATGGATACTGCCTTCCGCTGTCGGGGATGTTACCAACGTCAGCTTCAATGCAGATGTGGATGCAAACCTGCCTCTTGGACTCGCAGGTATAAAGGCCCGCTTTGCCTTGGATACCGCAATATTAATGACATCATCTATCAACATACCATTTAACCTCCGTGGCTCATTGGAACATTCGGAACTGCGAGTCGATTCGATTACTGCCTACGGGGAAAATCATTCCAAGATTCAAGGGGTACTCGGCCTAGATCTTGGAAAGGGCGAACTGCAAACGTTAACCTTTCAATCAGATGAGCTTCACCTTAGCTATGGTGAAATCCATAAGATGATTTTCTATAATCTGGAAGGATCTGCCAGTAAGTCCAAAAATGAAATCCAGGTGGACATGAATCTTCCCAAACTGGTTTACCAAGTAAACGATCCTGATCTAGGTAAAATTTATGGACGGATGAGAGCTAATGCCACCTTGCATCTACCGCTATCAACTGATACCCGCTTTCATCAAAGTTCACGCCTTAATGGCCGTGTGGAAGTCGAAAAACTCACCTATCACAAACAACTCGAAATAGTGGAGCCCAAGCAGATCCGTAATTTATTTGCGAAGTTCCGCGGGACGATTCGCAACATTGGAAAGAGCCAAACCAGCTCCAAGGATTACAAAGTACAGAAGTCCCATACTGGAGCGAGCACAGAACTGGATATCCGCATACTAGATCCAGGCCGCGACTCACTGTACGTACGGAGTAATATTGCAACCTTTCCCTTCACTTTGGATGTACAACTACAAGGCACGACCGACGCCCCTCTCTTGAACGGCGACATAAATGCCACAGGCAAGGGCAAAATCGGAATTGACAAAATAGCCTCTTTCGATCTGCAATTTTTGCGGGTATTCTGGCAGGATAATCCGCCGAGCCAGGGTCAAATCGAATTATCAGCATCCAACGAGCTCCCGTTTTGTTCCCCGGATGTCGATGGGCAAACCGAAATGTGCCCAATCTCGCTTTCGATCACTGGCCCTTTGGCTCAACCCAACCCTGTACCCACCACAGGTTGCGCAGTGGAGGCTAGCCCTGCCCAGCTTTATTACAACATCATCGCGCTCGGTTGCATACCCCGTGAAACCAGCAAGTCGGTCGATGCATCTGCTGCGATCAACCGCGTGCTGAGCGTAGCGATCACCACAGGAATAAACTCGCAATTCGGAGGCGAATACCTCGGCGATATTGGACTCAAGTACAAAGTTCTGGGGCAACAGACTGAATTGCACGATTCCAATTACATCTCGATCCCCGTGAAACTTGACCGCTGGGCTAAGAATCTCAGTTTGCTGATCGGCTATACCAAGGACGTAAGTACGATTCCGCTTTATGATCAATCCATGAGCGCTGGACTCAAGTATTCGATGCCTGTATTGGATTCCAATGAGCATCTGGGCAATCATATTGACCCCACCTTGGATTTTAGCGGAAACCTCGTCGCGCGACGCTATTTGGATGCGGCACAACAGCCGACACTCGAAAAGAATATCGGTGTTGACTATTCATGGAAATTCTGGCAATACTGCTTTTTCGGACTTGGCGTCTGCACAGAGGAGAAGTGATGAAAAAGATTCACTTCTTTGTGCAATTTTTCCTTTTGGCCTGCGTAACCCTTGGATATTCCAAGGAAATTGAATATGAAATCGAATTTCACGGGAACAATGCGTTTTCGAATGCAAACCTTTTGGAGCAAATGGATCTTCCTGAGGAATTCGGTGTGCTGGAGCTCTCGCGCAGGGAGTTTTTACTGAAACTCGCGCAGGCAAGCCTAGAAGACTTCTACTTGACCGAAGGCTATTTTAGCGCGAGAATGTACTTTGACGAATCCATAACCCGGGACGGCGTCATCATATATCCGCTACGCATATATGAAGGACCCAAGTACAAATTCCGCGCAACTCAATTTTCGATTTCTGGCACTGATCTCGTCTCTTCTCAAGCAAACAATCTTTCCGTGAAATCGGGTGATCCTTTCCGCTTCGACCGCATCGCAGAAGATCTTCAGCATCTCCGCACGCTCTACCGCAAACATGGCTTTCTTCACCTGCGCATCGACCATTCTGAGGTTGTGGACACGGCAAGCAAAACGGTTGACATCACCTATGGAATGATTTCAGGAACACCTGTGCTCATGGATTCCCTACGCATTACTTCGCTTAGGAGCCATGCGGGTACAGAGCCGATCCGAGGGCTGACTGATTCCGCTTGGTTCGCAAGTCTGTGGGAATCCAAGCCCGGTGACACCGTTGACGGGACCTACCTATCTGATTTCCGCACAAAACTACTCGGCACCCAGATCTTTTCGCA
>Ga0209125_1003339_pt1 | contig 11156 bp, 7 predicted proteins | sample BarGraIncub1131A_FD_184503 | JGI IMG/M metagenome (GOLD analysis project Ga0209125, IMG submission 184503) | Arctic peat soil microbial communities from Barrow, Alaska - Barrow Graham LP Incubations 11-31A (SPAdes) (version 2) | ecosystem: Environmental > Terrestrial > Soil > Wetlands > Peat... | reverse complement strand
CAACTATCAAAACATTAAACATATATACCCTCCTATATTTTCTTGATATAAATAACGCCAGAGCTCTTTAAGCTACTTTGCTAGTTTACAGATTATAAAATTAAAATATGTAATCGTTTTAATTTTTGTTTATACCTATCATGTTCTAAATCAATTATAACAAATATGATAGACTTATTCCATTAAGCTTTAGGGATTAATGGAATAAGTCCCTCATAATTAAGGTCTTTTAAATTTTTATCTCAACTTTTATTCCATCAATTTAGTTTCAATAAGCTTATTATCACCTAGGTTGAGTTTGAGAGTCTTTATTTCAAATTTTCCTAGTGAAACTTTTTCTTTTATATTTAAATATGGTATAACAATTTCTGTTTTTCTTGGATTACCTGTGCTTTCAAACAATCTAATTATATAGTCTTCACTATTCTCAGCTTTTTTGAAGGTACTCATTTGCACTGTTGCATCTGAAATTTCAATTAGTGGAACAGGCTTTTTACCTAACCCCGATGGAAAGAAGGATAATACAAAAGGCTTTTCGTTATGCATAATGGCTTCCTTTTCTATACTTTCCAGACGAGAGCTTAAATCTCCACAATTGAACCAGAAGTTAAATAGTCTTTCCCCTTGATCGATTCTTGGTGAAAACCTATCCTGCGGCAATATAGATCTATTCTGAATTGGATGGCCACTATAGCCTGGTGAACGAAGAAGGGATAAACGCAATTCACCATTCTTAAAATCCGAGCCATAGACCCCATCATTAATACAAGTAAAGGCTCCATTATCCTTGTCAGAAACAATAGCTACCCACTTTTGTGAAACCCCCTCTTTCCCGTCTAAAGGAAGTTCCTGAACACCAAAAGCTACCTGTCCAAAATATTTTGCTTCTTTATATATAGTAGGAACTGATAACTTTAGCATAGTGCTCTTTTCTGCCCATTGTACCCTTATTTGCACTTCTAATTCTGTACCTTTCTTTGGGAGCTTATAGGTTTGGCATATAAAAGAGTTTTCATATTTAAATACTGCTTCTACCACAGTTCTCACTTCGCCATCCTCTACCACTCTTACTGAATCTAGAAGCTGTTCTTTAACTCCAGAGAATTTACTTCCTTCCTCTCTTGAGAGAAGCTTAAAGGATCCTTTTATATTTCTGAATCTGTTATTTACTGTCATTCCCCAAGGATCCTCATTATCCTCAATCGCTAAAGGAAGAAAGGCATTTGGCATTAAATAGTTCTTACCATTAACTGAATATCTATCTATCAGTCCAGTTGAGCAATTTATTTCTACATCCAATTCCTCTGTTTTAAATGATATTTTACCATTCTCAGCTTTTAGATCCATCTTTGGTTTTTCAGGGAGAATTTCTAATCTACAATCAAATCTGTTCATTGATGAAGGCTCTAGCTCAGTATAAATTACAACTCTTTTTCTCCAATCCATATTTAAATTACTCAATTCTTTTTCAGGCTGTGAAGGTACCTTTTCTCCGTTTTGATAAACGGTAGGCAAAGTAAATTCATCCTCCAAGTTTTGATCAGCTAGTTGAAATTCGCATTGGAAGTTACCTTTAATTTTATAGGGATGAGGATTGTATATCAGTATTGGAATCTCTCCTTCCTTTGCTTTTTCTTGTCCTTGTGCTAAGGAAAAGAATGCTCTTGCCTTTAGCTTTGAAACTATTTCTAAGCCGTGATCAAGTAGCCTTATGGATGCATCTTCCACTGGTTGAATAGAGGAACCAGGGAGTATATCATGGAACTGCGAAACCATGAGATCTAGTAATGCTTCATGTATTTCACCCTTTGTGTATTTAAGATAGTTCTGTAGTGAGGCATGCGACATCATCTTTTCCAGCATAAATATTTCATTTTCGAGGAGCCTGTGTTTTTGTTTTATACGTATTTGGGAAGTATAGCAACCTGCAGCCCAAGAATTTAGATCTCCCTCATGCCGTGGAAGCTCCAATCCCCTTGCTTTAACTTCCTTAAAGTAATTCTCCGGTGTTGAGTGTACTATTTCATAATCCTTAGTATCCTTTATAAACTTTTTTAAGTTATTGAGATCAATTCTTGATGGACCACCACCATGGTCACCTACCCCCCATAGGATTAATCCGAGCTCTTTATCATCCTTTTGTGTCATCCAATTTGTTACCCTCTCTACAGCCTTACCTAATGGCGTATTATAAAATCCGAATACCCTATGCCCGATTATCTCAGAGCCATCAAACCCAACCCAAGTAAATTCATCACTTGGCAGGTTACAATCTACTTGTGCTGGACGGCAGAACAGATAAGAATCATAGCCTGATTTTTTCATTATCTGGACAAGCCCCCTACTATGGCCAAAGGGATCAAAATTTATAGCGGTGGTAGGCTCCACTCCGAATTTATCTTTAAAATACTGACGTCCTAAAAGAATTTGTCTCACGAAAGACTCACCAGAAGGCATATTGCAATCAGGTTGCAAATACCAACCTCCCATTATGTGCCATTTACCTTCTTTTACAAGCCTTTGGATTCTTGCGAAAAGCTCAGGCTCATACTCTTCCACCCATTTATAAAGAGTAACTTCATTGTGATTGAAAATAAAGCCATCAAATTCCTCACAAAAGTCAGCTGCTACTCTAAAGGTAGAGATTGCAGCGGCAGCTCCTTCTTCCCATTCCCAAAGCCAAACTGGGTCAAGGTGCGCATTACATAGTAAGTGTATTTTATTCATTTATGTTGCCTCCTTACTAAATACAATATTTTTTATTCCTATATTCATTTTAGCATTGAGTATTTTTAAGTAAATTAACTAGGATGACCTGTTCTTATATAATAATGACCTATGTATGAAAAGTGTAGCAACCTTTATTGAAATTTAATAGAAAATATATTAGAATTAAGAGTGTATTAAATTGGCTTATGTCTCAAGGGAAATATAAAAATGTTTTTTTAGAGGTGAAATATGGATATCAAAATATTTAAGGATAAATTAAAACTAATACATAACAAATTAAGCCCAAAGATAACTGTAGAAGATGCGGTTATAGATATAATTGAAATAGTTGCTGAGGATTATACCGATGTTGAAGATTGTCCTACTCACACTCATACTTGGTTTGAGGCAAATTATGTAGTTTCGGGAAATATGATTACTGTAATAGAAAATACCAGCTACAAGGTGAATGCAGGAGATTTTTTTGTTATTTCTCCTGGGGTGGAGCATTCACATAAATACTTAATAGATATCCCTCACCAGGGATTATGTATAAGATGGCAGTTAGAAAAGAACAATGGAATGAAAGTGCCAATGCAGGAGAGCATGTTTACACTCCTTGATAGCTTAAGAGATTGGAGAATAGGGGTAATTAACGATTCCTATTCCATTTTTAATATTTTTTTAAGAATAATTGAAGAAGGGGAGAAGGATTTTTCAAGCTTAAGCATAAAGCTTTCCTTCATAAAAATTATATCTACCCTAGCTGAAATAAATATACCTTTAAAAAGCAAAGAAAAGGATAGTGTAATTAACTCTGATAGCTTAGTGAAAAAAATAGAGATTTACCTAAATGATGTTCTATTTGAAGAGATAGATGTTAATACCTTAGCCGCAGCAATGCATATGAGTTATGGCCATCTTTCCAGAAAATATAAAAAGCTTACAGGAAAGACCATAATATTAAGGTTATGCGAAATTAGGCTGGAAAAATCAACAATGCTTCTAAAAAATTCTGAATATTACATTAAGGAAATTGCTGAAAAGGTTGGCTTCTCTAATCAATACTACTTTAGCAAAATGTTTAAAGAAGCCTATAATATCTCTCCTAGTGAATATAGAAAACTTTACAAAGAATAATATACAGGTTGTATATTAGAGGATAAAAGGTTATTATGAGCCTATATCCTTGACCTAAGCTTCTGCAGCCTATTTGAACATTCTAGCATTGAACGCCCTGTATGGTAAATCGCTTTCCAGGGATTGCCGATATCGCCTACGATTACATTTCCTTCCTTGTCAAGAAGCTGATGCCACTCCCCAAGATTTTCATCTATAAAATATTTATAGTCAAACTTCCATGTCTTATAAAAAGCATTAAAATATTTTTCATCTTCCAATCTTTCAAAAGCATCTAGATAACCTATCAAGACTTCAGCATTCTGCCACCATTCTTTATCATAGACTAATGCAGGGCCGTTATGCGTACCATCCCTATAGACTCCCCCTAGTAAATAATCAAAGCCATATTTCAATGAGTGATCTACAAGTTTTTGTACAATCTCATTATAAATTCCAAAGGGTTTTCCAAGTGCTTCCGCAGCACGATCTAATAACCATGCTAGTTCAACATTATGACCATAGGATGTTGTATCTGTTGGAATTTCAATGGTCTCGCCAGTAGCCCTTTCTGCATTCCAAGTACGTCGAATATTGATTGCTGGTATAGGATTAAAGTCCAAGTCGAATTGATTTAATCCACAACCATGTTCATGATTCACCATTTTCTTTAAGATAATATCAATAACTTCTTGAAGCCTGCGTTTGTGAATCTCTTTTCCTGTTATCTGAACAAGTGTTGTGTATGCTTCCATTATATGCATATGAATATCTAGCGACTTTCTATCTCCTGCCGCAAAGCCTGGTTCCGACAAACTCCAATCAGGTTCTAGGTTTTCGTAATATCCTCCTCGCAAAGTATCTACACAATACTTCTGTAATAGATCAAAGGTCTTTTCAACATATTCTAGGGCTAAACTATCCCCACTGGCCTTTACATATTCTGAAAGAGCATATATGGCAAAACTTTGGCCATATACAACCTTTCCCTTATCAATTGTTGCACCATCCCCTTTGACTTTCCAAAACCAACCACCATTCTCATTATCCCAGAAGTAACGTATAAAAAATTCAACTCCTTGCTTTGCTTGCTGAAGTAGTTCTTTTTTCTCTGGATACTGATTATATAACGCAGAAAAACCCCAAATCATTCTTGTCTGGGTTACAATATATTTGTCTGTATCCCCTGAAGGTTCACCTTCATTATCAAAACATGTTAAATACCCACCATATTCCTCATCAATTCCATTTTTTTGCCAAAATCCAATAATTCCATTCTCAAGATGATTCTTGATCTCACTTAAGGTTTCCTCAATGCACTGCTTTAAATTATCCATTCTATACTCTCCTCCAAATTATAATTTCACTAGAATTGTAATTATCTTGTGAGGCATAATAGGAAAATGTATTTTATCATGCTCCCAGCTTATTTCATTTATAACTTTTTCGTTTAAATCTGTATAAAATGCTTCTTTAATAGGTTTTAGCAATTGTATACTGCACTGTATTTCTATGTTTAATACATTATAAACTCTGATGATCCACAGGTCTTCTCCATATCCCTTTTTAAAAGCACTCAGTACCACCCCTTCACCAGATAATTTCAGAAAACTTCTATAATCACTAAGATCTCCATCATGTGCATCTCCTTGAATTGCTTTAGGCTTGGCATAAAACTCATCACAATGCCTATAACTCTGACCTTCCTTCCAATCTCCCTTATGAAAATATAAAGCATACTCGAAAGTATGTGTACCAATCTCTTGTGCTAAAGGAGTCTTATACATTGGTCCTGCATTACAATATGACCTTTCTTGTACACAATCTTTAGATAATTTGCCCGTACTTCTAAGTAGCGTAATATATAGATTTCCTTTAGGTGTAGCCTCATATTCCGGTAGTCCACGATCCATAAATGTAATTCCCTTCACTTCATCTGAAATGTCTACAAATAATCTATGTGGATAGTTCCCCATGGGTTCTTCAGCAAAGGACTCTACTTGTGGTCTTGTGGTTGAACGGTCAATAACATAAAACTGACTTCCACTACTGGACTTTTCGCAATTTAGTCCTGTTAGAAACACTACTCTAAGCCTGTGATCCAAAGAGCAATTATCTATGACCATCTTAAATTCAATTGTCTTTGAATTGCTTCTTAAAACAATGTAACAATTAACTCTATTTTTTATGAGTTTATCACTTCTTGCACTATTACCCTTTAAGGATTTGGGAAGATTTAAGTCCAACTGAATTTTATACATAATCTTAGCAGGGCCATTTTCTACAAGACTGACAACTGCTTTTTCACCATAGTTAGTAAATATCCCATTTGTAAGCGGGTAGGAAAAATTATAATGGTCACCTGCATCACCGCTATCCTCTAGCATGTTCATATTTTCATACCACAATGCCATTTCTTTATCGTAAACATTTAATAAGCCATTCTCTTTTATTTGCACCTTCAAATATTTGTTTTCTAATTGGTTAAAACCTATCTTCAAGTCAGTTTGCTTTAAAATTTCACTACGAATTCCTACATACTCTCTGTTGTCCTGAGTATTGAACACACCTCTTTTAATTCCCAGATTACAATATCCTAGGGCAGGCAAACTTGGAAGCATAACTGACAATGAATATTGATAGCCGATTTCTGGCTCGCCTTGCTTCCAATGATTTCCTGAAAATTCACTATATTTGGATATAGACTTTGCACTATTAACCTGCACAGGTAAATAGTTGCCATCCCGATCCTCTATGATAAACTCTTTTCTTATTTGGCCCTCCTTCAAGAAGAGCTCAAAATCAACAACGGAAGTAACTCGCTCCCAGGCTGTGGGATTGAATAGGGTAATATTAACATCCTTACCTATAGTGTTAATATTTAATGATATATTATATAATGATTCCGCACTTTCCCATTCAATAATTTCCATTGCCCTCTTATAATCATTAAAAATATCTAAAGTTACAGGATCCGTATGTGCGCCATAAATACAATCATGGAAAGCATTTTTAAGCTGTTTTTTCCAAACATAGTCTAAAAATTCCTGTGGATATTCCTTGCCCGTCAAAATAGTATTGATGGCACCAAAAGGTTCCATCCACTTTTCAATACCCATTGATACTTTTTCACTTTGAAGTTTTACCTCCATTCTAGTGGTAAGAATTCCTGTAAGGATAAATGAAAAAGGATGAAATGCAGCACGAAATTCTCCTTTATGAATTTTAAATTTATACCAATTCTCCTTTAAAGTATCCATATGATGCAGCAGTGTTGTATATTCCATTTGTTCATATCCAACAGCCGCATTATAATCCTTGATTAACTTAGATGTGCTTTCTATGGGTTCTCTATGGTCTCCCCCAGCCATAATAAGCAAATAATCCGTTGAGGAAAATGGTTCTAGACTATTCTTAATTTCATCTACTTTTTTTATAAATCCAGCTGAATCCTCAGGTATCAAATTATTATAACTATCAACCATTACTTTCACCAATACTTGAGAACCATCAGGTCCTTCCCAAATGAATTCTGATTTATTCCGTTCTTTGCCATCTAAAATCCCACGCCAGCCCACAAAATATTCAATGCCAAATCCTTTAATTATCTGAGGCATTTGAGCAATATGTCCCACCATGTCGCAAAGATAGCTTACAGGCATTACCCCACCCATTTCTACTCCACGTTTACTTCCTAATTGAAGATTTCTTATATGAGACTCCCCGCTAATCATAAATTCTTCAGGTTGAATATACCAAGGCCCTATAATAAGTCTGCCACTCTTTATGTGTTTTTCTATTCTTTCCTTGTCCTTTGGGGAGATTTCAAGATAGTCGTCAATTGCACTAACTTGTCCATCAAACATAAAAGATAAAAAGTCTTCCTGTGTGTCAAGAATATTCAGAAGCTTCTTCATTAATTTGAAAAGTATAATACGGTACTGTTCTAATGGCAGATACCATGCTGGATCCCAATGAACATGCGCTATAAAATGAAGTTTTTTCCTTGTATTATCCAAATCCATCCTCCTCCAATTATTATTAATTTTGCATTTTTAAATCGGTTTAAATATTAATCAAAAAATTATCTTTTTGATATAGTTGATTTTCTTATAACTAGTTCTGGCTTAATAAGAATCCTTAGTTTGTTCCTCTCTTTATTCTTCATTTCATCGAATAAAATGTTTGTAACTGCCAATGCCATCCTATCGATATCCTGGTTCACCGTAGTAATCGGGATCAACGAGATTGATGAAAATATAACATTATCATAACCACACAAAGATATATCCTCTGGAACTTTAATATTCTGTTCATCTAGTGCACGAAGTACTCCTAGCGCCATAATATCATTCATGGTAATAATTGCATCAATATTTTTCTTACGGGTTCCCACAAGACTAAATGTTGTATTGTACGCCTCATCAAAATCAAATTTTCTGCATTCAATAAGCTTAGATTTGTCAACATCTATGCCTTTTTCCTCAAAAGCTTTTATATATCCCCTTACCCTTTGTTCTGTGGCAATTACCTGAGGTGCTCCTGCTAGAAAGAATATATCTCTATGTCCAAGATCAAGTAAATACTGGACTAATTTGTATGTACCCTCCTCTAAATCAACCATAACACAGGATGCATCTAATTCAGGATAGTAGGAAGTTACAAATACGCAGGGTATACTATTTTTATTTAACTCGTCAAGATAATCTTTGGGCTGATTAGCGCCACTTAGGGGTGCTATAATGATGCCTTCTACACGTTTTGAAATAAAGTCTTTGACAATAGCCTTTTCTCTTTCAATATTTTCATCTGATATAGCAATAACCAGCTTATATCCATACTCCCTAACGTTCTTATCAATACATCGTACAAGTCGTCCAAAATACGGATTTTCAATATCAGGAACTATCAAGCCTATTGTCTCACTAATCCGTTTTGCTAACCCTTGTGCATATGCACTTGGTGTATATCCTACTTCTCTTGCAATTTCAATAACTTTTCTTTTAGTTTCTTCTTTTACACCTTCCTTACCATTAAGGGCAAGGGAAACTGTTGCTTCTGATACATTAGCCATTCTCGCGATATCTTTTATTTTGATTGCCATATTCTCTCACCTAAACCGGTTTAAATTTTGTTAACATAAGACTCTTTAAAGCAAAATATATTTACATTAGAATCTCCTTGATAACCAATAGGTGCCAATATGAATTTCAAAGGCACCCTTATGTTATCGCTTAACACATTTTTTATATTTCCACCTTAACAGCAGTAGAGGTTTCGCTGGAAACAAAGGCTGCTTCCATTACTTTCATAACACGCATTGCTTGCTCAGGTGTTATTTTAAGGGGAGCTTTTCCTTCAATAGCATCCACAAGTCCATCATATACAACTGTTAAATTATCCACAACATCCATAGGCTCAGATAGAATTATTTTTTCTGTAGAGTTTGCATTTCTAGGTGCCATAGTTTTAGTAGGTCCGGCTTTGGTATAAATAATCTCATCTACCCAAACGCTTTCTTTGTCTATACACCTTACTATTTTTCCCGTACAATCCCAATTATCTATTTGAAGTGTACCTTTTTTCCCTAGAACATACCATCTTGGATGTGTTATGTAGTTATTTGTAGATACCTCAATATGAGCTGTTAAGCCACTTTCAAAAGTTAGTGTAAGGCGGAAGTTATCTTCCACTTCACTGTACTCAATATTATACATTTTACAAAATACATTTGTAACCTTCTGATCAATCATATACATTATTTGATCAATTAAATGTACTCCCCAATCTACCATCATGCCACCACCAAGCCTTTTGATAGTTCTCCAGCCAGTTGGCATTCCTCTTGAACCCTCAACTCTAGATTCTATAGCGTATACATCTCCAAGTAATCCCTCTTCAACACTTCTTTTCATTAAAACAAAATCCTTATTGGTTCGTCTATTTTGATCAATAGTAAATACTTTTTTATATTTTTTAGAGGCTTCTATTACTTCTTCAAGTTCTAGGGACGTTAAAGTTACAGGCTTTTCACTAATTACATGTTTTCCAGCTTTCATTGCCTCAATTAATAATTCCTTATGCACCTCATTAGTTGTAGCAACTAGAATTATATCAATATCAGGATCAGAGAATAACTCCTCTCTTGAGATATATGCCTTGAGCCCTTGCTCCTGCGCAAACTTACATCTTTCCGGATTGATATCAAACACACCTTTTATATTAATTCTTTCATATCCCTTGAGAGATTTAAAATGATACTCTGCCATCCCACCAAACCCGATAATTCCTAAATTAAGCATTTAAAAGCACCTTCCCATTCATGATATATTAAGAGTATAGTTTATCTATAAGTTTGTCAAACTTATCATATATAGAATAGTGACAACTCAGTTAGATAGTATTATAATATGCATATAAAAATATTACTTAGGGTGGGTTTTAATTGAGAAATAAGAAATACATTCATATTGCAGTTTTGTTAATTATCATATTTGTTTTTTATAGAGTTAATTTATTACTACTATTTGCTATCATCTCTATTTATCTTATAGTTTTAAATTATCCAACTATTTTATTTTTAATGGGTAGTAATAAGTATTCGCAAAAGCAGGTAGAGAAAGCAAATAAATATTTTGACAGGATGGACAGGTGTTTTTATTCCCCTGCCAGCAGAAGGATATCTTATGTTTATATTCTGCTGTTGCAGGGAGATGTAGATAAGGCAGAAGGGGTAATAAAGTCTATTTTAAAGAAAACGCTCACCGACAAGGAAAAACTAGATTTAAATTTAAACTACTCTCTTGTTATGTGGAAGAAAAATGATTTAGATAAGGCTATAGACATTTTACAGAAAGTCCATGTTAATACTAAAAGCACTGTGGTATATCAGAATTTAGGATACTTTCTACTATTAAGAGGTGATTATAAAGCAGCCTTAGAGTTTAATCTTGAAGCTTTGTCTTATAATACTTCTAATTCTGGTATTATGGACAATTTAGCTGAAAATTATTATTATTTAGGTGAGTATGATAAAGCTATTGAAATATTTGATGAAGTTATTTCTAAAGCACCTACTTTTGCTACTCCCTATTATTATTGTGCCCTAACCCTTATAAAGCAAGATAACAAGGAAAAGGCTCTTGAAGTTTTAAGAAAGGGATTAGAATGTAAATTCTCTTCTTTAAGCATAACCAACAAAGATGTTCTAGAAGCAAAGATTCTAGAGCTAGAGGCAATTGAAAAATTATAAATTATTTCATGCCTTAGTGATAACTAAAATGGAAACTCCATGTTGTACCATAGATTTCCTATATTAAGCGGTAAAA
>Ga0209125_1003338_pt1 | contig 11162 bp, 11 predicted proteins | sample BarGraIncub1131A_FD_184503 | JGI IMG/M metagenome (GOLD analysis project Ga0209125, IMG submission 184503) | Arctic peat soil microbial communities from Barrow, Alaska - Barrow Graham LP Incubations 11-31A (SPAdes) (version 2) | ecosystem: Environmental > Terrestrial > Soil > Wetlands > Peat... | reverse complement strand
CAGCGCAACCCTTCCATCACGACCGCCGACCCGGCCACGCTCATGCATATTGTGCTGACCGGCTGGAAAACGGCCGAGACTGCCGCGCATCCACGCGTCTACACCATGCCAGCCTTTGCCCGGCTGTCCGATCAGGAGCTGGCGGAAATACTGAGTTTCGTGCGCACCAGCTGGGGTAATAGCGCCGAACCGGTTGCCGCGTCTCAGGTCAAAAAGATGCGTGCAGAACTCGATCCCAAGACCACGGATTCGTCCAATTTTGAAACGCCGCGTCTGGCGGACATGCTCGCCAGCCCCGCTGCCGGGCAGCTTGTTCGCGGCATGCGCCTGCATCTTGAGACCAAAGCCTTGTTGCCGCAGAACGTCGGCAACGCCTTGAATTGCACCAGTTGTCACCTCAACTCTGGCACGGTGGCTGATGGTTCGCCCTTTGTCGGCGTATCGGCCTTCTTCCCCAGCTACGCCGCGCGGGCCGGCCGGGTCATCACGCTCGAAGACCGCATCAACGGTTGCTTCAGACGCTCCATGAACGGCAAACCGCTGCCGGTGGATTCGGCGGACATGAAAGCCATGGTGGCCTATTTCGACTGGATGAAAAAAGAAACCAAGCCGCAGGACAAGGTCGCCGGGCGCGGCGTCGGCAAGGTGGATGTGGCGATCAAGCCCAACGTGGAAAATGGCAAGCAGGTGTACGCTACGCAGTGCGCGGTGTGCCACGGCAAGGACGGCGAAGGCTTGAAGCAAGCCGATGGCAGCTTCATCTACCCACCGCTTTGGGGTGATGATTCATTCAACATCGGCGCTGGCCTGGCGCGTACCTATACCGCGGCGGCCTTTGTCAAGCGCAACATGCCGGTCGGGTTCCACGAGAACTTCCCGCTGGGACAAGGGGGGCTTTCGGATCAGGAGGCTGTTGATGTCGGGGAGTATTTCACGCACCAGCCACGTCCGGATTTCCCCGACAAGGTGAAGGATTGGCCCAAGGATAAAAAGCCGGCGGATGCGCGGTACTGAGCAAGGGTGCGACTCTGGTTTGATGGGGTACAAAAAATGCACGAGCACAGGGTGGTCTTTGAAGTCAATGTTCACGGCACAGAGCAGTGGCAGGGGGTCCTCAACAACGTTGAGAACTTGCAGAAGGCATTTGGGCGCGAGACCACCGAAATAGAGGTGGTGCTGCACGGCAAAGGCTTGGGGCTGATCTTGCAGACGAATGAAGCGATGCGGGAACGGCTCCAACTCATCTCCGACACGGCCGTGCATTTCGCTGCCTGCGAGAACACGATGCGCCGCATGAACCTCAAGAGAGAAGACCTGATGCCGTTCGCCACAACAGTCGATTCTGGCGTGGCTGAAGTGGTGCGCAAGCAGGAAGCCGGGTGGTCTTACATCAAGTCAGGTTCGTAATCAGGATAACGTCATGGCCCAACAACGGCGGCAAGTAATGCTAGGTGATGAAAAGCGGGCGACCGAATATCTCGCCAATGAACGAACGTTTCTGGCGTGGATCAGAACGAGTATCGCAATCATCAGCCTTGGCTTTGTGGTGGCGAAGTTCAGTCTGTGGTTACGCGAGTTGGCCGCGCAGCTTGCCCCACAGATGGAGGCTTCCCAAGTGGGGGCTTCGATGCCGATCGGTGTGACGATGATGGCGCTGGGCGGCGTGCTGGCTGTGCTGGCGGCGTGGCGTTATCACGTGGTGAATCGCGCCATTGAGAACGGCGTCGTCAGTGCTGATCGCGGACTCGTCATCCTCGTCACTGTGATGGTCGCATTGCTTTGTGTGGCGATGATTGTTTATATGCTAATCACCGCGCAACATGCGTGACCAGCAAGAGTTTTAAGGTGTGGAACGCGCCATCATTTGCTACCTATTTGCGGGGATAAGGAGGCCACATGGAAATTTATTTACCCACCGATGCGAATAGCCTAAATAGCGCAGACCAGCTCTACGATATCCCCGCTTTTGGTAACGTCAGTCTTTTGCATTTCACCGATTGTCACGCCCAACTGCTGCCCATTTATTATCGCGAACCCAGCATTAACCTCGGCGTAGGCAGCGCTGAGGGTAAAGTGCCGCATCTGGTCGGTGCAAGCCTGCTGGACAGATTTGTTATCAAGCCGGGCAGTCGGCAGGCCTATGCGTTTACCCATCTTGATTTTTGTGCTGCGGCCCGAGCTTATGGCAAGGTCGGCGGCTTCGCGCATCTCGCAAGTCTGGTCAAGCGCTTGAAAGCAAGCCGTCCCAACGCGTTGCTGCTGGATGGAGGAGACAGTTGGCAGGGCTCGGCCACGGCACTGTGGACGGCGGGACAGGACATGGTGGAGGCTTCGCTTGAGTTGGGTGTCGACGTCATGACTGGGCATTGGGAATTTACCTATGGCGCCGAGCGCGTCTTGCATGTCGTGCAAAATGATTTCAAGGACAAGGTCGCCTTCATCGCCCAGAACATCGTGCGTGAGGACAGTGCCGACCCGGTGTTTGAGAGGTATGTTATTCGTGAGCAAAATGGCATTCCGGTTGCCATCATCGGGCAGGCGTTTCCCTACACGCCCAAGGCCAACGGCGCGCAATTCACCCCTGACTGGGAATTTGGTATCGATGAAGCGCGCCTTCAGGCGGTGGTCAACGAGGTGCGCAGTAAAGGCGCGCAAGTTGTCGTATTGCTTTCGCACAACGGCATGGACATCGACCTTAAATTGGCTGCGCGTATTTCCGGGATCAACATGATACTGGGCGGACACACTCACGACGGTGTACCGGTTCCCAGCGTGGTTCAAAACCCCGGCGGGGCAACCATCGTCACCAACGCCGGATCTCACGGTAAATTTCTTGCCACGATCGATTTTGACGTGAAAAATGGTCGCGTTGCCGACTATCGATATCATTTGTTGCCGGTGTTTTCGGAACTATTGCCAGCCGACCCCGCCATGCAAGCAACCATTGATCGAGTGCGTGCGCCTTACCAAAGTCTTCTTCAGGAACCGATTGCTGAAAGTCAGCAACTACTTTATCGACGCGGCAATTTCAACGGTTCATGGGACCAACTGATTGTCGAAGCACTGATGCAAGTCAAAGGCGCAGAGATTGCCTTTTCTCCTGGGTTCCGTTGGGGGACCACGCTATTGCCAGGACAAATGATCACCCGCGAAAATTTGATGGAGCAGACTGCAATCACTTATCCCAATACCTCTTTGGTACAAATGACCGGGGCCGAAATCAAACAACACCTGGAAACACTTTGCGACAAAATTTTCAACGACGATCCCTATCAGCATCAGGGAGGTGACATGGTGCGTACCGGCGGACTTGTTTATGCCTGTGAACCGGCGGCCAAAATAAATTCCCGCATCAGCGATATGACTTTGAACGGACAGCCGATACAAGCCGACAAGTCCTACAAAGTGGCGCGATGGGGTGTAGGCAGCGCGCAGTCGGCGGGCGAGCCGGTGTGGGACGTCGTCGAGCAGTATCTAAAAAGTGCCCCTATTGTTAAAGACCACACACCCAACGTACCGCGATTGATTGGTTTGGGTTCAAACCCGGGATTCGCCAACGATTAGTCAGAGGCCCAAGTAGTAGCGACGGAGAGTGTGCAAACACCCGTGCCAAAAAAGGACAGCAACACGGGGCTCAAAGACGCGCTGCTGGATGGTGCCATCGGAACCGAACGCGGTAGGCGTCACTTCTGCTTGGCGAGCCACTGGTCGAACCGGGTGATCTCCTTCTTTTGTGCTGCAATAATCTGCCTGGCCATCGCTTTCATGGCAGGTGATTTTCCTTGCGCAAGCTCGATATTTGCCATGTCCACACCTTGTTGATGGTGCAACTTCATCATCATTGCGAAGTCCTTGTCGGTGTCGCCAGTGATCGGCATCTTCTGCATGCTGTCCATGCCCGCCATCATTGCCTGCTTCATTTCTTCGGAGCCGCTGGTGCCTTGCTGCATGTGCCCTTGGGGCACGCTGGCGGATGCGCCAGGTTCTGGCGAGGTCTGCGCCTGTGCTGCAGCAGACAAGAGGCACAGCGCCGTCAAGGGCACCAGGCAAAGTGCCCGGACTGATTTGATCATCTCGTATTTCATGGATTTGTCTTTCAATATGGAGTGGGGGCTAGCGAACCATGCGGGTACAAGCGTCAGCACAGCGCTGACAGGCTTCGGCGCAGCGCTGGCAATGCTCCATCGCGTGCTTGGCGCACTCAGTGGCGCAAGTTTTGCATACCTGGGCGCAAAGCGAGCACACCGCCTTCACGTGGTCGTCGCCGCGCGCGATCGACGCCGCGGCAAGGCGGCACACATCGGCGCATTCCAGGTCCAGCGCGATGCAACGAACCATTGCTTTGGGGTCCTCCTCCTTAAGGCAAGCGCTGGCGCACTGAAGGCAGGCGGTGGCACATTCGTTGCAGGTAAGAAGGCATTCTTTCTCGATTTGGCTAAGCATTTCAATCTCCGGTAGTTGTTAAGCGGTCGGAGGCGCATCGTCGCGTCGTCCGTGCCGGCAGTCTGTGCGCTCGCACACCAAGAACCATGGAAAGAACGGGATTCACTGGTGAAAAGAAATGCGCGTTAGACACCGCACAGGCTGTGCCTGGCCGCAATAACCCGGGGGATTACCTATTGGATTTTAGGGGGCTGCAGCCCTAAAACATATAAATTCCGCTAGCGCCCGCCAATCGACACCTTGCCGAACACCGCCTGCGCCTCGCGCGGCAGGCAGCGCCAGTAGACCGGGTTGGCCACCACTTCACCGCCCAGGGCGGCAGCGGCGTGCCAGCCCCAGCGCGGCTCATACAAAAAGGCCCGCGCCAGTGCGATCAGGTCGGCGTCACCGGCCTGCAAAATCGCTTCGGCCTGGGCAGCATCAGTGATCAAACCGACGGCGGTGGTGACCATGCCGCTGGCGGCGCGAACGGCCCGCGCCATGGGCACTTGATAGCCCGCGCCCAAAGCGATCTTTTGCTGCGGTGACACACCGCCGGAAGAGACGTGGATGAAGTCGCAGCCGAGCGCCTTCAGCCGCTTGGCGAACTCCGCACTCTGCGCCACATCCCAGCCGCCCTCGACCCAGTCCGAGGCCGATACGCGCAGGCCCAGCACGCCGTCAAAGGCGGCGCGCACGGCGGCAAACACTTCAAGCGGAAAGCGGATGCGGTTCTCAAAACTGCCGCCATAGGCGTCAACGCGCTGGTTCGCCAGCGGCGACAAGAACTCATGCAGCAAATAACCGTGAGCGCCGTGAATCTCCACGGCCTCCAGCCCGATGCGCGCGGCACGCTGGGCCGCTTCGACAAACGCCGCCTGGATCTGTGCCATCTGCGCCAGCGTCAATTCGGCCGGCGGCGGCTCGTTGGGTAATTGAGGCAAGGCCGAAGGCCCCACTGTCTGCCAGCCGCCTTGCGTGGCGGGCAGCAGTTGGCCGCCTTGCCATGGCACCGCGCTGGACGCTTTGCGCCCGGCGTGCGCCAGTTGAATGCACACGGGCGCGGGTGGCGCGAGCTGGCGTGCCCGCTGCAGTTTGTCAGCCAGCGCCGCTTCGGTGCGATCGTCCCACAGCCCCAGGCAGTTGGGGGTGATGCGGCCTTCGGGCAGCACGGCCGTGGCCTCGATGGTGAACATGGCCGCGCCACTGTTGAACAAATTACCCCAGTGCATCAGGTGCCAGTCGCTGGCCTCACCGTTGTGGGCCGAGTACTGGCACATGGGCGCGACCACGATGCGGTTCGGCAGGGTCAGGCCACCGCGTGGCGAGGGCAGATGCAGGGGGGAAAACAGCAGGCTCATGGTGCGCATTCAAGAGTTGGTTTGGTAGCACAAAGCATAGCTCATGCGGCGCTTGTTTTTCAGGCCGGTAAAATCAAACGTTTCTCCTCACCCCCACACACTCCCGGAGTTGCCACCCATGGCTGATACAGAACAAGTGCAAGCGTCACAAACAATAAGCGCCAGCCGCGCTGAAATGGCCAACGCGATCCGCGCGCTGGCGATGGACGCGGTGCAAGCCGCCAACTCGGGCCACCCCGGCGCGCCCATGGGCATGGCCGACATGGCGGTGGCTTTGTGGGGGTCGCACCTCAAGCACAACCCGGTCAACCCCCACTGGCTGGACCGTGACCGCTTCGTGCTCAGCAACGGTCACAGCTCCATGCTTCTTTACGCCGTGCTGCACCTGACGGGCTACAAGCTGCCGATGGCAGAACTGAAAAAGTTCCGCCAGTTCGGCTCCAAGACGCCCGGCCACCCCGAAGTCGGCGTCACACCCGGTGTTGAAACCACCACCGGCCCATTGGGCCAGGGCATCACCAACGCAGTCGGCATGGCGCTGGCTGAAAAACTGCTGGCCGCCGAGTTCAACCGCGACGGCCATAACATCGTCAACCACCACACCTACACCTTCATGGGCGACGGTTGCCTGATGGAAGGCATCAGCCACGAAGCCGCCGCGCTGGCGGGCGCCTGGAAGCTCAATAAGCTGATCGCCCTGTATGACGACAACGGCATCTCGATTGATGGCCCGGTGGCGCCCTGGTTCATCGACAACACCGCGCTGCGTTTTGTCGCCTACGGCTGGAACGTATTGGGCCCGATCGACGGGCAGAATGCCGAGCTGGTGGCCAGCACCATCGCCCAGGCCAAAAAGTCCAGCGACAAGCCGACCCTGATCATCTGCAAAACGGCCATTGGCTGTGGTTCACCCAACCGCGCCAACACCAGCAAGGCACATGGCGAGCCGCTGGGCGACGCTGAAATCACACTCACGCGTGAGGCCCTGGGCTGGCCCTACAAGCCGTTCGTCATCCCCCCCGCCATTTACGCGGCCTGGGACGCCAAGGCCGCCGGCGCCGCCGCCGAAAAATCCTGGAACGACCAGTTCACGGCTTACAAGGTCGCCTACCCCGACCTGGCGAAAGAGCTCGTGCGCCGCATGAAGGGCGACTTGCCCAAGAATTTTGCCCAGGTCGCAGTCAATACCGCCGTGGCGGCCCACACCAAGGCCGAAACAGTCGCCTCGCGCAAAGCCTCGCAACTGGCACTGGAGTCCTTTACCGCTGCGCTGCCGGAACTGCTCGGCGGCTCTGCCGACCTGACCGGCTCGAACCTGACCAACACCAAGAGCACGCCAAATTTGCGTTTTGACTTCACCGGTGGTGTGGTGCAGACGCCCAATGCCGACGGCGTCATGGTGGGTGGACGCCACATCAACTACGGCGTGCGCGAGTTCGGCATGGCCGCCATCATGAACGGCGTGGCGCTGCACGGCGGCTATATCCCTTATGGCGGCACTTTTTTAACCTTCAGCGACTACAGCCGCAACGCCATCCGCATGGCCGCGCTGATGAAACTGCGCGTGGTGCATGTGTTCACGCATGACAGCATTGGTTTGGGTGAAGACGGGCCGACGCACCAGTCGATCGAGCACGCCGCGTCGCTGCGTCTGATTCCGAATCTGGACGTCTGGCGTCCCGGTGATACGGCTGAAACCGCCGTCGCCTGGGCTGTGGCCTTGCAGAACAAGAACAAGCCGACGGCGCTGCTGCTGTCGCGCCAGAACATCCACTACGCGCCCAAGGCCGGACTGGGGGACATCAGCAAAGGCGCCTACATACTGGCCGAGCCGTCTGAGGTGGGGCTCAAGAAAAAGACGCAAGCCATCATCATCGCCACCGGCTCCGAGGTGCAGCTGGCGCTCAAGGCGCAAGAAATTCTTGCTACAAGAAAAATAGCTGCTTGCGTAGTGTCCATGCCGAGTACAACCACATTTGACCAACAAAGCGCGGCCTACAAGGCGGCTGTGCTGCCGGTTGGCGTGCCGCGCATTGCGGTTGAAATGGGTGTGTCTGCGGGCTGGTGGAAGTATGGCTGCGCGGCGGTGGTCGGCATCGACAGCTACGGTGAATCCGCACCCGCGCCGGTGTTGTTCCAGCACTTCGGTTTTACCCCCGAAAATGTGGCAAACACGGTAGAAAAAGTTTTGCGCAAGTAATCAGGTTTCAAGTTTTAACTAATGGAGAAAAAGCAAATGACGATCAAAATTGGTATCAACGGCTTCGGCCGCATCGGGCGCATGGTGTTCCGTGCCGCAGTGCAAGACTTCAAGGACATTGAAGTGGTCGGCATCAACGACTTGCTGGAGCCGGCTTACCTGGCGTACATGCTGCAGTTTGACTCGGTGCATGGCCGCTTCAAGGGCGACATCGCCGTGGAAGGCAACAACCTCATCGTCAACGGCAAAAAGATTCGCCTCAGCGCCGTCAAAGACCCGGCTGAGTTGAAGTGGAACGAGGTCGGCGCCGACATCGTGATCGAGGCCACCGGTCTGTTCCTGACCAAGGAAGCGGCGCAAAAACACATCACCGCCGGCGCCAAAAAAGTCATCATGTCGGCACCCAGCAAGGACGACACCCCGATGTTCGTCTACGGCGTGAACGACAGCGGCTACGCCGGGCAAGCGATCATCAGCAATGCCAGCTGCACCACCAACTGCCTGGCGCCCGTGGCCAAAATCCTGAACGACAACTGGGGCATCAAGCGCGGCCTGATGACCACCGTGCATGCTGCCACGGCAACGCAAAAAACCGTCGACAGCCCGTCCAACAAAGACTGGCGCGGCGGCCGTGGCATTCTGGAAAACATCATCCCGAGCAGCACCGGCGCGGCCAAGGCCGTGGGCGTGGTGATTCCTGAACTGAACAAAAAACTCACCGGCATGTCGTTTCGCGTGCCGACCTCCGACGTGTCGGTGGTGGACTTGACCGTGGAGTTGAACAAGCCCGCGACCTACGCAGAAATCTGCGCCGCCATGAAGGCCGCATCCCTGGGCGCCATGAAGGGCGTGCTGGGCTACACCGAAGAAAAAGTGGTCTCCACCGACTTCCGCGGCGAAAGCTGCACCAGCATGTTCGACGCTGACGCCGGCATGGCACTGGACAGCACCTTTGTGAAAATCGTGAGCTGGTACGACAACGAGTGGGGTTATTCGAGCAAAGTGCTGGAAATGGCACGCGTCATTTCCAAGTAAGCGCTTTCTCGCTCACATGAAAAACGCGCCTCCGGGCGCGTTTTTTTTGATCAGTTGGGCGGTCTTTGCTTCCCTTTATCGCCGCAAAACCTTGACATCTGCTTCCTTATAGGTAAGCATACTGCATTATATTGATTGCTTATAGGCTAGCAAAATGTCCTCTGAATTCAACAATCTACGGGTAGAGCAGCTCCAGGCAGCGGTGAAGGCCTATGGGATTCTGCTGACGAAACGGGCACCGTCGCGCGGCTGGCTGAAAGAAATCCGCGAGGCTCTCGGCCGTACTGAGCGCCAACAAGCCGAACGCTTGGGTATCTCAGGCTCCACGCTGCACAAGTCTGAACAATCAGAAGCGCAGGAGCGCATCACGCTTGGTCAGCTGCGCAAGTTGGCCGACGGCCTGGACTGTGAGCTGGTTTACGCCCTCGTGCCCCGCAAGCCCCTGACTGAGGTGGTGCAGGACCGTGCGAAGCAACTGGCGAAGGAAGAGGTGTATGGGGTGGCACATACGATGAGCCTGGAAGACCAAAGGCCCACGGACGAGCGCATCCAAAAGCAGGTGGCCCGTCGAACTGAAGAGTTGCTGCGCGGGAAGTGGTCCGACTTATGGCGCTAGCCCTCGACGAGCAAGACGGGCAGACCCCGCTGGACCCGGATGAAAAGGCGGGACTGATTCCGGGGCACATCGAAACCAAGGGTGCGCTCAATGACTGGGAGCAGGAAAACATCCTTCAGGCCACCAAGTGGCTGCGACGTGCCAAGATTCCGGAGGTCCTATCTGAAGGTTTTTGCCGAGACTTGCACCGAAGGATGTTCAACAAAACCTGGAAGTGGGCGGGCACGTTTCGTAAGTCGGACAAGAACATTGGATGCGACTGGACCTTGGTTTCAGTAAAACTGAGCCAACTGCTCGTCAATACAAAATACGGGGTCGACAACGAAACATTTCCGCCGGATGAGCTAGCCATGCGGTTTCATCATGCCTTGGTTTGGATACATCCGTTCCCCAACGGAAATGGCCGTCATTCACGAATGATGGCCGACGCGTTGCTGAAGCGATTGGGGCGACCAGCATTCAGTTGGGGCGGTCGCGAAAACCTGGTCAGCGCCAACGAGGTGCGGGCTCGGTATCTCGCCGCATTACGAGCCGCAGACAAGAATGACTTCACGGATTTATTGGCTTTCGTGCGCAGCTAAAGCGCTCGCAGAAGGATTAAAAGGGGCAAGGCGTTCGCAGTAACAGCAATTTAGCTAGCGGGTTGAAGTCCCGTCCAAGGAGTTGTCCATGCGCCTTGGTAGCACGAAGAAGCGGCGTTCGAGCAATCGAGGGTCGTAAGTTTCTAAACGACAAAGATGTAGGCCGTAACGAAAGTGAACCCAGAAGTAGCCTCGTAAACTAAATGCGGTTGCCGACCTTGTGCCTGTATAGGGAAGGCCGCAGTGCTGGTGTGCTGGTAATGGAAGCCGCACCAGCGAACCGTCGGGGTAACAGGGATGGCATGTATCGGAAGTTAAATTGCCCACTGCTGGAGATCCATAACGGTGGCGGGGAGACTGCCAACTGTTGCGTATAAGGAGACGAAATCGTGATGGATCGTTATGGAAGTCGGAGGGGTTCATAGTACCGTTTGAGTCCGAGGGAGAGCATAACCACGGGCGAGGGAAGGGACCCTGCTTTGTTCACGCAACCAAAAAGCGAAGGATTGAGGGATTGCCATGTTGCTAACCACCCCCATTGAAATCAGGACGCTACAGAGGAAGCTTTACGTCAAGGCCAAGCAAGAACCGGCCTATCGTTTTTACGCGCTCTACGACAAGCTGTATCGGGCAGACATACTCAGTCATGCTTGGCGGCGGGTCTTGGCCAACAAGGGCAGTCCCGGCGTTGACGGGATCAGCTTTGAAGCCATAGAGAACGATGGGCTCTTTCGCAAAAAGCGTCGAGCCTATGCCGGGTTCAAAAAATCACTTGCGCGTATCCCCCAAAAATATCGTCCACGATCAATTTGAAATGCCGTCCACGATCACGCTGAAATCGCGTCCACGATCAGCCTGAAACGCCGTAAGCGGGTGGCCAACACGTCTTGACGTATCGACGCCTTGATGGCACAGGCCGGGATCAGTTAACGCGTGGCAGGCTGCCA
>Ga0209125_1003337_pt1 | contig 11163 bp, 10 predicted proteins | sample BarGraIncub1131A_FD_184503 | JGI IMG/M metagenome (GOLD analysis project Ga0209125, IMG submission 184503) | Arctic peat soil microbial communities from Barrow, Alaska - Barrow Graham LP Incubations 11-31A (SPAdes) (version 2) | ecosystem: Environmental > Terrestrial > Soil > Wetlands > Peat... | reverse complement strand
CTGACGCTGACCGTCTGGCCTCTCGGTCAGGTCTACCTGGGGGCGTTCCTGTTGAGCGACCCGCTCATCGCGCTCAACTCACTGGCGGGAGGCGTGTGGAAGCCGGCGATGCTTCTCGCCGGCCTCATGCTCGTGCTGCCGCTGTTCCTGGGCCGCGCGTTCTGCGGATACGCATGCCCGACCGGCGCCCTGCTCGAGTGGACGAGCCCGACACTTCGCCCCGAGAAGCCGGGCCTGCCACGGCGCTTCAGGCGTTCGCGCGTGCCCGCTCGCGCGCGTGAAGTCCTTCGCAAGGTGCCGCCGTTCCTGCTGGTCGCATGCGGCGGCCTGCTGCTGTTCGCGTCGGGCGCGTACCTGTGGCTCGATCCGCTCGCCACCCTGACGCGGACCGCGACCGTCCTGCTCTACCCGTTCCTCGACCGGCTCGCGCGGTTGCTCGGCGACCTGTTCTACCTCGCGCCGCCGCTGCAGCCGGCCGTGGACGCGGTCAACGGCGCGCTGATGGGCCGCATCGTCTTCGCGCGGCCGCTCACCTTCGGACTGACCGGTTGGGTGCTGGGATGGGCCGCACTGCTCGTCGGCCTGAACGTCCTGGAGCCGCGGCTCTGGTGCCGGCACCTCTGCCCGCTGGGCGGCCTCCTCGGCCTTGTGGGTCGACTCGCCCTGTTCGGCCGTAAGGTCGACGCGGACGCCTGCATCCACTGCGGACGGTGCGAGCAGGTCTGCCCGCTCGACGCGGTCCGCAACGATCACCTGTCCACCGACACCTCCCGGTGCCAGTCGTGCCTGGACTGCGCGGACGTGTGCCCCACGGCGGCGATCGGGACCGGCGCGCATCCCGCCCGCAGCACCTACTCCCCCGAACGCCGGGCGCTTCTCGGCGCCACCGGGCTTGCGATGCTCGGCGGCCTGGTCACCTACACCGGGCTGTCGCGCTTCGAACGCGACGTCCGGCTGGTCCGCCCGCCCGGCTCGTCAGGTGACGCGGCGGTGCTGCAGCTGTGCACCAGGTGCGGGCAGTGCATGAAGGTGTGCCCGACCAACGTGGTCCAGCCTTCGGTGACGAAATCCGGCCTCGAAGGCATCTTCACGCCCGAGATGGACTACCGGATCGGCTTCTGTGACTGGTCGTGCAACGAGTGCGGCAAGGTCTGCCCTACCGGTGCGATCATGCCCCTCGCCCTGGAGAAGAAGCGCACGACGAAGATCGGACGCGCGTACATCGACAAGAACCGCTGCATCCCGTGGGCCGACTACAACACCTGTCTGGTCTGCCAGGAGCTGTGCCCGGTGCCCGACAAGGCGATCGTGCTGACGCAAGTCGAGGTCGCGCGACCGGGCGGAGGCACGGTGAAGCTCGGGCGACCCGAGGTCGTGCCGGAGCGCTGCATCGGATGCGGGGTGTGCGAGAACGCGTGTCCCGTGGTGCACGAGTCGGCGATCACCGTGCGTGCGATCGAACCGGAGCGGACCGCCTAGACACGTCCGCACGACTCCGCGGTGGTCAGCGCGGCAGGGAGGCCGCGTCGGTCACCAGCACCGTCACGTGCTCGTCGAGGACCTCGGCGACGCCCGCACGCACGCTCATGACCGACACTCGGTCGCCGCATCGATACCGCAGCTCGTGCGCACACGTGGCGATGAGTTCCGGGGCGTGTCGCGGCAGAACGGCGAACTCGCTGCCCGGGTCGTGATCGGGCTCACGGCGCCTGAGCACGACCTCGTCCAACCCCTTCTCGTGGAGCAGCAGGCCCGCGGGCGACAGCACTTCGAGTTCGATCGCACCCATCTTCGGCGCCTCACCCTCCCGTGGCGGCGACGAGCGTCTGCTCGGACGCGTCGGCAGCCGACTCGGCGGCTTCCGAGCGCGTCTCGTCGGCCTTCGCGCGAGCGCGGTCGAGCGCCTGGTCGATTGTCCCGACCATGTAGAACGCCTGCTCGGGAACGGCGTCGTGCACGCCGTCGCAGATCTCCTTGAAGCCGCGCAGCGTCTCGGCGAGCGGGACGTAGCAGCCGGGGATGCCGGTGTACTGCTCGGCCACGAAGAACGGCTGCGAGAGGAACTTCTGGAGTCTCCGAGCGCGGATGACGACGGTCTTGTCCTCCTCCGAAAGCTCCTCGATGCCGAGGATCGCTATCAGGTCCTGCAGGGCCCCGTAGCGCTGGAGGTACGCCTTCGTCTGCCGGGCGATGTCCACGTGTTCCTTCCCGACCGCCCACGGCTCGAGGATCTGCGAGGTGGACTGCAGCGGGTCGATCGCCGGATAGAGGCCCTGCTCGGCGATGCGGCGGGAGAGCACGACCGTCGCGTCGAGGTGCGAGAACACCGCAGCCGGGCCGGGGTCTGCGAGGTCGTCGGCGGGCACATAGACCGCCTGCACCGAGGTGATCGCGCCGTCATCGGTCGAGGCGATGCGCTCCTCGAGCGTGCCGACCTCCGTGAACAATGTCGGCTGGTACCCCACCTCGCTCGGGATGCGCGCGCGCAGCAGCGACACTTCGAGGCCCGCCTGCACGTAGCGGTAGATGTTGTCGTAGAAGAGCAGGACGTCGGCGTGTTCCTCGTCGCGGAAGTACTCCGCCGCGGTCAGTGCGCTGTACGCCACGCGGAATCTGGCGCCCGGGGGCTCGTTCATCTGGGCGAAGAAGAGGACGGCGCGCTCCAGGACGCCCGCGCGCCGCATCTCGAGCCACAGGTCGTTGCCCTCGCGCGTCCGCTCGCCGATTCCGCCGAACACCGAAACACCCTTGTGCTCGCGGCCGACGTTGCGGATCAGCTCCATGATCACGACGGTCTTGCCGACGCCGGCACCTCCGAACATCGCGATCTTCCCGCCGCGGGGGAACGGGGTGAGCAGGTCGATCGCCTTCAGTCCCGTCTCGAACACGTCGGGGAAGCTGCGGACGCGCGCGTAGGGGACCGGCGGGCGGTTGACGGGACAACGCTTGAACGCCAGCACCGGCCCCGCTCCGTCGATTGGGTCGCCGAGCACGTTCATCAGCCGCCCGCGGATCCCCGGACCCACTGGGATCGAGATCGGTTCGAAGAGGTCGAAGACCCGCATGCCGCGCCGAAGCCCGTCGGTGGAATCGAGAGCGATCGTGCGCAGAAGACCGCCGCCGAGCAACTGCACGGCCTCGAGCGGCAGCCCGCGGATACGGTCCTCGACCCGCAGCAGGTTGCCGAGCGCCGGAAGCTCGCCCTTGAACGCGATGTCCACGACCGGACCCAGGACCTGGTACACAAGCCCCTCGCACGACTCGCGCTCCAAGTCCTCAAGGAGTTCCGCGAGCGCCGCGTCGACGACGCGCCCACGCTCCTGGGCTGATCCCTTGTCGCTCACTTGCGTCCGCCCCCTCTAGGCTTCGCCTGCGCCCGCGGCGCGCTCGTCCTCACGCAGCGCACTCGCGAAGAGCACGCCTATGAGGTCGCTCGTTATAAGCTCCCGCCGGAGCCGATTGTAGGCGACGGTCAGTTCCTGCAGCGAGCGGTCGGCCCGCTCCGTCGCCTCCTCCATGGTGATCATCCTGGCTCCCTGCTCTGACGCATACGACTCAAGGAGGACGTCTTCGATCTGGAGGCGCAGGAAGACGCCGAGCAGTTCGGTCAGGACCGTGGCGAGGTCAGGTTCGAAGAACCATCGAGTCGCCTCACCGGTGACGGCTCCCGCCGCCGCACCGACGCCCTCGAAACGGAGCGGAAGCAGCCGCACGAGTGTCGGGTAGCGCCGCATCGGCGAGTAGAACCGTGTGTAGGTGCACCACACCTCGTCGGCCTCGCCGGAGAGGAACGCCTGGGACAACCGTTCGGACAGCGCGTCGAGCTCCTGGGCGATGACGCCGGCCCGCGGCCACCCCGCGGCATCGACCACGGTGGCCGCGGTCCGGCGGCGCAGGTACTTCGCACCCTTGAGGCCCTTCGCGATCGCCGACACCTCGACGCCCTCGGCCAAGCGCTCGCTCACGAAGACTTCGGCCAACCGGTCTATCGCCGAGTTATAGGAGCCGCACATGCCGCGGTCTCCCGAGATGTGGAGCAGCAGGACGCGGTGCGTCTCGGCATGCGGCTGGAGGAAGGGCGAGAGGGCGGCGAGGTCGACCCCGAGCGCGGCCGCTGCCGCCTGCTGGCGGCGGACCACCTCGCGCATGCGTTCGGCGTATACGCGCATGCCCGCCGCGCGCTCGCGCGCTCGCGAAAGCTTGGCGGAGGCGACGGTGGCCATGGTGCTCGCAACCGAGCGGATGCTCTTGACTGTGGTCGCCCGCTTGCGAACCTCGACGAGCTTCTGCATGGCCTCAGGTCACCGCCTCGACCGCTTCAGGCTCCGCCGCCGGGGCCGTGATCGCCGCGCCTGCGGAGAGCGTTGCGCCGCGCATGGGCTTCCACTGCCCGAGGAACGCCCCGATCACGGAGCGCAAGGCCGCTTCGACCTCGGACGTGATCTCCGAGGCGGTTCGGACGACCTCCATGGACTCGGGATGCTGGACGTCCGCGAACTCGTAGAGCGCCTGTTCCATCTCCTCGAGGTCCGCGACCGCCACGGCGTCGAAGAGGCCGTGGACGACGCCCAGCAGGAGGAGCAACTCGTGCTCGAGCGTGACCGGCACGTGTTGCGCCTGCTTGAGCAACTCGCGGCTGCGCTCCCCACGAGCGAGCTGCTCGAGGGTCGAGGCGTCGACCTCTGCGCCGAACTTCACGAACTGCGCCATCTCCTGGTACTGCGCGAGATCGATCCGCAGACGCCCGGCGACTTGCTTGAGCACGCGGGCCTGCGCCGTGCCACCCACGCGCGAGACTGACAGCCCGACGTCCATCGGCGGACGGGTACCCTCGTTGAACAGCGCGGAGTCGAGCATCATCTGGCCGTCGCTTATGGAGATCACATTCGTCGGGATGAAGGCGGAGAGGTCCCCCGCGAGCGTCTCGACGATCGGCAGCGCGGTGAGCGACCCGCCTCCCCGCTCGTCGGACAGACGCGCGGCGCGCTCGAGAAGGCGCGAGTGCACGTAGAAGACATCCCCCGGATATGCCTCCCGGCCCACCGGGCGCTTGAGCAGCGCCGACATCTCGCGATAGGTGACCGCGTGCTTCGAGAGGTCGTCGAACACCACCAGCGCGTCCTTGCCCTGCTCCATGTAGTACTCGCCCATCGCGCACGCGGTGTACGGCGCAACGTAGCGGAAGGCGGGCGGCTCGTTCGGCAGCGCCACGACGATCGTCGTGTACTCGAGGGCGCCATGCTCGGCAAGCGTGCTCACGACGCGGCCCACCGACGACGCCTTCTGCCCGATGGCCGCGTAGACACATGCGACGCCCTCACCGCGCTGCGCGATGATCGTGTCGATGGCGATCGTGGTCTTGCCGATCTTTCGGTCGCCGATGATGAGCTCGCGTTGCCCGCGGCCGAGCGGGATGAGCGCGTCGATGATCTTGATCCCGGTGTGCAGCGGCACCGTGACGGGCTGGCGCTCCACCACGCCGGGCGCCTTCCGTTCGGCCGCCATGTAGGACTTCGGCACGATCGAGCCCTTGCCGTCGATCGGCTGCCCGAGCGCGTTGACGATCCGCCCCTGCAACGACTCGCCGACCGGGACGCGCAGTAGGTGGCCGGTACGTGTGACGTCGCTGCCCTCGCGGACCCCCTCTTCCGGTCCGAGCAGGATGCAGCCGACCCGGTCGCCGAGAAGGCTGAAAGCGATCCCGAACACCCCGCCCGCGAACTCGACGAGCTCCTGCGACCCGACGTCGCGAAGTCCGGAGACGGTCGCGATGCCGTCGCCCACCTCGACGACGCTACCCGTATCGAGGAGCTCCTCGACCGTCACCTCGGGGTCGGTGGTGGTCAGCACGTTGCGCAGGTACGCATACGTGTCCTCGGGTGTGGGCAGCTCTCCGGTCTCCACTAGCTCCCCGACCGAGCGCTGGATCCCGGAGACCCACTTCGAACGGGGGTCGAGAACCACCCGATGGTCCTCGCCGATCTGGAGCGTCGCCCCGGAGTCCATCGTCGGATTCACTTTGACGTCGATGTGGATCTGCCGGCCGGCCACCGAGGACAGCGCGTCCGTCAGCCGCCGGATGAGCGCCTCGTCGAGGTAGACCTTGGCATGCAGCACGACGCGCGACCCCTCGAGGTCCTCGAAGGCACGGCGCAACGACGACGCGTCGAACCCGTCCCGGACCGGGGCAGTGCCCGCGGAGGTGTCGGCGGGAGCGCTCACGGCAGCGCCGTCGCCGACAGGTTCTCGGCGCTTTCCTCGAGGTTGCCGATCTGGGCGGACAGGATCCCCTGGATGAGCTGGCGCTGCTCGTGCGGGGAGAGCCCCTCGTTCAGCATCGCGCGGGTGGACTGGGCGACGACACCCACGAGCCGGTCGCGGATCTCGACCCGCATCTCGGCGCGTTCCTCCTCCAAGACCCTCGCGGAGCGCTCCCTGATCTCCGCGGCCTCGGAGTCCGTGGTCGCGCGCGACTGTCGGCCGAGCACTCGCGCCGTGGCGCGCGCTTGGCGCACGATCGCCGCGGCCTCGGACTTGGCCGCCGCCACACGGGACATGGCTTCCACTTGAGACCGGACCAGCTCCTCGTCGGCGTGCGCGGCACGGTCGACGCGGGCGGCGACCCGGCTCCGTCGTTCCGCGAGGATGTTCGTGAGCATGCCCTTGCGCCGGCCGAGGCCGATGGCGACGAAGTACACGATCGCCACAAGAACGAGGAACTGCACGACCTCGATGGCGAACTTGCCGGGATCGGCGCCGATCTCGAGCACGATCTCGTGTAGGACCTCGAGCATCGCGAGCCTCCTGCCGTCAGTACACCCGGCGCGCGAGCAGCTTGTCGACCGCGGCCTCGACGGAAGCGGGCTCCGCCGAGCCGATGAGCTTGTCGCACGCGAGCGTCACACACTCGATGGCCTGCTCCCGCAGAGAAGCGACCTCGGCCTCGCGGGCGGAGACGATCTCCGCGCGCCCGCTCTCCAGCGTCCGTGCCGACTCCTGCAGCGCCGCCTCGATCTCCTGCTTGCGGTACGTCTCGACCTCGTCGCGGGTGCGGCGCAACAGCTCGTCGGCCTTCTCGCGCGCCGCCGCTACGATCCCCTGCGCTTCCGGCTCGGCCTCGGCGAGGATCCGCTCGGCCTCCGAGATCGTCGACTCACCCTTCTCGAGACGCACCTCGCGCTCTTCCATCACCGCCACGTACGGCGCGAAGAAGACCCGGCGCAGCAGGAAGTAGGTCGCCGCGACGATGGCCATCACGGCGAGGATGACCGGTATCTGTATCTGGTCGATAGGGTTCAGGCTTTCCACGGTCGGACCTCCCAGCGGCCGTGCCGTCCCTGCGCGTCGGTCGCTATACGATGATCTTGCCGGCGATCACGAGCGTGACGACGAGCGTGTAGATGGCCAGTGCTTCGACGAGTGCCATGCCGATGAGCATCGCCGTGAACAGCTGCGGCGCGATCTCGGGCTGGCGCGTCATGCCGTCGAGTGCCGTGACGGAGATGCGACGCATCGCGAACGCCGCCGTGACGGCACCCGCCGCGATCGGGACGATCGCCACCATCGCCATGTAGATGGGGTTCATGATCTTCGACCTCCTTCCGCTGTCTCGGTGCCGGTCAAAAGACCGGGCTCGCGTCACGACTGCGCTGCCGGCTCGGCCTGCTTCCGGCCGAACCAGCGGCGCTTCGCCTTCTTCTTGTGCTCTTCTTGATGTATCGCGCTGGCGAGGAAGCTCGCCGTCAGCAGGGTGAACACGAGTGCCTGGACGAACGACGGGATCAGCCCGAGCACGTGGAGGATGAGCGGGATGCCGACCGGCACGACCGCTGCGACGAGCACGAGTGTCATGTACTCGCCGCCGATGTTGCCGAAGAGTCGCAACGACATCGAGAGCACGTCGGTGAACTCGCTCACCCACTGCATCGGGTTGGGCCAGAACAAGTGCTTCAACGCGCCGCCCGGGCCCTTGAAGCGGGCTGCGAGCAGCAAGTTGCCGACCACCGCCGACAGCGCGAGCGCGAGCGTCACGCTGAAGAAGGATGTCGGCGGGCGGTTCACGATCGGTATGGGGACAAGAACGAAGAGGTTGCACAGCAAGATGAAGAAGAAGAACGTCCCGAGGAACGGCGTGACCGTACCCACGATCCTCGAGCGATCGTGGCCGGCGGTCATCCCGCGTGCCTTCTTGATGAAGAAGTCGACCGCGAACTCCCCGAACACCTGACGCCCCTCGGGAACGCCCGACGAGAGCCGACGGCGCGCGAGGAACCGACCGCCGGCGACGAGCACGGCCGACACGATGAGGGCGTTGGCGATCACGACCCACCCCGTGGTGCTGACCGTCCACACATCCCCAAGCGTCATCGCGTCCACTCCCTCCGACGATCGCTTCTCAGCCGCCGAGATGCCCCGGCCGGAACGTGTGCCACGCGGCCGAGGCCGATCCCGCGGTCGCGAGAGTGAGATCGACGGTCACCACGCCGGTGGCCATGCCCAGGACGCTCAGCCGCGGCACCAGGATCGCGGCGACGACCAAGAGCGCCGCCTTGACGGCGAGACGGCCGAGGAAGACCGATACGACAGGCCCGCTGGCGAGCGCTTCGCTGCGATCGAAGCGCCCCATGCGGTGGAGTGCCCAGTAGAGCGTTCCCACGTCGAAGGCGGCGCCGATGAGACAAGTCGCGCCGAATACAGGATCGCGAGAGAGGGCGCTCCCGACGAGTGCCACCGCAAGCGCGACCGGCACGGACCAGACTGCGACCTCACGCAGCAGGCCGACCGACAGCGCGGCGCCCCCATGCTCCTCCGTCATCTCGAACACCCGCCCGGCTCACATCTCGTCGCGCAGGCGGTACATGTCGCGAACCGCCATCGCGAGCGCGATGAGCAGGCCCACGCCGGTGATGTACGGGAAGATGCTGAGCCAGCGGTCCACGAGATACCCGAAGAACCCACCGGCAAGCAGATACGAGGGCACGAGTGACCATACCGCGATCACGCGGAGGAACTCGCGAGGGATCATCTCGACGTGATCGCGCGATCCACGACCGTCCGCGGCGCCCGGACCACCGCTGCCGTCTGCCATGCTGAACGCCCCCTCAGCGGGGCCGCTACACGGCGTCGGATACCTGTCCGGAGCATCCAGCGGACCGCGCGTCCCCTCCCCGACATGCAGCAGCCACGTGCACCCCGTTTGTTACATACCCCTAATGGCCGGATGCATCCCCCGCGCAGGCGCGACATGCCGGAGCCCGCACGCTACTCGTAGGCGATCGCGTCGCGAACGGAGACCTGCGACGCGCGGTACGCCGGCAGCAGCGAGGCCGCAGCCGAGATCGCCGAGACGATGACCAGCCAGAGCCCGACCGCCTCCCACGAGAACGCGTAGGTGAGCGGCACCCCGATCGCCGTCTGCAGCAGCAGCACGAGCGCCCAGCTCATCGGGAACGAGAGCACCACTCCGCCCGCCCACGACAGGAGCCCGATGACGAACCCTTCCGTGACGAACACCCGGAAGATCGATCCGTGACTGGCGCCGACCGCACGCATGACACCGATCTCGCGTGTCGACTCCAGCACGTTGATGATCATGGTCCCGATCAGGCCGATCACGCCGACGGCGGCCAGGATCACCGCCATGATCACGAGGAAGGTCACCAGGATCCCAAGCTGGCTGGCGAACGCGTCGGACATGCGCGCCTGTCCCTGGACGCCGCTCACCAGGAGCCCGAGCTCCGTGAACCTGCGCTCGAGACGATCGCCGGTCGCGTCCTGATCGGCCATCGCGTGCGACGAGGTCCGGACCATCAGCCGCGTGATCGAACCCGACAGCGACAGACGGCTGTCGAGGTAGTCGACGTCCGCGAAGAAGACCGAACCCATCATCTGGCCGCGGGCGATACCCACGATCTTGAACACGCAGTCGACCCCGCGCACTTTGAGCGACACCGAGTCGCCCAAAGCGAGATGCTCGTCCTTGACGACGTCGGTGTTGACCACGACACCGCCACGCTCGCCCGGCTCGAGCCAGCGGCCCTCGGTAATCTGAGGCGTGATGAACGTGGTGGCCGGCGGCAATCCGATCACCGACAGCGCGTCGTTCTCAGTCCCGTCGCCACGGTGCAGCGAGGCCGACGCGACGATCCAACCCTCCGACCCCGTGACGCCGCTCACCTTGACGGCCTCGCGCTCCGCCAGCCGCGCGTTGACCGGCTGGGCGAAGGTGATCTGCGAGTCGTAGCGCCACCACGACGACATGTCCGAGACGGTGGCGAGGATGGAGGCTCGGACACTGCCCACGCTCATGACCACCGCGGACGCGAGCACGAGCGTTGCGAGCGTCATCGCCAGACGGCCCTTGCGGAGGAACGTATTGCGCAGGGCCAACGCGACTGGGCGCGGAAGCCCGCGGATACGGCCGAGCAGGCGGTCGAGAGGTCCGTGGCCGAAGTTGCTGCCGCTCATGCCCGTCGCGTTGAGCGCCTTCACGACCGACATGCGCGTGCCTGCGTGGACCGGCACGTAGGCAGCCGCTATCGGCACGACGAACCCGACCGCGATAGCCAGCTCGATCGCGTACAGCGGCGGAGTGGTGGAGCCGGGCCCGAAGTTGAGCAGGCCGCCGGCGAACACCGAGAACCACGACGCCATGTAGGCGCCCACCGGCAGCCCGATCATCAACGCGAGCGCGCCGTAGATCGCCACGAGCACCAGGTACATGCGCGTGATCTGCCACGACGTGCCGCCGACCGCCTTCATGATCCCGAGCTGCCGCACCTGCTGGGTGAGCAGGGCAGTCACCGTGTTGACGACGAGGAATCCGGACAGCACGAGCGCGAGCACCCCGAGCGCGAGCAGCAACACCGAGACCGCCTTGAAGATGTCCCCAAGGCGGTGGCTCCCGACCTCCGGGACATAGGTCCCGAGGACCTGCACACCCGTCGGCTGGACCACATCGTCGCGGATCTTCGAGATGATGCGCGTCGCCCCGGCCCGATCGAGCCCCGTCGTGTCCAGCGCGACGAGCAGCTGGCCCATGTCCTTCGGCGCACCCAGGTCGCCCATCGTCTCCGCGGACACGTAGCCGCGGATGTGGCCGACGAACATCGCGGGGAACGAGTTGATGTCGTGCGCGAAGCCGGCCACGCGCAACAGCTTCTT
>Ga0209125_1003334_pt1 | contig 11173 bp, 8 predicted proteins | sample BarGraIncub1131A_FD_184503 | JGI IMG/M metagenome (GOLD analysis project Ga0209125, IMG submission 184503) | Arctic peat soil microbial communities from Barrow, Alaska - Barrow Graham LP Incubations 11-31A (SPAdes) (version 2) | ecosystem: Environmental > Terrestrial > Soil > Wetlands > Peat... | reverse complement strand
AGCACTATACTGAAAATTCCTGCCAATATGTTTACAATTAAAGGCAAGGTTCGACCCAATGCATACTGAGCACCTAAACTTGCCCAATTACCAATAATACAGGCTCCCACCGCCATCATAAACTCATCAATGGAGGCCATAAGCCAAAGACTCTTATATAGTCTAAATAAGTAGAAGGTGAGAATATAAATAATGAGGATATAAGGCAAGTTCTCTAAAAAAATTTTCCTATATACAACAGGGATTTGAGTATCAAACCTGAAAAATAGGGCTCCTAAATAAGAAAGCATTACTAATACAATATCAATCAAAATTAATGTAGCTCTATTCAATAGTTTTAATATTTTCATCTTTGCCCTCCTAAATAAATGCTTAACTATTAACAGCTGCCTTAAGTGCTTTAAATCTCTTATAAGTAGGTACCAGTTCTTGAAGCTTTCTAATTATGTCTTCCTTGTTGTCCTCCTCATTTTCCTTTTCCACTATAAGCCTTAGCTCATCTATCTTCCCCTTCAATTCATGAAAATCAATAAAAGTAGACTTTCCAACAAATATCTTATTGTTACTTGTATTAATTAAACCTTCTTCATCTGTAAGTAGTTCTTCATAAAGCTTTTCCCCTGGTCTAAGGCCGGTTATCTCTATTTTTATATCTTCATTTGGGATCAGACCTGAAAGTCTTATTAGGTTGCAAGCTAAGTCATATATCTTAACAGGGCTTTCCATATCTAGTACGAATATTTCCCCACCCTTAGCAAAGGTTGAGGCTTGAAGCACAAGCTGTGCTGCTTCTGGAATAGTCATGAAGAATCTATTTATCTCTTTGTGGGTTACTGTTACTGGGCCACCATTTTGTATCTGCTTTATAAATAGTGGAACCACAGAACCATTGCTTCCTAACACATTTCCAAATCTAACTGCTACAAATTGAGTTTTACTTAAAACGCTCATAGCTTGAACTATCATTTCGCAAACTCTCTTAGTTGCACCCATTACATTTGTAGGATTCACTGCTTTATCTGTTGAAATCATAACAAATCTCTTAACCCCATACTTATCTGCTGTTTGAACTAAGTTTAATGTACCTAATATATTATTTTTAACTGCTTCAGCTGGGTTATCCTCCATTAGGGGAACATGCTTATGGGCTGCTGCATGAAATACCATATCAGGTCTAAATTTATTAAATATAAAATCTAACCTTTTAATATCCCTCACGGACGCCATAATAAATATAACCTCTACCTTTACGCCTTCTCTTTTAAACTCCTGTTGCAGATCATAGGCGTTATTTTCATAGTTTTCTAAAACTAATAATTGCTTTGGTTTAAACTTTATAATCTGCCTGCAAAGCTCTGACCCTATAGAACCACCGCCTCCAGTAACCATAACAATTTTGTCTTTAATATTTTCTCTAATACCGTACAGATTCAGTTCCACAGGGTCTCTACTTAATAAATCTTCAATATGCACATCTCTTATTTTATTCAAGGTTACTTTACCATCTATGATTTCAGAAATGCTTGGTATTACTTTTACTTTACATCCTGTTTTCATGCAAATATCAAGGAGCTCCTTCTTGTTTTTATTGTTAAGGGATGCTATAGCTATAATTACTTCATGTATTTCATACTTTCTTGCTATCTCTTCTATGCTGTTTCTATTACCCGCAACCTTTATGCCAGCTATATATGACCCCTGTTTGTTTCTATCATCATCAATTAACACTACAGGATTGTAATCTAACTCAGTATTCATTTTCATTTCCTTAATTACCGTTGTTCCAGCTTGTCCCGCTCCAATTATCATAATTCTTTTTGAGTCTATATGTTGTTTCCTATCAAGCAGAGCCAGATATCTCCGCATTATCCTAAAAGACATCCTAAAGCCAACTATAAATGCAGTACTAAAAATACCTGCTAAAATAACTATACTAAGAGAGTAAGCCTTATTAGTGAAAGCAAAATATCCAATACTTGCAATAGTGGCTGATACACACCCTCCTATTGCGAACATGAACTCATCTATAGATGCATAGATCCACAGGCTCTTATAAAGCTTAAATAAATACAAAATTACTATATAAATAGCAGTTATTATAATCGCATTACTCTTATAAAAAGTGATCTCGAAGTTAGGAACAGTAAAATTGAATCTAAAATAAAAGGCCATCAAAAAGGCTATATTCACAAAAGCTATATCAATTACGATTAAAACTAATTCTCTTACACTTTTAAGTCTCACCATAAATATGAGCATCCCCCTCATCTTAAATATCTACAATCCAAACCTAACAACTAAAAAACTTGAATATGTAATAACATTAACATAAAGCATGTCCTTTTTTTCCCACCAAATGATGAAATAATTGTCTTTTATGTAAAAATAAAATGTTTTTTCCGCTTTATTTGTTTTCTTTTATTAGTTATTAATAGCAATATAAGGTATATTTATATTTTATTTATAAAACGTAAAATAAACGTAAAATATCCTCGAATTATGTGATAATATAATTATAACATAATAATCTAAATATTACATATTTAATTAATGAAAGGAAATGTCCATGATACATGTAGAGCCAATAAATAATAACAATATTATGTCTAAAGTTCCTGTTTTCTTTAATTCATTAAAGCATATGGATAATGATTTTAGGTCTTCCAAGGAAAAGCTATTTATGTTAGAATACTTTACTTCTGAGCAAGTAAAAAACTTACTAGCAATTGATGACACCTTAGCTTTCCTTAGATTAGCTGCCCTATATTATGAAAAAAGTGAGAAGTATAATAAAGCTATTCAACTATATGCAACTCTTAATGATGCTTTGAGCATCTCAAGGATGTTAGAAAAATATGGCTTATGGTTTATAAACAATATGCCCACAGAAAAAGTAATTTTCTATATGGGTTTCTTATCCACCGAAATGATAAATACTAAACCAATGCTTTTATATATTAAAGCTTTTACTCTAAATGTTATTAATATGGATGAGGCTTTATTATGCTTTAAAAATGCCCTGGATTTATTTCAGTCTGAGGATAATATTTGTATGCTACTTCGCTGCCTAATAAGTATAAGTATTTTGTACTACATGAAAAACGATAAGGTTAAGGCTAAAAATCTATTCAAATGTATTCCTTCTCGGGATTCTTTAAAAAGATATGAAAATTATCATGAGCTAAGTTCAGTTCTTTCTCTATGTATGTCTGCATGGGATGATAACTTATCCCTAAGTATTTCCTATTATAATCAAATAAATCTAGATAGCCTTGATGAGGACTTCCGTTGGATCATTTTGGCCTATACCAGCACCATTTATAATAGGTTGGGTGACCTTAAAGCTGGAAAGAAAAATATATTAGAAGCTTTAGCCCTCCCCATAGCAGTAAATAATTCTATGGTGAGAGGTGCCTCACTTATAATCTACTGCAGTATGCAACGTATTAGTGCACAATTAGATACCTGTTCAACCGAGATAAATGAGATTTTGTTCTTAGGAGAAAACTATAACTTTCCATATTTTATAGCCTACTCAAAGAATCTCCAGGCAATGAATATGTACTTAATGCATAATGTAAAGGAAGCTCTAGAACTTTTAAGTGCCTCAACAATCTGCTTTCAGAGTATTGGAAATAAATCTATGGCTGCACTCAATTCTTTATATGCCACCTTATGGATTGCTTCCCAAAAAAGCCATAATACTTTAGTTGAGAAGGCCCAAGATTCTTTTAACATAATAAAATCATCTCCTGCTTCTACTTGGCCAGATACTTTAGTAATAAGTCAGTGTATTTTAGGTGTGGTACAAAGTGAAGCTGGTCTTTTTAAGCAGGCAGAATTTAATCTTTTAGAGTCACTTAAGTTAAGTAATTCTAGGAAATTAAAACAAATATCCTGTAATATAAATTTCCATCTCTCAAAGTTGTATTACAGAACCTTAGATAGCGAACAGGGGGAGATTTATCTTCGTCGTGCTTTTTTCACCGCTTCTAATAATGGATTTTACTCTTTCTTTGGTATGCACTTCCCAACTTTTTTAGAGCTATCCCTACGAGCATATAATTTGAATATATGTACCGACTATATTTTGGAGATGATTAAAAAATATTTTGGGTCAAAGGCTGAAGATTACTTCAGCTCTATTGCGACTATCGTATCCCAAATGGGTATATCAGATTTTGTAATGTCCTTTCTAGAGCAGTATACTCAACTAAACAATGTCATAAATATAGAACCTATACATATAAGTGTTAAGCTCTTTGGTCAATTTTCTATCACTGTAAACGGAATTCCTATTGGAGAGGAGGAATGGAAAACAAAAAAAGAGCAATGGCTAGTAAAGTATTTGTTTTTAAATGTGGATAAATTTATTACCAGGGAAGCACTTATAGATATGTTTTGGCAACGTTATGATAAAAAGGCAGCTGGAGCTTCACTTAGAGTTGCACTGTCTGAGCTTCGAAAGCTTATGCAAAAATATAATATAGCCTCATCAAATAATTTTTCTTTAGTTAACGAAATAAATTCTAGTCTTATTATAAGGAGTTCCTTTAAAGTGAAAAGTGATTTAGAAGATTTTAATGCTCTATATCTTAGATATAAGCAGCATATGAAGAAGGATTTCCCTGATTTTGAACTTAGCGGTCATAAGTATTTAAATTTTGATGCTCATAAACAGGAGTTTGGTGAGCTTTTAGATGACAAAATAAAAAGCATCACGAAGATACTTGAAACTATTGCTACGCTTTATACTGATAATCTTTTAAGTTATGACCTGTACGAGGATTGGCTAGAACCCATTAGGGTGAAATACAAAGCTTACTTTCTAGATGCTTCGGAAGTTTTATGTTTAATATATATTAGAGATAACCGTATAATTGAAGCTGAAGCCTTGATACTTCGAATAATCGATGTGGATTATTTAAATGAAGATGCATGCCTTCGACTAATCCGGCTTTACATATCCTCAGGTAGGCGAAGTATGGCACTTCACCTATTCAACACCTTTCAAAAACGCTTTGCATCCGAGATGGGTTTTGCCCCAGATCAAAGATTAAAGCAAGCCTTAAGAAAATTAGAATAGCTTACTTTTTGCCATGGATGTTTTTCTTCTTATTAATAGTTTTGTCATTGCCATAGTAATAGTGGTAATAATGGCCGTAATACTTTGAGCTTGTGGCATCTATCTTGTTTAGTACAACCCCAATTATGTTAGCCTTAGCTTTTTCTAGAAGCTGTTTTGCTTTAATGGCAGCTTCTCTGTCAGCTTCCCCGGAAGCTACTACAAGAATACATCCATCCGCATATTGGGATACAAGCTGAGCATCAGTAACCATAATAATAGGAGGAGTGTCAAAAATAATACAGTCAAAGACTTCCCTTAGACTAGTTAAAACCTGTTTCATTTTAGCTGAAGATAACATTTCCGTAGGATTAGGAGGCCTTTTCCCAGTTGTAAGTATAAATAACCCTTCCACAGAAGTCTTTTTCATAACTTCTTCTAGCTTTGCTTCCCCTATCATAAGGCTTGATAAGCCTATAGTATTAGTAACGCCAAAGTTTTTATGAAGCCTTGGCTTCCTTAAATCACAATCGATTAAGAGAGTTCTCTTTCCTTCCATAGCCATGACTACTGCTAAATTGGAAGAAGTAGTGGATTTCCCTTCTCCTGGCCCTGAACTAGTAATCATTATAGTTTTCAAATCCTTATCAAAAGAGGAAAACTGAATATTAGATCTTAAAGTTCTATAGGCTTCTGACATTGGAGATTTTGGATCCTTTATAGTATACAAATTTATATTTTCCATTACATGCACCCTTTAATATTTATTTTTTCATTTATTTTTTTTCTTAAAAAATTCAAAAATGCTTTTTTTATCTGGTAACTTTTCAAAATCTTTTTTGATATCTAAGTTTTTTAGCATTGCCTGGCAATTAACTTGAACTCTTTCTTCTATTCCTATATCTATCTGGGAAGCCATATAAAAGGCATCTTTTAGTCCTGGATTCCTTCCCCCATCAGAATGTGCATCAGAAGCTATAAAGCTATATACTCCATGCCCTAAGAGAAGTTGTGAGGTTTCCTTAACTTTCTTACCAAATATTCCAGTTATACTTCCACTGTTTAATTGGAAAAGGCAGCCTTCCTCAATGAAAGAATTTATAAGTTTTGGGCTTTCTATTATAAAAACATATCTTTCCGGATGGGCTATAATTATTTTTACACCTAAAAGCCTAAGCTCGTACAAAATATCCAAGGAGTCCTTGGGCATTTTATCCATAGAGAATTCTGCAAGCATATACTTTGTACCATTAAGCCCTGATAATATTCCCTCCTTATAACCCTGAAGGGTATACTTATCTAATAGTATTTCCTGACCTGGCAATATCTCTATATCAATATTTAATTCTTTTGCAAATTGATTCAAGGAAGCTGTTTGATTTTTTACATCTTCATAATTATTTTCATAATACCCCTTATAATAATGAGGAGTAGCTATTATAGTTTTCGTTCCCTGGGCGCTAGCTATACGGAGCATGCTTTCCGATACCCCTATAGACCGTGACCCATCATCTATTCCAGGTATAATATGACAATGCATGTCAATCATACATATCCTTCTTTCTATTTAGCTTCTATTATCTTGACTTTTAGGAATCATTCCAATAATAGGCAGACCTAAATACTTTTCTACATCACTTTCAGTTTTTATGGTATTATCTAAGGTTTCAAGTAAAAATGCAATACCTACAGAAACCATAAGTCCTAAGAAAAAGGCTATTGCAATATATAACTTTTTATTTGGTTTAACTGGAGCTTTAGGCATGTCCGCTTTATCCATTATTTGAATATCCCCACCAGTTGGAAATACGCTTTTACTCTGATATATGAAAGCATCACTAACTGCATTTATTATATCCATGGCATCCTTTGGATCACCACTTTGTGCTTTTATAATTAAAATTTGCGTTCCAGTTTGAGGAGTTACCGTAATGCTTTTTTGAAGTTGGTTCAAAGTCATATCTGAATTTAAGCCATCTAATGCCTTTTGTGCAACTAACTTTGATTGGGCTATTTCCACATAGGTCTTTATTAAACTTTGATACATCATCACATCAGTATAGTTTGAGGAAGCGTTTGCAGCACTATTCGCTGAGGCTTGCGGTTTTCCCACTATTATACTCGTCTGTGCTTCATATACAGGTTTCATCACAAAGAAGCTAATAACTGCAGCAACTATAACTGCGAGTAGTGTTATTAATATAATTAGTTTCTTTCTTTTTATTACAATCCCCACATAATCCATCAAATTTAGGGTATTTTCATCATTCATTGTATTCCTCCCAGTAGATTATCTAATAATTTAAAGATTACACAACTTATATTTTAGCATGCATTATCTTGTCTGTAAACCTAAATAAAGTCAATATTTATATACTAAATGCAAACAATTTATCACTAATTCCAATCCGTAAAATATAATTCCTTACAATATTTGCGAAATTACCTGTTTAAAAGCTTTTATTCTATGAAATTTTCTAATTTTTCTCAAATTAAATGAAATTTTATATAAAGGTGGAAATAAATATGCTAATATATAAATAGTTTATTTTATATGGAACATTGTTTTCGTTGGGAGTAATAAATATGAGAAAAAAAATTGACCTATATAATGTTTTAATAGTTTTATTATCTATAATGCTAATAGTGATTTTAGTAGCAGGGAAAATGAAAGATAACAAAGAAGCCCTTAAAGTAGCTGAATTAGTTAGAACTCAAGAAATGCTCAGCTTAGCACAAGTTACAACTCAAACTGAAGTTCCGAACTCGAATAGTACAAGCATCTCAAGTGTACCTAAAAATGTGTATGAAAAATTAAATAGTAAGGAAAGTATATCAATACTGATTATTGGAGATTTCATTGCTGAAAGTGATGGAGTTGAGGATAAAAACAAATGGAACGTAAAATTGTCAAATAATATAGAAAGCCTTTATGAGGTTAAGCCTACTATTAAATTGCTTACCTTACCTAAGGGAAATGCCTTAACCTCTTGGAGCAAATATATGGACTTAGAGGCTTTAAATAAGTATGATTTGGTTTTCTTGTGTTATGGAGAAAATGATATAACAGATTTGACCATAGATCAGTTTCAAGGCTTATATGAAAATATTATAAGGCGAATAAATACAAATAATCCTCTAGCAGATATTGTCCCAATTATTGAAAGCTCCATCCAGCTTAATAAAACTGTTCCAGCTGCTATTATCAATATAAGCAAAAATTATGGTTTATCCTTCTTGGACATGGGCGCTGCCTATAAAGCCTCGAATGTACCTTATAACACTTTGTCAATTGATGGTATCCTTCCCAATAGCGCAGGTTGTGATATTTATGCAAATATAATAATGAAGCTAATAAAGGCTAATGTAGCCTCTAAAAAGGTTATATCTAGCACCTTAAAGGATCCCTTATATGCAAGTTCTAAAGAATTTGACTCTTATAAATTAATTACCACTTTTGAAGAAAATACAGGCTTTACGAAAAATAATGAACTCTGGACTTCCGATCTTAAAGCCAGCGCCTTAACCACAAAATTTACCGGTAGTCTCATTGGTGCCACTGTGCAATTCGGACCAGACTGTGGAAAATTATCGGTTTTAATAGATAATAAACTTATTAAGGAATTTGATTGCTATTCACCAGTAGTTATGGAAAAGCAAATACTTATTGCACAAAATTTAGCTGGTGATCAGCACACAATAAAATTATCACCTGCAAGAATCAAAGCCCCAAAATCTACAGGGTTCAAGATAGATATAGTTTCACTGTTTACAAACTAACACTGGTGAAACTTGCTTGTAATGCTGCAATACTGTAAAAGCTCCTCTTATCACTAAGGGGAGCTTTCATATTTGCAATTACTTATAATTCTCTTTTGCATATTTTACAACTGTAGCAATATCCTTGTTATTAAAGGAATCATTCATTTTTTTATCGAAAGCATTATCAGATATAAATTCTTTACCCTTTTGAATATAGATGCTGCTTATCTTAGTAGGTGTATCCCCAGAAATTTGAAAATTCCCGATTACAACAATATCTTTTAACTTGTCTTTATTTACATCTACAAAAGATAAGGCTAAAATTTCATTAAACATGCCCTTTTGATTGCCATAAAAATTAGGGAATCTGTAAAGAACCTTATTGTTACTGTCCACCAAATAAAAAATTACAATTGTGTTAACATCTTCTGGTTTAGATCCGGATATTAATTTAACCTCACCATAGTTTTCTAACATCACTGGGAAGCATTGATTTTCTATAACCTGTAACCCACCATCCTTCAAGTCATTTAAGCTGCGTTCCACCTTGGTGTCACTATTAATAAGTGGAAAGCTTCCTTCCCCAATCCCCCATAAATTATTGGTACTACTGCTGGAATTATATTTAATAGTCAAGGTAACATTATTATCTTTAAAATCTATAGAGACCGTACCAGAGTGGTCCCAGCCATCATTATCAAACTCCATGTTGAATTTATTATTTTCGATTTTCCCATTAATATCTACATTTGCAATGTGGGTAACATTCTCAGTGGAGTCGCTAACCACGCCTTTAAGCGTGCCTTCTTTACTCACTTCTATATTTAGTACCATACCATATTTATAATCATCTTTTAAACTCAGTTCCTTTAGCCATAAGCCACTGTACTTTGAATAATCAATTGTGGGGATTGGAGTGGCAGATTGTTGATTTACTACTTTCGTATTATCCGTTGGGCTCATGGTAGCTGCAGTTTTGCAGCCAGTCAATGTGGTTGCAACTATAAAAGTAATTAATAGTGCTGCTACAGTTGCATTTAACCTGGATATTTTCTTATAATTATGTGTCATTATTTTCTCCTTTATAACTGCTCTATAGCTTACCTGAATTAACTCTATTATAAATTGTCACCTTATTATCTTTAATATCCACAGAGCCTACTGTAAGGGAATTGTCAGGATTTTTAATTATATACAAGGTGGGTGTATCCTTAGTACCATATAGGATAGATCCGTAATTCCCCTGTTCCCCTGCCATACTTGAGTCATAGAAATAACTTGACCTTCCGATTTTATAAGTGATATGGCCCCCACTAAACTCAAAAGTGTTACTCTTACTTTTATCAGTCCATTTTCCTTCAAGACTACCTAAAAGATTGGCATAAGCACCATTCAATTTAGTAAAATTTAAAATATCACCTTTTCCTTTTTTGTCCTTACCGAAGGTGTATTTTATTATTGCCTTTTCATCGTTTGGCCAAATTACTTTATAGTCGCCCCTAGTAAAGGGCTTATATCCATCTTTCACAATTATCTTATCCACTAAATAGATAAATATTTTATGCCTTTTTTCGTAAACCAAGCTGAAACCTTGCTCCTCCTTCGTTTCCCTAACCATAAAATAATTTTTACCCTGAGTGAAGCTTCTTTGAAACTCAACATTTTTCACACTTTTATAAAGTCCCATTGTATTGATTATGAATAAAACTAGTAGCAGGGACCAGTATGTCCACCTTACCCCTTTGTTTTTGAAAAAAGTTAGGAAGGCAAAAAGTAGGATCAGGTAATTAAGAACATTGTAAAAGTAATCATACTCAAGATATAGTTGCTTCTTTTTACCTATATAGGCTAAAGCTACCCTACCTATTATTAATATGATGGTAATGCATATTGGTACCGCTTTATATTTACTTAGTTTGTTAAAAATAATTTTCATTGTAGCATCTCTTTTCTTTGTTTAATTAAAAGAAAAATCACAATTGGATTACCCCTTTGTGATTTTTGAATTGCTAATTTGTGTACATTTTCTAGTTTTGAAATTTCTTTTTTAATTCTATTACCGTTTCCTTTGGAAGCTCCGTCATGTCAACTATATCTTCTATATTATCTCCTCGTTTTAGCATTTTTTCTGCTACCTTTATGACTCCTTTTATTTCTGCTGATTTTAGTCTTATCATTTGGTCGCTAATTTCTGCCTGTCTAGCTTCATATAACATTTTAGCTTTCTGATCCTTACTTATTATCTGCAATAAATCATATGCTTTCTTTATATCCTTATTCTTTTCCGCTAACATTTCCATTACCCCTTTCGACTTTCCATCTAAAAATTCCATCCATTGAACTATT
>Ga0209125_1003333_pt1 | contig 11175 bp, 11 predicted proteins | sample BarGraIncub1131A_FD_184503 | JGI IMG/M metagenome (GOLD analysis project Ga0209125, IMG submission 184503) | Arctic peat soil microbial communities from Barrow, Alaska - Barrow Graham LP Incubations 11-31A (SPAdes) (version 2) | ecosystem: Environmental > Terrestrial > Soil > Wetlands > Peat... | reverse complement strand
AAAATTTATTTTAGACGAGTTCAATAAAACTAACCCTGAGCTTTCTGAAGAAGTCAAGCGCAGGCTGTTTGTTTTTGAAGATATTATATTTCTTGATTCCCATGGCATTCAGCGTTTCTTACGCGATGTCAATACAAAGGATCTAGTTGTATCACTAAAAGGAGCCGATAAGGAAGTTTCTAATCTTATAATGACTAATATGACTAAGCGTATGCAGGACACCATCAAGGAAGAGATTGCTTTTCTGGGCCCGATACGTCTAAGCGAGGTAGAAGAGGCTCAGCAGAAGATTGTCCAAACAATTAGAAAGCTTGAAGAAGCAAACGAGATTGTTATCTCTCGTGGTGGAAAGGATGAGATACTTGTCTAAGTTGCTTAAAAATTACGATGTATATTATGGCAAGCCAGTAAGTCTTAACAGTTGTTCCAGTGCCACTTTAAATAATCCATTGCAAACTGTAAGCATGCTTGCCGCTGCAAATCTGTCAAATATCCCCGATAACAGGTCTGCTATTTCAGAAGAGATTATTGGTGCAGCTCGAACGAAGGCACACTTTATTTTTGAGCAGGCAAAGCAGGAAGCTTTAACCGAAGGATACCGCAAGGGTTATGAAAAGGGTATTGAAGAAAGCAAAGAAAAATGCGAAGAGGCACAAAGAAAAAAGGAATTAGAGTTTGAGAAGTTAAAGGGAAACCTTGAGCAGGAATTGAAGGAAAAGCTTAAAGTAGTTGACAAGGAATCTATAGATTTTGCACTTGGTCTTGCAGATAAGATTTTTAATACGGAAATTGGAAAGAGCGATCCAAGATACACAGAGTTTAAAAAAAGACTTGAAAGATCTACAGGTGAAGAAGACCAAAATAATTTGATTGAATGCGATGTTTCGGCAACCATCAGTAAGGAAATAAATCAAGTGAATCTTGAAAAAGACGTGGGGCTCACTCTTAATCCCACAAGTATTTCAATAAATATGCCCCAGGATATAAATTTTGTCAAAGATTATTCAACCAGTGGTAATTTTGAAGACATAATGAATCTTGACACAGAAAGCATAAAACAACTGCTTCGAAACATTAAGCTTAAGGATATTATTGTTGCTACTAAAGGCAGCGATGAATTAGAAGCGAGTATTATATTGGGCAAGCTGCCAGAGCGAATACAGGAAGCAGCAAGATCTGAGCTTGATTATATGGGACCCGTAAATGAGCGGGAAGTGCAGGCGGCACGCTGCAAGGTTGCACAGGCAATTGAAAATCTTTTAAAAGAATCTGATATTAATACTAATTTCTAATTAAATTGGTATCACATTCTACTAACGCAAAACGAAAGAGTTGATGGTATTGTCTAAAATATTAAAGTGCCAACTTGTTGATTATGATAACGATATATACACAATTGGTAATACTCTACGCAGGGTTCAAAAGGAGAATGCGGCTATTAATATCGCTGTAGAGATTGCCGCCACGCAAGACAATGAATTTTATGTAAATCAGGAAGCCACCCTTATAATAAACAAAGCGGAAGAACTGGGTAGCCTTGAAGGTATAAAAGCAGGATATGACCATGCCTACAGTGAAAGCATATTGACGACTGATGAAGCCGTGGGGCAAATAATGAATGGATTTTATAAAGAGTGTGACGATTTAAAAGAAGAATATAGTGCAAAGGGTCAAAATGCAGAAGAAGGTGCAATTGCAGTTGCAATGAATTATGCGAATATATTTACAGATATTGTGCTTCACAGCGGTGATGAACCATTTATAAAGCTTTTTGAAAACGCTGCATCGCATATTAACGAAGCGGGAGTAACCGTTTTAAAGGCAGGGCCGTTAGGTTGTGAAATAGCAAATCGTCATATAGAATATTTTAAAAGCTGCTTAATTGAGCTTACAAGCTTTGAAATTCGGCAGGTTGGTACCGATGACGGTCTTTGTATTTTAGCAACACCTTTCGGTAGCATAGATGTGAGCGTTGGGACACAATTACAAAAGGCTGCTGCAATCATAGGCTATGAAGCACAGGGTGAGAAAGTTTGAAAATAAGATTTTCAAACACGAGTTTTGTACCAAAACTCAAAAAGGAATGGTCATATAATGTCACTTTACAGTAAGCTTGATGTCATAAAAAGCACCGATCTTTCAGTTGCCCGTGGCAGAGTAGAGCGTGTTGTTGGTCTTGCGGTGGAAACACTCGGCCCTTCGGTACGTATTGGTGAAATCTGCAATATTTGCAGTGCTAACAGTAAGACATCAGTAATGGCTGAAGTCGTTGGTTTTCGCGATAAGCACATGCTACTTATGCCTTACGATAATCTTTCGGGCATTGGTCCCGGCAGTGTGGTTGAGGCAACGGGTCGGCCGTTTTCCATACCTGTTGGCATGGGGCTTGTAGGGCGAATAATAGATGGTACAGGGGTGCCGATAGATGACGGCGGCCCGATTGAGGCGGAGGATTATTATGTTGTTGACGGAAATCCTTCTAATCCACTACAGCGACCACGTATTAAAGAACCTATTACGCTTGGCGTTAAGGCAATAGATAGTCTGCTTACTTTAGGTAGGGGGCAGCGTGTAGGCATTTTTGCCGGCAGCGGAGTTGGTAAATCAACTTTACTTGGCATGATAGCAAGAAACGCACAGGCCGATATCAATGTTATAGGTCTTGTGGGCGAACGTGGTAGAGAGGTTCGCGATTTTATAGAAAAGGATCTACAAAAGGAAGGTATGCAAAAAACCGTTCTTGTCGTGGCAACATCTGATAGACCTGCCATGGTTAGGTTAAAATGCGCCATGGTTGCAACAACAGTGGCAGAGTATTTTAGGGATAAGGGCATGTCTGTTATGCTGATGATGGATTCTCTAACTCGTTTTGCAATGGCTCAGCGTGAAATAGGGCTTGCAACCGGTGAGCCGCCTGTTTCAAGAGGGTATACACCATCTATTTTTGCTATTATGCCAAAACTTCTTGAACGCTCTGGAAACTTTGAAAAAGGCTCTATTACAGGTATCTATACAGTGCTTGTTGAAGGTGACGATATGAATGAGCCGATATCCGATACCGTACGGGGTATACTTGATGGGCATATTGTGCTTTCACGCGCGCTTGCTATGCAAAATCATTATCCTGCTATTAATGTACTTTCTAGCATTAGCCGTTTAATGCCGGATATTGCATCAAGAGATCATCTTGACCTTGCCGGGCGAATGCGAAGTCTACTTGCCACATTTGAGAATTACGCCGATTTAATCGGTATTGGAGCATATAAATCCGGCAGCAATCCGGAGGTTGATAAGGCTATCCATTATCATGAACCTATAACTAACTTTTTAAAACAATTAGTTGAAGAAAGATATGATATGGATGAGACAATTGAACAAATGAAAAAAGTTCTTGCTTAAAATGCAAATCAAGTTTTGTAAAACCCCAACTAAAATTTTTTATAGGCGTGGGGCGGTGAAAAATCAAAATGGCGAGTTTTAATTTTCGTCTGCACTCAGTTCACGAACTCCGCAGACATATCGAAAATGAATATAAAGATACACATGAGGCAGAAAATCAAAAGTTGAGAGAGCTTTTAAACCTTGGTTCAAAGCTTTTAAGCGAATATAAGCACTGGTCGCAGCAGTACATTAAAATTGCCAGTGAAGGTATGAGCCCCACTCAGGCAATTAGGCTTGGTTCATATATTGAGGAGCTACTAAGGCAGATACGTGAAAACGAATTGCAAATAGAAAACCAAGCAGAAGTGGTAGAAAAGGCAAGGCTTGAATTAATAGAGAAAATGAAAGAGCGTAAAACTCTTGATAAACTTTACGAAAAACAGTACGCTGAATTTACTGCAAGCGACCTTCTAAAGACAGAAAAGGAAATAGAGGACCTCATAAAGATCAGCTTATGACAATAAGCAACTATTTATACATAAAAATTATATATTATTCCGGTTTACCTCTTTTAATAATTGCCGGATTGATATAAAATGTTATATATGAAAGGAGGTGATAATATGCAGATAAATAATGCAATTTTAACCCCGGTAAGTTCATCAGATGCAGTAACAGCATTGCCACAAAGCGGCGGAGAAGACTTTCAAGTGCTGCTTGAGGGTTTAATGTCTATCATCTCGTCAAATCAAGTAGGAGCAGTTAAAGCAGGTTTAACTCATCCAGATGGAATTTTTTCACTACAGGGTGGAGATGACGGCGAAAATACAGGTGATAAGGCAGACAAAACGCAGGGCGATCAAAGCTTAAAAATAGCACAACAGGGTATCGCAGGAATACTGCTTGCAATGAATACGACTGGTGCAGTGCTACTGCAGACCGCAAAGACTCAGGCACAGACCCCACAGGCAATAAATGTAAGTGTTACACAAACTGCAAAAGAGACAATACCATTAGCATCAGCTCTTACATGGCCGCAGATTGATACCGCAAACATTATGCAGCCTGCTATAACACAGCAGCAAGTAACGCAGAATTCTACATCACCTGTAAATCAAGGTAGTCTTACAGGTGAAAAAGCCAGTTTTAATGGGACACTTTCGCAGCTTTCAGGGCAAGACGTTGAGCCATCCGTTGATAAGGCCGTAGATACTGGCAAGGCAGAAAAAATCATACAAGTTGATGGAGAGCAGAGCATACCAGCCTTAATTGCAACAGCACAATCAGGAGACTCGCAGATGAGAACAGGCAAAACTTCAGAACAGGTTGTGCCTATATCTTCTCAAATACTTCAGAGTACTCAGAAAAACGCTTCTATAACGCAGGAGATTCAGCCTCAAGCACAAGTAACATCGCAGCTTATAACACAGCTGGCAGGCGAATCGCTACAAGATACTCAGCAGACTGTTTCGGTAAAGCTAAAACAGACGGATGTTAATTTGGTTCACGTATTAGCATCGAAGTCTGAAGATAACGTTTCAAGTGGCATAGTAAGTCTTAATATGCAGCCGTTAGAGCCTAAAACCCAAGCACAGAATTATAGTACAGGTACTTCGGATGATAAAAGCGGCTTTCAAAAAGAGGACAAGCCCAAGACAGAAGTTACTTCTAATGTAATTAGTATTGCCGATTTCAAAACACAGATGGCTGCGAGCACTCAGGATATAAAACATACTAAGCTTGATACAGTAGATATAGCACAACAGCTTTCACAGGCAGTTAAAACAGCAGCAGATACCGGCCGCAGTGAAATACATCTTCATCTAAGCCCCGAAGAATTAGGTGGCATCAACGTTAAAATTGTTTCGCAGGATGGCGTTTTAAGCATACAAATAACGGCCGATAGCCGTAACACCGGCGAAATGCTTGCATCAAACTTAGGCGAGTTAAGCCGCTCAATGCAACAAAATGGCGTTAGTATGAATAAGACGGAAATCTTTTATGCTTCTACAGGCGGATTTGATTCTTCACAAAGTTCATTCGATAGGCAGCAGCAAGAAAACAAACCACAGCACATGCCTTCTTGGGTACCAGTAATGGAAAAAACCCTATCTGGCAGTGTAGCTCCAGTGCAAACCGGTAGAATGAGTATTTTTGCTTAAAAAAGGAGGGAAAACAATGAGCACTTCTGCAATAAGTCCCACAGCGAATAGTTCTATTTCGGCCTTGACCAGCACAACAAAAAAGACCGCTACTAAAAGTCTTGGCATGAATGATTTTTTTAAACTAATGGCAGCTCAGTTACAGTATCAAGACCCTATGCAGCCAACAGATAACAGCCAGTCCATGGCTCAAATGGCTCAGTTTAGCCTGCTTGAGTCGGTGCAGTCAATGTCAAAATCACTAAATTTTACAGTGGCAGCTTCAACAGTGGGCAAGAGTGTAATTTACAGCACTACCGATTCAGCGGGTAACACAGTGCAGAAAACAGGCATTATAAGTGCGGTAGACCTCACTTCCACTTCCCCGCAGTGTAATGTTAACGACGAATGGATTCCTCTATCAAGTGTTAGTGTGGTTTATGCCCCGCAGGAGCAGAGTACTACCACAGGTGTATAAACAACTGTCACAGTCAAGAAAGGTGTAAAGGCAGGTGAAATGATTGCCGGATATTAGGTTAAACGGAATTCTAACGCCGCCAATAGGCTCAGATACGCAGCAAAAAAGTACGCGTAATGAAAAAACAGGGGAAAGCTTTTCTGATATATTTAATAGAGAGCTTGATACCGGGGGCGTTAAATTTTCTAAACACGCACAGACGCGACTTTCTTCACGGAATATTAATCTTGAAAGTGAAGATTTGCGAAAACTAAGTGATGCAGTGGATAAAGCTGCGAGCAAGGGAATTACAGATTCTTTGGTTGTTATGAATAACGTAGCTTACATTGTTAGCATTCCTGAAAAAACCGTTATAACAGCGGTGCCGGTCGATGAGGCCGATAGCAACATATTTACGAATATTGACGGAGCTGTGATAATATAACCGGTCCTCAAAAAGGGGGTTATCGGGTTTTGATTGATTGATAAACCCAGTGCTTATTCCAGTTTCGCTTTTCGTAATCTTCATGTAAGTTTTAAGTGGAATTAGTACCACAGCCTAAATTTTAAAGGAGGATAATTTATTATGATGAGATCTATGAGTTCGGCTATTTCTGGTCTTCGTGCACAGCAAGTAGCCATGGATACTATTGGTAACAACATTTCTAATGTTAACACTGCTGGTTTTAAGGCAAGCACAGTAAATTTTACTGATTTATTTTATCAAACGCTAAAACAAGGCAACGAAGCTATCAATTCCGCTCAAGTTGGTTATGGTTCTAAAGTGGGGAGTGTTGATAAGGATATGTCGTCAACAGGTGCTACCACTACTGATAAGCAGCTTGACCTTTATGTAGATGGTGAAGGTTTCTTTGCCGTCAATACAAATGTTAATGGCACAGGCACCACCTATTTTACAAGACTTGGTAACTTTCATGTCGATCCAACTGGTCACCTTGTGGATTCAAACGGTAATTTTATTATGGGTGCAAAAGGCAGTGGCGCTTCGGCTAACCTTGATCGACCCATTGACTTTATGGGTTCAATATTCCACTCATCTACCGGCACCGCCATTGAAATTAACCTGAGCACCTACAAGCAGCTCTCAAGCGTTCAGGTTAACAGCAACGGAACAATAAGTGCAAGCATTAATGGTCAAATCGGTCTGCTTTCGGTTGATAATCCTGTTGATGTTACATACACGCTTACGGGTGCACAGGCAACGGGAAATGCATTCGAACTTGATACAACTACAGGTACAACTGCAGGTAAAATTAAAGATATTACAACTTCTGATACGTTAGTTTTTAACAATGGAAGTGAACCTGCTAATAATAGCCTTATCGGTATGGAAATATACGATAAAGTTAACGGTGAAGGCCACACTATCAGTGCGACTGATTTAGCTAACGTTTTAAATATTAAATTAAGTGGTGGTACTTTAACAGCAGATTATAAATATTCTAATGGAACAAGTTTGATAGGAGGAACGATTTTAAATCCCCATTCGGTAGACCTTACAGTGGCACTTGCAACGTTTATTAATCCGAATGGTCTTTACGAAACAGGTAATAGCTATTATAATGCTAATATAAGTTCTGGTAACCCGAGCTATATTGTTGCAGGGGATGGTAATGCAACTAATATCAGAAGTGGTGCACTTGAGATGTCAAACGTTGATCTTGCAAAGGAATTTACGAGTATGATCGTAACACAGCGTGGCTTTCAGGCAAACTCTCGTGTAATTACGGTATCAGATTCTATGCTTCAAGAGCTTGTGGATCTAAAGAGGCAATAAGCTAAAATAAGTTTGTTTTGCACATGAAGAAACCCTTGTCTTTAACTTTAATATTATTATAAAAACAAGGGTTTCTTCAAACTTTAAGTTTTATTTTATTTATATATAGCAACATAAAAATTAAGGAGGGGAAAACGATTGATCAGGGTTACAAAGCTAAACGGAGAAGTATTTTATGTTAATCCCTATGAAATTGAGTTTATCGAAGAAACTCCCGACACAGTTATCTCATTAAAAAGTGGAAAAAAGGTTTTAGTTACTGAAAAGGCCGATACTGTAATTAATGAGATGATCGATTTTTACCGCATTTCCACCCCGCTTACAAAGCCTTTCAGCCCTGATGAACCGGAAGAAATAACTGACGACCCTTATGTTAGCGGGAGCGGAAAATAAAGGCAGCATGAATGAAGTCTTATTAGCAGTGCTGCAACTTAAGTTCCCCATAAGGAGGTAATACCCGAATGTCTTTTGTGCTTGGAATAATTCTCTGTTCGCTTGCCATATTTATGGTGGCAATAAGGGGCGGAAACCCCGCAATGCTATTTGATTATAATGCACTATTGCTTGTTGTGTGTGGAACATTTGCCTCTATGCTAATAACAATGCCGTTTGCGGCAATAAAAGACCACATAAGAGCAATTAAGGGTGCGTTGCGAACAGGTACAAAGCCAAAAAAATTGACGGGTGAGATACTTGAGCTTGCTAGGGTGGCAAGGCGTGAGGGTGTTTTGGCACTTGAAGGCCGTGAAAAAACAGTACATAATCATTTATTAAGGCAAGGGCTTATACTTATGTTTTCTGCAGCCGATCACCAAATCGTTAGAAGCATTCTTGAAAACGAAGCCCAGTGCACAACTCGTCGTGAATGCTCGGCAGCTGAATACTTTGAGCGTATTGCGATTTTTGCCCCTGGCATTGGAATGGTTGGTACTCTAATAGAGATTGTACAGATGCTTTTTAAGTATAACGGTCCTAATACTCTTGCACCTCAAATAGCATCCTCACTGCTACCCGTTGTTTATGGAACACTGCTTGCATACTTGGTGCTACTGCCGCTTTCGGCACGAATACGGGCTGGTTCAGAGCGGCACGCATTGCTGCGAGGGTTATGTATAGAAGGTGTGCTTGCTATTCAGGCAGGGGAGCCGCTCCACATTGTGGAAGAACGACTAAAGGTTTTTTTAAATGACGAAGTACGATATGGTTTTAGACACACTAAAACTTGATGGTAATATATTAATATATATTTTAGTCACCAGCAATGAAACAGTTTGCCGGAGAAAGGAAGGTCAATGTGGGCGATACACTTTCACAAAATCAAATAGACGAGCTGCTTAACTCATTTAAAAGTGGAGATATTACTGTAAATGAGTTAGAAGATAAAAATACCGAAAAAAAGGTAAGACTCTATGACTTTAAGACACCCAAAAAGTTCAATAAAGAGCAACTTAAAACACTAAGTATTATTTATGAAAATTATGGACGTATCTTATCATCATACCTATCGGGCGCCCTGCGGAACTATTGCCAGATAGATGTGCAGACCATTGAAGAGCAACGTTATTTTGAATATTCAAATGCTTTGTCTGAAAACATGCTAATGGGTATAATGGAAATGCTTCCGCTGCAGGGATCTTCAATGATAACAATGAGCCAGTCCATAGCCTTTGCCATAATAGATAGGCTTTTGGGCGGGCAGGGTGATATATATGAGGTTGACAGAGATTATACAGACATTGAACTTTCTCTTATTGAAAAGATAATTCGGCAGATGAGTGTTTTGCTGGAAGATGCGTGGTCTAACGTTTATGAGATTAAGTCGCAGTTTATGAGGCTTGAAAGCAATTCACGACAAAACCAGCTTGTTTCACCTAATGAAACTGTTGTAATAATAATGCTCGATGTTAAAATAAGGGATGTTGAGGGTAGTATCAGCTTTTGCATGCCGTACATAATTCTTGAGCCTATTCTTGAACATCTTAACACCCGATACTTGTTTACTGAGCGTAAGGCATCGGATGACAATTTAATGCAAAATAAAAAAAATCTTATCAATAGTTTGCGGGCGATACCAATAGAACTCAAGGCTGTGCTTGGCACAAGCCATCTTTCCCTGCGGGAGATTATGGAGTTGCAGCTCGGGGACGTGATTGAGCTTGACCAAACAATAACCGAAAAGGTTATTGTTATGTCAAATAACAGCTCGTGGTTTCTTGGTACTATGGGTTGCTATAAAAACCATAAGGCCATTAGGGTGGATGAAGTATTGTTAGAGGGTGGAATTGAAAATGAGTCAAAATGACGACACGACAAATCAGCAAAGTACATTCCTTACTGCGAATAATATAGATATTATCGGAGAAGTTAGCAACATCAGCATGGGTTCTGCTGCAACTGCTCTTTCTAATATTATTGGCAAAAAGGTTACTATTACATCTCCATTAGTCGAAATTGGAACGCAGCAGACAATTGATAATATTCAGACTATATCCTCAATAGGCGTAATAATCTCCTATACCGAAGGCCTAATTGGTGAGAATTTTCTTGTCTTAAGAGAAGCCGATGCCGTAAAGATTGTAAAGGTTCTAATGGGCGATGCTGTCTCAGATGATGAGGAATTCGGTGAGATGCATATCAGCGCAATCTCAGAGGTTATGAATCAGATGATGGGGGCGTCGGCCACGGCGCTTGCAGGTTTTATAGGAAAACCAGTAAATATATCACCGCCTTCAGCTTTTATAATAACCGAAGATAGCAAAAAGGAAAAGCTTAGTTTTATATATGATAACATTACAGAAAGTGCGCTTGTAAAATTCTTTTTTAGCGTAGAAGATATGTTTGAAAGCGAAATTTTTATAATAATGTCCAAGGAGTTTTCATTAGAGCTTGTAAATGTTATGATGAAAAACATGGGAATTGATTTCTTGCCCGAGCTGCAGGATATACCTGTACAGTCTTTCCCAGAACCTGAATTACCGGCTCCTTCGCCGGTGCAACCAACACCAATAAGGGAAACTCAATATGGAAAAGCAAATAAAGGTCAAGCAGCGCTTGATGTGCAACCCGCAAGGCAAGTGGCGGCAGCGAGTCAATACGCTGTTCAAACACCTGTAAGGCCTGCAATTCTACCAAACTTTGAACCACAGCAGTTCTCCACCAATGAATTCAATGCTAATTTTGAGCTTATTCAAGATGTTCCGCTCGAACTTTCAGTTGAGGTGGGTAGGGCAAAAAAGCGTGTTAGAGAAGTCGTAGATTTTTCTGTTGGATCAATTATTGAGCTTGATAAGCAGGCTGGTGATCCTGTTGACATCATCGTCAATGGCCAACTGATTGCCCATGGAGAAGTGGTTGTTATCGATGAAAACTTCGGTGTAAGAGTGACAGAAATTGTTAGT
>Ga0209125_1003332_pt1 | contig 11175 bp, 13 predicted proteins | sample BarGraIncub1131A_FD_184503 | JGI IMG/M metagenome (GOLD analysis project Ga0209125, IMG submission 184503) | Arctic peat soil microbial communities from Barrow, Alaska - Barrow Graham LP Incubations 11-31A (SPAdes) (version 2) | ecosystem: Environmental > Terrestrial > Soil > Wetlands > Peat... | reverse complement strand
AGGAGTTGAAGGAAGAAAAAGAAGCGGGAAAAACCCCCGAAATTCCTCTCGAAATATTTAATGCTGCAATTGCGTGTGCTATTAAAGATTTAAATAACCCTATGTGCAATAAAAATAAAAAAATACAGGCTGCGATAATATTAATATTATCACAGACAGGTATTAGATTAGGTGAAGTACGGTTATTAAAATATAATAGCATTGAAGAGGTTAAGATTTTTGAAGACGATAAGCCAATATATTATTTAAACTATATTTGCCCTAAGTCAAAGAAAAAAAATGCCAAGTCTTTTTTAACTGATATAGGGGTAAAAGCATATGGATTTCTTAATTCCTTTGCAAAAGATGAAGAAAGCAAAGAGTATATATTTACCAATGCAAACGAAAATATATGGTCCTCAAATAACGTAAGGGTACAAATTTTTAAATTTTTTGCAAGTCACAGAGAAGAATTAGATTGCCTTAACAGAAAAGAAGATGATGTTAAAGGATTTTCACAGATACCTTATTATAAGACAGTAACAACAGATTTCTACTTAACAAATGAATGCAGAGCGGGATTAAATGAAGGAGATATCATATGTTATCCTACAGCACATCAATTTAGAGTTTCAGTTTGTAATATCTTGTTAAGACAAGGAATTAATGTTGAATGGGTTAGAGAGCATATGAACCACCTAAATGCTGAGATGACTAATCATTATATAAGAAGGGAAGAACAATCCAATAAAAACAAGGAATTTGCAAAAAGTGTTTTAAAGGCAGTTATTCAAGAAGATTATAGGTTGTTGGGTAAAGATAAAGATATTTTAATGAACAATATAAATGAGTTTATTAGAAAAAACGACTTTAATATTAAAAAGGATATTAATGTTATAATTGAAAAACTTGCAGGTAAAATACCGATAAGGCAGAAAGGTAGTGGGTATTGTATAAAAAGTGCTTTTGGTAGAAAGTGCACACATGATGGATTTACAAACAATGTTTATTGTGCATTTGGCGTATGTCCAAATCATTTCGTTATATATAAAATGATTGATATTACTTATAAAAATTTCAGAGACTTACAAAGAACAATAGAATATAATATTAATAGTGGTTTTCAAGCACAGGCATCCATAGAACTAAACAAACTAAAAAGAGTAATTAATGAAGGATTAGTTGAAGAAATAAAAGAATTAAAGTATGAAGTTATTCAGAAAGGAAAAGAAAATATTATAAGACAAGAGCCTAATTTAACTTATTTTATTGAAAATATTGAGGACATACAAAATGAGGTGGACAAATGGAAGGGCATAAAATTAGAGGAAATAATATTGAATTTGATGAAAAAGTAAATAGAAAGTTAGAAAGTATAAACCTACGACCACTAGAAGCTCAAACAGACAGGGTTAATAATTATCTTATTAATATCGAAGAATTAGTGCAAAAATGCAACGAAGAAAGAAAACACTGTGTGGATAAATATAAGTCTTTAAAACTCAGTGTTTTAAAAGTTTCGAAAGAATGTACTATAGCCAGACAAACTATTTATAATAATAAAACGTTAGAATTATATATTTTAAAAAGCATAGAGAATCAAGAGACGGAAGATGTTTTTAATAAGATGGAAATTTATAAAGATAGCATTAACAAATTAGAAATGGATATTTTAAAAATGCAAGTAAGAGACATTACGATTGAGAAGCAAGCCTATGAGATTGATAGTTTGGTAGAAAACCTTGATAATAATAATAAACATATTGAAAGCCTTGAAATTAGAAATGGAGAACTGTCACAAGAAGTAGATAGGCTGATATCTGAACTAAATAAAATAAGAAGAAATGTGGTGTCGTTTAAAGGAAAAGGTTAAAAACGATTGCTTATTTCTATAAAGGGGTGGTCTTTTGAAAACAAAAAATAAAGGCAAATTAATAATAATTGAAAGTGGCTCCGATGCAAGTGGTAAAGCTACCCAGTCGGAGAAACTATATGACAGGCTTAAAGAGGAAGGATACAATATAAGAAAGGTTACGTACCCTAACTATCAAAGTGAATCATCTGCATTGGTTAAAATGTACCTTAATGGCGATTTCGGAAAAAACCCTGAGGATGTTAATGCTTATGTAGCGTCTACGTTTTATGCAGTAGATAGATATGCTTCTTATAAAAAAGAATGGGAAGAATTTTACCGAGATGGTGGAATAGTAATTGCAGATAGATATACTACTTCAAATATGGTTCATCAAGCAGTAAAAATGCAAGATAAAGAGAGGGATAAATATTTAGATTGGTTATCTCAATTAGAATTTGATATGTATAAGTTACCAGTCCCAGATTGTGTTGTTTTTCTTGATGTGCCACCGCATTTAAGTCAGAAACTTATGAAAGATAGGGCTAATAAAATAACGGGTGAGGAAAAGAAAGACATTCATGAGAGCAATGTGGAATATTTAATAAAGTCATATAATAATGCTCTTTATATTGCCGATAAGTATAACTGGGAAAAAGTGAATTGCGTAGAAAATGAGAATTTAAGAACTGTAGATGAAATACACGAAGATGTTTATACTAAAGTGAAGTTAATTTTAGAATAATATTAATTTAAAACACCTAATACTGGTGTTTTTTTTCTGCTTATTTTTATGACAAGCAGATTTTTTATATTTTTAAAGCGAACCCGTAGGTGCATGCTATACAATTAAATGATGCTATACAATTTAATGATGCTATTTTAAAAGCTATATAACAAACAATGAGATTGAACAGTATATTGCTATATAAGAGATTGAAAGGCTCTAAAACTAACGTAATAAACGCCGTAAAAGTATAATTCAAATTTAACAATGGAAATGTCTAATTATATTTTTCAATCATATATGTTAAAGTTTCTAATTATGAAATTGATTTTTATGTGTTATATAACCTTATTCAATATACTACTTGACATTACATAATAGTTAATGTATATTTTATACATACTATTAAGTAATACAAAGTAGGTGATTGTTTGGCTAACTCGACTCAGATATTAAAAGGTTTACTCGAAGGATGCATTTTAAAAATTGTAAATAACAATGAAACCTATGGTTATAAAATATGCGAGAAATTAACAGTTTATGGATTTCAAGAAATTTCTGAAGGTAGTGTCTATCCTATACTTATAAGATTGGAAAAGAAGAAATTGCTTTACTCTCATATGATTAACTCTCCTTTGGGACCAATGAGGAAATATTATTACCTGACTGAAGAAGGGGTTAAGGAATTAGAAAGTTTTATATCATCATGGAATAAAATTAAGAAGAACATTGATAATGTATTGGAGGGATAAGTTAATGTTATTAGAATTAAGGCTTAAACAAATCAGATTTAAACAGCAGAAGCAATTTAACGGGTCCAACTTATATTTGTACAAAAGCATAACAACATATATACAAAACAGCGAATTAAGGAGCATTGAAAAGGAAGAAATTCTTCAGCAGGTCATGGATATGATGATACAGGTACAAATCGAAGATAAACCTATGAATTTAATTATTGGGCAGGATTATGAAGAGTTTTGTAAATCAATTATCGAGGAATATAGTAGGGGTGAAAGTAAAATCTATACGGTACTAAATTATATACAAAAGGGTCTATTAGGTATGGTTCTATATTCAGCATTATTAATGATATTAAGAGGAGTAGTTAGTTCTTCGTTTAATTTAGGTATAACTGTAGATTATCTTATAATGGTAATTGTTATTTCACTTATTATGCTCCCAGGAATAAAAAAGAGCAACCAAGAAAAATCATCACTAACTTTTTGTCAAAAGTTTTATATGTTCAATAATGGGGTGACTAAATCAGGCGCAAATGCTTTTATTCTTATGATATTTATTGTTGGATTGTTAAGGTTCGTTCTTGGAAAAATTCTTGGTACTAAAGTTTTTAATTATACAATAACTCTAAATTCAAGCATTCCTTATGTGCTATTAATAATACTAATAATTTTTGTAATAGAAGGATATAAAAGAATGGATAATAAAGGTAGAAAATGACTCAATTGAATTGATATTACAATAAATGAACTTATTTTGTACATGAAGATTAAATTAAATATCAATGGTAGTATGAAAATTATTCTTAAAAATGGGAAGGTTAATAAAAATGGAAAACAAAAAAGCATTAAAATTTATTAGAGATAATTGGGGTAAAGAAGCTAAAAGTACAAGAGATTATGATAGTATGAGCTCTTTCTTCGCGGAAGAATATAAAACAGAGGATTCAATAGATGATAATACTTGGGAAGATTTAAATATGAATGAAATTTTTTCAAGATTAGATAGAACGTATTCAACTGTCGGTGAAAATTCTCTCTATGGATTATTGAGAAATCCAATCAAAGATAATGATTGCTTGAAAAAAAGAAACAAGATTGTAAATAATTTTGAAAATAATGTACAAGTTAGGGAGAAAACAACAATAGAGCTACATAAGTTAGGAAAAACTTACAGTAACATAGGTGCAGTATTGTATAACAAATTAGATAAGAAACCTTTATTAAGAATACTATGTTACATTCTTTCATACGGTGCAATGTTGGATTTATTCTCACTTTTTTTTATAAGAAACAAAGTTAATTTATATTTACTTGTATTACTGACCTTTGTAAATATGTTTATTCATTATCGGATAACTTTTAAGTTAAATAACCAAATTATATCCGTTGCATATCTTAACAAAATAATTAAAACTGCAAAGAATATATGTAATATTAAAAATCCCGAACTGAATAAGGATAACATTATTAAAGCTATAAAAAACTGCAAGAAGATGTATAAAAGAAGTTCTAATATTATCAAGATTGAAGGGCTTGACGTAATAGGTGAATATATAAACACTCTGTTTTTATTACAAGAGATAAATTATTTTTCCCTAATATCAGAAATTGAGACCCATAAAATACAGTTAAGAGAATTGGTATTATTCGTAGGCGAAATAGACGCACTTTTATCTATAGCTTCATATAGAGCAGGTTTGAATCAGTATAGTGTGCCTATTTTAACTTTTGGAAGTAAAACTCTTAAAGTGAAAAATATTTTTCATCCTCTAATTAATAATCCAGTATCAAATTCAATAGAATTAGATACTAAAGGCATAATTATTACGGGTTCAAATATGTCTGGCAAATCTACATTTTTAAAAACATTAGCAGTTAATGTGATTTTTGCACAAACTATATGTACTTGTTTATGTTCTGAATACTATGGTAGTTATTTTAACATTTTAACATCTATTGTTCCTGCTGATGATATTATTAGTGGTAAAAGTTATTACATGGGTGAAGTTGAAGCAATCCATAGGATTATTTTAAAATGTAAATGCGAAACTCCTTGTATTGCATTTATTGATGAAATATTTAGAGGGACAAACTCTGTAGAAAGAATTAATTCATCTGCTGTAATATTAGATTATCTAATGAAGCATAATGCTTTAGTAATTGTCGCTACACATGATTTGGAACTGACAAAATTATTGGCAGATTACACACCTTATTACTTTAGAGAAAATATCTCTAAAGATGGTCTTACATTTGATTTTACTATAAAAAAAGGGGTAAGCCCAACAAGAAATGCTGTTAGACTTTTAGAATATAAAGGTTATCCTACCGAAATCATTAGTGAGATAGACAAACGAATTGCTAATCTTCAATATTGTCTGACATAGTAGCATATTATCAAAAAGTAACATTGTTATTTTAAAACATTTAAATAAGTGATAAGGAAGTCATGAAACTCTTTTCTTAAAACACACATTGTCTAATTTTCTATGTGAATTTTAGAATATTAGCAAATTTAATTTGACACAGTAATTGTACATCGTAATATACATTGTATAATTAAAAAAAATGTATATAATTAAGGTAAGAAGGGCAATTTATAAGGGGTTAGGTTGGGTTAGACAATGTGTACAAGTAACCATAAGAGGGTCCAGATGGTTCAGGAAAAACTACTCAAATAGAATTATTAGAAGGGTATCTAAAAGAATTAGGATATGAGGTAGTAAGAACAAGAGAGCCTGGAGGAACAGAAATTAGCGAGAAAATAAGAGAAATAATATTAGACAATGATAATTCTAATATGAGCTATATGTGTGAAGCTTTACTCTATGCTGCATCTCGCGCACAACTAGTTAATGAGGTTATAAAGCCAGCATTAGCCCTTGGTAAAATAGTTATATGTGATCGTTTTGTTTATTCTTCAATGGTGTATCAAGGAATTGGTAGGGGTCTTGGGGTAGAGAGAATAAGAAGCATTAATAAAGCAGCACTCGATGGACTGGAGGCAGATTTGACTTTTATGATTACTATTCCATATGAAGAAGGACTAAAGAGAAAAAAGATGCAAGGGACTTTAGATCGTTTAGAAAACAGTGGAAATGAGTTTCATAAAAAAGTTTTTGAAGGTTACTTAGATATTTGTAAAAAATATGATAAAATAGAAGTAATCAATGGTAATAGAAATGTAGATGAAATACATAAAGATATAATAAAGTCTATTAAAAAAATAAAATTATAAAAGGATGGGATATTATGAAATTAGTTATTGCAATAGTGCAAGATGATGATGCAAGTGATTTAATTGAGGTAATAACAGATAAAGGCTTTAGAGTTACAAAACTTGCGACTACAGGTGGATTTTTAAAATCAGGAAATACAACGTTGCTACTAGGAGTCGATAAAGAAAAGGTAGATGAAGTTTTAGATATTATAAAGGACGTATGCAAGTCACGAAAGCAAATAGTAACATCACCATCACCAGTAGCTGGATCAACTGGAGTATATATGCCATTTCCTATCGAAGTGGATGCAGGTGGAGCAAATGTATTTGTAGTCGATGTAGATAAGTATATAAAGGTATAACTATTTATAAGCAAGTATATAAATCTATACTTGCTTATATGTATATGGAGGACTAAAATGAGTTTTGAGAGCATAATAGGACATAATAGTATAAAGAATCAAATAAGTAAATCTATAAATTCGGATAAGCTATCACATGCTCATCTTTTAGTTGGAGAGGATGGAATAGGCAAAAGTATACTCGCGAGGGATATAGGACTAAAGATTTTGGGAAAAAATAAAGATATGCAATACGTTGATTTAGTGGAATGGCGTATAGAAAAAAACAAAAGCACAATAGGTGTAAGTTCTATAAGAACTTTAATAGAAGAGATTAATAAAAAGCCCTATGAAGGGGATAAGAAAGTCATAATTATTTATGAAGCTGATAAAATGACGGCGCAAGCACAAAACGCACTGTTAAAGACAATTGAAGAGCCACCTAAGAATGTGACTATGCTTTTATTATGTGAAAATCTAGAAGTTATATTGGATACAGTAAAATCAAGATGTCAAATACATAAACTAAAAAGTTTAACTGTAGATGAGATCAAAGAATTTTTAAAAATAAATTATCCTGATTTATCTTTAGAGGAAATAAGGGTTATAGTGGCTTTTAGTGATGGAATACCTGGGAAAGCAGAAAAATTTATTGAAGATGATAGTTTCAAGAATATTAGAAATATTACCTTGGAAATATTACTTGTGCTTAATAAAGTGGGAACTGAAGAATTAATTAAATATGAAAAGAAATTATCTAATCAAAAAGAAAATTTCAAAGAAATATTAACTGCATTTCTTTCCTATATTAGGGATACTATAATATATAAAGAAATTGAAGAAGAAAATATAATTATTAACATAGATAAGTTATTAAACATAAAAGAATTAGCTAATATATATTCATTTAACAAATTAAATGGTATTATAAATATAATAAATGCTACTAGAGAAAATTTAGATAGGAACGTTAACCCAGGGCTTACGTTCGAAGTAATGTTACTTAAAATGCAGGAGGTTTAACATGGTTACAGTAATAGGAGTAAGATTTAAAAAAGCTGGTAAAATATATTATTTTAGCCCAAACGATATAGATATTAAAAAGGGCAATAAGGTTATTGTTGAAACAGTAAGAGGTATAGAATTTGGAGAATGTGTTATTGGCATAAAGGAAATAAAAGAAGATGCTATAGTATCTCCTCTTAAATGTGTTATTAGAAAGGCAACAGATGTAGATGCAGAAAAAGATTCGGAAAATAAAAGAAAAGAAAAGGAAGCCTATGAAGTTTGCATAGACAAGATCCATAAACATGAACTTGATATGAAACTAATAGATGTGGAGTATACTTTTGATAATAATAAAGTTATATTTTATTTTACAGCAGATGGAAGAGTGGATTTTCGAGAACTCGTAAAGGATTTAGCGGCAGTATTTAGAACAAGAATAGAACTTAGACAAATAGGCGTTAGGGATGAAGCAAAAATGATAGGTGGGCTTGGACCATGTGGTAGATCTATGTGTTGTTCAACTTTTTTAGGAGAGTTTGCGCCAGTGTCTATAAAAATGGCCAAAGAGCAAAATTTATCATTAAATCCTACAAAAATTTCAGGTATTTGTGGGAGACTTATGTGTTGCTTAAACTATGAGCAGGATACTTATGAAAAAATAAGAAAAACATTACCTACTTTAGGATCCATAGTTGATACACCTTATGGTAGATCAGCAGTTATCGGGAATAGCGTTGTAAAGGAATCTGTGAAAATTAAGATAAAACTTAATGGTAGCGATGAAGAAATAGTGGAGGTTAAAATTGAAGACTTAACATTAATTTCAGGAAGCTATGAAGATGCTGTAATTGTGGAGGATATAAAATTAGAATTGGCTGGAAATGGAGAAGACTCATATATAATAAAGGAATTATTTAAAGAAAACTAGGAGGATAGAGATGAAGTCTGTTATAAAGGTATACAATATGAATACTTCAGATGATATTAGTAACGTTAATGTAGCAATATCAAATAATCAAGGAGTTATTGCTTGCCAGATAAATAGCGAAAGTAAAGAAATAGAAATAATATATGATGATTATTTTCTCTCATTGGATAACTTAATTGAGTCCATTGAAGAAGCTGGTTACACGGTTATATAAAAAACTTGAAAAGAACATTAATAAAGCTTTATAAATGCCGAATAAATAGTTAGATAACTATTTATTCGGCATTTTTTTATGTGGGTTTTTACTATATTAAAGTCTTAAGTATAATAACACCTGTGAATACTCTTTTTTTTATTGGAGATAATAATTTTGAAGGGAGGCGTGAAATATGAAGAAAGTGGCAGTACAAAATGGATTGACCGCAATTAGTGATTACTTATGCAAAGAAGGATATAAAGTGAAAGAATTTGACAACAGAAAAAAAAATGCAGGTAATTTTTTAGATAAGTATGATGCAGTTATTGTAACAGGTGAAAATCAAAATATTATGGGAATAGAGGATACTGTTTCTAGTACCCCAATTATTGATGCAACTGGAATGACAGCTGAGGAAGTTAAGCGGAGAATAGAAGCAAAGTAATAGATAACAAAATAGGGATTATAGAGGCGGTTAACTTAAATGCATAGTTACCCGTCTATTTTTATTTGCCTAGGACTATTTAAATATATTTAAATAATAATATCCTATACAATAAAAAATATTATTATGTGTATGAGATTTTTATATTTTGTCAATAATTAAAATGTAAATAATTTACTAATAAGTGCGAAAGGGGTTATAAAAATGAGTATGAAAAAAGGAATAATTAGTGTATCTACTATTGTTGTAGTAATTTTAGGTGTGTTTTTTGCTTTAAGGTTTATTGGAGGACGACACACTGCTACTAATGTAAAAATGCCAGACGATAGCATAGTTCAAAAGAGTGATAAGGTAGTAACAAATGAAAATGAAGAAAGTAACCTAAGCGTTAGCGGATCACAACAGGAAATTGAAAATACGCAAGGACAAAGTACTAATGAAATGGATACTGCCTATATAAATGATAAAACTAATGTTGGAATATATACTGTTAAAAAGAATGATACAGTATTTAGTATTGTAAGCACATATATGCCTAGTCATGACAAAAGTGAAATCCTTGAATTTATAAAAATTAGAAATAATATAGATGAATCTTATAAAATTTCAGAGGGGCAGAAGATAGTAATTCCTTATGAAAAACAAATAGAAACATCAAAAGCTGTAGGTTCAGATGTTAGTGCTGTTAATACTGTTAATAATCTTAAATACACTATCAAAAAACAAGATACTCTAACATCAATTGCTAAAAGCATTATGCCTTCTTATAGCGTAAAGCATGCCATAGAAATGATAAAAGAAGCAAATAAAATTACAGATGAGAATGATATCAAAGAAGGAACACTTATTTATATTCCAAAATAATAGCTAAAAACAAGCATATTTTGAGGCAATCGAAATATGCTTGTTTTTTAGTTGGATTAATTTAAATTGATTAAATCTTAAGTATTTTCATTTTACTGCTTTCCGCAAAAATAAAATCACCATCCAAAGTTAGTAAAAAATCTATATTATTGTATTGCGCGGTAGCTAGGTGGAAAGCATCATTTACAGATAATAAGTTTTCACACATGAAATTTTTAACTAGAGATATACATTCTTCAGAAATATTAAGGTATTTTATATTTATAATTTTTTCAAATTCTGAAATTATTTCCACGGACTTTGTATAATAGATATTTAATAAATTTCTTCTCATAGAATTTTTAGAAATATTATCAAAATACCTTTTATAGGGAATATGAATGAGCCTATCTTCTTTCCTTTGCTTTAATATCTTTGTATCATGGCGACTAAAACTATTTGTTATAGCCCTAATATTGTCAATAGAGTTATAGGGGCTATTATTATTTATTTTAGCTTCAACATCATTAATAAATAATTTATAAAGTATTTGATTTAAAACTTCTGCAGATATGATACTGGTAGTGTAAAATTCGGAGCGTCCTTCAGAAAGCTGTTTTAAACATGATAGACAATCACTATGTTTAATATCATCATCATATATCAAGCTAAGCACGAAAGAGGCATCTAATAATACAGAGTTTTTATTGAAAACTATATTTTTAAAAGGATATAATATTAATTCCATTTTAACCTCATTTAAATCAATTATTCTATAATTAATATATATTCAACAATGGTTACTAATAGTAGTTTTATAATTAATTACATTTTCATTAATCAATATATATATATCCCCTTGATTAAGCAATAAAAATTGAGGTATACTTCTT
>Ga0209125_1003331_pt1 | contig 11176 bp, 8 predicted proteins | sample BarGraIncub1131A_FD_184503 | JGI IMG/M metagenome (GOLD analysis project Ga0209125, IMG submission 184503) | Arctic peat soil microbial communities from Barrow, Alaska - Barrow Graham LP Incubations 11-31A (SPAdes) (version 2) | ecosystem: Environmental > Terrestrial > Soil > Wetlands > Peat... | reverse complement strand
TCGCGAGGGGTCATCTTGACGGCGAAGAAGCCGAGCAGCAGAGAAGCACCCACAATAAGGGGTGTCAGCTTGGAATTAATGAATGCGCGGGCAATTTTTCCGGCAAAACCGAGATTAGTCATATATTATAAACCTTTATACCTTTCACCACGGAGGCACGGAGACACAGAGAAAATCTTTAAGAGACACTCAAGCAAAGGCGCAAAGTAAACTGATATTAAAACTTAATTTCTTTGGGGTAAAACCATAATCTGTCGTTTTTACGGCTTTTCGAGGGGCACCCTAATTGTTTTTTGCTTCATAGGTTGTCATTTATTCTCAGACTTTCTCAGTGCCTCTGTGTCTCCGTGGTGGATTTTAATTTTATTCGACCCTTGCGCCTTCGGTGAGCTTCTCGGCACCAGAGACAGCGATACGATCACCTTCCGACAGGCCGGAAAGAATTTCCACCCGTTCGCCAATACTCCTGCCGACCCGTACGATCCGCATACGGGCGGTGTTATCCTTGCCAAGCGCCCAGACAGAAGTCAGTGCGCCATGTTCAACAACGGCTTTTTTCGGCACGGTGATACTGTTTGCCGTTGTCCCGAGACTGACTGCGCCACGGCCGAACATACCGGATTTCAAGCCACGCTGATTCAGAGCGATCTTGGCGATAAAGGTACGGCTGGCCGGATCAGCAGCCGGAACAATCTCGGCAATCCGGGCTGTAAAAGAGCCTCCGATGGCATCGAGCGTTACCTGTACCGGCGAGCCCTGCTTGACCTTGGTTGCACTGTTTTCCGGCAGAGCGAGTTCTAATTGGTAGCTCCTATCGTCATCAATAGTCATCAGTGGCTGGCCGGGGAAAACCGTCCCCCCCAGATCTGCCTGTTTGCTGACGATAATCCCCGAGATGGGGGCGATAATGCGGGTATAGCTTGACATGGTGGTCGCGGCTTTTGCCCCCGCCTGAGACTGTTTAAGCCTCGAATTGGCGCGTGCTACGCCCTGAGCCGCCACATCTTTTTCGGTCTGTTTGACATCGAATTCCTGACGGGTGACCGCCTGTTCTTTAAAAAGGTTCTGGTAGCGATCAAAGGTCGTGTCGGCCAGTTTTTTTCGTGACTGTGCTTCGTCCAGTCCGCGGCGGGCCTCGTCAATAGCGGCAGTTGCCACAGCGGCATTAGCCTGATTTTCCTGGGCATCCAGCTGCGCAAGCAGTTGCCCCTTGCGCACCCGCTCACCCTCGCGGACCCTCAGTACGCTGATGCTGCCGGGGATACGGGTCGAAACGACCGCACTGGTGCGCGCCCGCACGCTCCCGACTACGTCGATCAGCTCAGGAGCGGCAACGATCTTGACGACCTCCAGAGACACCCCCTTGACTACCGCAACCGGCACATTTTCAGCTTTTCCTGCTTCAGGGCTTTTAGAACAACCGGCAGCAAGTGCAGCGGTCAGCAGGATCGTTACAAGCAGCCTATAATTCTTCATTTAAGCATCTCCTTCACAAATGTTCCCGTCATGTAATAAATCCGTCCGCCAGCCAGGGCATACCCTGCTTCAGTTTCCACAAGATTCGCTCTGGACTGGTTAAGCGCACTCTGGGCATCAAGTAATTCAACCAACGTTGCCAGTGAATTTTCATAGCGTTTGGTAAGAAGTCTCACCGTTTCCTCGGCATCCTGGACCGCATGTCTCGTCACCTCAAGGCGTTTACCCGCTTCATCACGCCGGACATAACTTTCCTTAAGCTGATACCTGATATCCTTCGTTTTAGATGCCAGCATCTCGCGGGCGGCCGATTGTCCGGAAAGTGCCCGTTTGCGCTCGCTGTTGGTACGAAAGCCGTCAAAAATATGCCATTTAAGTGCAACACCTGCGCTCCAGGAATCATTATCTGACGTGAAGGGGGCATCTTTGGCATTCAGCTGATATGAGGCAAAAGCTCCCACCGTTGGCAAATATTCGCTCCAGGCAAGCCTGAGCGCCGCGTTTGACTTGTCGAGATCGACATGAGACTGCTTGATCTCAACCCGATTTTCGAGAGCGGCAGTGATGACCTGATCGCTTATGACTGGCACCGCAACACCCTCCTGAAAGCCGGATATTTCATACGGAGTATCTTCAGGCAGACCGATCAGCAGTGCCAGTTTCATCTTGGCAAGTAGCAGGTTGTTCTGGGCAGAAATATACTGTTGCTCAACAGTCGCCATGTGGGTGCGGGAACGGAGTTCGTCCGAGCGGAGTCCGACTCCGGCAGATGTCCTGACTGACGCCAATCGCATGTTCTCCCTGGCATCGCCGACAGCTTTATCAGTCGCTTTGAGTTGGGCATCGGCCTTCTGCACCTCGAGATAGGTGAAAAAAACCTGAAAGGCGGTGCCCTGACGAGCAGCTTCAAGTTCCAGCTCTGATTTCTGTGCATCCTTGACGGCCAAATCCTTAAGCGGAGAGAGTGAAGGGGCAAACAGCGGCTGCTGGATAGACAGGACGGTTTTGAAGTCATGCCGGGTTGGGGGGTTGTTGAGACTGCTTGGATAAAAATCATCGGTTGTAAAGCGCCCTTCATCGAGCTTCATCATAAACGCACTGGTAGGCGAGTTGGATGCCGCAAAGGTTTCCTCAAGCAAAACAGCCGGTAAATAGCGGGAATTTGCAATGCCACCCCCCTGACTGGCGGCATCAGCAGTAAAACGGGCCGCCTTGATCTGATTGTTGTTTTCAAGAGCCATGCTCATCGCTTCCCTGAGCGACAGCTTCGTCGTCTCGGCTCCGGCAACAACTACCGAAAGCAGCAGAAACGCAGATATAATTATCACACGATACATAATTCCTCCGCACTTATTTATACATTTATATATATATTAGTAACTGTATATGTCAATACATATTTTCATTCGCACAAACGCCGGATAACTCGCCGACTGTAGATTACTATTTTATCGTAAGTTCCCCTCCCGTCAATCTGGGGGAGATACTATTAAAGGGACAAACTGTGTGCCGGGATAATTCGCAGGATAGTGTACAACGGGGAAGGGGTAGCGCTTGATGTATCAGGGGTTATTCCCACTATGTCAGTCAACTTCTTGATCGGGATACCGGACTACCCGGTTGCGCCCTTCGCGCTTGGCCCAGTACATCGCCTTGTCGGCCCGTTCCAGCAGAGAGTACGCGGTATCGCCATCCGTCAGCAGGCACGCGACGCCAATACTAATCGTCACGCTCAGCTCAGGAATGGAATGCAAGGGGGTTAATTCTACCGTAGTTTGCAGTTTCTCTGCCAGCTTAACACCTTCCGTCTCCGGTGTATGAGGCAACAGGATAACAAACTCCTCTCCACCAAAACGGGCAAGAATATCGGTCTGGCGCAGAGCCTTCTCCAGCAGTTCAGTCAGGTGTTTTAGTACCAGGTCACCAACTTGGTGTCCCCAGGTATCATTAACCAGTTTAAAATTATCAATATCCACCATCAGCAGTGTCAGATCAAGGTGATGACGCTGAGCTCGAAGCACCTCTTCCTGCATCCTGCGATCAAGGCAGCGACGGTTGAATATTCCCAGCAGTGGATCAGTGATATTCTCCTGTTCCAGAATAAAGATACGCTTCAACTCCTGGGTGGTACGGTACGACAGAAGGCAGACCAGCAGGACAAAGACGCCCCCGAAGAAAAAGATCACCGTTACCAGCATCTCGGACGGCGTATACTGCGTCCCATATTTAAGGATCAGGAACACCAGGTAACCGGAGATGAACAGCAGTATCATGACACCCAGCAGGTGCCACCGGGTGCGACTGGTCCCCTGGGGCACCTCTTTCGTCAGCTTGCGTACAACGTCGAGTGAGATTGCCAGCAGGCCAACCGCCACCAGTAACAATACCGACATCAGGTCGTCCATATAATATCTGTCTACCAGAGAGGCCTGAATAGAAGATGGTGTCAGCGGCATGCGGTCTGCTCCATAGGCCACGTTTGAGGGATATAAATTAGCTTTTGTGAATTGTTGATTTTACCACCCTGAACGAGCCGCAGTCAAAGAAATTTTCAGAGATTTTATGAGGGGAAAAAAAGCATCCGGGGTGCGTTTGCGCTACCGGCAAGCTGACGTTACGTTGCCTTTACGATTATGATGAGATTTGTTTCAGGCAAGACCGAGGCTTCTAAAGCCCCGGTCTATTTTTCGCCGGCAATACGGCCGTCACTGACCTCCAGAATCCTGTCGAAGTTTTCCACCATGCGGTGATCGTGGGTGACAACCATGATGGCCGAATGGTTCTCTATCGCCAGTTTCTTCAATAGATCCATGACATTTTTGCCGTTTTCCGTATCGAGCGCTGCGGTCGGTTCATCGGCCAGAATCACCCGGGGACGATTGGCCAGCGCCCGGGCTATGGCGACCCGTTGGGATTCACCCCCGGAAAGTGCGCTCGGATAATTATTGACCCGGTGCCCCAGGTTGAGTGCACTCAGCAGTTCAACAGCGCGATTTTTTGCAGCGTTACGCGTCAGGCCATTAATCTCCAGCGCGATCATGACGTTTTCCTGAGCGGTCAGAAACGGGATCAGATTGTGCGCCTGGAAGATGAAACCGAGTTTTTCCCGGCGCATCCGTTTCAGGTCAATACCGCCCAGCCAGCCACCATCAGCGACCGTAGTGCCATCGATAATGACCGTGCCATGCGTCGGCTCATTGATCAGACCGATGCAGGTCAGCAGGGTGGTCTTGCCCGAACCGGATGGGCCAAGGATGGCGACCAACTCTCCCGGCCTGACTTTAAAGCTGGCACCTTGCAGGGCGGTAACGGCGGTCTCGCCCTTCCCGTAGATCTTTGTCAGATTGTCCACTTCTATTGCATACATATCAACCACCTAACGCTTCAGCCGGCTCGACCTTGAGCGCCTTTCGAATACCGACAAAACTTGAGATCGTGCAAATTGCCATGACAATAACGAACAGCGATTGCAGGTCAAACGCTTCGAGGACGATCCGGCGCGGAAATTTTTCGTACGTCAGCAGGATCAGCGTATAGCCGATTCCGTAGGCCAGTATCCCCATCAGCAGCGACTGCTGCAGGATCATGCCGATGATCACCCGGTTCTGTGAACCGATCAGTTTCAGGGTGGCAATGACCCGGATCTTGTCGAGGGTCGAGGTGTAGATAATCAGGGAGATGATGACCCCTGAGATAATCAACAGAATGACTCGAAACAGTCCCAGTTGCATCCTGGCTTTTTCTATCATGCCCTTGGCCAGAATAGCGGTTTGCTCCGCATCGGAGATTGGCCGGAAATGGTTCCAGCGGTTGATCCGCTCCTGCACCTCTTGGAGGTTGGCACCCGGCGCCAGCCTCGCCACGACGGTGTTCACCGTGTGAGTCGATTCCGTAATGGCGGCAATGTTCGCATTCAGGTATTTTGCCTGGGGTGGAGAAAGGGACGGAATGGTTGCCAGATTTGCTCCGATCCGCTCACGGTCGTTCCTGATGGCGTCGTTGTCCTTCTTGAACTGGATATCCTGGGCGTCCGCCAGACTCACATACACGGCAGGATCCCCCGCCGAAGAGACGACCTTCCCGGTTATGCCGACGACGGTGTAGTCGTGGAGTCCTAAATGAATTTTTTCGCCGATCGCCATTCCCACCGCGCTGGCAACCACCATTTCGTAATGTTTTTGGCGAATGCCGCGGCCCGCAAGGATCTCCGGCGGGCCGCCGAATCCGTTCAGGTCATACCCTACCAGGAAAAAACGGAACGGTTTATTCCTCCGTTCGATCTGGACGGTCTGGAAGGAGAGCGGGGACGCCTCCGCCACGCCCGGCACCGACCGAATACGGTACGTGATGTCTTCCGGGATGCGCGAACTCTCGGCAAACGGACCGTTGGTGCCCTGTTGCACCACCCAGATATCGGCCTTGTTAGTGTGCAATATCGACAGGGCATCGGCTATAAGCCCGCGGTAGATCCCCCCCATGCTCATCACCACACCGAGCAGCAGCCCCAGGCCGATGGAGGTCAGAATAAACCTCCCCCGATGATAGCGGATGTCACGAATAGCGAGATTCATTGCGTGGCCCGTACCTTCATGCCTTCCCTGAATTTTAAGATCTCGGCTGGAGGCGCCACGGCAACCCGTTCGCTACCCGTAAGACCGTCAACAATCTCCGTAAAATTGCGGCGGTCCTCGATACCGACCGTAACCACCCTGAAGGTGAGTTTTCCACCCGCCACGACCCAGACACCGCGTTTTTTGTCCCGTGTCACAACGGCTGCCGAGGGGAGCGACGGGGCATCTTTCGTCATTCCGGTGACGATGTATACATCAGACTGTTCACCAAGACGGAACTGCTTCAGCGGTTCACTAAAGGCCACATCCACTTCCAACTCTTCAGTTACCCGATCGCTCTGGTGTCCCAAGCGGGCAACCATGCCGGGCAGCTGTTCGCTGCCTAAGGAGCGCAATGTGATCATCGCCTTCTTGCCGACGGCGACCCCCTTCAGCTGGGATTCATCCACATTCGCTTTGACCCACACCGTTCGCGGATCGGCCAGCGTAAAAATCGAAAGTCCCGGTGATACGGTCGCACCCTGCTCCAGATCACGGGTGACGATAACACCATCTTGCGGTGCATAGATGAGCGTATCTGCAACCTTGCTCCGGGCAAAACCAACCCCGGCGTGACCGGCCTGCTGCTCCATCCGGGCCGCCTCGATAGCAGCCCTGCTCCGGGCAACCTCCTCCCGGGCCACCTGGCGGGCGGTGTCATACTGCTCGGCCTCCAGTCTGGAGACCAGGTTCTTTTCGGCGAGGACCGTGAAGCGTTGGGCGTTTTTTTCCGCCAGAGCCAGAGTTGCCGTGGCCTTCAGGAAGTTGGCCTGTTCCACCCGCAAACCGGCGGCGGAGCGGTTCAGTCCGGCCTCGGACTGCTGCTGCTGCTGGAGGACGTCGTTGTTTTCCAACCTGGCAAGGAGCTGGCCCCGTTTCACGGTATCACCCTGGTCGGCGTACAGTACCACGATCCTGCCGGTGATCTTGCTGGAGATAGCGACGACCACTTTGGCCTCAACCGTGCCGTTACCGTACACTTGGGCGATCAGGTCACGCTTCTGGATGGTTACGGCCTGTACCCGCGGCGGGGCAAGGAACGTCAGTTTGAGAATAATACCGGCGGCCAGAATAACAGCAACCCAGATCAGATATTTTTTCTTTTTTACCGCGGTTTTCAGCAGATTCATTCGTCACTCCTTAACGGCTACGTATCACTCTTTTCCGATCGCCCGGTCAAGGCGGGCCAGTGCGGTGTAATAATCATACAGGGACTGGATATGGGCGGTCTGTGCATCGAGGGCCTGCGACTGTGCATCGGTTACCTCTATGATGCTCCCTACCCCTTCATGATAGCGCCCCTCCGCCAGCATCTTGCTTTCATCGGCTGCGGCGACCTCTTTCTCGGTCGAAATCATGCGGGCGGCGGCCTCGTTTCCGCCGAGCCAGGCGGATTCAACTTCTTTTAAGATTTGCAGCTTGAGATTACTCAGGCGGGCTTCAATACCATTGATATTTGCAGTGACTTCGCGCACCTGCTCGACTGACGAGAAGCCAGAAAAGAGCGGCATGGTCAGGTTCAGACCGACACCCCAGATGTTACCGGTTGGAGGAAAGTCCCTGTCGGCATACCCGATGTTCGCCGAACCGGAAAGAATTGGCAGATAGCTCCCCTTTGCCGTCTTCAGGTTGGCGTACGCAGCCGATTTCAGGGTAGTCAGCTGTTTCAGCTCGGCACGATTCTGAACGGCTTCCTGCTGAGCCCGGCTCCGTTCCGGCACAGGTATGACCGGTATGAGAGGGGGTTCAACCAAGGCGCGCTCCCCCAGGGATTCCATCCCCATGGCGTTGGCAAGTTCGAGTCGGGCGATATCACGATTATTCTCCGCGCGGATCAGGGCGGTTTTCGCCGTAAAAAGGTTCGCCTCGGCCCTGGCGACATCCACCCTGGCTCTGATTCCCTGATTAAAAAATTCCTGTGCCTGCCGGTGGACCTCCGCGCGTGACGTTACCGTCTCCGTGACGGCACCGACCTGCTTTTCAGCGGCCAGGAGAAGATAGAAGGCGTTTTTGACCCGCAGCGTCACATCCTGCCTGGTTATGGCAAGAGCGTTGTCAGCAGCAGCACTATTGCTACGGGCTGCCTCCACAGCACCGGAGGTACGACCGAAATCGTAGATGATCTGTTTCAGATACAGTGCCTCAGTGTTCACTTCCGTCGTCTTGGCGCTTTGCAGAGCGGTAAGGTAGGAACGCCCTCTGCTCCAGTCGGCGGCAATACTGATCTGGGGATAGTAGTTCGCAACGGCCTGGCCGGTTCTGGCCTCGGCACCGTTCAGGTTTTCCTTGGCCTCAATAATTTGCGGGTGGTTTTTCAGGGCCGTACCCTGCGCCTCGTCAAGCGTCAGGGGGATAGCAGCATACAGAGGCTGCGCCGAACCAATGAGTACCAACAGGAGTAGTACATATCGTTTCATCATGAGTCACCAATTTATAGGTATAGTTGAATGTGATGTAATCATCTATTCACATAAAAGCGTTAAAAAAGTCAACAAGAGCGAGTCGGAGAGTATAGTTGGTAGCGTGGCGCATAAAAACCTTTTCTTATTATAACCAGTGCTTAGGGTACAGCAATGGTTCATGGACCAGTTTGACCCATATCAATAAAAGACCAAAATTTAAAAATGAAACTGCTTCAACTGGCTGGGTACGGCTTCACAACAAACGCCTCGCAGCAAGCCGCGAGGCGTTTGTTCATCGTTGTTATTTAGTTTTCTGTTAACCCGGTATCATATCCATGCCGGCATCTACCGTGATGATCGCCTCGGCGTTGATCACGGCTTAGCGATACTGACATCCTCCAGAAAATCCTTGGCGTTGTCACCGCGAAGGTTTTCCGCCAATCCGATCAGACCGTCGGTCAAATAACGGGCGTTATATCCTTTCGTCCGCAGATAGGCCATGGCGATGGACGAGCGGTCCTTGTGCGGGCAGGCGGCAACGATTATTTTGTCCTTGGGCAATTCAGAAAAACGCCTGGGCAGTTCATTCAAGGGGATGAAGAGACCGAACCCCATCCGCCAGGCTTTTGTTTCTTCCGGGAAGCGAACATCCACCATTACCGCCTTCTTTTCTGTCAGCAGTGTAATCAACTTTTTGCTGTCAATCTTCATGTCGGCGCGGGTATCGTAGTCGAAATTGGTGAGGAATGTGTCAAATGCGGAAGGCATGGTCTCTGCGGCATACCCCGGCAGCACGGCAAGTCCCAAAAACAGCAGTGACAGGAAAAAAATTCGTTTCATGGAACGTAGTCTCCTTTGTGCGGTGACAGCCATAACGTGCGGCGAGCAAATGCTCAGAAGTTAGCAGGATACGGGGTTGATCGAAGTCAGGGCGATGGTGGTGATGATACGTTTCATGGTGTTTTTCCTTTCTTCTGGTCAAAGAGTATGCTGCCTGATTAATAAGTTTCTCACTTAAATATGAAGTGTCAAGACAGGAATTGTTAAAAAGCTGAACACGCTTCACACTGTTTAGCTATCTCCTGATTTCGTCTGCAGGGTACGCTCATTTCGCCGTTCCTGTCGGTTCCAGGCGATATGTTCGGTCTTCCACGCTGATCTTATTTGACTTTCCGTCATACCCCGGCACCGTATCTACATCCGGCCAGTCATTGTCACTGTTGTAGGTCTGATACTGTTTCGGATTGTTCACTTTTGCCGACGCCCTGAATACCACATGCTCGGAACGATGTACCGTGTCCCAACGGGGATTCCCCTTCAGCGCTCCGCCCGGCTTGATCTGTGCTGCGGTCAGTGCCGCCTTGCTGAAGGTATCCACAAAGCCTGTCCCGTTCCATTCAAAATAATTATTCGCCCCGGAAAAGATCTGGATTGACGGGCTGATAGCCGGGAAGGATGGATAGAGAAGATTGGGGTCTTTTCTGACATAGGTGGTAGCTGCCGGCTCAAAGGCGGTCAAGGCGCCCCATTCAAGCCAGGAACCATCATACACCCTGACATTTCCAAACCCGCACACCTCATGCAGAATATAGAAATAAAACGAGGCCATGGTGCCGGTGTTGCAGTAGACCACGATCGGTTTGGCGCCATCAATACCGGCTTTGGCAAACAGGGCCCGCAGCTCTTCACGACTTTTGAAACGGTTCCCCTGCTTGACGAGCGCCTGTACCGACAGGTTGTAACCGCTATCCTTCACCAGACGGGCGCCCTTGATGATTCCTTCAAACGAGGCCCCTTTGGAGCTTAACGGGAGGACCACCGGTTTACCGGAAGCAAGCGTCCGATTCATTGCCACATACGGATTGGGCAACGTAATTGGAGGATTGGCCGCAGCCGTGAAAGGGGCGCGAGCCGACGTGCCGTTATTGGCAACCGGACTGAACAGCATCTCGCTCAGGTTGAACACCTTTTTGTCTGATTGACGGGTAAAGACCTCTCGCTTTGTATCATAGACGACCCCCGGTACCTGATAGATGTCAGGTACGCCATCGCGGCCCAAACTCCCGGCAGCCGTGCGTTCATCCTTCAGATAGAATGCGGCAGGCGGCTGACGGGCATCCAGCAGCACTACCTCGCCGTTGGTCGTTTTGCCGCTGTCCACCAACGCAAGCATCTCGTCAAGGCTGACCCGGCTATCAATACGGCGTATCCGGTTATCGGCCACACTGATCCTGGACGGGGTAACAGGAGGTTGTGCAGTACCGGTCTGGAGAGGATATCCAGCCTCGGCATAGGCTCTGGTGCTACCATCCAGCGTCAGAAACGTTCCTTCCGGGAACCCCCAGTAATACAGTGTCCACCAGAGGCGCGCCGCGCAGCCGGTCCAGGGGTTCTGCTGGGAACTGACAAGCACGATCACGTCACCTTTCTGGATGCCATGTTCCTGGAGCAGTTTGTCAACCATCGGGCCGGAGCCGATCTCGTGATCCGTTTCCATCGGGCCGTCATTACGGTCATGCACCACATAGCCTGCATGGGAAATCACAAGACTCGCGCCGGGGATATGCCCCAGCATCCCCTTGCGAGCAAGTTGGTCAACCAGCACATACTGCGGCGAATGCTCCCCGTACTTTCTTACGGCCTGCTCTTTCAGCTGCAGCGCATCACCGGCAAACCAGGTGTCTTTAT
>Ga0209125_1003330_pt1 | contig 11185 bp, 9 predicted proteins | sample BarGraIncub1131A_FD_184503 | JGI IMG/M metagenome (GOLD analysis project Ga0209125, IMG submission 184503) | Arctic peat soil microbial communities from Barrow, Alaska - Barrow Graham LP Incubations 11-31A (SPAdes) (version 2) | ecosystem: Environmental > Terrestrial > Soil > Wetlands > Peat... | reverse complement strand
GGCAAGCCAAACAAAATAAAGTCTTGCAGCCACTGACAGATAAGGTTGAAAAGGTATATTGCAACGATTGGCTTTTGAGTTACGGAAACGAATGGCAACAAGCAGTTGATGCTGCAAACAAATGGTATAGTCCGACAAGAAATGCACAACACAAGTTCTTCAATGATCATGTGAAACCAATTGTCTCCAAAGGGCAACGATTATTTGTCATCATTTCAGACGGGTTTCGGTATGAATGTGGTTGGGAATATCTGCAAAAAATCCAAACTGAGAAGCGCTTCGAGGGAGTGCTTGATTACATGGTATCAACCTTGCCATCATACACCCAGTTAGGAATGGCAGCTCTGCTTCCGAATAAAATCATGTCAATTCAACCAGATTCAGAAAGTATCCTGGTCGATGGTTTTTCCACTCAAGGTATGCAAAGCAGGGGTAAGATTCTGGAACAATTTTCTGGTGTAAGAGCTACTGCAATTAATGCCGAAGAATTTGTAAAGATGAATACCTCAACCGATGGTAGGGAATTCGTTAAGCAATATGATTTGATTTATATCTATCATAACCAGATTGATAAAGTTGGGGATGATAAAACTTCGGAGGATAAGGTTTTCGAAGCGGTTGATCGTGAGCTTGAGTTTTTGATGGACATCATTAAGAAAATTGCAGCTATGAATGGCACGAACATGATTATCACCGCTGACCATGGCTTTATATACCAAAACAACGAACTTTCGGAGAGTGATTTCTCCATTGGTTCTGTAACGGGTAACATCTGGAAAGAATCAAGAAGATATGTTATTGGCAAAAACCTGAAGGGAGATGCCAGTACTAAACATTTCAATTCGGAGCAACTTAATCTTTCGGGAGATGCAGAAGTATTGATACCCAAATCCATCAACAGGATACGAATTAAAGGCGCAGGATCTCGATATGTTCACGGTGGAGCATCATTACAGGAAATTGTAATACCCCTGTTAAAAGTTACTAAAACACGACAGGATACAACCAAGCAAGTTGATGTTGATATTATAAAATCAACCGATAGGATTACTACCAATATTTTGGCTGTGTCATTCCTGCAAACCGAATTAGTCAGCGACAAGATCCTTTCCAGGCAAATCAGGTGTGCGATATATACTGAAAATGGAGAATTACTGAGTGACCAGTTTACTTACAAGTTTGATATTACGGAAGGCACAGAACGAATGCGGGAAGTAAAGCATCGCTTCCAGTTAAGTTCAAAAGCCAGCGGCAAGTTTAAAAACCAAAGAGTGAAGCTTGTCTTGGAAGAACCAGTGGAAGGTACAAGCAAGTGGAAACAGTATAAAGAGTATTATTACACGCTGAACATCTCATTTACAAACGATTTTGATGACATGTAGTTATGAATGAATTGGATAAAAAAATAAATCTGCATTTCGCAGGAAAAGTTGTAAGAAAAGACCTGACCAAATTGGTCAAGGGCAACGCTATCGTTCCAACATACGTTTTGGAGTATCTGCTTGGTCAATATTGTGCTACGGATGATGAACCAACTATCGATCAGGGTGTTGAAACTGTTAAAAGCATTATCTCCAAGCATTTTGTTCATCGTGATGAAGCGCAATTGATTAAAGCTAATATTCGTGACACCAAATCTCATCGGATCATTGATAAGGTATCTGTCAGACTTAATGACCGCAAAGATTTATACGAAACTTCCTTCGCCAATCTCGGATTATCCAAAGTGGTGATCAATGAGGATATCGTCAAACAGAATAAGCGACTACTTTCAGGTGGTGTTTGGTGTTTAATCACCATGGGATATCAACCATCCGAAGAAAGGGATGTTTCTCCATGGATTATAGAAAATTTAAAACCCATTCAGATTTCGAATGTTGACTTAGATGAATTTAAAGAACTCAGAAAGAACTTCACCAGAGACGAATGGATTGATTTATTGATGCAGTCAATTGGATTAAATCCTGAGGAATTCACGTTCCGTTCGAAACTGATTCAACTGGCTCGTTTAATACCGTTTTGTGAAAATAATTACAACTTGATCGAACTGGGTCCGAAAGGTACGGGCAAAAGCCATATTTATTCGGAGATGTCTCCCCATGGTATATTGATTTCTGGAGGTGAAGTAAGCAAAGCCAAATTGTTTGTGAATAACAGTTCAGGAGAAATCGGACTTGTTGGTTATTGGGATGTAGTCGCATATGATGAATTTGCAGGTAAAAGCAAAAAAGTTGATCAGGGATTGGTGGACATCATGAAAAACTATATGGCTAATAAAACCTTCAGTCGTGGTACTGAAATCTATGGTGCAGCAGCTTCCATGGTCTTTGTTGGAAATACTGAGCATTCGGTGCCATACATGATGAAGCACAGCAATCTGTTTGAAGCATTGCCAAAGGATTATTACGATACCGCATTTTTGGATCGTCTGCATTGTTATCTGGCTGGCTGGGAGGTACAGAAACTTCGCAACGACATGTTCACAAACAATTATGGGTTTATTGTTGATTATCTGGCTGAAACGCTGAAGGAACTTCGCAAAGAGGACAGGATGAATGATTTCAGCAAATATTTCGAACTCTCTGATAGCATAACAACCCGTGATAAAACATCCATTGCAAAGACCTTTTCAGGTTTAGCCAAGGTGATATTTCCCGATGGTGAATTTGGCGAAGAAGATGCCCGTTTAATGCTTGAATTTGCCATTGAGAACAGGAAGCGAGTTAAAGATCAACTTCGTAAAATGGATGAGACATTCGAAAAAGTCGATTTCTCTTATGTCACTAAAAAAAGCGGCAAGAGATCCTTTGTTCATACACTCGAATACATTGAATATAAAGAACAACTGGGGTTAGCGGATGAAGAACCACCTATTGAAGACAAGACTGTAGCGGAGAAAAAGGAGGAGCCTAAAAAAGGAGTGATATTGGCAGAGGGTCAGAAGATTATTCGGGACAATCAGTCAGGAATATCTTTCGATCTACTCTTTGGTGCGTATTTACATGGAGCAAAGGAAATTACGCTTACTGACCCATACATACGATTGCCTTACCAACTACGGAACTTCATGGAGTTTGCAAAACTGGTATCAACCAAAAAAGAGGAACTGGAAGAGGTTAAACTTCATCTGATCACCTACAATAACGAAGAATACATTGAGAACTCGAAGGAAGCGTTGAAAGAAATTTCGGATTCACTCGAATCGTTGGGTATCCTATTTTCATATGAGTTCATCGAAAATGTGCATGATCGGTCCCTTGTCCTGGATAATGGATGGAAGATCGTTCTTGGCAGAGGTCTGGATATTTTCCAGAAAACCAATGGCTGGTACGATATTGCTGAATACTATCAGGAAAAAAGGTTATGCAAGGCGTGTGAGGTGACGTATGTGAAAACTGAATAATGGAAAGAACGAAACGTCCTCTACCGAAATTATCGCAGAATTTAAGTTCTGACACACTTTTTACTTTTACCTCAAAATTGGAGTATCTCACTGGTATGATTGAGAATGGGATAAAGCCGAGGTATATATGTGAGAGGATACCAATACCTGATAAAACTTGGAATTATACAGTGGCAGCAAAATGTTTTTGTGATATTCCACTTGGGATGATTAAGTCACATTTGAACTGGTTTGGTAACTTTGGATTAGGAATTAAAAAAAAATATCTTCAAGAATTAGGAGTGAGTCCAGTAATTTATATTCACAGTAATTCGAAAATGATTCTAAACACATTAAATAATAATGGGTTTGAAAACCTCACCAATTATCCTACTCTTCCATATCTAAAAAGGTATTCAGGTGATGATTACAAATTTTTGGATGATGGTACACAAAAAAGATTTCATCGTCAATTTTATGATGAAAGAGAATGGAGATACATCCCTGAAATAAATAATCTCACACCTGAAAAGACAATCAAAACAATATCAGAAGGGTTGATAAACGTTAGTAAGAAAAACATTGAAACCCCTTACGATAAAACAATAATAGCACTTGCACCAAGCGTTATTGAATATATTATTATTGAAAAGTATTCGGATTTTAAAGAATTGAAAACAAGATTGAAATCAATATTTCAATTCGATGATGCTTATGAATTAATGCTTTCGAAAATTTTAATTGCTGAAAGAATTCTGAGGGACTTTTAGGAAGCGTAGATATATGTTCTAATTCAACGCAGATGCAGTTCATAACTGTCCAGATGAAGCAAATTTCAAATACATTGACAAAATGAATTGTGCTGATTTTGAATTTCATAAAAATATTTGGAAAGAAAAATTAGAATTTACAGATACCATAAATGATGGTGAACTAAAATAAATGACTATCAAAAACACTTCAAAAGACATTTTATTTGGTGTTGCAGTTGGTGATGCATTAGGCGTTCCTGTCGAATTCAATAGCAGACAATCCATCGCATTAAATCAAGTAACCGATATGAGAGGTCATGGAACACATGACCAACCAGCAGGTACATGGTCAGATGACAGTTCTTTGACATTTTGTCTTGCAGAAGCATTAACCGAAGAATTCAGCCTCCAAACGATTGGGAATAATTTCATTGCATGGTTGAAGAATGATTTTTGGACTGCACATGGAAATGTTTTTGATGTCGGAGTTGCAACCAGACATGCCATAGAACAACTCAGAAGAGAAGTTCAACCTGATCTGGCAGGAGGAACAACCGAAAATGATAATGGCAATGGGTCGTTAATGAGAATTTTGCCCTTGCTCGTTTACATTAAAGACCTTCCAATTGAAGATCGTTTTCAAATTACAAAGCAAGTATCTTCCATTACACATGGACACATTCGTTCTGTAATTGCCTGTTTCTACTACCTTGAATTTGCTCGGCAATTGGTGGAAGGTAATGAAAAATTTGAAGTCTATAAAAATCTTAAATCATTAATTCCCGATTTTTTAGGTTCACTTTCGGTTTCAATTGAGCCTTACGAAATAAAAGTGTTCCATCGTTTACTGGAAGAAAATATTTACGAATTAAAAGAAGGCAGTATTTCAAGCAGCGGTTATGTACTGGATACTTTGGAAGCCAGCATCTGGTGCTTATTGACAACCGACAGCTACAAAGATGCAACACTAAAAGCGGTGAATTTGGGTTCAGATACCGACACAACAGGAGCAGTTACTGGCGGATTAGTAGGATTACTTTATGGATACGAAAACATATTGAAAGGTTGGATTGGTTAAATTGCCAGGCATGATGATATTGAAGAATTGGCAGACTGGCTTGAGAAATATTTTCAAAATCATTACTATCTTTAAATGAATTTTGCAACTTGTTGTTGTCATTATGAATATCCATTATCACTCACTAATGATTTTATTTTGATTCTGCATTTTCTTTTGTATATAATTAATTCATCAAAGTATAGTTGTAAAGACGGATTAGTAGGATGGGTATAATTAAACTAACTGAAAAGGGCGTTGAAATACGAAGATCATCCATTAATTAATAAAGTCATAAAATTAATTGGTATTAAATGATCTTCGTCAATACAATATGCCTGCTTTGAAACCTTTTAAACTTAACATCTACGGCAATGAAATTAATTTACCCAGAATGGAATTTTTTCTGTTCGTTGATTGGAGTAAATATTATCGATGGAAGTAGTTAATTCACAAGGATAAGTGATTATTAAGTAGTTAAGTCCTTCTTGCAAAAATCTAACGTTCAGATTTGCATAAGCTGACGTACTAATATCTGTAAGGCTTTCTTTGGACAGAAATAACTTAGGGTTAATAATACTGCTATCATTTAAACAAATCTCAATGCGTCCCATATAAGAATTAATCATTTCGTTTCTTCTTGTTGAACTTAGTTCGAAATTGAATTCCCTATTAAGCCTAATTATAATTTTGATTTTTAGAAAATCTGATACTACATCTGAATTTAGGGACACTATTGTGGATGGGGTGTTGTTTTGTTTAAGATTTTCATATTTTCCATATTCAAAAACTTCATTGTCATATGTGATATATCTGAAAGGCATATTGTTACTAAGAACCTGTACAAATAAGGTGGATACAACCAACATATAACCTAATATATATAATAATTTGAATCTAGTTGTTCCAAAAATATTTACAATTCTTTCTTTTATTGGGATAAAAAGAAATTGAAGTGTTAATATCTCAAAGATAAATTCAAATAATAGTAATACTATATTAATAAAATTCATTATCTGAAACCTAACCCATTTTTTGATACTTCGAGGTAGGAAATATGTGATCAGAAAAGTTAAAAGACTAAAAAGTGCGAAAGAGATGATTGAAAATGAATAGTTAAATAATAAAAATACGCTGAATAGACTGATTGTTTCGGAGTCAAAATAAACCGTAAGGTAAGTCGTTACGATTAAAAAGGAACTTAGCCCTAAAAACAAAAAGACAGCTACAAATGACCATGAAAAAAGTGCACTACAAATTTTGTCAAGCTTTAATGTTAAAAGTTCCTTTATATTCGATTTGTTAACTTCTTGTAAATCGTTATTGTCCACATCAGTAAAAAGATTATTGAAAATAATTTTTATCTTTTTTGTAACAATATTATTATCGACATATAGTACATCATTTTTTAGTTCTCTTTCAAGCAATTTTGGATATGAGTATTGTAGACCAATAAGTCCAAGCCAATATGCTCTAAGTATTATGTGTAATAAAAAGAAAAGTAGTAATATGTAAAACGGAGAAATAAATACATATTTAAGAATAATTGGATAATTGTAAAAAATTCCTATTTCAGAAAACCAATATGATAGTACATTTTGAACATATGACAAAGATTGAGAAATAAAAATTACAATAAAAGTCGAAATAATAATTTCAGGATTCCATGTTTGACCGAATAGGCTTTGCAATTTATATGGTGGATTTACCTTAACTGATTTCTGTTTCTCACTATTTTCCGTTAAACCAAACATATCTGAACCTAAACTTTTTCTATAATCAAGTAATTTTTTTATTCTTTGATTCAAATTATCAACCATGATGTAAACATTTAGTTAGTAGCAATTTACGTAGTTCTTCTTAACTGAGTTTTATTTTATATACCCTTTGAAAAATTATGATTTTAAATCAATGAAACCAATCTCGCTAATTTTAGAATAATCATCAACAACTCACTCTTAATCAATGACTGGAATTTAATTTTTCTATTGATATTTCATGAAATATGGTTCCTTAAAGGTTTAATCCTAAGGTTTTAAATTACCAGTTGTTTAAAAGTCCCGAACCTCCATCATTTCAATTAAGCTAGCGTCTTTTACCATTTCAAATAGATGTTCGTATGACGCAGTAGTGGGGTAAACTTTTGCCATAAATGTTCACTCTCTTCTGTATGTAAATTGTTTATTATTATTTTTGACATAAGGGAGGCCAATATGCATAGGAAATTCAACAAAGAAGAAATAAATGTTTTCATTGAAGCAGATTTTGAAATATGATTAAGCAAAACTACGGATTAGTTTTATGATTATCAATTTAAAACTCGGTAATTAATTCAGAAATTATTTCTATTATTCAATTTCACTGAACCATCATTTTTGTGGAAGACCATCAGGTTCAATTTTACCTTCAAACCAGATCCTTTTAGTTTTAGATTTATATTAGTGAATGATACCCTTCTGTTAACCTTACGGGAAAGACGTCAGCTAATAGTTTCTACCCGATAGGATTCAACATAGATATCATTCACACCAAGCATATTTACTATTTCTGAAACAGGATCGGAATTGATTTTTCGAATGGGAATGGGACGAGTAATCTCAATACATCCGACAACAAATGGCTGGATGACTTAATCCACAATATTTCGTTCGAATTTAATAGGATTATAGGCATCTGTTTAGCCCCAATGCTTTGCAGTAAACTATTGGCGACAGTGGTAATAATTGTAATTGAAGTAATGAACTCCTTTATACCCGAATTTTCAAATCGTGATTCTTTGGTGATTAAATCAGGATTTGTCATTGACAATTTTTTTGGACTCGATAGATTACATCTTGTACTCCGTATTTACTTCTAAATGCGTTATTGGGGTCATATTGAGGGTCATATTTGTCTCTATTATACTCTATGAAGCCCATTCCACGATATAAATTTGAAAGCATCCCATCGAAATGATCCAAGTAGCATCCACCATTTTTTATGGCTGATTGAACTAGTATTTGACCAATCCCACCTACTTCCGAATTATTATAAACAGCAACAATTTCTTTAAATCCCTTATTGTTGAATTTCTTAAGTGCGTATCCAATGTCATAACCTTTAAGTTTAAAAAGTTTCATCATGCTTAATTCTTGCGGGCTATAATCAGTAAGCATTGCGCCATGCTTTGATTTTTTTAAGGATTCATAAAACCTACGGCTATCAGGCTTTTCCCATTCATTGTTTTTAATTAAGGATATTACCTCATTTCTTTTTAGTGAATCCTCTTCATCAATGATTTGATGAAAAAGAGATAATGATCTTGAGTGCTGAGATTCTTTTAATTTAAAATTTCTCTTACTTACAAGTGCGGTTATTTCATTTTCAATTAATTTTGTTATTGATGTCATTGCATGTATTTTTATATAAATACTTTGACATGTTACTATTGATTTTATTTTGTTCCACCAAACGGATTTGCATTGATGGATCAATCACACATTGAATATTACCATTTCTGATTTGGACAGACATTCTTTAACTCAAATTGAAATGTTGATTTCAATGATCACCTTTCATTGTTTATGTAGAGGGCACAAGGCTCTGCTTACATTTTAATGAGAAAATTGGTCAACTTCTTAAAGAATCGCTATATACATGACCCATTGGTACAGCGTGTGAGAGCCTCTCACTACAAGCGTTCACTGGAAGGGCGGGCTACTCAATTGATGTGTCATGCTTTTTTGAATATTTACCTAATCGAACATGAAAATTTGATGCCTAATTCATGCACAAATTCAAAATCATTAATCCATCGTACTCCCATATTGTCACAGACGTTCGGTATTTTTATTCGAGTAGAATTTAATGCTGTTACTTTTTCTTCTTTAGTAACAACTGTTGCATTTTCGTTCATCGCATGGGAAATTACCCAAGGGTCAGCTAATGAACGTGATTTGGTATTGTCAACAAGGTTTTTATGAATAGTATTTTGAGCGTATATTTTTTGAAGACAATGAGTTACGGGTTCAGTTATTTTGTGAATTGGAATTTTACTTTGCTTTAACCATTTCGATAAATCATCTTCTGTGCGAATAATCTCTTCATAGACCATTTCAGGGATAAAAATAAGACCTTGGTTACCTAAATTAATTAGAACGTTCCAGTAGTCTGGACAAATATTTGGAGAGTAATATTTCTGCCATGCCTGAATTAACACATTGGCATCTAAACAATATTTATTTACCATTGTGTTTATGTAAGTAATTGAGCTTCTAATTTTTGAAATTTATTGATCTGAACATTAAGAAGATTACTTGCCTGTGTTGGCTCAATATAACCACCTCGAAATGCATCTAATACTGTTTGTGTAAATAATCTACTGTTCCTATTTAGTTGTAATAGAAAATAGTTTGGTCCTCCAGGTTTCTCTTTTGCTTTTTGTTTGGCCTTTTTTTCAGCTTCTCTTTTTAGATATTCAGAGAAATCAATATCCGCTTGTTTTTTTAGTTTTTGATAAACAGTGATAGAGATCAAATTAAGATTCAAAGCTCTTACTAGCAACGCAAATGAACTTACACCGAGTAATTTTGCTGCTTTAAAAACCTCCTTTGAGTTTCGGTAAACACTCGTATTAAAATCCAAAATAATTTCTTTTGGCATTAGTGCATTTGCCGCAACTTTATTGCAAAAGAGTTCAATAGGATGAAATTTGCCTTTATTACTTTCATTTAGCTCAATACTATTTGAAATTCCAGTTTGTGCAATCCAAATATGAGCAATTTCATGAACAAGAGTGAAAAGCTGTGGCGCATTCCAATCTTCTGAATTAACAAATACAAATGGTGCAAAAGGGTCCGCAATTGCAAAACCTTGTAATTCTTCAGAGTCAAGCTTTAATCTTGAATGAATGAAACTTGTTCTTGAAACAAAGATTCCATTGGTTTCTGCGGCTTTTATCCATTCTTTGATGGGATTTTCTGTTTTGTAATTTGTTGGATGAATTCCTAATGTGTCTAGAATGTCGTCAGCAACAACTTTCGAGGAGTCGTGTATCGAAAATCGGCCTACGAAAGGTAATTTTTCTACTTTGTTCTCAGCATAGACATCACTTATCCAAGCCTGTTTTTGTTGTATTTCTCGAATTATAAAAATTGATGATGTTGTTAACTCCTTTGCCCCTTTTACTCTATAATCTTGAAGAGCCTGAAAGTCTCTTGGAATGTCAGGTAGAAAGAATAAAGCGAATGGTCGTTTGTATGCTTTTGCTAATTTCTGGGCTTGTTTTATGGTAGGTTCGCTTAAACCTTCTTCCCATTCTCTCATCTTGTCAACTGACACTGAAACTTTGGCAGCAGCAATTTCCTCGGTCATTCTTGCCGATTCTCTTGCCCATTTTAGAACATTTGGTGTTATGTATGCTTTATCTGCCATATCAATGTCAAAGGTACAAATATAAAGTCTTTTTTGTCAATGTTTTTTTTATAAGCATGACATCCAATCGAATCAAGCCAAGGGAATTTCACCCCAGCGTTCTCATGGAACCGTGCTTGAATCTCTCAATTCACATGGCTACTCCCATACCATCACAAATGTAAGTAACATTATGGAGTAATCAATCGCCAATGATCAAAGATAATGGGTATCTCCTTACATCTAGTCCGTAACAACTTTAATGCCGCTTATTTTAAAAGACCTTTCTCCCATATTACCCTCTTCAGTAATCTGTTGTTGAGCTGTACCCTTATACTTTAGGAGCGAGTGTGTAAAATTTACAATCAAAATCATGCCCTTTCGTGGAGTAGTGAAGTATGGATAAATGGGCAGTTTCGTAGAGTCCGATTCTTGTAACAACTATCATCTTAGAACACCTGCACAAAAGAGGGTATGAGGCTATGCTTACATATTACGAAACAATTGTTCCACATCTTAATGAACCCCTTTACATGAGAACACCACTTACAGTAGTGTCAGAGCCTCTACCCAACAGTTCATCTAGCGGGGCGGTCTCGATTA
>Ga0209125_1003328_pt1 | contig 11187 bp, 10 predicted proteins | sample BarGraIncub1131A_FD_184503 | JGI IMG/M metagenome (GOLD analysis project Ga0209125, IMG submission 184503) | Arctic peat soil microbial communities from Barrow, Alaska - Barrow Graham LP Incubations 11-31A (SPAdes) (version 2) | ecosystem: Environmental > Terrestrial > Soil > Wetlands > Peat... | reverse complement strand
GCGCTTCGCTTGGCGGGCCGACGCCTTGCTCCGCAAGCCGCCCGCCGGGAGCCCTGCGGGCGGCTAAAAGCAAAACCGGTATAGATATACCTTGAAGGGCAAGATCAAGATCAAGATCAAAACCACCGCCCGGCAATCCACTCACCGCCGAAATCTCAATCCCTTACAATGCCATTTCTTAACCTATCAACCCATATCCCAAATCCATTCCGCCTAACTCCCCTTCAGGCTCATACCTGAATTGGAAAATACTGCGACAAGCACTCGCTGCGAAATAAATCACCTTTAAAACCACAGCTTAGTCCTTGACGCGCCTTAGTTTTTAACTTTATAGTCCGGGGCATGGTCAACGAACTCAACGCGCTCGAGAGCAAAATCGCCCAAGTGGCAGCACTGTGCCGCCAGCTGCGCGAGGACAATGCCGGGCTTCAAGAGAAGCTTGATGCGGCCGAAAGCGAAAAGCAGCGCCTCACCGAACGCATGGATGCGGCGCGCGCGCGGCTCGAGCAGCTTGCGCTGCAGCTGCCCGAAGCCAAAGTCAAAGTCAAAGCCTGAAGGTGACCTGCTGATGCCCAACGAAGCCAACTTCCTCGACATCACCCTGCTCGGAAAGGAATACCGCGTCGCCTGCCCGCCCGAGGAACGTGACGGGCTTCTCGCTGCGGTGGCCTATGTCGACGGCAAGATGCACGACATCGCCGAAAAAACGAAGAGCAATATTGCCGAGCGCATTGCCGTTATGGCGGCACTTAACATCGCGCATGAACACCTTTCGCACCCGCCTGGCGACCTTGTTCCGGATCAAAAAATTCAATCCAAAACAGGGCTAGACTTCGGTGCCGTTAGGCGTAGAATTTCTGACATGGAGGCGCAACTGGAAGCGGTGCTGACGCCGCAGAACAAGTTGCTTTGAGCCTCCGCCAGGTGTTCCCTGCGGTGTTTGTTAAGGTCATATATTCCTTGGACCAATGCTTATTGGCGTCGGTCACGGACCCTAGAAACCGCTGTTGAGTGCGTCCAGATTTTGGACGTACCTGATGCGGAAGGAAAGTGACCAATCTGAACTCAGGTTCAGGATGCCGGCCTGACGGCACTCGCGGGGACCAAATACGACAGCGCGGAAAGCTTCTTTCCGCGCTGTTTTTCATTGTGCCGTGCCAATGTTGTTTTTTTGCCATGCACTACTGGTTGATGAAATCCGAACCGGCGGAAATGAGTATCGACGATCTGGCGATTCGGCCCGGGCAAACCGCGCCATGGTTCGGGGTACGTAATTACCAAGCGCGCAACTTCATGCGCGATGCGATGCGCATCGGTGACCGCGCCTTTTTCTACCACTCCGGAGGCGCTGAGCCGGGCATTGCGGGAATCTGCGAAGTAGTCTCGCCGGCCTACCCGGACGCAACCCAGTTCGATGCGGCGAGTCCCTATTTCGATCCAAAACCCTCAGCCAAGGCGCCGCGCTGGTTCAACGTCGAAGTGCGCCTGCTCAGCAAGACGCGCTTCGTGCCACTGGCCGAGCTGCGTACACAGCCGCAGCTTGCCGCGATGCCGCTGCTAGCGCGCGGCAACCGTCTTTCCATCACGCCGGTCGCCCGTGACGAATGGCGTTTTATCTGCGACAAACTGATTGGAGTAAAGGCGTGAACTGGTGGCTGTTGAGTTATCCCCTGCTCGGCGTGTTTGCCGGCTTCTTTGCCGGCCTGTTCGGCGTCGGTGGCGGCTTGACGCTGGTGCCCGTCCTGTTCATGATCTTCGCGGCGCAGAACTTCCCGGCCGAGCATCTTATGCATCTGGCGCTCGGCACCTCGATGACGACCATTGTCTTCACCTCGCTGTCCAGCATGCGTGCGCACCACCGCCACGGCGCGGTGCGCTGGGACATCGTGCGCGCCATGGCGCCCGGGCTGTTGCTCGGCACTTTCGGCGGTTCACTGTTTACCGGTCTGATTCCAACGCAACTACTGGTTGTGGTGTTCACCTGCGTCGTTTATTACGCCTCCCTGCAGATGATCCTCGATTTCAAACCGCAAGCGCATCGCCAGTTGCCGGGGACGTTCGGTCTCTTTGCGGTGGGGGGAGGAATTGGCGTCGTGTCGAGCCTAGTCGCCGCCGGCGGCGGTTTTCTCTCGATCCCGTTCATGCTGTTCTGCAATGTGGTCATCCACAGCGCGGTAGGAACTTCGTCGGCACTCGGTTTCCCGATCGCGCTGGCCGGGATGATCGGCTTCATTGTCGCCGGCTGGGGAGCAAACAACCTGCCGGCCTACACCCTGGGGTACATCTACCTGCCAGCTGCCGCGTGCATCGTTGCCCTGTCGATGCTGGTGGCGCCAGTGGGCGCCCGACTGGCGCATCGTTTACCGGTGAAGCAGCTCAAGCGCGCTTTTGGCGTCTTTCTGGCGCTGCTCGCCAGCAAGATGCTGCATAGCCTGTTGGCGGGCTAAATCAGAACGCGAACAAGAACAGCGGGATGCTCGAGATACGACGTTTCAGCGCCCCGTAAAAACGGGACGTCGCTTGGCGAGAAAAGCGGCAAGGCCTTCCCGGTAGTCGTCCGTATCGAGGAAAGCAAACGAGGCACGCAATTCCTCCTTGCTCGGCGGGACCTCGTGTTGCAGGCGGCGCACCCACTGCTTGTGCCAGCCGGCGACCAGCGGTGCGCCCGCGCAGATGCGGTGTGCCGAGGCCAGTGCCTCCTCGACGACCGTGTCGTCAGCCCGCACGCGGCTTACCAGGCCTTTTGCATAAGCCTCGGCGGCACTGAGGATGCGCCCTTCGAGCAGAATTTCCAGTACCGTCGCAGCGCCAACCAGACGCAGCAGTCCTTCCATTTCGCCGGGGTACATCGAAAACCCGAGTTTGTTGATCGGGGCGCCGAAGCGCGACGACTCGCCGCAGATACGCAGATCGCACTGCCCAGCAATCTCGAGGCCGCCACCAATGCAAGCGCCCTGAATCAGGGCGATGGTCGGATGCCGGCACGCGCCAATCGCCTGCAGGGCGAGCGCGACCTGCCCGTGATATTCCATGGCCCGATCGACGGTGTCGCGCCGCGTAAGAAATTCCTCCAGATCGCCACCGGCGGCGAAAGCCTGATCGCCGTCGCCGCGCAAAATCACGCAACGCACCTGATCGTCAGCCGAGAGCTCGGCCATGATCGTCGCCAGACTGGCCCACATGGCAAAGTCTACGGCGTTAAGTTTCCCATGATTGGCCAGCGTGACCGTGGCCACGGCGCCCGCGCGGGAGCAGAAAATCGCGCCAGCCATTGGTTCAGGCGACGCGCGGCGATGTGAGCAGCTTGGACAGCGCGACGCGGCCAGCAAACAGATGCTCGCGCATCGCGCTTTCAGCCCGCAAGGGGTCGCCCGTCTTGATCGCCGTCATGATCGCGCGGTGCTCGTTCAGTGACTCCTGCAGACGGCCTTCGATGGTCAGCGAATGCAGGCGGGTCAGTTTCAGCACCTTGCGCAAGTCCTGCGTGACCTGCAGTAGCCAGCGATTGCCCGTGAGTTCCTGGATTTTGCGATGAAACTCGTGATTGGCCTCGAAGAAGCGCTCTATCTGCTGGCTCTTGGCAAAACGCTCAAGGTCGGCGTGAATCGCTTCCAACTGCGCCACATCCGTCGGTTTGGCTTTGGTCGTCGCCTCGAAAGCGCAACGCCCCTCCAACATGGCCATCAGCGGAAAGATGTCGTCCAGATCCTGTTCGGAGATTTCGGTAACGTAGCAGCCACGGCGTGGCTTGAGCGTTACCAAGCCTTCCGAGGCCAGCACCTTGAGCGCCTCGCGTAGCGGCGTACGGCTGATTCCGTAATCAATCGCCAACGCCTGCTCATCGATCCACGTGCCGGCCGGCAGTTCGTGCGCAAAGATGCGCTGACGCAGCCTTTCGGCAACTTCCAGGTAAAGGGCGGTTTGGGCGATACGGCTCGGAATCATCGGTTTGTCTTCACTATGCAGTTCGGGTTCGCTGCAGAACCTTGCGCTCATAATTATGGATAAAGTATTATTGCAAGTCCAGAGTGTCAAGCGCCTTATCGCCACCCTGTCCCAATTGCTTGTCTGCGCAGCGCTTTCGGCAACATCGCGACGAAGCGCCGCCCTACTGTATCGGTATCGTGAAAGGTTTCCTCATGTCCAACGCGACTCGCACCGCCCCGCTCGACTCCTCAAATCTCGACACCTGGCAAAAGGCTGCGGCCAAGTCAGCGCCGGGCGGCAACATCGAGGCGCTGAACTGGGTGACGCCCGAGGGCATCGTCGTCAAACCGCTGTACACCAAGCAGGATCTGAACAATCTGCCGTTTACCGACACCCTGCCCGGCTTCGCACCATTCCTGCGCGGCCCGCAGGCTACCATGTACGCCGCCCGCCCGTGGACCATTCGTCAATACGCCGGTTTCTCCACCGCCGAAGCCTCCAACGCTTTCTACCGCAAGGCGCTCGCCGCCGGTGGACAGGGCGTTTCGGTGGCCTTCGACCTGGCCACGCACCGCGGCTACGACTCGGACAATCCGCGCGTGCTCGGCGACGTTGGCAAGGCCGGCGTGGCGATCGACTCGGTCGAGGACATGAAGATTCTCTTTGACAGCATTCCGCTGGACAAGGTGTCGGTCTCGATGACGATGAACGGCGCCGTCCTGCCGATTCTCGCCGGCTACATCGTTGCCGCCGAAGAGCAGGGCGTGGCGCAAGACAAGCTCTCGGGGACCATCCAGAACGATATCCTCAAGGAGTTCATGGTCCGCAACACCTATATCTATCCGCCGAAGCCGTCGATGAAGATCATCTCCGACATATTCGGTTACACCGCGCAGCACATGCCGAAGTTCAACTCGATCTCGATCTCCGGCTATCACATCCAGGAAGCCGGCGCCAACCAGGCGATCGAGTTGGCTTTCACGCTGGCCGACGGCATGGAATACGTGCGCACCGGTATCGCCTCGGGCCTCGACGTGGACGCCTTCGCCGGACGCCTCTCGTTCTTCTGGGCGGTCGGCATGAACTTCTACCTCGAAGTGGCCAAGATGCGTGCCGCACGCATGCTGTGGCACCGCATCATGAGCCAGTTCAATCCGCAGAGTGTCAAGTCGCTGATGCTACGTACGCACAGCCAGACCTCAGGCTGGTCGCTGACCGAACAGGACCCATACAACAACGTCGTGCGCACGACGATCGAAGCGATGGCCGCCGTCTTCGGCGGTACCCAATCGCTACACACCAACGCGCTCGACGAGGCCATCGCGCTGCCGACCGAGTTCTCCTCGCGCATCGCGCGCAATACGCAGTTGATTATCCAGGAAGAAACCCACATCACCAACGTCGTCGATCCGTGGGCCGGCTCCTACATGATGGAGAAGCTGACCCAGGACATGGCCGACAAGGCTTGGGGCATCATCGAGGAAATCGAGGCGATGGGCGGCATGACCCGCGCGGTCGAGTCTGGCTGGGCGAAGATGCAGGTCGAAACCTGTGCCGCCGACAAGCAGGCGCGCATCGATTCGGGCAAGGACGTGATCGTCGGCGTCAACAAGTACAAGTTGGACAAGGAAGATGCAATCGACTTTCTCGACATCGACAACCATGCCGTACGCGAATCGCAGATTGCTCGGCTGAAGAGCATCCGCGCCCGCCGCGACAGCGCCGCCGTGCAGGTTGCGCTCGATGCCTTGAGCAAGTGTGCCGAAAGCGGCGAAGGCAACCTGCTTGATCTCGCCATCAAGGCCATGCGCCTACGCGCCACGGTCGGCGAAGTATCGGATGCACTGGAAAAGACCTTCGGCCGTTTCCGCGCCAATAACCAGACCATCTCGGGAGTTTACGGAGGCGTCGTGGAAGGACAGGCAAGCTGGGAGGCTATCAAGGCCGACATCGAAAAGTTCAAGGAAGAAGAAGGCCGCCGGCCGCGCATCATGATCGCCAAGCTCGGCCAGGACGGCCACGACCGCGGCGCCAAGGTGGTGGCCACGGCCTTTGCTGACCTCGGTTTCGATATCGACGTCGGTCCGCTCTTCCAGACGCCGGAAGAAGCGGCGCGCCTGGCCGTCGAAAATGACGTGCACGCCATCGGCGTATCCTCGCTCGCCGCCGGCCACAAGACGCTCTTGCCGGCCCTGGTCGAGGCGCTCAAGGCACAGGGCGCCGATGACATCATCGTCTTTGCCGGTGGCGTCATTCCGGCACAGGACTATGATTATCTATTTACGGCGGGTGCCAAAGCCATCTTCGGGCCGGGTACGCGGATCGAAGACTCGGCAAGAAAGGTGATCGAAGAAATCCGCAAAGCGCGCCGCTGATCTGAGAAGAAGAGCCTTCTCGCTGCATTCAATGGACTTGACGAACCCGCCGGCTGCCGGACTGTCCGTTGTCGACCAGACACTGGTCGACAACGTGCTGCTGCGTGGCCCTGCGCAACGCCGGGCGCTAGCCAAGACGATCACCCTGATCGAGTCGGTCCGCGCCGATCACCAGCGACGTGCACAACAGGTGCTCAATGCCCTATTGCCACACACCGGGCAAGCGATTCGTCTTGGCATCTCGGGTGTGCCGGGGGCCGGCAAGTCGACCTTCATCGAGGCGCTGGGCACTTGGCTGATCGATCAGGGCAAGCGACTGGCCGTCCTCGCTGTCGATCCTTCATCGTCGGTTTCCGGCGGTTCGATTCTCGGCGACAAGACACGCATGGAGTTGCTCTGTCAACGCGAGGCCGCCTTCATCCGCCCGAGCCCCTCGGCCGGTTCGCTCGGCGGGGTGGCGGAAAAAACACGCGAGGCGATGCTCGCCTGCGAAGCAGCCGGTTACGATGTGATCATCGTCGAGACGGTCGGCGTCGGGCAGTCGGAGACGACGGTGGCCGGCATGGTGGACATGTTCTGTTTGCTGCAGTTGCCGAACGCCGGCGACGATCTGCAGGCGATCAAGAAAGGCATCGTCGAAATTGCCGACCTGGTCGCAATCAACAAAGCTGACATTGACCCGACAGCGGCGCAGGTAGTGCGCGCCCAGTGGAAGAACGCGCTGCATATGCTGCGCCCGACCTCGCCCAACTGGATCCCTCCCGTGATCATGCTGTCAGCCTTGCGCAAAGAGGGCATCGCCGATTTCTGGGCGCAGGTCGAGAACTATTGCGCGGCGCTCGAGCCGACCGGCGAGTTTGCCGCCCGCCGCCGGCGCCAGTCGATCGACTGGATGTGGAGTTTGATCGATTCGGGATTGCGTCAATATTTCCGGCAGCATCCGCTGGTGCGCGCCAGCCTGGCGGAACTAACCCTGGCCGTGTCCGAAGGCCGCACGACGCCGGGCGCCGCAGCCAATCGACTGCTGACGGACCTCAAGCACTAATTTGTCGTTGAAATTTTTGAATCAACCGACCCGGGTTTGCGGCTAGCGCCACAGACCAGAGGGCTGGCACTAGAGGAGTAAACCTTATGCACGACATCATCCGCCAGCTTGACGAGAAGCGCGCGGCGGCACGCCTGGGCGGCGGCCAGAAGCGTATCAAGTCCCAGCACGGCAAAGGCAAACTGACCGCGCGCGAACGTATCGAGCTGTTCCTGGATCCGGACTCATTCGAAGAATGGGACATGTTCAAGGAACACCGCTGCACTGACTTCGGCATGGAAAAACAGTCGTTGCCGGGTGATGGCGTAGTCACCGGCTATGGGACGGTGAACGGTCGGCTGATCTTCGTTTTCTCGCAGGATTTCACGGTACTCGGCGGCTCCCTCTCCGAAACGCATGCCGAGAAGATCTGCAAGGTGATGGACCATGCGATGAAAGTCGGCGCGCCGGTAATCGGCCTAAACGACTCGGGCGGCGCCCGCATCCAGGAAGGCGTCGCGTCGCTCGGCGGTTACGCCGACGTCTTCCAGCGCAACGTGATGGCTTCCGGTGTCGTGCCGCAGATATCGATGATCATGGGCCCCTGCGCCGGCGGCGCCGTCTATAGCCCGGCCATGACCGACTTCATCTTCATGGTCAAGGATTCGTCCTACATGTTCGTCACCGGCCCGGAAGTCGTGAAGACCGTGACGCACGAGGAAGTGACTGCCGAGGAACTTGGTGGCGCCGTGACGCATACCAGCAAGTCGGGCGTTGCCGATCTCGCCTTCGAGAACGATGTCGAAGCGCTGACCATGCTGCGTCGCTTCGTCAACTATCTGCCGGCCAACAACCGCGAAATGCCGCCGGTACAGCCGACCAACGATCCGGCTGAACGTCTCGATTTTTCGCTCGACACGCTGGTACCGGGGAACGCCAACAAGCCCTACGACATGAAAGAGCTGATCATCAAGATGGTTGATGATTGCGATTTCTTCGAGATCCAAACCGAGAACGCGAAGAACATCATCACCGGTTTCGCGCGCATGGATGGTCACACGGTCGGCATCGTCGCCAATCAGCCGCTGGTCCTGGCCGGTTGCCTCGACATCAAGAGCTCGATCAAGGCCGCACGCTTCGTGCGCTTCTGCGATGCCTTCAACATCCCGGTGGTGACGCTGGTCGACGTACCGGGCTTCATGCCGGGCACCATGCAGGAATATGGCGGCATCATCAAGCACGGCGCCAAGCTGCTCTACGCCTACGCCGAATGCACCGTGCCGAAAGTCACGCTGATCACCCGCAAGGCCTACGGCGGCGCGTACGATGTGATGTCCTCGAAGCACCTGCGCGGCGACGTCAACCTCGCCTGGCCGTCGGCCGAAATCGCCGTGATGGGTCCGAAGGGTGCGGTTGAAATCATCTTCCGTGAAGAAAAAGGCGATCCTGAAAAACTGGCGGAACGCGAAGCCGAATACAAGGCCAAGTTCGCCAACCCCTTCGTGGCTGGTGCCCGCGGTTTCATCGACGATGTGATCATGCCGAACGAAACCCGCAAGCGCATCTGCCGTTCGCTGGCCATGCTGCGCAGCAAGAAACTCGAAAATCCGTGGCGCAAGCACGGCAACATTCCGCTGTAAGCGTCAGGGAGGAATAAGAAAATGTTCAAGAAAATTCTGATTGCCAATCGCGGTGAGATTGCCTGCCGCGTCATCAAGACCGCCCGCAAGATGGGCATCCTGACGGTTGCCGTTTACTCCGAGGCCGACAGCGACGCGATGCATGTCGAACTGGCCGACGAAGCCGTGTGTATCGGCCCGGCGGCATCGAAGGAATCGTATCTGGTGATCGACAAGATCATCGCTGCCTGCCAGCAAACCGGCGCCGAGGCCGTGCATCCGGGTTACGGCTTCCTGTCCGAAAACGCCGAATTCTCGCGCCGTCTCGAAGAGAATGGCATTATCTTCATCGGACCCAAGCACTATTCGGTCGGGCAGATGGGCGACAAGATCGCCTCGAAGAAACTGGCCAAAGAAGCCAAGGTCAACACCATTCCCGGCCACAGCGAAGCCATCGATACGCCGGAACACGCGGTCGAGATCGCCAAGCAAATCGGTTATCCGGTGATGATCAAGGCCTCGGCCGGTGGCGGCGGTAAAGGCCTGCGCGTCGCCTTCGACGACAAGGAGTGCTTCGAAGGCTTCACCTCCTGTCGTAACGAAGCGAAGACGGCTTTTGGCGACGATCGCATCCTGATCGAGAAGTACGTACTCGAACCGCGCCACATCGAAATCCAGGTGCTCGGCGATGCGCACGGCAACACCGTCTATCTGCACGAGCGCGAGTGCTCGATCCAGCGCCGTCACCAGAAGGTCATCGAAGAGGCGCCGAGCCCCTTCCTTGACCCGGCGACACGCAAGGCGATGGGCGAGCAGGCCGTGGCGCTGGCCAAGGCGGTGAACTACCAGTCGGCCGGCACGGTCGAGTTCGTCGTCGGCGCCGACAAGTCCTTCTACTTCTTGGAGATGAATACCCGTCTGCAGGTCGAACATCCGGTCACCGAAATGATCACCGGACTCGACCTTGTCGAGCAGATGATCCGCATCGCGGCCGGCGAAAAGCTCGCCTTCACGCAGGCGGATCTGAAGATCAATGGCTGGTCGATGGAATGCCGGATCAATGCCGAAGACCCCTTCCGCGGCTTCCTGCCGTCGACCGGCCGGCTGGTGCGGTTTCAGCCGCCGGACGAGATTCCGGGCCAGGTGCGCATCGATACCGGCGTATACGACGGCGGCGAGATCTCGATGTTCTACGATTCAATGATCGCCAAGCTGATTGTGCACGCGGCGACGCGCGAACAGGCCATCGCCCGTATGCGGGTGGCGCTGAACGCTTTCGTGATCCGCGGCATCAGTTCGAACATCCCCTTCCAGTCGGCACTGATGCAGCACCCGCGCTTCCAGTCGGGCAACTTCAACACCGGCTTCATCGCCGAGGAATACCCGCAAGGCTTCGACGCCTCGATGGTGCCGCACGACGACCCGGCGCTGCTCATCTCCGTCGCTGCATTCGTGCACCGTCGCTACATCGACCGCGCGGCGAGCGTTTCCGGGCAACTCGCCGGTCACGAGCGGAAGGTTGGCAACGACTGGGTGGTCCTCAGAGACGGCGTCCAGCACCAAGTCAATGCCGTGCCGGTCAGCGGCGGCTACGTGATCACCTACCGGGATGAGACGTACGAAGTCCTTTCGAACTGGCGTCTCGGCCAGCCGATCATGCACGGCACCTGCAACGGTGAGGAGTTCAGCCTGCAGCTTGAGCGCCACAACATGAAGTACCGGCTTTTTCACTGGGGCGCCCAGGTCGACCTGCCGGTGCTGACCGCGCAGGCCGCCGAATTGCTCGCACTGATGCCGGAAAAGGCACCACCTGACCTGTCGAAATTCCTGATTTCGCCGATGCCGGGCCTGCTGCGCGAAGTCTGCGTCAGTGAAGGGCAGAATGTAAAGGTTGGCGAGAAGTTGGTGGTGATCGAAGCGATGAAGATGGAAAACATCCTCAAGGCCGAACAGGACTGCAAGGTGAAAAAACTCGTCGCTAAGACCGGCGAGAGCCTGTCAGTCGACGAGGTGATTATCGAGTTCGAATAAACACTGGTCGTCGCTGTGCCCCAACGGGCCCGCCGCTTGGTGGGCCCTTTTTATTCCGAGGGAGGGAGGGGTTCGCCAGTCCAACGCTCGTAGTCGCTCCCCCGCTCGACACAGGAGGACAGGCGCAGCGCCAGGGTCTGCGGCAGGCTGATCGACAGGGCGCGTGCCGGCAGGCCGGCCGGCACAATGAGGGAGGGCCGGCCGCCGCCAG
>Ga0209125_1003327_pt1 | contig 11189 bp, 8 predicted proteins | sample BarGraIncub1131A_FD_184503 | JGI IMG/M metagenome (GOLD analysis project Ga0209125, IMG submission 184503) | Arctic peat soil microbial communities from Barrow, Alaska - Barrow Graham LP Incubations 11-31A (SPAdes) (version 2) | ecosystem: Environmental > Terrestrial > Soil > Wetlands > Peat... | reverse complement strand
TTAAAGGACAGGAGGCAGATTTACATGCTTATTGTGCCGCGGTATTTGAGGGGTGGTGTCAGGAAGCAACCCGAAGGTTCGCGGGACGAAAGGACTTAGGCTCTATGGAAGAGAGAAGGACGTAACAGCCAGTAACTCCAATTAATTTAGTAAGCAGAACTACCCGTTCAAGCTTCCGAATCTGCCCAACAAGCAGTTTTCTTGGCTCAATCCATACTATCCCCTTAGTTGACTAATTTAGGAGGGAACAATGGTCCTGTTCCGATGTCAGTTATGCCATGCCGTCTATGCCGACTATTACCCGACCGACGATACCTGCATCAAGTGCAACAAGGGACATATCCGAATCATCACACCCCAAGGAGGTAAGACCATGACCGCGATCAAACCAACAATCAAGCTATTCACCAGCCAGGACGACGACAGCACATGTATCCACATCAACAGCCTTATCTTGGAGCATAACGGTAACCACTTTCAGTTCCCCGGTGGCAGTAACGACACCATCCATGTGTTCGCACAAAACATAGCCTTGTATCTCCTGACCATTAACGAAACCAACGGAACCATGGGCCTACATTCCTTCATGGTACCTGAACCCGATCCTATTAATAGCGTCCATCTGCATACCCTAACCGAGATCGTAAATGTATTCGGTGTCAACTGGAATGATGCATCACCTGAAACCATCGTGCTTGAACTCATTGAACGGCTAATGTAACCAACAAGGAGAATTTACCATGCAAACTGTAGACGGACTATTTGGACCAATCGAGATAGCATCACCTAAACCCAGGAGCATCAAGTTGAGAATGATTAAAGCAGTATATGAAAACATGACAGTTCGGGACAACATCACTGACTACCTGACACCTAATACGAGGTACACAAGCCCCTCTCAGATATTTTCTACCTTTAGCTTTCTACAGCAGGAAACAAAGGAATTCTTCTGTACAGCTCACGTCGATGGTAAAAATAGAATTATATGTCTGGAGATAGTATCAATCGGGACACTCAACCAAGCTATTGTTACACCCAGAGATACCTTTAAAACTGCACTCCTATCAAATGCTGCTGCGTTGATTCTGGTACATAATCATCCGACCGGAGATCCGACGCCCAGTGGTGAGGATCTGGAGGTAACAAGACGACTCAGGGAAGCAGGAGAGCTACTTGGCATAAAAGTTTTGGACCACATTATCGTTGGTGATTCCTACTACAGCTTTGTTGAAAAGGGAGTGATTTGATGAACTGTGAATATTGCGGAAAGGTTATGCGCCCTGGAGATACCGTGCATGGTGTCAAGTATGGTGTGCTTGGTTCTGATGGTAGGTTCAAGGCCGCTATTGACTCGGCACCGACTACTTTATGCGGTCCATGTGGTGAAAAGGTATACCGGTTGGTCTATGCCTCACTGGATAAGGGAACTCTGGCATACCCTGTCATATTCAAAATGTACACTGAACTGACTACGTTGATGAAGAACGGATACAAGCTGATTTCTGCAATATCAAAGCTACCAGCAAAGGAACAATACGCATTACAGCACTTAGTCGAATACTGCAAGTCAGTAAGATAGTCCCGCCACACTACCTACAATCAAAACACTACCTGTAACAAATCCAATATCAAGAATATTAACATTTTCAGCCTGTAATATCGCCAATAATTAGTCCACTAGTAGTCATAGACTCTTGCTCTTGGTTCGAGGTCAGGCTAACCCCTGTCTCGATAACCAAAGTCCCTCTGTGGGGCATTTATGGAGGCCGCTATATTAGTGCAATTCTAACTCTCAGTGGATACAAGTAACATTCACCCAGAACATCAACCAGATAGCTTACATAACAGTCACATGGGGCCATTAGTATCTTTATTTGTGTTTGAAGCCAGTATGGACGGATCGCTTGTATAAATCTCACCACTTCCTTCGCATCTAGAACAAATTATTTCTCCAGACCCATTACATCTTGAGCAAATCGAATCTCCGATGTTTGCCAATACTGGAGGATATACTGGTTTTTTGATGTCGCATGCGAGACATAATATTGTCCCGATACCATCACACCTTGGGCAAGCAGACATTTATATCACCTCCCTTTCAGGTGTTACATTGGCTATAGGGCATTATGGACGGCTGATGTTCATTCCTACCCAAAATAATGACAATGTGCCGAATAGATTGTTTTTATCCGATAGGAGCGCTTATCAGTCAGTTACACGGCGCCCTTCGCAAATAGGACAACAAATTCTACCGGTCCCGTTGCATCTAAAGCAATCTGGATCCTCGACATCAGCCAATGGTGGAGGGTTGATTTGCTTTTTGAAATCGCATCCGTAACATCGTATTGTCCCAACATCGTCACACCATGGACAAGTAATCATTTGCATTCTCTCCTTCGAAATTAACCTAATGAAGCTTTTAATCAATCAACCTGATTTATAAATCTCCCCGAATCCTCCACAGTTAGGACAATCAATTTTACCGTATCCATTACATGCTGAGCAATTTGAAGCACCCATGGTCCAAAGCAGGTTATTTACTCTTACCTTTACCTCACACTCAGGACACTCTACTGTTTTGTAACCACCACATACCTAACAAGTAGTCATAGAATATCTCCTTTCGGTTTTACGATGAAATTAGTGCCTTATATTTCAGCTTTATTTGGGGCAAATTTGTTAGTCATCAGATAGAAAAGGTAGGAACCAACTGTCAATTTTACCGTTTCCTTCGCAGTTAGGGCAATTGATACCAGGGAGCCCGTCACATTTCACGCGATCAGTTGTCTGCGGATATATTTGGCCAATTCCGCCGCATATGGGGCATTGAATCTTTCTCTCACTGTCACACCATCGACACGTAGACATTTTATTGGCTCCATTTCAAACCTTTTATTGAGTGTGTTAATGACCATCAACTTCACCGCTTCCTTCACATCTGTAACAAATAACATAACTGAATCCCTTACATTTTGAGCAGCCTGGTACTCCTAAATCTATCGGTTGGAATTGATACTCTCGTCCGATCTCTCCACATTCGGAACACTCTATTAACCCGAAACCATCACACACCGGACAAGACGACTTATCCATGCACTTTGAGAAAGATAACATCTTAGCCACTTCCTTCCAAGTTAATCGAAAGTTAATTGTTCAACCGATGGTTATAGGCATGTCAACCTCATCGAGTCCTTCACAGTCCGGACAATTAATATCTCCTAGACCATTACATTCAGAACATTTAAATGCCTCAAAGCCTAGCAACGGAACAATATATTTCCAACCTTTCCCACCGCATGAAGGGCAATATATTTTCCCATTTCCACCGCACCTTGGACAAGTTGACATTCCTTGCCTCCATCCTATGTCCCTTCAAGGAAATCATCAGGGCACAAATCTTAGTTTGAATTAATGGCTCTATCAATGTACCGCGCATTTGTGCCTAGTCAACAATTAGCACTCGCATGTTTAGTCTTTCATTAGGTGTTTCAGGAAGGTCTTCAGTTCGAATTTAAATCAACCACTACAAGGAGATAGAATCATGTCAGTTTATAAACGAGGAGACAAGGGTGTCTTCTACATGAATTTCACAGTCGATAAGGTCAGGGTAACCAGGAGTACCGGTAAGTTCACCAAGAAGGAAGCCAAGTTAGTCGAGGCTGTTGAGAAGAAGAGGATGATGGTAGACGGTGCATTATCACCTAGAGAGAAGAGAGCGTTTATGAAATTCTCTGAGGCAATTCAGAAGGTCTATGATGAACGATGGAAAGGTAACAAGGATGGTATGAAGTCTTATCGAAATGCCGAAATTATAATGGGAATGATCGGTGATATTCAGATAAGTAAGATCGATGAAGATGTGATTACTGAACTGGTGGTTTCGATAGAGGCTAAAGGAAATAAGCCCGCTACAGTAAATAGATACCTAGCTGCATTAAAGACTGTACTCAGGCATCTCAAACAGCCGTGGGATCATATCAAGCTCAAGAGAGAACCAAAAGGCAGAATCAGAGTTATAACTGACAAGGAAGAGGGCCGAGTACTGGAGCTGTTACGTAACACAGTTCATGGCCCGAGAAGGTACTATTACTCTGAGGTTGCCGACTTGGTAGAGGTCCTAGTTGATACAGGTTGTAGGTTGTCCGAGGTGTTGGATTCGCGGTATGAGGATATCGACTTTACCAGCAACTTAATATCCATCTGGATCAACAAGGGAGAAAGACCACGGAGCATACCCATGACGAACCGGGTGAGAAATATCTTGGAGACCAGAAAGAGAAGTAACCCAGAGAAACCGTTCACTATCAACAATGATCAGGCACAAAAAGGGTGGAATTGGGCACGTAAGCAGATGGGGTTTGGTTCTAATGAGGAATTTGTTCTGCATGCTCTACGCCATACCTGTGCTTCAAGGTTGGTAAACAAAGGGGTTGATTTGTATGTTGTCAAGGTATGGTTAGGTCATAGCAGCATTCAGGTGACTGAGAAATATGCTCACTTGGACCCCACTAAATTGGCTTATGCTGCTGGGATTCTCGAAGATAGAGGCACAACTGCTGACGCAGATATTGACGCAGGAAAGGAAAAATAGGTTAGACGATAGCAGCTGTGTAATATGTAACTATCTATAATATAACTTGTTTATTGCTGAGATATAACTAGGTATTAGACTGCCAATCCCACGGTTTCGACGGGCGGATCGGTTTTCTTCACGACCTTCAAGCCCTCCAGCGACCTCTGCCTGCAGGGCAAATCCTACCTCTGGGGGGTGAAGTACGACAGCGGGTGGAATGCCACATCGTTGAAAGGCAAAGCCCTGGTGCTCCTTTCCAACGGAAGCGGTACGGAGGTGAACCTCTCCGACTTCAAGAATGGCAGGCGCAGCACGGAGATGACCGGCAAGGCGGGCGGGGTAAAGCTCATCACCAACAGCGGGCTGAAGCCACTGAAGAAGATCATCCACATACAGGAGCGCTGACCATGAAACGGCGCGGTTTCCCGAAAATGCGGCCTGCCTTGCCCATGATCATACTCGGCGGAGAACGGTGATGAACACGAGACTCTTTCTCTTGCTGCTGGTTCTTCTCTTGGAATTGCTGCCGGCCCGGTCCTTCGCCGCGTACGGCTTCGGCATCTACAGCTCCGGATGCGGCAGCGACAAAAGGTTGACCCCCTTTCTGGATGGCTTCCGCAACTACAGCACCACCGGAGCGATTCAGACCGTCGCCGTCCAGCCCGATGGCAGGATCATCATCGGCGGGGATTTCACTCTCACCAGAGGCGGCGTCAGTCGGCAATATCTCGCCAGGATCAATCCTGATGGCTCGCTCGACACCGATCTCAGCCCTCTGCTCCTGAACGGAGCGGTCAGCGCTATTACAATACAGCCGGATCTAAGCGCCCCTCTACAGCCGGATCTCATCATCATCGGGGGGCGATTTCGTTTCGCTAACGGCAATGCGCGCAATGGCCTGGCGCGAATCAGCAGCGCCGATGGCTCTCTGGACGGCTTCAATCCGGTGCCTGCAGCGACGCCGGTCGATATCAACGTGATCACCCTCCAGCCGGACGGTAAGAGCATCCTCGCGGGAGGCAGGTTGCCGATTGCCGCGGGTGTTCAAAGACCCTATTTCGCCAGGATTTCCGTCAACGCCTCCGACACCGGCGCACTCAACTGGATCTACTCCGGGGAGATAACCGGCGAGAGCGACAAAGTCGAGGTGAATGCCATTTTGGTTCAGGGTGATGGGCGGATCCTGGTGGCCGGAAACTTTACCACCTCTGGGCCAGCCAACATCGCGAGGCTCACAGACAGCGGCAGGCTCGACGTCTTCAGCCCCCCTGCGCTTGGGGGCACGGTCCAGTCCCTGGCACTGCAGATTGACGGGCAGATCCTCATAGGTGGTGACTTTTCGGGCGGGCAGCGAAACTACCTGGCCCGGCTTAAAGGGGATGACGGGACCCTCGATACCACCTTCAACCCGAACCCGGACGGCTACGTTGCCTCGATAGCCGTGCAGCCCGACGGCAAGATCCTGGTGGCCGGAAAGTTCGGCCAGATCGGTTCGCCGCGAGCCGGACGCAACTACCTGGCGCGCCTCGATTTCGTCACCGGCAAGGTCGACAGCTCGCTCGATCCGAAGCTGGATGCCGCCGGGGATCACCTGGTCAACAGCATCGCCTTGCAGCCCGACGGCAAGATTCTGGCAGGCGGGAATTTCACCAAGGCGGGGGGGAAGGGGCGCAGCAGCCTTGCCCGTTTCTACACCGAGGGGACGCTGGACGACGATATCCCCGCCGATCTCGCCTTAAACGCGGCTGTCCATGCGATGTCGCAGCATCCAGACGGCACGATAACCGTCGCCGGAATATTCAGTTCGATCCAGAGCCTGGCAAGGAAACATATCGCCAGGCTTAAAGGGGACTGGAGCCTCGATACCGCATTCAACCCGGCCCTGTCGATGGACTCCTGGGTGATGGCCCTGGCTCCCCTGCCGGACAAAAGTCTCTACGTCGGGGGGGATTTCTGGTTTGTTCCAGCAATGCAAAAACTGGTGGTACGGGTCGATCCCGACGGGAATACCGCTATTGCCGAATCCGAGGCGAAGACATTCAACGGTAATATTAAGGCCTACATGACGGACCTGCAGGCGCAGGCAATGGCCCTGCCGGCCCCCGGCACCCTGCCAGAAGACAAAACGGTTTATATCGGAGGGAATCTTATTAACCCAGCGGCCCCGTACAACCTGGCAAGATACAAGAACAACGGCTGGCGAGACGACGGCTTCACCCCTCTTTCAAATACTAACGGGCAGGTTAACTCAATCCTTCTTCAGGGTGACAAAATTCTGGTCGGCACTGAGAAAGGGAAGATCCTGCGGCTCAACAGCAACGGGAGCCCCGACGGCGAACTGGACCTCGGCTTCGACTCCGTCTCGCCGGCCACTCGACAGTTAAACGTCGGCGTCTATTCAATCACCCAGCAAAGCGACGGGGGGATTATTGCTACCGGTGAGACCAATACGCGTACACCCTTTAAAAACGAAGGAACGTGGCAACGGAATATCCTGCGGATCAGCGCTGATGGCACCATCGACGACAGCTTCGTTATTAAGACGATGTTCAGCTCAGAGTTTCCCGCCTACAGCATTTACCGCAATAATATCTACCGCGTTGCCCTGCAGGCCGACGGCAGCATGCTGATTTACGGGGTATTCGACAAGGTGATGGATGCCAAAGGGCACAAGTTTTGCCGCGACAGTGTCGCACGCATCACAGCCGCCGGTGAGCTGGATCCTTATTTTGATCTCGGCCCGTTCACCTATAACAGTTCCACGCCAATTAACAACGTGAGCAGCATCGGCCTGCAGCCAGACGGGAAGATCATCCTGGGCGGTGCGTTCAGGGCGATGAACGGCCTGACCAGTAAAAATAGGCTGGTCAGGTTCAGCTACGGATCTGCATCGCAGTCGCTCTCGATCAAGGCGGACCCCTCCCCGTCCACGAATTCCACCATCAGGTGGCAACGCACGGGGGGCGGGCCGGAACTATGGCGGGTCTGGTTCGAGTATTCTTACGACCCGGAGGCCACGGACTGGACTTTTCTGGGCAACGCCAGCAGAACCGCCGACGGGTGGCAGTGGCCGCTTGATAAGCTAAAACTGGACGATTGGCGAGCCAACATAAACCCTTACGTGTACGTGCGCGCCAGGGGGTACACGGCAGGCGAAAAGGGAAGTGCGGGTTCCCTGGTGCAAAGTGTCCTGCTTTACTATGCAAAGCAGCAGGTAACGCAGAAACCGGACCTCATCATCACCGCCAACAACAGGACCAAGTCCTACGGCCAGACCACCACCTGGACCGGGACCGAATTTACCAGCGCCAAGCTGCGGGCCGGCGATGCGATTGACAGCGTGTCCTTCTCCAGTACCGGCGCGGCGGCGGGCGCGGGCGCGGCCGGCTCCCCCTATACCATAATCCCCGCGAGCGCCTCAGGCGCCCGCTTCGACGCCGGGAACTACAATACCGTCACCTACCGAAGCGGCGACCTGACGGTCTCTCCGGCACCCCTCACCGTGACCGCTGACGGCAAGACCCGGGCCTACGGAGCGGCCAATCCGCAGCTCACGGCATCCTACACGGGGTTCGTTAATGGCGACGATGCGTCCAAAATCTTGGGGAGCCCCGTTCTCTGGACGGACGCCACGAAGGAAAGCCCGGTCGGGAGTTACGACATCGAAGTATCCCTCGGGAGCCTGATCGCGAGCAATTACATCTTCATACCCAAAACCGGCACCCTCACCGTGATCAAGTCGTGCCAGGAGATCGTCTTTCCGCCCATAGGCGACAGGACCTTCGGGGACCCCCCCTTCGAGATACGGGCCTCGGCCTGCAGCGGGCTCGGCATCAGCTTCGCCAGCTCGGACCCCAAGGTCGCCCAGATTAACGGCAATCTCCTCACCATAACCGGCGCGGGGGGCGTCGTCATCACCGCTTCCCAGGGAGGAACCGGCACCCTCGACAGGGCACCAGACGTGGCCCAGACCGTGGTCGTGCACCGCAGCGGCCAGGCGCTCGGCTTCAGCTCGCTGGCCGGAAAGGTGCTGGGAGACCCTCCCTTCGCCCTGAGCGCAACCGCGTCCAGCGGCCTGCCGGTGAGCTACCAGAGCTCGGAGCCGAGTGTCGCCGAGGTAAACGGGAACACCGTGACGCTCAAAGGCGCTGGGACAGCCGTCATCACTGCGCGGCAACCGGGCAACGGCAACTACAACGAGGCGCTCCCGATTTCCCAACCGCTCACCGTCGCCTCGGAAGGGGTCGCTCCGCTCATCGCCATTTCCACGCTTCCCTCCGGCGCCGTCACGGCGAACCCGGTGCTTAACATCATGGGGGCGGCCAGCGACGCCTCGGGGATCGCGAGCCTCACCGTGAACGGCGCCGATCTGACCGGCCGCGCGGCGCTTTTCAGCAGCGCAGTCCCGCTAAGTGTCGGGGAGAACAGCATCGAGGTGGCCGCCCGGGACGGCGCGGGGAACCGCACGACGGAGACGCTCAGCATCACGCTCGATGCGGCCGCGCCAGAGATCTCCCTCGCTGCACCGGCGGACAACAGCGTCAGCAGCGCCCCCTTCTTCACGGCAAGCGGTGCGGTCACCCCGGAGAGCGAGGTCACCATGGGGGTGAACGGCTCCGCGCTGCAGATCCTGAGCGTTACCGATGGCGCCTTTACCGGGAGCGGATATCTCGAACCGGGGGTGAACACCATCGAGGTGAGTGCCGCGCTCTCGGGACGGGTAGCCAGGGTGAAACGAAGCGTTACCCTGGCGCCCGGCAAACCGTCCGTCGCCATAACAGTGCCGGTCGAGGACATAAGGACGGAGCATGAAAGCATCACCATGCGCGGCACCGTGGATGGGGAGGGGTGCAGCGTGGTGCTCGATGTCGCAGGGATGAATTTTACGCCCGCCGTCCAGGCGGGAGGCTTCCAGCAGGTAATCGCCCTGGACCATGCCGGGGAGTTCCCGATCACGGCAAGCGTCACGGACAGCGGCGGCAATTCGAGCGTGGCCCAGAGGAACATCATCCGGGTCGACAGGATCATGGGTGATCTGGATGGCGACGGCTGCGTCGATATCCGGGATGCGTTGGCAGTGCTCAGGATATCGCTCGGGATCGATCAGGCCACCGCGGGGGCGCTTGCCCACGGGGACGTCGCCCCGCTGGTGAACGGGGTCCCCCAACCGGACGGCAGGATCGACGTCGGCGATCTGCTGGTCCTTTTGCGCAAGGTCGTGGGGCTGGTGGATTTCTAAGCCAGAGCAGAAGCTTGTTGCGGGGCCGCGGCCGGTAAAAGCCGGCACAGGAAGGCCGCCTGACATCCAGGCGGCCTTTTTGCGAGATTAGCGCTGATCCTCAGCAAACGGCGTAAGGCAGATCGCCAAATCCGGGCCTTCATAGGTCTTTGCAGCGCAAACTGCCGCAGTGCAAAAGGCCCCTCACCCGGCCTCCGGCCACCCTCTCCCGGAGGGCGAGGGTATGATGGGTCCTTCGCCCTCCGGGAGAAGGTGCCCCGAAGGGGCGGATGAGGGCGTTGGCCCGGAGTTGCGATGACGGATCGACGCTAACAGTCGGCGAAAGGGCCTGGGACACCACTGAACAATGGGTCCCGGTGGCAGGAGGTTATCTATCGAACGTGTGACCGGGGATTTTGGAAGCGGGATTTGAGGCGAAGGGAGCAGGGGCTGACAAGGGGGCTAAAGTGGCAATCGTGCCTGCTCGGATGCGGGTTCGGTCAAAGGGTGTGCTGCCTCCTGAGGTGACTGAAAGGACCAGGGGCGCTTAGAGGTCGAAGGGGCCTGACAGCATCTTCTCAGCGACGTCATGCGAGCTGACCTCGTAGGTGCCCGCTTTGATACGAGTTTTGATCGCGTCAACCCGCTTGGCCTGCAGGTCCTGCTGGGCCTTGATATCTGTGGCCAGGGACGCGGAAAGGTCGACCTTGTCTGCCGCGCGGGCCGGCCTTGCCTGTTGTGCCGGTTTCGCCAGTTTCGCCGACGCTTTTTGCTGCGCGGCCTCGGAGGCGATTTTGTCGGCCCTGCTGTCGGCTGTTTGCGTCGCCAGCGCCGGTTGTTGGGTACCTGTCTCTATCTTCATCTAGTGCCCTCTTGGTTGGCTGCCAATTACTTTTGTGGAAGTACCCAAATAATAGAGGTTTATCGATAGAATGCATACTGTTATTTATTTCATGAGCCAACGATCCCCCTCGGGTAACTCGCAACTGCAGGCTGGAGGTCCTTTCCCGTCAGGGTTTACGGCGCCTTCGCGGCGGCTGTCTTGCTTCCAGCCGGCGGCCAGGAAGGCTGTAGCAGGATTGCCGGCTTGACATTAATGATGATTAGGATACTTTTTGAGGGATGTTTGAGCACCCCAAAAAAGGGGGTGCGGGAAGTGAGCCATGCTGAGCAGGTCAGTTTCTGACTGAAAGAGCGTTCTGTCTGATCAGCAACGCGGAGTTTTAGCGCCCGCAAAATCGGTGTGGCCCCTTCAGGACAAGCCCATGGAAGCTACCAGAGAGATCTACTGGAACGTTGGACACAGGGTGCTCGGCCCCATGTACCTGCTGGCGGCCATCGCGCTCGGCCTGTGCGGCTGGGGGTTCTACCGGCGGCTCCCGGTCTACCGGCAGGGCA
>Ga0209125_1003326_pt1 | contig 11189 bp, 10 predicted proteins | sample BarGraIncub1131A_FD_184503 | JGI IMG/M metagenome (GOLD analysis project Ga0209125, IMG submission 184503) | Arctic peat soil microbial communities from Barrow, Alaska - Barrow Graham LP Incubations 11-31A (SPAdes) (version 2) | ecosystem: Environmental > Terrestrial > Soil > Wetlands > Peat... | reverse complement strand
CCGCCTCCTCCACCAGGCGGCTGCCGTCCTGCACCTTGCCGACCGAGTCTTCGATGAGGGTCTTGATCTCCTTGGCCGCCGCCGCGCTCCTTTGGGCCAGGCTTCTCACCTCGGCCGCCACCACTGCGAACCCTCTTCCTTGCTCCCCGGCGCGCGCCGCCTCCACCGCCGCGTTCAGCGCCAGGATGTTGGTCTGGAAGGCGATGCCGTCGATGACGCCGATGATGTCGGCGATCTTCTTGGAGCTGTCCGTGATGGACTCCATGGTGCGCTCCACCCGGTTGATCACCTCGCCCCCCTTCACGGCGACGCCGCTCGCGTTGATGGCCAGCTGGTTCGCCTGCTGGGCGTTGTCCGCGTTCTGCTTCACGGTGGAGGTGAGCTCCTCCATGCTGGAGGCTGTCTCTTCCAGGGCGCTGGCCTGCTCCTCGGTGCGCTGGGAGAGGTCGGCGTTCCCCGCCGCGATCTGTTCGGTCGCCGTCGCGATGGAGTCGGCGCCGTTTCTCACCTCGCCGACGATGCGCGCGAGCCCCTCGTTCATCTCCTTCAAGGAGGAGATGAGTTCCCCCGTTTCGTCGCTGCTCTCGACCGTTAGGTGCGCGGTCAGGTCGCCCGAGGCGATCCGCTTGGAAGCGCCGATCGCCAGGTCCAGGGCCTGCTTGATCTTGCGGGCGACGAACCAGGCGAAGGCGAAGATGGCCAGGGAAAGGATCAGGGTGCCGCCCAGAATCTGCCATTTCATCTTGGCCATCGCGATCTTCACGTCATCCACGTAGATGCCGCTGCCAACCACCCAGCCCCATTCCTTCATCAGTTTCACGTAGGTGATCTTCGGTACCGGGACCGTCGCGCCCGGCTTGGTCCACATGTAGTCCACCACCCCCTCGCCCTTTTCCTTGGCAAGGTTTACGAATTCCACGAAGACTCTCTTGCCGTTGGGGTCCTTGAATTCTGCCTGTGTTTTGCCGATAAGTTCCGCGTTCGGATGCACCAGTATCTTGGTATCCAGATCATTGACCCAGAAGTACTCGCTGCCGTGGTACTTCAATTGTCCGATCTCCTTCAGGGCGCCCGCCTGGGCCTCCGCGAGGTTCTTCTTTCCCGCCTTTACTTCCACGAGGCTACTTTCCAGCACGGCGTAGGCGACCTCGACCACCGCCTTGGTGGCGTTCATCTTCTCGTCCATCAGATGCTTTTCCATATAGGGAATGACGTAGAACAGGACCCCGACTATCATTAGTACGACGGTTGCAATCGATATGCTCAGTATCTTGGTGAGGATTTTCCAGTCTTTGAATCCCTTGATTTTCATACGGTCCCCGCCTTTTTATTGGATTATGCCGCTTGTTCTTGTCCGCCTTCCAGGATCTGCAGCTCGTCGCTTGCGATCAGTTTCTCGATGTCGACAAGGATCAGCATCTCGTCGTTCAGGGTGCCCAGGCCGGTGATGTACCGGGTTTCCAGAGCGCCTCCGAACTCCGGGGCCGGCTTGATCTGTTCGCCGGAGAGTTGAACGACGTCGGAGACGCCGTCCACCACGATTCCGACCACCTTGTCGAGCACGTTGATGATGATGACCACGGTGAACTCGTGGTAGCTCACTTCTCCCACCCGGAACTTGATGCGCAGGTCCACGATCGGGACGATCACGCCGCGCAGGTTGATCACCCCCTTGATGAACTCCGGCGTGTTGGCGATCCGGGTGACGCTGTCGTACCCCCTGATTTCCTGCACCTTTAGGATGTCGATCCCGTAGGTCTCGCTTGCCAGGGTGAAGGTAAGGTATTCCGACGGGATCACCCCTTGGCTCCTGTCAGTCGTCGGGTCCCCTGTCTGCTTGGTCATGCTGCCTCCTTGGCTTGTAGTCTTTCGGCTAGGGCGTTAGCCTTTTCTGCATCATGAGGAGTTCGGTGACGTCCAGGATCAGGGCCACGCGCCCGTCACCCAGTATTGTCGCGCCAGCGCTCCCCTCGACCCTGCGGTAGTTGGTTTCCAGGCTCTTCACCACCACCTGCTGCTCGTCCAGGAGCGCATCCACCAGCATGGCGGCCTTCTCGCCGTCCAGATCGACAAGCACCAGGATGCCGCGGGTCGGCTCCCGGACCTCGGTCTCGATATCGAACAGCTCGTGCAGCCGCAGGATCGGGAGGTAGTCCCCCCGAACCAGGATCACCTCCCTGCCGTTCACGCTTTTCAGCTGCTCCGGCTTGGGCTGCAGCGATTCGATGATCGAGTTGAGCGGTATGATGTACTTTTCCGTCCCGACCGAGACCGAGAGACCGTTCAGTATGGCGAGGGTGAGCGGCAGGCTGATGCGCACACTGGCGCCGCGCCCGGGTTCCGACGCCACCTGCACCCGGCCTCCGATGGACTGCACGTTCCTCAGCACCACGTCCATGCCGACGCCGCGCCCGGAAACCTCGGTCACGGCCTCCGCGGTGGAGAAGCCCGGCGCGAAGATGAGCTGCCAGACCTCCTCGTCGCTCATGGACTCCGAACAGGAGATACCCACCTCGGCGGCCTTGGCGAGTATCCTGCCGCGATCGAGCCCCGCGCCGTCGTCGATCACCTCGATGATGATCCTTCCGCCCACCTGGGAGGCCTTGAGCTGGACGGTGCCGGTCGGTTGCTTCCCGCTGGCGACCCTTGCCTCGGGGGTCTCGATCCCGTGATCCAGGGAGTTGCGGACCAGGTGCGAGAGCGGGTCGGCGATCTTCTCGATGAGCCCCTTGTCCAGTTCGGTGCTGTCGCCGATGGTTTTCAGCTCGACGGTTTTGCCGAGCTTGCCGGCCAGCTCCCGCACCATGCGCGGAAAGCGGTTGAAGACGATGCTGATCGGCACCAGGCGAATCGACATGACGCTTCCCTGCAGGTCGCGGCTGTTCCTCTCCAGCTGCGCCACGCTTTTGTGCAGCGCCTCGTGCAGGACCGGGTCGAGGCTTCCCGCGATCTGGGCCAGCATCGCCTGGGTGATCAGGAGCTCTCCCACCTGGTTGATCAGCTGATCGACCTTGGTGACGTTGACGCGGATGGAGGAGTCGGTTTCGTTCTGGCGCCGGCCAAACGCCGCAGGCGCCAGTTCGTCCCGGTCGTAGGCGCGCCTTCCCGCGGGGAGCCCGTCGGCGGGGACGGCATCGCTGGGCGGGCGGTCCGGCTGCCCGGTGCATGGAGGATCCGGTAAGAGCGGCAGTTCGCGAATGGCGAGCTGCTCCTCCTCCGCCACGAACATGAACACCTCCAGGATCTGCTCCGGAAGGGCCCTGGTGGTAAGGGTGAAGTGCCATTGGGTGACGCAGCTCTCCGGATCGAAGCCTTCCAGTGCCGGCAGCTCCGGGAACAGGGCGCGGCTTGCGAACTCCCCCGGTTCCGCCAGTTCCGAAAGTTCGTTTATGATGTTCTCCATCCGTATCCCTCTTCTGAAGATGTCCGGGTCCGGGGTGAAGACGAGCTGGTAGTTTTTGGGGGAGGCTGGGTACCCCTCGGCCTCCGGCGCGGCCGGGGAGGGTGGAATGGCTGGGGCCTCGCCGCAGGACGGGTTCCGCGGGGCGCCGGCGTCGATCAGCTGCTGCAACTTGCGGCTCACCTCATCGATGGCAGCTTGCCCGACCTCGGCTCCCTCGCGGTGTCCGGCAAGTTGCATGGAGATGACGTCCCCCGCCTCGAGGAACAGGTCGATCATGGCGCTGCTGAAGGGGATCTCGTTCTTCCTGAGCCGGTCCAGGAGCGATTCCATGACGTGGGTGACGATGGTCATGTCGTCGAAGCCGAAGATCCCCGCTCCTCCCTTGATGGAATGGGCGGCCCGGAAGATCGCGTTCAACTGCTCATTATCCGGCTGCCCGTCGGAGAGCGAGATGAGGATCTGCTCCATCTCCGCGAGGTGTTCGGCGCACTCCTCGAAAAACACCTGGTTGAAGCGTTTGAGGTCGATGGTCTCTTTTTCCGTCTGGTTGGTGGTCATCCGTTTTCCTTCCCTGGCGAATCGGTGGCGGCGAATGAGTCGGCAAAGCCGAGCAGGCGGATCTTCTCCATAACCTCCGGCGGGATAAAGCCGGGCGCGGGGGTGATGCCGTGCCGTTTCAGGTTCTCCAAGAACACGGACAGCAGCTGGCAGCCGCAGGCATCGACACCGGTCACCTCCGCCAGTCTGATCTCGGCCCGAACGGGCCTCGGGTCGGCGGCCAGCAACTGCGCGAGCTCGCCGGCCAGGAGCTTCAGCCGTTGGGCCGCTCCGTCCATGGTCCATTCTCCTTGAAGCAATGTGGTATCTGACTGCATGCTGCTCTCCTTCGTGCCCTAGGACTCTGGACTCGCGCTCCGGTCCGGGCGACCCTGCCGGCATCCGGTCCTGGTTGCCCGCGGCCCGATCGTTACCGGATGTCCTGATTGGGCGATGCGCATTAAAGCGAATTCTGGATATGGTTCCAGTAAGTAGCCTCTTCGGTGAGGCAAGCCAAAACTTTAATGAAAAAAATCGTCAACATCGGCTGCGCGAGCCCGCACGGTCAGTTGTCCGCCCGGTAGCCCAGGCGCACGCCGCCCCAATGTTTGCCGCAGACGTTGAGCGGGGTGGAAAAGTCGTTGATGAACTCGCCGGTGTCCCGGGCGTAGGTCTGGAGCAGGAACGGCTCGGTGCTGCAGCCGCAGCGCGACCCGGTCTGATCGTTAAATTTTCGCTTGGTGCGGTTGTTGAGCATGTCGGCCGTGCGATCTCCGGTGAGCGGTTTGCTGTAAATCAGGTTGTGGGAGGGGGCGTACCCCGAGGTGCGGTCGACGCAGATGGCGAACGACAACCCGCTCTCCCTGGCGAAGATCTCCTCCTGGAGTGGGGAGATGATTTCGTCGAACAGCTTGTCGGAGGGGGTGCTGTATTTCTGGGGAAAGGTGTTCGGTATGGGCCGGTAGTCGGTGCTGAACAGCGCCTCCATGCTGATCCTGCCATCAGCTACGGCCTTTTCCAGCAAGGCCGCGGCCCGGTCCCGTAACTCCAGCGCCAGTTCCTTGATGGTGTTGTGGTAGTTGCCGACGTTGAAACGTCCGACTGTCGCGTAAATATGCTCGGCTGTCAGGGACATGTCCTTAAAGGTCTGGGATACCTCTAGCATGCTGCTCTGGGTATCCGCCGCGGTTTCGGAAACCTGGTGAATCTTGGCGGATATTTCGCCGGTGGTGCCGCTCTGTTCCTCGGTCGCGCTGGCGATTGAGTTGATCATGTCCGCGGACCCCGAGGCCAGGGTCAGGATGTCGGCAATCTGAATGCCGGCCCGTTCCGAGTTGACGATTCCTACCTCGACGCGCTCGTTTTCCTCGTCTATGGATTTCATCGCCTCGCGTATGTCGGTCTGGATGCTCTTGATGATGTCGGAGATTTCCCTGGTGGAGGCCGAGGTCTTGCCGGATAACATCTTGACCTCGTTGGCCACGACGGCGAAACCGCGTCCGGCGTCGCCGGCGCGCGCTGCCTCGATGGCGGCGTTGAGGGCCAGCAGGTTGGTCTGGTCGGCGACATCCTCGATCATGCCGATGATGTTGCCGATCCGGTCGGATGAGTTCTCCAGCCGCCCCATGACCCGGGTGGTCGATGCCACCCCGGTCTTGATCTGGTCCATGCTGGCGGCGGTGTCGGCCACCACGCTCTGCCCCTCATGGGCGGCGACATCCACCTGGCGGGAGAGTTCCGAGGCCCTGACCGTCGTGGAGGCGACGTTTGTCAGGGTGGCGGCCATTTCCTCGGAGGCCACGGCTACCGAGGCGGCCAGTTCCCTCTGCTCGGCGATGTTGGCGCCCAGGCGGTCTATGCCGCCCATGGTCCGGCAGGTCGCTATGGCGATCTGCCCGGCCTGATCATAGAGTATGGTTATGATCTCCCTCAGCTTGGCGACCAGCTGGTTTATATCGCGGGCAAGCCTGCCGATTTCATCCTGGGAGCGGACCGGCAGCACGGTGGTCAGGTCGCCCTCTCCCTGGGCAAGCAGACGTATTTCCGCGGATATCTTAGTGATGTTGCGGATAATGCTGACGCGAAAGAAGAGGTACATCCCCCCCAGTATCAAAAGGAAGCAGGAGCCGCCCAGCGCGCAGAGGATGAGCACCACCCGTTTGCTCTCCTGGTAGCTCTGCTCCAGCGAGGTGGTCAGCAGGATGGCCCCGACGGGGCCGGTTTCCGCGTGGCACTGCCTGCAGCGCTGTTCGTTTTGTAGCGGTATGGTGATGGTGAGTATGCGGGCGCCCTGGGTGTCCCTCCCTTTTAGCGTGCTCTCCTTGCCGCTGCGAAAGGCATCCAGGACGGCCGGTTCCGGGCCGAGGTTCGCGCCGGGCTGTTTGCCGTCCTTGTCGTAGATCCTCAGGTCGATCACGTTGGCCTTGCCCCTGAGTTGAGAGATATAGCGCGCCATTCCCTCCCGGTCCGCCCTCATCATGAAATCATCCACCACGTGCCTGATGATGATGGCGGAGTCGTGGGAGGAGCGGGCCTGCTGGTTCTGGCTGGCATCCAGGCTCAGCCACAAGGTGGTAAGCCCCAGGATGGTGAAACCGATGAACAGCGTGCAGCCGATGATCCCCAGAATCTTAGATGAAAGCGATTTAAACATAGATATTCTCCCGCTTCACTGTGGTCGCAGCTGTGCATGCAGAATCCGCAAGGAAATTCCGATCGGAACAAATGACCGTTAAGCCGCGTCGGTTCATACTTTTGTGATTTTCGGATCGAAACGCTTCGCGGGGCTATGTCTGCTTATCCGCAAAAAATGGGATTAGCTGAATACCGTGAATTCCCTAGCTCCAAATCCTTAGGAGCTGGGGGGTCTTCTGGGGGGGGTGAGGCGGAGGTGAGGTTGGGAAAACTGCTCCCCGGGGAGAGGAGCAGTAAAACTAGGCGACGTCGATGATTCCTTCTCGAATGGCGTACTTGACAAGATTCACCACGTTGGTGATCTTAAGCTTCTTCATGAGATTTAGGCGATAGGTTTCGACGGTCTTGCTGCTGATGTTGAGGAGGGCGGCAACCTCCTTGGTGCAGTTTCCTTCGGCCAAGAGTCGCAAAACCTGACTTTCGCGTTGCGAAAGCTTGTTCTCCGCCTTTTGGGGAGCAGGGACGGGCTGGTCCGCTTGGGAGGTTAAGATAATCCCGACCAGGGCGTTGCTGATGGTTGGGCTCAGGTAGGTTTCCCATACAACGACTTGATGGATGGCATGAATGAGTTCGGCGGAGGAGCAGGTTTTGGCGAGAAATCCCCGGGCGCCGGCCCTCAACGCCTCGGAGACGTATTCCTTGTCCATGTGCATCGACAGGATGATGACCTTGGTCTCGCGCGAATGTGCCACTATGCTGCGGGTAGCTTCAATCCCGTTTGCATTCGGCATGTTGATATCGAGAATCGCCACGTCGGGAAGCAGCGAAAGGGCGAGCTCCACCGCAACCGCGCCGTCACCGGTATCCGCGACTATGGATATGTCTTTTTCCTGGGCCAGGAGGGATTTAAGCCCCTCCCGGAATATCTTATGGTCATCGGCAAGCAGCACTCGTATCGGCATGGGACCACTCCTTTCTCGGACTTTTAGCGTGCTGCGTGTCGAGCGAAATTTCCGCGCGAGTCCCCGCGCCAGGCTTGGATTCTATCCTGAAGGTTCCTCTCAGATAGTTGACCCTTTGCCTGATATTGGCCAGGCCGAATCCCTCGTGATAATTGGACGCATCGAAACCAATGCCGTCATCGTCAATGGTCAGGGTCAGCCGGCTGCCTTTCTGGTAGAGCAAAACGGTCACGGTCGCGGCGCTGGAATGCTTGGCCGTGTTCATCAGAAGCTCCCGGCAGAATTGAAAGACGCTTATGGTCAATTCCTCGCGGAACAACGCTTCTTGCGGGCAATCGGAATGAAGCATGAACCGGAAGCCGAATTTCTTCTCCAGAGTCCCTCCCAAGCAAGCGATGGCGGCCCTGAGGCCCAGGTCGTAGAGAATGGGCGGGCTCAGGTCGAGACTCAGGTCCCTCAGTTCCAGCATCGACGCTTCCAGCATGGCCTGCAGCTCCTGGAGGACGGGGTGCTCGGGGATTTCCCCTTTTCGCAGCGCGGCATCCAGGTTCAGCTTGCCGATGGCCAGGTTCTGAACCACCTGGTCGTGCAGCGCCAGTGCGATGCGTCGTCGTTCCCGCTCCTCGGACAGGTTGAGCTCGGCGGTGAGTATTTCGAGCTCGTCGAAGGAATGCGCGAGCTTGTCAGCCACCACACGGAATTTCTGTTCCTCCAGGCGGAGATTGGTGACATCGATAATCGCCACCAGGCACTCCAGGCTGGATCCGCTCGTCTGTACCTCCAACCGCGCGAAGATGGGTTCACTTCCCCCCTTGATAAGTCTCAACTCGCAGGTGATTTTCCCGGTGAATTCAGTGAAAACCTGCTTCAGAAAGGTGGCGAACCGGGGTCGATCCGCATCGGCGACGAACCGGGCAAAAGGCGTCCTGATTATTTGGGATCGTGACATATCGACAAGGGCTGCGCCTGCCAGGTTGTTCTTGAGGATATGCCCCTCACGGTCTAGAGACATATAGCCGACCGGGGCGAAATCATAGAGCGTCCGGTACTCTTCCAGCGCAAGTTCCAGGGCATCGGTCGATTGTTGCAGTTCCGAGTTTTGCATCTCCAGTTCTATCTGGTGCACCTGCAGCTCGTGCAACAACCGCTTCGCGTCCGTGTCGCTTGAGAAGGTCCCGGTACGAGCCGGTAGCAGGGCGACTTTATCCTCCGCCTTCCGGTACAGTTCCGCGGCCCTCGCTGAAATTCTCCGGTCTCTCTTCATGGTGTGTGGTCCCTTGAACAGCTATCAAAGCGCGCCTTGCGCAGCGCGATCATCTTCCGGCAGTTGGTCCGCGAACTTTTCGCGGGGGGCGTCGCTGAGCGTCTGTTGGCGCCGCTGCCGAAGCGCCGCACCTGACCAGGTTGTCTGGAAGGACCAGCGCGATTTGAGCCTGGCGCAGTTATGTTACCTTTAATGTCGGAAAACTGACAGATAATTCATGGATCCTAGGGGGAAACCTCAGGCAGCTACCAAGGAAAAACCGGAGGCGGCGCTCGTGAAGGGTATATCTTCGGCGCATCCGCCTCCCGGTTGGCACTTCGGATACCTAAAGTGTGGAGTACTGCTTCATGCGCTATTTTGCTTGACCGTTTTAGCGGAAGACTGCAGTATTGCCGCTGATCTGCAAGAAATCTTCGCTGCTTGGCGCAACCAGGGGCGGGGCAGTGCGGAGCGCGGGAGGGTTGATGGGGAATTACAGCGTTGTGGTACTGGACTTCGAGACCACGGGTCTCTCGCCCGACTGCGGCGACAGGACCATCGAGGTGGGGGCGGTCCTGGTGCGGGACAACCGTATCACGGACAGCTTTCAAAGCCTGATGAACCCGGGGATTCGGGTGAGCGGTTTCATCGAGCAGTATACCGGCATCACAAATCGTATGCTGAGCGACGCCCCGCCGGTGGCCGAGGTGATGGCGCGGTTTGCCGCCTTCATCGACAAGCACCACTTGGTCGCCCACAACGCCTCGTTTGACCGGCGCTTTCTGGATGCCGAGCTGCGGCGGATTTCCCTGCAACGCAGCCAGGAGTTTGCCTGCTCCATGCTGCTGTCGCGCAGGCTCAATCCCGACGCTCCGAACCACAGCCTGGAGACGCTGGTGCGCTACAAGAATCTGACCACCAGCGGCGTGTTCCACCGGGCCCTGGCTGATGCGGAGATGACCGCGCACCTCTGGATCGGAATGGTCCAAGAGTTGAAACAGCTGCACCGGATAAAGTGCGTCCCGTTCGAGTTGATGGAGCGCCTCATGAAGATGACCAAGCGCTCCGTGCCGGACCATCTGCTTCGGCTGGCGCTGGAGCAGTAAACCTCCCCCGACCTCAGGCAGTTCTACCATCTTTGGGCGAATAGATTCGGGCGAATACAAGATTCGCCCCTACCAGGCATAACGGTTTCCGTAGGGGCGAACCTTGTGTTCGCCCGGTTTCTACCATCAAGCCATTCGCCCCTGGTTATTTTTCCTGGGGATGACCGGCCTGTCGCCAGCCGGACATGTGTCCCGCCAGAAGCAGCACATTACTGTATCCCAGTTTCCCAAGCAAGCCGTGGGCAAGCTGGGCGCGGGGGCCATGTTCGCAGGTCACCACCAGTTCGGCGTTCCGGTCCGAAGGGATGCGCGCCAGTCTGAGCAGTATCTTCCAGGTCGGGGCATGGATCGCGCCGGGAATGTGTCCGGCCCGGAACTCGAAGCCCGTACGGACATCGACAACCGTCGGCGGGTTTTTGGATTTTATTCTTTTAGCCAATTCCCTGGACTGCATGTAATCTCCTTTTCCCGTTATTCGGCCGGCGTAACAATCATCCAGCTTGATGTCTCAAGTCCCGGACTATCCGGTATGCCAGCAGGACAAAGGGCCAGGTGTGCCAAACCAGATCGAATATGTCGATCGGTTTTCTTAAGCTGCCGGAGAGTAGCATCCTGATCTTTTCCACGATATGCGGCTGCGGATAAAACGGCGCGAAGCCAAGCAGCAGCACCAGGGGGATAAGTATCTTGTAGTCGAGCAGATCTTTCATGATTGCTTCCTTTATACCGATAGCTGCGGCAGGATCATCCCGATGGCGCCAAGGAGTATTCTCCTCCGGCTCGCCGGTCGGGAGACTCCTTTTCTGCCATCGGGCTGATCCTGCGCGGCGCTTTTATTCTGTGCCGGTGCTCTCTTCCCGTTCCCGCGTGTCGCCGGAAATCGCCAGCGCCTTCTGCTCGACCAGCGCAGTTGCCACCTTGCGGCGGGCGCCGGCCAAAAGGCGCTGGACCGTGCCGCGCGACACACCCATGCAGAGACCCGCTTCTTCCTGGGTATGCCCCACGCCGTCGCATAGGTGCAGCGCCTCAAGTTCGTCGTTGGCCAGTTGAATGATTTCCAGCTCATTGAGCGGGGTGCCGGCCGGTTTGAAGAGCGCCGCGTATCCGGCCCGGTGGGGGCAGAGGCAGGTTCTCGGTTTGCGTGGACGCGGCATGGCTAGTGGGAGCATCCCTGGCCGTGGTCATGGCCGCCGCAGGTATGGCCCGGCTGGTATTCCGACAACCCGTTGGCGCGGAAGAGCTCGACGTTGTCGGCGATGGTTCCTTCCTGAGCCTGGAAAACCCGCAACCCGGCGCTGTTGAGT
>Ga0209125_1003325_pt1 | contig 11193 bp, 13 predicted proteins | sample BarGraIncub1131A_FD_184503 | JGI IMG/M metagenome (GOLD analysis project Ga0209125, IMG submission 184503) | Arctic peat soil microbial communities from Barrow, Alaska - Barrow Graham LP Incubations 11-31A (SPAdes) (version 2) | ecosystem: Environmental > Terrestrial > Soil > Wetlands > Peat... | reverse complement strand
CTAATATCATTAATTGTTTATTATTTAACTAAATAATTTTAAATTATTGTTAAATAAAAAACTATGTTTTCCATTAAATATCGTTCAAAATTACAACAGTGTTGTTAAACGCAACATACTTTTATTAAAAAGTGATGTATTTTACATCACTTTTATTTTGTTAAAATGTTAACCAGCTCCATTCTAGCTTCATTGGGTGTCTATATTTTGGCATGATTATTGCTTATGATATAACTGTACAAGCTAAAAAGATTGTTAAATAAATAGCTTTAAATATAATTGTTAATGTTAAGCTATAAAATTATTATATTTAAATGGTTAATAAAATATCAAACCTATTTAAATAAAGAGCTATAATCAACAATACCAAAATATTAGGAGGTTTTTAGAATGAAAGGTTTTGCAATGTTAAGTATTAATAATGTAGGCTGGGTTGAAAAAAAGAGACCAGTTGCAGGTCCATATGATGCTATTGTGCGTCCACTAGCAGTATCACCCTGTACATCAGATATTCACACTGTTTATGAAGGAGCAATTGGTGACAGAAGTGATATGATTTTGGGTCATGAGGCTGTAGGTGTAATTGATGAGGTAGGCTCTGAAGTAAAAGCTTTTAAAGTAGGAGATAGAGTAATCGTGCCTGCAATAACCCCTGATTGGAGAACGTTAGAGGTTCAAGGAGGCTTCCCACAACATTCAGGTGGAATGCTTGCAGGTTGGAAATTCTCAAACTTTAAGGATGGTGTCTTTGCGGATTATTTCCATGTAAATGATGCAGATATGAACTTAGCTCTTTTGCCTGATGAAATACCTCTAGAAAGTGCTGTTATGATAACAGACATGATGACTACAGGCTTTCACGGCGCAGAACTGGCAAATATTGAAGTAGGTTCAAGTGTTGCTGTAATAGGAATTGGCGCAGTTGGTCTAATGGCAATAGCTGGTGCTAAATTGCGTGGTGCTGGTAGAATAATAGCAGTAGGTTCAAGGCCCACTTGTGTTGAAGCAGCTTATTTTTATGGTGCATCTGAAATAGTAAATTATAAAACTGGTGATATTGCAGATCAAATAATGGAATTAACTAATGGAAATGGTGTCGATCGTGTAATAATTGCAGGTGGTAACCCTGAGACATTGATACAAGCTGTAAGTATTGTTAAACCAGGTGGGGTTGTTTCAAATGTTAACTACCACGGTGAAGGGGATTTCCTTCCAATACCTCGTGTTGAATGTGGATGTGGAATGGGACATAAGACAATAGTTGGAGGTCTTTGTCCTGGAGGACGTCTTAGAATGGAAAGACTAATTGATTTGGTAAAATATAATCGTGTAGATTTAAGTAAATTAGTAACCCATGTTTATCATGGCTTTGATAAAATTGAAGAAGCTCTTCTCATAATGAAGGATAAACCAAAGGACTTAATTAAACCTGTAGTAATAATTTAGAATTTATAAATGGCAGTAACCTGAATGCTTACTGCTATTTACATTCTAGTTCTCTAATCATAAAATTTACAGTTTATGATAATTACCCTTTTGAGGACCTACAGATAGGGCAATTGTGAAATGAAAGAGGTAACTCTAACCCACAACTCTCTAACAATTCCACATTGGTCAAAATCTCCGCTGTAGTTCCATCTGCGGCAACTTCACCTTCTTTTATCACAATAATCCTCTTACAGGTCTCAAACATCATGTCCAAATCGTGACTGGTTATTATTTTCGTGTGTTCGAAGCTTTTTAATAAACTCATTACTCTTCGCCTTGATTTAGGGTCTAATGCCGATGTTGGTTCATCCATTATCAATACATCCGGTTGCATTGCTAGAATTGTTGCAATTGCTGCAGATCGCTTTTCTCCACCTGATAGTTTAAAGGGTGCTCTATCTTTTAAGTGGGCTATTCCCACCAATTCCAAAGCCTTTGATACTCGAATATCAACTTCTTTTTCTGAAAGCTTATAATTTCGTGGACCAAAGGCGACATCATCATAAACAGTTGTCATGAACAACTGATCATCAGGATTTTGGAATACCATTCCTAACCTCTGGCGTATCATTGGTAATGTCTTTTTAGTTACAATGACATCACCTACTAGAACTTCTCCATTATCCGGAAAGATAACACCCATAAGTAGCATTAGTAACGTAGACTTCCCAGCACCATTTGCACCAATTATTCCTACAGATTCTCCATGGTGAATGGTAAATGATATATTCTTTACTGCAACATATCCATCCGGATAGGAAAAATGAAGGTTTCTTACCTCAAGTTTATGATGGCTCATCTATTTAATCACCCCTGTAACTAATAAACCTATTAACATAGGTATATTAAAAATTCTTGCTATAATAAAAAACAAACTCCATCCTACAAAATAAGCAATATCCTTAAAGTTTACCTTTTGAACATCTCCTGTATTATACTCACCTGTAAATCCTCTCAAACTCATAGACTGATACACCCATTGAGCCCTGTCAAATGTCCTAAGTATCAACTGTCCTGCAAAAGATCCCCAAACCCTTATATGTATACCCTTTTGCCCTGGTGACCTCAATGAATATGCCCTGGTCATTCCATAAACCTCTTCTACAAGAACAGTTATATATCGGTATGTTAATAATAGCTGTAAGACGAATATCTTAGGAACTTTCATCATCCGAAGTGCCACAGCTAGCCGTTCCATTCCTGTAGTTGCAATTAATAAAATACTGGCTACCACTGTTAAACCACATTTTATAAAAATTGATAAAAATGTAACCCAGCCTCTTGAAATAACCATACTGAAAACAGTCATTGTATGCTGATCAAACAATGGATTTAATATCCCAATCCCAATAATAAGAGGCTCAACAAGCAATATCCTTTTGAGAATTGCAGCCGCCGGAAGCTCTGCAAGCATAATAATAAGCATAGGATAAAATATAAATGGCAAAAGACTACCAATTTCATATCTTCCAAATGATACAACTACACTTAAATAAACTACTGTGGTTAATAGCTTTACAAAGGGATGAAGCTTATGTATTGAAGTTTCTTTCCGTGCAAGATCATCAAGCAGCCTGATATTATATAGTGAATTTATAACATTTGTCATATAAAATCAAATCCTTATTATAAAATTAGGGTACTCCACCACCCTTGGCTTACTTAAGCGTTAACTTTTCTTTTCTTTCTTTTAACCACACTGATAATAAGTCCCGTGAATGCTGTAAGTGCTATTGTCAGTGTTCCCCCAACTATACCTGAAACACTTTTTCCTACATTAATAACAGGTCCTGATTTTTTTACCTGCGCTGCTAGTTCTTCCTTATTTTCACCGACCTTTGTTTTAAAGCTGTAACTAGGTAAAACCGCTGTCTTATTTTGTATTGTAAGTAAGGTTTTATGAATTCCATCTGGAGCTTTAGTCTTTGCAGTACCTGAAGTTTTTTTCATTGACCATTCCAAACCGTCAGGATTTGAGGATGCAAACCAGGAAAGTGAACCACCAACCACAACTACTGCAATTAAAATACTTGTAAGGACACCCTTAATAGATATATTGCCAAGAGCTTCTAGATTAGCCACTTTTTCAATAATTTCAGGTCTAGCTCTCCATATAAAAGTAACAATTGTTGCGGTTACAAACCCTTCAACCAGCCCTATGGCAAGGTGTATTGGTTGCATCATAAGGATAAATGTTCCAAAAGGCAATTCAGTTTTTCCTGATAAAACAGTCTCAAGTACGACGCTAAAAGCTCCCATTTGGAGACCAATCACTGCTGAGGACATGGATGCTCCAAAAATTCGCTTAGAGTTTACCCCTTTACGTGTAAACCATTTATAAATCAAAGGGTATGCTATAAAGCAGGTATAAAAACCAAGATTAAATACATTACAGCCATATGCGAGTAATCCCCCATCTCCAAAGAATAATGCTTGAATAAGCAAGACGGAAGCCATAGTTAAAAATCCTGCATAAGGTCCTAGTAATATTGCAAGTATCATTCCTCCACCAAGGTGCCCACTTGAACCAGTACCAGGTATTGAAAAATTGATCATCTGCGCTGCAAAAATAAAAGCACCCATTACACCCATTAGTGGAATTTTCTTTTCATCCATATCATTTTGAATTTTTTTAATTGAATACGCCGCCACTCCAAATGTAGCAGCCAACATAATTCCACCTACAGCTGGAGAAATCAAAGCATCCGCCATGTGCATAATATCATCTCCTATGATTACTCTTAGTTCTTCACATCTCATTAAAATTGAAAAAGATAGATATTAACCTACCTTTATTTCACAGAATTTAGCATATTCTTGGAAGCTGAATTCCAGATGGCATATCAACCAACCTTTTTCCACCTACTACTGTGTTTAAATAAACTTTTTGTCCCATTTCCTCAGTAACTTTTCCTATAATTGCAGCTTGAAGACCATGAGGATGCATTCTCATTGCACTCAGTACCTTTTGCGCGTAGGCTTCTGGCACAAAAACACAAAGTTTTCCTTCGTTAGCAATATATAATGGATCCAGTCCCAGCATCTCAGTGGCGCCTTTTACTTCTTCTTTTAATGGTATAGCATTTTCATCAAGAGCTATAGTTACATTGCTAAACTCACTGATTTCATTAAGCACCGCTGCTATTCCACCTCTTGTAGCATCACGAATAACATGGATTCCATCATACGCTTCAAGCATTGTATCTACTAAGGAATTCAAGGAGGCACAATCACTTTTTAAATTCCCTTCCAGACCAAGTTTATTTCTTTCACACATTATTGTCATACCATGGTCTCCTAATGTACCATTTACTATTATTACATCTCCCGGTCTTGCATTGGCACAATTAATATTTACATTTTCATAAATTTCACCAATACCAGAAGTGTTAATATAAATTCCATCCACATTGCCTTTTTCCACAACTTTTGTGTCTCCAGCTACAATTTTCACCCCTGCAATCCTGGCTTCTTCTGCCATAGACTTCACAATCTCTTCTAATTTTTCAATAGAGAAGCCCTCTTCTATAATAAAGGCACTTGTTAGGTAAAGTGGTTTTGCTCCACTTACAGCCAAATCATTTACAGTACCGCAAACTGCTAATTTACCAATATTGCCGCCATTAAAAAATATTGGATTTACTACAAAAGAATCCGTAGTAAAAGCAAGTTTTTTAAAATCTATATCTATTTGAGCTGCATCGTTCATCTGATTTAAAATATCGTTGTTAAAATATTTAAAAAACACTTCATTAATCAATTTATTAGTTTGTACCCCGCCACTTCCGTGACTTAAAGTTATCTTGTCGCTCATTTTGACCCTCCTGTATTCCTTATAGGTACGTAACAATTATCAATTCTTACGCCTCCTGTTATTTAGTTTCTTTATGGTATCTATAATAGGCTGCACAGGTACCTTCTGATGAAACCATGCAGGAACCAACTGGATTTTCTGGGCTGCAGAGTTTTTTGAAAAGCGGACAATCTGTTGGCTTAATTTTACCCTTAAGTATTTCTCCACATTTGCAACCAGGACTACCATCATATTCTTCGTAATTTATTTTAAAATGCTTAAGTGCATCAAAATCTTCATACTTACTATTAAATTCCAGACCACTGTTGGGTATTCTTCCAATTCCTCTCCAACTGCTATCCACAATATTAAAAACACTATTTAAATATTCCAAGGCAATAGGGTTACCCTCAGCTTTAACTATTCTTTTATATTCATTCTCTATTCTATAATCTTTTTTGCTTATTAACCTTACTAATGTATTTAAACCCTGTAGTATATCTAAAGGCTCGAACCCTGTAACTACTCCAGGAATATAATAATCCTCGCTTAGAAATTCATAGGGTTTCGTTCCAATAATTGCGCATACATGCCCTGGCAATAAAAATCCATCTATTTTTAATTCTTTGTCTTGAACTAAAGCTTCCATTGCTGGTGGAACTATTTTGTGGGCCGTAAAGAAAAATAAATTGCTTATACTGTTTTTCTTAGCCTCCATAATAGTAATAGCAGCCATTGGTGCAGTAGTTTCAAAACCCACTGACAAAAATACAATCTTTTTACAAGGGTTTTGTGAAGCCATTTGGAGGCAATCCATTGGTGAGTATACTATTCTTACATCTGCACCTTCTGCCTTTTTCACACTTAGTGACCCTTTTTTTCCGGGAACTTTCATCATATCTCCAAATGTTGCAATAATTACATCCTTCTTTTCAGAAAGTGTTATTGCGGTATCTATATAGCTTTGTGGAGTGACACAAACAGGACAACCTGGACCTGATATCAAATTTATATTTGGAGGAAGAACATCTCTAATACCATACCTGAATATAGCCATAGTATGAGTACCACAAACCTCCATAATGTTTATTTTCTCACTAGAAATATTATTTAGCTTTTCAACTAGTTTTTTGGAGTATTCATTATTTCTGAATTCATCAACAAATTTCATTTTCCATAAGCTCCTTAAAGATATCCAAGGTTATTTTTGCTTCCTCTTCATCTATCATTTGTATTGCACAACCTGCGTGCACAAGTACGTATTCATTCACAAGAGCATCTGGTACGAGATGCATAAATACTTCTCTTTTCATGTTTCCAACCTCAACAATACCTTTATTTCCGTCTAAACTTAAAACCTTTCCTGGAATTGCTAGACACATTTTCTTTCCTCCTTTTTCTTCTTTCATTTAAATATATTATCCAGATACACACTTCATACATTAATAAAACAGGAGCCGCCACCACAGCAAATGTAAGAAAATCCACTGATGGTAATAATATCCCTTCTACCACTATCACCCCTAAAATAACTGGAATTTGTTTTTTTCTTAGTATCTTAGAACTTATGAGAGAAAGCTTCCCAAATATAACTAATACATATGGCATTAGGAACATAATACCTATATAAAGACAAAAGGTTCCTATAAAATTAAAATAGATGCTACCATTTAGCACTGGTTTCAAGTAAGTGGTTCCATAAGAAATTAAAAAACTAAGTGAGTGTGGCAATATCATTGTATATCCAAAAACTATACCAAGTATAAATAAAATTGAGAGAATAAATGCATGCTTATATAAAAACTTTTTTTCTCCCTTTGTTAACCCAACTCCTATAAAGGCCAATATTTCATATATTGTAATTGGGCTAGTTACAATTACAGCGGCTATCAATGCTACTTCAAGTCTTGTAACAAAGCCTTCTGTCAAGTTAAAATATACTAGACTTAAATTAAACTTTGCTATAGGTTCCATAAGTATGCTAATTAAATAACCAGCCTTATCATAAATAAGAAAAGCAGCAGAAGAAACGCTGATAACACATATTATTATTCTTTTTCTTAATTCATGTAAATGATCTACTACAGACATTTCATTCTCCGCCATACTCCCACCTCATAAAATTCATATTATATTTGTTTTGAAAGATTTTTACTTTTCTTTCTTTTATCCTTTTTTTCAAGTAAAAATATAGACCATATACTTATTTCATAAAGAACTATAACTGGTAATGTTACAATAATTAAAGTAAAAGCATCTGAAGATGGTGTTACTATAGCTGCAATTACAGTGGATACCAAAATAGCCATCTTCCTTTTCTTTTTAAGCATCTCAGAATTAATAATTCCAATTCTTGATAATGCTATAAGTACTAAAGGAAGTTCAAATATTACTCCCACACAAAATAGTAATGATCCTATAAAAGCAAAGTATTCATTTGCAGAAAGGATAGGTTTCATAAAACCATCTCCACTCTCCATAAGGAATTTTATGGTAGTAGGTATCACCAATGCATATCCAAAATACATTCCTGAAAGGAAAAGGATAAACGCCAAAGGCACAATAACAAAGATTAAAAGCCGCTTAATTTTTTTTGTTATTACTGGCCCCGTTGCTCCTATAATTAAAAATATAATCACAGGTGTTGCGAGTACCATGCCTCCTAAGAAAGAAACCCTTAACTTTGCCATTAACCCCTCTGAAGGAGTCATAAAATGTAGCTGTATTCCATTCAGTGGTTTTGCAAGTATATTAATCAAAAAATTTGATTTCATATATACAAGAGAGGCTGCCGCAATAATAATTAAAATTATCCAAAGGATAGTTTTTCTAAATCTCTCAAGCCAGTGAGCAGCCTCAACAATTAGTTCACTCTTAATCATAGTTTTCTCCTAATAATTATTTTATTTCCTCTTTTTTAGTTTCTTCTGTCTTAACTTCTGCTTTGGTTTCTGCCTCAGTATCTGCTTTAGCTTCTACTTTGTTTTCATTCAATAGCTCAGATGAAGCTTTTTTAAATTCCTTTATTGTTTCACCAACTGACTTACCTAGGGACGGTAATTTTCCTGGTCCAAAAACTATCAGTGCAATAACTAGTATTATCATTAACTCTGGAAAACCTATTCTTGGCATAATAAAATTCCTCCTCTTATTTAACCACTATTTTTTTATTTTGTATTTTACTCATTAACCATAAACATATTTCGTCTATTCCCTGATTTTTAACACAAGACGTTTCAAAAGTATCCACATTAGCATTTAATGATTTTATATCCCTGTAGAACTCTTTTTTGTCAAAATCTGTGAATTCAATTAAGTCTAGTTTGTTTAAAATAATCGCACCACTTTTTTCAAACATTAGTGGATATTTAAGAGGTTTGTCATTTCCTTCTGTGGTCGACAAAACAGAAATTTTTATATCTTCACCAATTTCAAATTCTGCTGGGCAAACTAGATTACCTACATTTTCGATTACTAGCAAATCAACCTTATCAAGGGTTAATTGGTTTAATGCACCCTTAATCATTTCTGCATCAAGATGACAAGCTCCACCAGTGTTAATTTGAATAACTGGAACGCCTTGAGCCTCTATTCTCTGCGCATCTTTCGTGGTATAAATATCTCCTTCAATTACAGCAATATTTATATCATTTTTAAGTTTGGCTATTATTCGTTCAAGTAATGAAGTCTTACCTGAACCAGGTGAACTCATTAGATTTATTACATAAATACCTTTTTCATCTAGTAATTTTTTATTTTTAGAAGTTATCTCATCATTTGTTTGAAGAATGTTCGTAACTACCTTTATTTCACTCATATTTTAATCTCCTTCTATTGTATTTACATAAAGCTCATATCCACTAATAATACTAGAACAAAATTTGTTACAACATGGACAGAGTTTATTAAAATGATCAATGGGGAATTCTTGTTTGCAATCAAGGCATTCCGCTATTGCCTTTACTTTTTCTATTTCTAAAGTTGAGCCTTCAAGCAGTGTATCCATTATGCAGCTCTTGAAAGCAAAATTTAAGGACTCTGGCATAACACCAGATAACTCTCCAATTCTTAACGATACTTTGGTAACTTTAGTGAATTTATTTTCAATTGCTTTTTCTGTTACTATTTCAACTACATTTTGAATTATAGAAACTTCATGCATATTTATCTCCTAATTAATTTCTAATTCTTTTTTTATATTTCGAATTATCTCTGGAATCTTAGAAACCATTATTTCTGTCATTTCTAAATCTAAGGATATTTTTTCTGGCTCTATTCCAAATATAACTACTTCAGGATATTTATTCATCATATTTGCCATTCTTGCAACATCCAGTATTTGAACATCATGGATGGAAAGATTTTCTTTTTTATAATTTTTAATATCTTCTGGTTTTATTTTGTATATTGTACCAGGTTTTAAACCTGCCCTTAAGCAATCTACAACTATAACTTTTTTAAAATCAAGGAAGAACCCCAGCATATCCAGTGTGGAAGTACCTCCATCTACTAATTCAATAGTAGATGGAAGTTTTTCATCTTCAAGTTGTTTTATAACATGTACTCCCACACCATCATCTTGAAGTAAAATATTACCTATTCCGATAATAACGGTGTCTTTCATTACTAAACTCAAATTGGTTGTACAACAAAATTTGACATTTCAATTCCTTCTGGGGACATTACATGAACAGAACATCCTGTACATGGGTCAAAGGAGTGTACTATTCTTAAAAGTTCCACTGGTTGTGCGGTATTTACAACATGAGTTCCAATTAATGCTTTTTCAATAGGTCCTACTTTTCCTGCATCATCCATTGGTGAAGCATTCCAACAAGTTGGAGTTACTATCTGGTATTTAGATATTTTTGTACTTGCAACGGAAACCCAATGTCCAAGAGCTCCTCTTGGCGCTTCTGTTAAACCAATTCCACTTCCTGAAGTTGGTGCTCCAAGATTTGTAAATGCACTTGCACCAGCTACTATTTGGTTTAACCAAGTCTGCATATTAGCAGCTATCTTAGCTGTTTCAGTATATCTAGCCATATGTCTATCCATTACAGAAACTCCATTTTTATAATCTCCACTAATCCAAGTTCTTGCAAGGCTTCCTGCTTCATAAGGAGTACCATTGTATCTTGGTGCCTTAAGCCAGGTATAAGCTCCTGTTTTTCCGTAACTTGGAGTTGTTGTTTCACTTGCCGGGTTAACGCCAGATGGTGATGTATACCAGGAATGTCCTACGTACTCTTTTATATTCGCGGTCGCAAAGCTTCCAACTACACCATTAGTTACTGTTCCAGCAGGGAAGAGCTTACTGCCAGTTGCGTTTGTATCAAATACTCCATAGGATATTAAATTACCATATCCTTTACCAATTGTGTAATAGGCACTATATGTTGAAGCCAATAGATTAACATCAGTCTTATAGGTATTTGTAATAAATGTTGTTATAGTATTTAAATAATTTCTAAAATTTGTTATGTCTGTTGCAGTTGGAATAGCAGTTACACCACCAGGAACTACGTTGCCCACATGTGGAAGTTTACCACCAAAAATTGCTCCCATTTCATGTGCTTTTCGTCGTATTGACAAAGCTGTAACATAATTATTTATCAAAGTCTGGCTATCAGTAGCATTAAATTTGAAATCCTGTGAATATCCTGGAGTCCAAGGGTGGACCTGTGGTCCTTGAACGTAATCCATTAATGCTAGTTGATAGAAATGTAATATGTTACTAGATATAAAGTTAGCTCCTTGTATAAGGTCTCTTAAAAGAAGAGCTTGTAAATTTGGAGTAAACCCTGAAGCAGCTTCAACAGCCTTTGAGGATGCAATTGCATGGGATACTGGGCACACTCCACAAATTCTTTGTGTTAAGAATGCTGCATCCTTTGGTACTCTGCCTATAA
>Ga0209125_1003324_pt1 | contig 11201 bp, 10 predicted proteins | sample BarGraIncub1131A_FD_184503 | JGI IMG/M metagenome (GOLD analysis project Ga0209125, IMG submission 184503) | Arctic peat soil microbial communities from Barrow, Alaska - Barrow Graham LP Incubations 11-31A (SPAdes) (version 2) | ecosystem: Environmental > Terrestrial > Soil > Wetlands > Peat... | reverse complement strand
AATTCTATATCCTAACCTTGGCGTATGAAGCCTTTAATGTCAACTACGATGTGACTACCATCGACCAAGACTCACGAATAACGGAAATCCACCAGCCTGACGGCAAAAACGACATCCTACAGCAGATAGAGCACGGCGTCTTGTCCGTAGTGGGTGGTTATCGCGCATTAGGACGGCTTTATCGGGGTATTATGGAAAACGACCTGCGGCAATATGTACTCCTTGGCGACAGCGCGAACATTACAGACGGCATCAAAGGAAGTGCTGACGATCGCTGGGTGTTTACCGAAAATAATCCACCGCGGGAATTGACAACCGCCGCTCATCTGGCCGCCGCTTCCCGCGCATTGAAAGATTTCAATAATACATTAAGTATTCAAGCATTACAGGCCGCCTGTGAGATTTTTAAAGTTACCGATGGGATCGGCAGCGCCAGAGTAGCAAAAATACATGCTGCCGTAGAATTACTCCTAACTACCGGGGAACAAGAATATAAAGACTTTTTGCTGTCGGAAGCCGAATTTATAGTCGGCTCTATTGACAAGGTGGGTTGGTTTATAGGACGAGCCGAAAAAGCGATGAATGACGCCTGTTTCACAAAATCCATTCGCGGTGCTTTGCCGGTTTTGAAAGAACAGTTTGCGCTGCAGAGCGCCGAAACGCCTTACGGGATACCATATCGCCCCCATATATGGGGAGCTGGTTGGGGTATCCAGAAACTGGGATACGAGTACTATTTCCTGCATAAGGCTTATCCCGATATTTTCGATCCCGAAATGATTTTCAATGCGCTGAACTTTATTTTGGGATGTCATCCGGGTTCCAATACTATGTCTTTTGCGTCGGGAGTCGGAGCCAAATCGGCAACTGTAGGTTATGGACTTAATCGCGCCGACTGGTCATATATTCCCGGCGGAGTAATTTCAGGTACTGCACTGATACGCCCCGACTTTCCCGAACTGCTGGTGTTCCCTTATCTGTGGCAACAGGTGGAATATGTACTGGGAGGTGGTTCTTCGTATTTTATGTTTTTAGCATTAGCGGCGCAACAAATAACGAACGGTAAATAATAAAACGAATGTAAAAATTACAACATAACCATTGATTATGACCGTAAAAACGGATTTTGGCCGTGTAGATATACAAGGGCTGCTTTGATTAATAGTAGTCAGTTTCATATAAATAAAATCTCAAGCCCGCGCTTAAATTTTTTTTGTCGCGGGCTTGACATATGGGTGGTGGAGTCAGGGGGACACATACCTACTCCCACATCTATCCTAACTACTCGCCCCTTATAAAAATTGACGTTATCTAATCTGTCAACTCAACCCTACCACCTTCAGGGCATTTGATATGATACCGCAAACAATAAAATTTAGGGTTTCCCGATTTGAGCACCTCTGGTAAAATAGCCGCGAGAAAAACTCAATGTCTGGAAACCCTATGTTTATGGGCATTTTCAGCCCTATTGTTTAACCATCTGTTGAGAAATAATAAAGTTTTGCTTTTAATTTATTCTCTTTTCCAATTTTGATTTTCTATTTTTGATTAATAATAGATGATAGAATAGAAGAAGCAAATGATTATTGTTACAGGAGCAAGAGTTTATTGAATGACCCAAGGTGTCGATTCTCAAATTAAATCGGACATTATTCTCAAATTATTTAAGGTTAAAATCTGCATAATGATACCTAGTTTCTCACCTGATAACCTACCTGTTATTGCGAAACTTCAAATTAAAATAGGATTAAGAAAATGCAAAAGCATCATACTTCAAAATATAAGAAGCATGATGCTAATGAACTTATTAAGAGGTGTAACTCCATTTAGTCCTTTATGAGGCTTGCGATGATAATCTTCTTCAAGCCACTTGGAAAATTCATCATTCAAATTATCAAGACTTTTAAAACTGTTAGGATTATATTTAGATAAGAATCTCTTTCTTACAGTGGAAAAGAACCTCTCTATTTTCCCTTTTTCAGTTGGGGAAAATGGTTTAGTGTGAATTAAGGTGCAGCCTAGGCTCGCACACATATATGCAAACTGCTGGGATCTATATATTTTACCATTGTCTGTATAAAGTAAGGTGGGAATTCCTCTCTTTAGAACGGCTTCTCTAAAGGAATGCCTTAACGATTCGAAGTTTTGAGCATAATAAAACTCTGCATGGGTTATTAGTCTGGAAGAATCATCGATGTAGGCTAATAGGTAGGCTACATGTTTTTTCTTACCTTCAGTGATATAGGGACCATACATAAGGTCTGTTTGCCAAAGCTCATTTATATATACGTGAGAAAATCGTTTGCTATCCTTTAAATCCTCCTCTTGTAAAATGCCCTTTTTAGCTAGCGAATTTATGAATCTATAAAAAGTTGAAATAGAAACTCGGTCACAAGAGAAAGCTCCATCTTTTATTAATAAATCATACACTATGGTGTCAGGAGCCTTGGGATAAAGGACCTTCATTGTTACAATCTTCTCGGGAATCTCATCGTCAATCTTTCTAGAACCACCTTTATCGCCACGCACACTGGGCTTTAATCCATCCATTCCATTTTTCATATAGATGCAATACCAGGACTCAAGCGTTTTGGGTGCATAGTTTTTTGCTCCATAATGAGGCATTTCAATTGGATTGGCTGTCGCCTCCATGTAGTAAGCTGTATTACTTTTGGTTTGTCCATTTATTACTGGACTTATTAGAGAAAACTTTTTTAGTGCAATAGCATTTCTTATGCTTTCATCAAGCATCTTAAAGACCTCCTTTAATTCTAGGAAGCCAATTGTCGGCAGGCTTATCCTTATTATTTAATGCTAATACATAATTACCCTTAAGCCTAGGAAAATAAAGTGTTGGAAGGTATTTAGTGATAAAATCTTTTTTAGTAGCTTAATTAATGCTATAATAAATTGAATTGTTTCGTGAGGAATGTTTTAGTGTTCTTTTCAAAGAACTGTTGTGAAAATGAATTGATCTGCCAGGGCCAATTCTTCACTATATCTAAAACTTCCCTTGCTTTTTTATTTGACTCTAGTTGTATATCTGGCATCTCAGCTTCAGGGTTTAATCGCCGTATTCCAGCTTGGATAAATGTAAGATTCTCTTTAAATCTCTTCCTATAATGGTAAAGAAGTTGCCTTGATATATTCATACCTGAATTCATATTCAGTTCTTCAAGGCATTCCTTTATGGTTCCATATCTATGAAATACGCTACAAATGTATTCAAAAATATTCTCTAAAGCATTGATATATTTAGGCATACAAAAGCTTGGCATAACAGAAATTGTATGACCACATAGAGGGCAAATATATCTCCTTATAACAATTTTCCCATCAAAACAACTACTTGAAAAATATCTTTCATAAAAGCCGTTCTTCCTAAACTGAACTAACTTGTTGCATTTATGATTATGCATCTTCGAAAGGGTGCTTTGGGGAAGGAATTTGCTTTGTTTAATCTAATATACTCCTTGAATATAACTTCCATTGTAAATAATTGTTGCATGGTATGACACCTCCTACAATATTTAACCCTACTATAAAATGAAAATATATTTTCACTTTGCAGTAGGGTTAACTCTTACATTCAACTATTCTATTGTGATAAAATGGGACTATATTAGCTGGTATAATTTGATAATCTACAACTAAGCTACTTGTGAATTTATGAATACTTATATTAAATTGCTCAAGGGGGCAAATAATTTAGAGTTGTTTTAATTTTTAACGAAAAATGTTTAATGAATACATACCACACTTAATGAATAGGATTAGGAAATATGGGGTGAAAATATGGTAAATTTTACACCCTCCCCAATTCCTAATTATAAAACTGCAACATGTTCTAAATACCTCTTTAATACAAAAGCCTTTCATAACCTTTCTTTTTTATCCTTAAAAAAGCCAGTTAAACCGACCCTTCATCACCTAAACAAACTCTTTAAAATCTTCTATTCAATTTCACATTCAATCTCACTACTATCAAGTAATGTAACAATAATCTTATTATCTTGATATACACTCATCTTCTCAATTAGCTTATAATATAAATCCAGATTAAATTCTTGTAAAATTTCAGTATTTTCAATAATTTTTATAAACTGTTTCGCCTTATACTTTTTCAACACATCTCTATCTTCTGACTTCCACTTTTCTAAAAAATAATCCTTGTTTTCAATCATGGCGTTAAAGTTGCTTATAAAAGCTTGGTATAGAACCTTATCATCAATATGTTTATTAGCGCATCCCTTTTCACCTTTTACTTCATACTTCTTATTGCACCTCCATACTATCCTTCTTAGCCTTTCATCTGTTGAGTTCCATACCTTTCGTCCGTATGGTCTACCACATTGTCCGCAGATAACCCGACCTGCAAATGGATTATCAGCTGTTGCATAATCTAGTTTACTTATATTATATTTTTCAGCAAAATCTTTTCTTCTTTCCAGTTCAAGTTGCACTGCCTCCCACATTTCTTTATCTATTATTGCGGGATGGCTTTCCTCGACATAGTACTGTGGGACCTCTCCATTATTTATTATCCTTTTCTTTGATAGTAAATCTACGGTGTAGGTCTTTTGAAGTAGGGCATCTCCTTTGTACTTTTCATTGCTTAGCATTCTTCTAAGGCTGCTTTCATACCATTTTGTTTTTCCATTCCAGTTTAGAACTTCATCTTCTTCAAGCTCCTTTGCTATCCTGTTAGGACCTTTTCCATCAAGGTAATCTGTATAAATCCTTCTCACTATCTTGGCTTGCTTTTCATTTATGATGAGGTTACCTTCTTCATTCTTTTCATAGCCTAAAAACTTTGTACAATTGACTGTTACTTTCCCCTGTTCAAATTTTCTCCTTATTCCCCAGGTGGAGTTCTCTGAAATACTTCTACTTTCATCTTGGGCTAAGGAGCTAAGAATTGTTAGCAAAACCTCTCCTTATGAATCCAGGGTTCTTATATTTTCTTTTTCAAATATCACCTCTATACCAAGGTCGTTGAGTAGTCTTACATAATTTAAGTAGTCCAAGGTATTTCTAGCAAATCTTGATATGGATTTAGTTATAATCACATCTATTTTCCCAGCTTTACAGTCCTCGATCATTTTATTAAACTGCTCTCTCTTTTTAGTGTTTGTTCCTGAAATTCCTTCGTCTGCATACACCTTTGCCATTTCATATTCAGTTCTGAATTAAAAAGCTTAGCTATCTTAAATGACCCTTTGCCTGCCAAGGATGCGCTTAGTGTTTATAAGCAGTTCACCTTTTTCAAATTTCTTGCGATACCGCCACTTAAGGTTTTCACTTACACTTCTGCTTTCTTCCTCAGCATAGTAATATTACTCAGAAGAAAGGATGGTAAGCATTAGCTCACCGTCCCCTGGCATTGTTTCTATATTTTCTTTTTCAAATCTTACTTTTACGCAATGAGTTGTAAGTTATATTGCTACCATTTATAATTTCTTCTCTATCAACACAACTGTCTCAACGTGTGTTTTGATAGAATGGTGATACTAATGCGCGTTAATATTAGTTTTACGTAAAAGTGTACCCCCCTTTGAGTTTAGGGGAGTGCAAAAATATTAGAATTTTATACCTTTACGCGAATATATAAGTAATGATTCCTTACTCCTCCTCCATGTGAGGCAGAGTCACTCTCTGAAGTTGCACTGATCAGCTTTAGGCGAAGGATTTTACTTGATAAAATTATCTTGAAAATCAGATGCAGTCATTGGTTTTCCAATTAAATATCCTTGAATATAATCACATTCAAGTTCTTTCAAAATACTATATTCATTGTCTGTTTCAATTCCCTCTGCAACAACTTTAATATTTAAACTATGAGCCATTACTACTATAGATTTAATTATAACTAAGTTTTTAGAATTGTTCTGTAAATTTATAATAAGTGATCTATCTATTTTTATTGTACCAATAGGAAGCTTGTTTATATAACTAAGGGAGGAATAGCCTGTACCAAAATCATCCATTGAAATTCTAATCCCCTGTGATTTTAACTCTGAAAGTATTTTTATTATTGAATCAATGTCCTCCATGGCCTCATCCTCAGTAATTTCAAGATTTAAATACCTAGAATCTAGTAAGTGTTTATGCAATATATTCATTACTAATTGGACAAAATCCAATTGAATTAGTTGTTTATAAGATATATTTACTGATACACTAAAGTCCTTTACACCTAACTCCTGCCATTTTTTACACTGTGTACACGCACTTTCTAACATCCAATTATCAATAACTACTATTTCACCTATACTCTTTGCAATTGGAATAAACTCTATAGGTGGAATAATTCTCTCCCCTCGTTTCCATCTTATAAGAGATTCTGCACTTAATACTTTCATTGACTTTAAATCCATTATAGGTTGATAGTACGTTATAAATTCATTTTTTTCCATTGCATTCTTCAATTTTTTTTTCATTTCTAGTTTATTAATAGCATTATTATTTATACTATCATTATAAATGGAATATCCATTACCTCCGCTATTTTTAACTTCATACATAGCTAAATCAGCTTTCTTAACTAACGTATCTGCATCAATTCCATGCTCAGGGAATATACTTATACCTATACTTACCCCAATAAATAATTGGTTGTCCTTATAGATAAAAGCTGTGTTAAATGTTTCCACAACAGCTTCTGCAATTTTTTGAGAATTTGCAGAGGCCCTCAAATCTCGTAGTATTATTATGAATTCATCTCCACCAATTCTACTAATTGTATCCGTTGACCTAATTATGCTTTTTAATCTCAGTGCTACAATTTTAAGAATATTATCTCCAGATTCATGACCATATTTATCATTAGCACTCTTAAAATTATCCAAATCTATAAAAAGAACTGCAAATTTTTCATTTTTATTATCTAGTAATATATTAACATCTTCTAACATCTTTTTTCTATTAGAAAGTTCTGTAAGGGCATCATAATATATAAAATGACGTATTTGCTCTTCTGCAAGTAGTCTATCTTTAATCTCATTTTTAAGTATAATATTTGATTCTTCTAATTTTAAAGTATATTTCTCTTGTATTTTTGCTAGGTTTCTTCTTTCAGAAACATCATGTAATAGCGTAACAAGTCCTAAGATGTCTTTATATTCATCATATATTACGGTTGCTGATAGCTCACTGACAAGAGGTTCTTTATTTTTCCTGTATAAATCAACTTCCATATTAATAATGTTTCCAGTTTGCATTATAGTCTCATACTTAAAATTTCTAAAATTTATGATTGTATCAAGTGAATTTTCCTTTAATTCCTTATAACTATAGCCAGTTATAATTAGTGAAGCTTCATTACAATTTTTCACAAGAAAATCTTCACCTAATACGAAAATTGGTTCATTTACAGCTTCAAAAAGATATTCTGATACAAGTTCATAAGAAATTGACATCATTTTATGTTTATTAATTGCGTACCACATTCCACCCATTGCAATAGAAATGGATATAATCCCAGACGGAAAAATATCAATACCTAGTGCAGGTAAAATCAAATCTGATATTATCGCTAAACAAAAACTGATCAAACCGCTAATTAAAATAATTTTCATCTGTTTTCTGACTCTCTTCTTATGAGAATTTCTCATTTGAAAATATATTTTTACAAAACCAGCTATATATAAAACTGAGACGTATATACTAAAAACAATACCAATAATTGTTTCAGAGTATAAATTATCTACAAAGCCGTAAGCTTCACTACTTACTACTTTAGAGGGTTCGTATATTAAATTACCTATGAAAAATGTTAGTGAAGTTATATATATTAAAAATTGTATTTTTGAGTTAGAGTTTTTTTGATTTATACCTTTAAGAGAAAATGCGAAGGATACCCATATCCCATTAAAAAAACACCAACCTAACGCAGAAATTGATCTCCAAATATTTGCGATTTCTATATTAGGAGAAATTAACATGAATGCATATCCTATGGCCCAAAGGCTACCGGCAATACATAAAATAAAAAATATTACGTTGACTTTTGACTTGTTATCTCTCTTATAACTATAGCTACCCATAAATAAGTAGAAAATAAAACATATACATAATATTGCAAACAAGAATATTCTAATATTATCCTCTCGTAGCATCACCTATTCCCCCTATCATATCAAAACTCTTATAACCTAAATTCCACTTTCAGTAATTCTAATTTAGAGATCAATGTAATTTTATGAAGAATTTAGCATTGACATGTAAAGCCCTACAAATTATTCACAGAGCAAAGTTGAACATATATCTTATCTACTTTTCAAAATATACATTTTTCCTACACAACCTCTAGGGATAGTTAAGAAATTGTTTCATAATCACATCATATATACTGTCTTGATAATCTTTACATTAGTAAACTATGAAAATAGCTACTTACTTTAGAGCAAACCATTTTATAAGGTAAATTTATTAACAATCTGTTTAACCTTTCCCACAAAATTGATGATGGAACCTTCTATTTCTTCATTTCCCTTATATTTTCTGTATATTTCCAATAATTCCTTATATCTATTTATAACCTCATTTCCGTTTCTAATAATAAGGTTTTTCACTTCTATTAAATCTGTATTTATATCTGTTTCCATATTTATATTCATATTTAAAAAGAATGAAGTTATATCATCGGTACAAAAGTTGCATCCACTGACTATTGGTGATTTACGCATATTAATTTGAAGGGTATTAAATACTCTTATGAGATATTGATCTTTTTCATCATTATGAAAAAATTTAATACCATATTCGTATAGTCCATTTACAGACTCTTCCTTCCAGACAATCTTTCCCGATAAGTAGATTGTTTCATTTAGTATAATAGTTCCAAAATTAAACATAATCTCCGGTTTTACAGGTAATACCAAATTAGATATAAATTTCAGACCGCTTGGACCAATATTATCAATTAGTACTTTAGTATCATTAACATCAGCTTTTTTACCATTTATGCTTTCAATTTTCATGTCTGAAACCAAAGGGTAAAACAATTTAACTCTAAAACGCCCATCCTTTTCATCTGATATCGAACTGCCAATTATTTTTTCTATAGAATTATTACCTATTTCTTTAATATTCAAAACAGCACCTCTTTCTTATATCCTTTATGTAAAAATTTATACTTTTTCATCCTATTCAACTGCAACTTCAGTCCAATCAATCGAAGTTACTATAATCTTATAACCTTCAAAAACAATCATCTTCTCGATTATTTTGAAATAGATATGGTTATTGAGGATATACCTGTTTTTTATCAAATATTGTAGTACCAGTATCCTTGCTTTTTCTATATTTGATGTGAAACAAAGAAAGATACACACCTAATATAAATACCCGCCTAATTAATAATACCTATTTTGTAGTTCTAATTTTAAATTGTTATTACTGATCTATTTGTAGTAGTTTTGTGTGTTGAATCTGTATACTGAGGTCTATAATTTGAAGTATCCCATGTATTTTTAATAGAATACATGGCTGTTAGTTGATTATAACTACATTTTAAATTAGTTAATCCTATAAAATACTCAATACCACATAAATTACCTATATTACAATTAACTCTTAATTTTAAGTCTGTTATTTTCTCACATCACTATAAATTATTGTTTGGGAATAATTTTTACCTATCAGTGAATATACATAACACTTAAAAATGCTGTCAGTAGATTTACTTGTTATATTTGTATCTACCATTACAACACAAGTAGCAATCTTCTTTCCATCTATTGATGTTTCTATAATTGTTCCAATTGTTGATGCTATTATTGAAGTTAGAATATCTGTTCCACACACTGCTAAAATATCTGCAGTTTTATTTGGACTTACTGAGGTTACATTAGCTACTGTATTTGCAAATACTTGAATATTCATGGTTAACATTAAAGAGGTAAGTATAAAACAAACATTATGCTTTAATTGTTTGTTTCTCATTAACCCCCCCCATAGTAGACTGAATTTCCTATAATCACAATACTAACACATAATATTATATATTAATATATATTTTAATATAAGTTTAAATGGAATTAAAGTTTTTATTAAATTTAAAATGGTAGTAACATGCAAGTTGCTCATTTTAACTCAAATATACACAGCAACCCTCGGTAACTGTTTCAGCCCTATATTTAATTTCCTCATTTTACATACTATTTACGATAAAAAGAGTTAATTTATCTGCTTTTATTATTTACTCACAAATAAATTTTCTCAAACAAAAAACCGGCCAAGATGATGTTTAATCACCCTAACCGGAATATAAATCTTCTATTCTATTTCACACTCAATCTCAGTCCCATCAAGCAGAACTACAATAATCTTATTATCTTGATGAACAGTAATCTTCTCAATAATCTTATAATATATATCTATATCAAACTCTTCTATCATTTCTGCATTTTCAATTATCTTAATAAACTGTTTTGCCTTATACTTTTTTAACACATCACTATCTTCTGACTTCCACTTTTCTAGGAAGTGCTCATTGTTTTCAATAATGGCGTTGAAGGTGATAATAAAAGCATGGTATAGAACCTTATCATCTATATGTCTATTTCCACAACCATTTTCACCTTTTATCTCATACTTTTTATTGCATCTCCACACTATCCTTCTTAGCCTTTCATCTGTTGAGTTCCATACCTTTCGTCCATATTGGCTACCACCAATATTGAACTCCTATAGTATTTGTTGTCGTTGTATCTGCCTTAACCACTGTAGTTCCGAGTGTAATAGCTGTACTTAATACTACTGTCAGTATCAATGAAAGTATTTTTTTTCTGTTCTTTTTCATGCTACTTTTTATACTCATTTTTATATGTATTTATTAGAAATTATATAATTCCTTGAACTTTATACTTACAATATTCTTCATAAATGTATTTAATCCTTCTTTTTTCCAGATGTATAATAATATTATTATTTTATGCAATTACTACTTGAATTCCCGATAGAATTGTAACTATGTTACAATTCTATCGAAAAAGCCTCCATAATTATTCGTTGTTTTTTTGTTACTTCGCTTATAAGAGAACCATATCTGCCTGAATATGTTATCTTGGAAATGGTATCCACTTCTTCTAGTAATTCTCTAACTGTATAGTTTTCAAGTTCTTTTCTACTATGTATTTTTTCTCGGATAGCACTTATGAATATCAATGCTATAAACTGCACAAATAATCTACCATCCA
>Ga0209125_1003323_pt1 | contig 11205 bp, 9 predicted proteins | sample BarGraIncub1131A_FD_184503 | JGI IMG/M metagenome (GOLD analysis project Ga0209125, IMG submission 184503) | Arctic peat soil microbial communities from Barrow, Alaska - Barrow Graham LP Incubations 11-31A (SPAdes) (version 2) | ecosystem: Environmental > Terrestrial > Soil > Wetlands > Peat... | reverse complement strand
ATTTTTTATATCAAAGGCATCTATAATTTTCAGTCCCTCAATAGGATCTAATTTTAAGCTTTGAATAACTGCATCTATAAAACTAACTGCGGGAAGAATTTCTATATCTATATTATTTTTTTCGCACATTTTTATTAAAAGTTTAACAGAAGTTTCTGCCACTAAAGGATGACCTGGAACCCCATAAATAATATCTCCATAAATTTCGTGTTTTTTTATAAGGTCCTCTGCAATAGACCTATATACATCATCAAAATTATTATATTCTTCATATCTATCATCATAGGTTTCAAATTGAATTGATAGGGATTTTAGGTAGTCCACAGTAGGATGTTTTTCTGTTCTCAAATAAATTTTTTTACCCTCTTTAAGTAGCTCCAATGTTTCTATAGTTAGTGATCCTATAGCACCAGGTCCGAGTCCCACTACTCTAATCATTAGCTTTCACTCCTTCGTTTTTTTTTTTGTAAATTATTTTTAATTTGTTAATATTATTCTAATATTCAAACACTTTAATTTCTTCTTAATTTATTTTTAATTTCCTCATATTCAAATATTCTAAGGATAAAAATGAAAAACAAATAAACAATAATGCCTATTAATATGGATATTACACATGATAATCCGCTACTCCTTGTATAATTATAGACAGTTTCGTTGCTAAATACAACTGCAATTATCATTATGCTAGAAGCAATAACTGGTTTTACAAAAGCATCCACCCAGTTGATTTTTATATTTAAAGCCCTCTTTAAATCCTTCATATTTAATAAGCAGCTTGCAGCATATCCTAAAATAGTTCCTATAACTGCGCCATAGATATTTACAAATGAAAATGAAACCAATACATACGTTATAATAACCTTTACAACGCACCCTAGTGCCAAGTTGTATACAGGCTTCATATAATTACCTATGCCTTGGAGTATTGCAGTGCTGGTTTGAGTTAAGATTAAAAAAGGTATTGATATTGATATATATTGCAGGATCTCATATCCTGCTGCATCTTTCATAAAAATCAAATGCATTATAGGGTAAGCCATAAAAAACATCCCCAGTGAAGATGGCAATGAAATAACATTAGACAATTTCACAGCCATATCTACCCTTTTAATGAGTGCCCCTCTTCTACCTAAATAAAAGGCTTCAGCAATTATCGGCATCAGAGACGCACACAGTGCCACAGAAAGAGCTAAAGGTACATTCATCAGGGTAAACACCTTTCCAGTCAATTGACCATACATAACGGCTGATTGTGTTTGTGTGAAACCTGCTTTAAGAAGCTGCTGTGGCACTAAAATAGAGTCTATTAATGACATAATAGTCCCTACTGCAGCACCCAAAGATATTGGCAATGCAGCCTTACCTAAATCAGATAAAATATGCTTATGCTTTGATACTTTTCTTACTGGCATTTCTTTTTTCACTTTAAAATAAGTTAAAATTAAATATATACTTCCCATAATTGCCCCAACTAGGGTTCCAAGTGCTGCTCCTCCAGCTGCATATTCAATGCCCTTTGGAAACAATAAATACGCAAATAAAACTCCTGCCACAACTCTTCCAACCTGTTCTACTATTTGGGAAATGGCAGTAGGCCTAACATTCTGTAGCCCTTGAAAAAATCCCCTAAAGGTACACATAATAGAAACAAAAATTGGTGCTATGGCAATTACCGAAAAAGAGTAATATGATTTAGGATCCCATTTTAATATAGCTATAATAGGCCTTGCAAACACTAACATTAGTATAGTAACTGCTGAGCCTAATATAATCATAAAAAGAAGTGTTTGTCTTAATACCTGCCCTACTCCTTCTCTATCATTTTTAGCATTCATCTCCGCAATAAGTTTAGACATAGCTAGTGGTACACCTGACGCCAGCGCTACAAAAGTCAGAAAAAGTGGATAAGACATCTGGTAGTATCCCATGCCCTCATCTTTTATTAGTGCCTGTATTGGAATTCTAAAAAATAAGCCTAAAAATCTCGCAAATATTCCTGCCAGTCCAAGTATAATAGTCCCTTTTATCAATGAATGTTTCTTCATAACAGCCTCCTTGTATTCCTGTGGTGCATACAACAATTACATTCTATGATTATAATTATTTAATTTAAGGGCTTATTATTACTAATACTCTAAAAAATAAAAGTATATATTACTGCAAATATGTTTCAATTTGCCGAGTAATATATACTTTATAGGCTTTCCTCTTTATTGTTCCATTTGTTTTCCTAAAAAAGATGCTGCTGTTTCTGCTAGTTTTAATTCTAAATTTCCAAATTTAACTCCCGGTTCTGTAGAAACTATTAGCACTGCTCCAATCGCATCTCCTTCTGCTATTATAGGAGCGATTACTTGGGCATTATATTTGTTTTCCATTTCATCATCATATAATGCAATAATTTTTTCTGAGCCTTCGCCAAGCACAACAGCTTTTCTATCTTCCATCGCTTTTTCTAATTCATTACTTACCTTTTTATCAACGTATTCTTTTTTAGGCCCTCCGCTTATAGATATTATGTTATCCTTATCGCAAACAATTATTATATTACCTATAGTTTGTTGTAATGATTCAGCATACTCTCTGGCAAACTCACTTAATTCACCTATAGGTGAGTATTTTTTTAAAATAACTCCACCTTCTCTATCAGTAAATATTTCTAGCGGATCTCCTTCTCGAATTCTCAGAGTTCTTCTTATTTCTTTAGGAATAACAACTCTTCCTAAATCATCTATACGTCTTACTATGCCTGTTGCTTTCATTTAAATAATTCCCTCCTTATATAAAATCTCATATAATATACTTGCACTATTATTATCTTTCAAAACTTGAAATTTTATGCACATTTGTATATGTTTAATTTTAATATAAGAAAAATAATAAAAAGGCACTAAAAAATAGCAATGAAAAGATTGATTTTTTAGTGTTTTTATTAAAATCAATAAGGAAAAGAGGCTGTATCTCGTATTCTTTTATATATCTGTATAGTGTAGCTCTACTTACTTCTAACAACTTAGCGAACTCTACTGCTGAAATAAAAAATCACACAGCACTGCCTAGTGAATTAAGTACAACTCAATTATTTAATACGTTAGATAAAAAAATTGATATTGAAGTATGTAAGCATATTAATTTTTATCCTAGTTTATTTAAAATAAGGAATATAAATGAATTTAAGGTAGTATTTATACTTGTTTCATTTAATGCCAGCAAGTACAATATAATAGTACTTGCTGTACAGAATACAAAAAAAAAGCTTAAAAAACTTAGGGGGAATTAATAATGCATAGCACACTTAACAATTTCAAGGTACATTAGTGGAGAACCAACATTTGATTTTAAAACATAATTAAAAACATTCTTTTTGGAAGATACACAATTATTACAAAAATGGTATTGAGTTGATTGTAGATACAAGCTTAAAGAGTAATGAACTTAGGAATGCATCTTGTTTATTCTTTACTGAAGCTACCTTCTAAAAGCCCGAGAGAATGCTAATAAAAAATCGGAGGTTTTATAAATGATAAAAAACAAAATTAGTAAGAAACTAGGAACTGGTTTGATGGCTTTAATGCTGGTAGCTGGAGCAACTGGGACAATGGCGTTAACAAGTAAACCAACTGTAGTTGAAGCTTGTCCAATAGGAAGTCAGCCTTTATTTTGTTCAGAAATTCAGTTTTCTATCGATTATGCTATACCTACTTCATATTATTCAAAAGACTGGACGCCTTATTACCTAAATGATGTTGTGAATATACAAAAGGCATTAGCAAGCTTTGGTTTCAATGTAGTAGCAGATGGTCGTTTTGGAACGAGCACGGAAAATGCAGTAAAAAGTTTTCAAAGGTTTCATGGGTTTGCCGCTGATGGTATAGTAGGTTCTGTCACATGGGGGGCTATTAGGTCTCATTATTTCACACACGTTTATTGGTTAAGTAAGTAAAGGAGGGGCAGACTGTCCGAAAACTAAAGCACGTGTGTTATCTTGAAGGTATTTTACAATGAATAAATTACTATTATTAACAATTAAATTATAACTTAAGTAAATATAACATCTATATAAAAAAATACAGACTTGCATCCTATGCAGTCTGTATTTTTGCTATTATTACATTTATTCCAACCAGGGTGTTTTTGCCCATCCCCCCGAAAAGGTGGAATAGGCAAATTATCTAAAATAACTTTTTTAAATGTTCCATTCCAAGTTCCAAATCACTCTTTTCCATAACTTTTTCAATGGTCATACTGTTGGTACCAATATTATTAATTCTGGTGTTCCCATAACTTCTGTGCGAAAGTATCTTGGTCATGAAAGTCCAGAAATGACCATGGTTTATGCTCATATTCATGACTCAACACTAAAAGCAGATTTTAAAAAGCTCATTAAACATTGATAGTATCGCAAACACTGATATGGAATGGTTTAAGCCTAATTTGTACAAAAATGCGCTACCTAACGGTTATTCTCTACATCACCCAAAGCAAGGAAACTGCCCCCATGCGAACATATGCACGCCCATGCTGGGTGCACCCAAAAACAAAGAATACCCCCTATTGGAGGTATTCTTTATAATAATAAAAACATAAAATTCTAAAGATTTTTTTCAATTTTAGTTATTTTAGCTTCTTCAGTCCATTTTTTCATAGCTGCAGTCCATGCTGCTTTTTTGTCATTTTCTATAAGGGTTTTTTCAACCTCTGCTTTAACAGCTTCAAATTTCTTTACAGGAAACTCTTCTTTTGCAATACATTTTATTATATGAAATCCATATTGAGTTTGAACAGGAGCTGAAATCTTACCTACTGCAAGCTTAGATGCCGCTGCCATAAAAGTTTTATCCATTTTATCATCATTGTACTCTACAAATCCTAAATCTCCACCATTTTGTGCAGCAGATTGGTCTGTACTTTTTTCTTTTGCAACCTTTGCAAAATTTTCACCAGCATCTAAACGTTTCTTAACAGCTAATGCTTCTGCTTCTGTTTTAAGTAAAATATGAGCTGCATGAACTCTGTTTGGTTTTGTTGTATATAGAGTTGGATTACTATTGTAATATGCTTTTTCTTTTACCTCATCCGTTTTAACATTTTTTGTAATTTCAGCGTATAATGCGTCTTCAATAATCCTTGGCTTTATTCTTGCTTTCAGTTGCACTTCTGTAAGGTTAGCCTGTGCTAGTGCTTCTTTATACTTATCATCTGTTCCTAAACTTTTTTTGATTTCTACCAATTGTTTGTTAACTTCTTCAGTTAATTTAGCCTCTGTAGGAATTACTTTTAGATCTTCAGCTTTATAATTTACTATTTTTTCATTAATAAGACCTTCTAGCACTTGTTGTTTTTGAGTCGTTATTTGCGTCATAGCCTCTGCATTGTCTTTATAATTTGCTCCATACTGCGTTTCAATTTGTTTAATAACCGCCGCCATTTGTTCGTCCACCTGGCCTCTAGTTACTTTAGTATTATAAACCTTAGCTACTGTACTTTTAGCAATACCTGCTGGTGTTTTTTCAATCATATTACAACCAACTAATGATGTAGCAAATATAGTTATCAAAGCTGCAGTAATTATTTTTTTTACGTTTTTCATTTTATTACCCCCGTTCTGTATGTAATAATGTCATTTAAAATTTTGTTACATTAGATTACATATTAATTTTAATACATACTAATCTTATCACAAATTCACTTTATTTCAACTTTATTTCAACGATACTTTTTATATACTTAACAATCTCTATGAGATTTGCAAGCGTTTCTTCTTTTTTTAAATTTTTATGTTTATATGCAAATGCTGGTTTAGTACCTAATTTAAATACAATACTTCTATTATATTTACTAACTAAAGCTTTTACTAATGCTCCATTTATTCTTTCACTACTATCAAATTGTAATACTATCTCCTCCTTTACCTCTTTAATTTCTATTATTCCCACATCTTTAGATATACATCGTAGATAGGCAATATCCATAAGACTTCCAACTGATGTTGGTATGTCTGAAAATCTATCTTCAATTTCCTCCTGTATATCTAACATATCTTCATGGCAATCTATAGCTGCGATTTTTTTATAAATTTCAATTTTCTGAGTCTCATCCTCAATATAGCTACTAGGAATGTATGCATCTATTGTAATTTCAACAGAAGTTTCAATAGGTTCCTTTTCCACATCGCCTCTTATTTTCTTCACTGTATCTTCTAGCATCCTACAATATAAATCGTACCCTACCGCAGCCATATGACCATGTTGAGCAGCTCCCATCATATTTCCAGCACCCCGAATTTCAAGATCCCTCATTGCAATTTTAAAACCTGACCCCAGCTCCGTAAAATCCTTAATTGCTTTTAACCTTTTTTCAGCCACCTCAGTTAATACCTTATCTTTTTTATAAGTAAAATATGCATAGGCTATTCTATTTGAACGTCCCACTCTACCCCTTAATTGATAAAGCTGAGAAAGCCCCATCTTATCTGCTTCATAAATTATTATTGTATTTGTGTTTTGGATATCAATTCCTGTCTCTATAATGGTAGTGCACATTAATATATCATACTTATTCTCCATAAAATCCACCATGACAGATTCTAATTCTCTTTCTGTCATTTGACCATGAGCGATGCCTAATCTAGCCTCTGGGACTAGCTTACCTATATAGGCTGCCATATCCTTAATAGTTTCTACTCTATTGTACACAAAGAAAACTTGACCATTTCTATTTAGTTCTCTGAGTATTGCATCCCTTATTAGTTGGTCATTAAACTCCACTACATAAGTTTGTATTGGATACCTTTCCTCTGGCGGAGTCTCAATTACACTTATATCTCTCACTCCAGTAAGAGACATATGCAAGGTTCTTGGAATTGGAGTGGCTGTTAGAGTAATTACGTCTATATTCTTTCTTATACTCTTTATTTTTTCCTTGTGAGTAACCCCAAATCGTTGCTCCTCATCTATAATTAGTACCCCTAAATCTTTGAATTTTACATCTTGTTGAATTATTCTATGTGTTCCTATTAATATATCTACATTTCCTTCTTTAGTAGCCTTAAGCACAACTTTCTGCTGTGCTGGTGTTCTAAATCTACTTACCATTTCAACCTTTACTGGAAAATCCGAAAATCTTTTAGTAAGATTTTTATAATGCTGCTCAGCTAATATAGTTGTTGGGACTAAGAACGCTACTTGTTTGCCATCCATAACTGCTTTAAATGCTGCCCTAACGGCTACTTCTGTTTTACCATATCCAACATCACCACATATCAATCTATCCATAGGTTTATCGGATTCCATATCTTTCTTTATCTCTTCAATTGCAATTATTTGATCTGGCGTTTCTTCAAATGGGAATTCTTCTTCAAATTGTTTTTGCCATACAGTATCCTTACTATATCTATAGCCCTTAAGTGTAGCCCTTGCTGCATAGAGCTTTACTAACTCCTCCGCAATATCGGCTATTGAGTTTTTAACCTTATTTTTAGCCTTACTCCATTCAACCCCACCCAGTTTAGTAATCTTTGGTGCTTTGCCTTCACTTCCAATATATTTTTGAACTAAATCTAATTGTTCTACTGGAACATAAAGGGTATCTCCAGAATTATATCCAAGTTCTAAATAGTCTCTTTTATGACCATGAACTTCTAATTGCTTTATTCCTTTATATACACCTATACCGTGGTTTACGTGAACAACATAATCTCCCAATTTAAGTTCTGTAAAACTTTTAATTTTACTTACTCCCTTTTTACTGGAACGACTAGTAGTTTTTCTTTTTGCTGAACCGAAAACCTCCTTATCTGATATAACACATAATCTTAGTTCTGGGTAATCAAAACCTTTTAGTTGGTTACCAAAGGTTACAACCACCTGACCAAACTGGATTTCAGAAATACTGTCTTTATAGACACTTTCAATTCCTCTATCCCTGAGGATATCTATTAGCCTTTCCCCTCTAGTTCTTGTACCAGAAAGAATTACGGTCTTGTATCCCTTTAACTTTTTATCCTTTATATCTTCAATAAGTATATCTAATTGGCCGTGGTAATCATTAATTGTAATTTGAGAAAAAGATACAATAGACCTAGGCTTAAGAACTTTTGTACTTTTAGCAATGGCATTTATTGTCATAACTTCTCTACTATCTAATTCTTCGTATATACTTTCCTTATTAATTAAAAGTCCTGCTTGCCTGGGCAATATATTTCCTCTTTTCAGAAAATTTTCGTAGTTTTCCTGAAACTCAAAATATACGCTATCTAGTTTACCAAAGCACCTTTGTGCATCATCAACTATTATAAATGAATCCTTCATATAATCTAAAAAAGTAGAGGTAGTATCATAAAAATAAGGCATATAGCTGTCAATGGCTTCGAATCTCCAAGTTTCTTTAAGTGATTCTAAATTAGCATTAACTAGTGTAGTTATTCTTTCTATAGCTTCCTTGTCTTTTTTTCTATTAAAGCTACCTAATACCTTGTCTAAATCTTCCTTTATTTTGTTGTATCCAACATTCATGCTTTCCTGCGTTAATATTATTTCCTTTGCTGGGAATATATCTATTTCATTAACCTTATCAATACTCCTCTGAGTTTCACTATTGAAGGTCCTTATAGAATCTATTTCTTCATCAAAGAGCTCTATTCTAAAAGGCAACGCAGAGATAGGAGGATATAAATCTATTATCCCCCCTCTTATTGAAAATTGACCTTTTGTTTCTACTCTATCTACTCTTTCATATCCACACTGAATTAATTTTTCTGTGAAATCCTTTAAATTTAAAGTATTTCCTACAGATAATTCAAAAATATATTTTTGCAATAAATCTATAGGTATATACGTAGCTGCCAAGGCTTCAATACAAGTAATTATTACTTTTTTGCCCTTTTGCGTAATCTTTTTCATTACTTTAAGTCTTTCCCATCGAAGATCCCCAGATATAGCATCTGCATTATAAAAACCTACTTCCCTAGTCGGGAAATAATACACCTCATTTACATAAAAAGATAAGTCATCGTAAATATTTTTAGCCTCTACATCACTATGTGTTAAAATTAATAGCGATTTATCTAATTGCTCGTACACACCATTCACTAGATAGTTCTTTGCTGATTCCGAAAGCCCATATAGTCCAATTGGGTAATTTTCATCCTCTATATTTGTTAATATATTTTTAAATTGAACACTATCTTTCAAAGGTTTCATAAGTCCATTGAGTCTCATTTTAACACCTCTCACTCACTGTATAAATATATAATAATAATAATTTCATCTAAGCATTAAATCCATTAAATTCATTCATAGCCTCAGTGCTTCCTTTTGCTATTATAGTTTCAATAGCCTTTATACTAGCTTCAAAGGTCTTTTCTACGAGTATTCGGTCCTCACTTTCGAATCTTCCTAAAACATAAGGTATTAGTGATTTTTCTGGTTGTCCTACACCTATTTTTATTCTTGGAAATATGTCTGATGCCATACTCGCAATAATGCTCTTTATCCCATTATGTCCACCTGCACTACCTTTACTTCTTATCCTTAATTTACCTACATCCAAACTAATATCATCATAAATTATGATGATATTTTCATTAGGAATCTTATAAAAAGAAGATGCTTGCCTCACACACTCTCCACTTAAATTCATATATGTACTAGGCTTCAAAAGGATAACCTTTTGGGATGATATGTTAATTTCTCCATACACACCTTTAAATTTTACCCTATTAACTGAAACATTATACTTGCCTGCCATTAAATCAACTACATCGAATCCTACATTATGTCTTGTATGTTTATATTCGTCTCCTGGATTTCCCAGTCCAATTACCAAGTACATTATTGCCTCCAAATATTATTATGTTTAAGCCATATATCTATCACATAATTAATTTTTTATTTTATTTATAATATTATACTAAAAAAGTATTTAATTCACAAATTTTATTGTGTTTTTAATTCAGAGAGAATTATACTAATCACTTTAACTTTTCCATTACTCCAGATCTTACAGGATAATTTTCCTCCAACCTTGTATTTTTCCAAAACATTACTTAATTGTTCCATATTTTTAACTTTCTTCCCACCCACTTCAGTTATAATATCAGTAGGCATAATCCCCGCTACAGCTGCACCACTTCCTCGTACAACGTCTTGTACATACACTCCCTCTACACCATCATTTCCTACTGAAATTGCAGTTACTCCATAAATACCTATAGCTGGTCTAATAACCTTACCATAAGTCATCAAATCATTAATAATTTCTTTAGCTTCATTTGTACTAATAGCAAAGCCCGTTCCTTCACTTCCAATGACAGAATTAATTTTAAAACTATTTATGCCAATAACTTCTCCACTGTTGTTGCACAATGCTCCACCACTATTCCCTGGATTTATTGTTGCATCCGTTTGTATCACTTTATATATAGTTTGTTCCCCTGTTTTTTTATTAACTATATTAATTTTTCTATCTAGTGCGCTTATAATACCTGCGGTAACTGTTCCTGAAAATTGCTCTCCTAGTGGATTACCAATGGCAATAGCTAAATCACCCACCTTAAGTTTTGAAGAATCACCAAATTTTGCAATAGGCAGATTGTTAGCTTCAACTTTTATAACCGCCAGATCCGATATAGCATCACTACCTACCACTTTTGCTTTCAAAACGTAATCATTGCTAAGCTTTACTTTTATTTCTGTTGCGCCTTCAACCACATGGTAATTAGTAATAATAAACCCATCACTTTTATATATAATTCCCGAACCACTTTCTTCTGGCGTATCCCATAATCCTTCTTCTTTATTACTTATGCCAACCACTGCTGGTGAGACCTTTTGGGAAACTTGCGAAATAGAATTTTGAAATATTCCCTGAATGCTATTTCCTAAGGAGCTTGAGTTTAAAACACCACTAACATCCTTTGATGCTGTCTCTTTATTAATTGCATACTGAGCTGTAATTCCCCCAGAAAGGGATGCTACTAGTATAAAACTAAATACTTTTAAAAATGATTTAAAATAATTTTTCTTATTATTTTTTCTAAATTTAATTTCTCCAAAAATATTGCCAGACTCTGCATTCTTCCACATAGCATCTTCTATCTCTTCACGAGCTTTATAGTTATTCTTATTACCCGTAACATCACCCCCTAATGGTAATAATCAAATCATGGTAAGGTATTTTAACTTTTCGCATAAAATATCATTT
>Ga0209125_1003322_pt1 | contig 11209 bp, 11 predicted proteins | sample BarGraIncub1131A_FD_184503 | JGI IMG/M metagenome (GOLD analysis project Ga0209125, IMG submission 184503) | Arctic peat soil microbial communities from Barrow, Alaska - Barrow Graham LP Incubations 11-31A (SPAdes) (version 2) | ecosystem: Environmental > Terrestrial > Soil > Wetlands > Peat... | reverse complement strand
ATAATCTTCAAAAGTACTTCTACTTTTTGAGCATATAGGTTATTCATAATCATCCAGTTCTTTAGATATTGTTATCCCGTATTTGTTGTTGTAAACGCCATTTTTTACGATGGAACGCTTTCCTTCACCCAAATCAACCTTCGAAAGGTTTATTGCATGAAACCATGGATGTTTTGATTTCTCCGCCATATACAGAAACAACCGTTTTACTTTTACAGAGGTGCAGACTTCAAGTAGTTGCTGTACCAATTTAGGGCGAAGCGTAGTTAGCATCTCCATAACATAGTATGTGTCCATCATTGAATAATAGGTAGACACGAGATGTAAACACTCCATAAACGCTCTTTCTGGTGAAGACACAAACAGTCCTACGCCATTAACCTCCATTTCTTCTATGCCTATAAAATTCAAGCCAAATATTTTGGTGGTAAAATATCTAACCTCCATGTCCCAGGAGTGGTTTAATAACCAAGATGGAAGTCTTTGCGATGTTTGAGTAAATAGATAAGCGGTAGGTTTACCCATTGCCACAAAGTGTGAGAAGCCTCTTAAATCGAGAGCGGTCGAAGCTCCGACAAAACACCTCCTGACGGTTCAGTTGCTTATGAATTATTTACAACAAAAAAAACATATTTGGAGGATGAATTGAAACAACAAATTTGGAAATCGGATTGGTTGAGGATGAAAAACGATGATGAACAAGACACTAAATTTTATGAATACTGTCTATATGTAAAATCTTTTAATTATTCAATTAGTGTAATATGGGAAGACTAAATGCCTATTACACTGGCTTTCTATCACCTGCTGGAGCAGTTTTGTAAACTGTGTCAATACAAAGTTTCAAGAGCCAAAGGTCAGGCTTCGCCTGTTTATTACGGGCAGCCCCCGCAAGACAAAATCCCCAGCAGCCAAAAATCCCCGCCCCTCGTACCTCTGGGCTTGCACAGTATTTTTGTCGGTTTCCGCACAATCCGCCCTGCTGTTGTTTTTTCTGTCTTGTTTTTTACAATCTCCCTATAGACGCTTCGTAAATTGGGACAACATCACTTTGCATTTTCCAGCTAAGCATATTCCTGAGACTCTATCCGCCCTATTTTCCTGTTAGTCCACTAAAACAAAATATACCAATGGGGTATAATTACGATTCAATAAATTATATCCGAAATGGTATAATTCTCAAAACAATCGCTATATTTATACTCGTTAAGATATAAATATACTTTCAACAAACACTTCACCATACATATCATTAGCCAAATTCCTAAAATCAAAAAGAAAATTAGTCCATATTCACTCAGCAGTATAATCGTATAATGCTACATTATCACAAAAAATTTAAATCAAAACCAACTCATACGTTGAATTACATACATATATTTGCAGTAATTAAAATGTTGAATTTGAGCCTTTACATATTTCAAAAACCAAAGGAATGTTAGATAAATTTTACATTATATATCTAGTATGTTTATGTATGCGATATATGTAATTGATTTATTTAAAACCACTCAATTGGTGTGAATATATAAAATATATTCATTTTGATATCAGAATGAAATTCAACATAATTACAACTAAAAAAATGGATTAATGATGTACAAAAAAATATAATTTAACTACTTAAATGATGTAAATATGGAAAATAATGGTAAAAACGAAAATACTCCTGGTCAAAACAAAGATTTCATTATCTACATAGACTCAAGAGAAAAAAATTGGTCAAAAAAAACTATTACTTTTGAGGAAGTTATAATATTGAAAAATGGTTCAATATCTACTGACCCAAATATGTCTTACTCTATAACATTTAAGAAGGGAGACAACGAAAAACCAGAAGGAATTATGGTTGCAGGAGATGAGATTAAAGTTAAAAACGAAATGAAATTTAATGTCAGCGAAACTAATAGATCATAGTCCAGACTTAAAAAGATTAAGGGATGAAGGTTATGAAATTAAAGTTGAAGCGCCATATCTTATAGTTAGTGGTGTTCCATATTTTAATTCTAAACTTGAAATTTGTTATGGAACTCTAGTAACAGACTTAACAATGGCTGGTAACAAAACTACCCGTCCGAATAATCATGTAATTCATTTTATTGGTGAACATCCATACAATAAAAATGGAACAATAATGTCTGTTCTAACACATAATGATAATAAAACTACACTAACAAGTAGTATTATAGTCGATAGATCTTTCTCAAACAAGCCAAAAGAAGGATATAATGACTACTACGAAAAAATAACTACTTATATTAATGTAATTAGTGCTCCTGTTAGGTCAGTAGATTATAATATTACAGCTCAAACATTCAAGCTCATTGAATCATCAGATCCAGCTTCAGTTTTTAATTATCCGGACACAAATACAAGTAGAGCTGAAATTGGGATTTTATCAGAGAAATTAGAAAATCAACGTGTAGCAATAATAGGTTTAGGTGGTACGGGATCTTATATATTAGATTTAATTGCAAAAACTCCAGTAGCTGAAATTCATCTTTTCGATGCAGATAAGTTCCAAACACATAATGCCTTTCGTGCTCCGGGTGCACCCGATATGCAAACCTTAATTGAAATGCCTTTCAAGGTTGATTATTTAAGTAGTATTTATTCAAAAATGCATAAAAAGATTTATAGTCATAATGTTTATATATCAAAATCAAATCTTGATATGTTTATGGATATAAATTTTGTATTTATTTGTATTGATAAAGGATCGATTAAAAAAGACATAATTACTTATTTAAATGAAAACGTCAAAAAGTTTATAGATGTTGGAATGGGAGTTGACTTAACAGATAACAACTCAATTATTGGATTAATTCGTGTAACATCAAGTGGTAATAAAGGTGAGATCAATCATATTATCGATAAAAATTTAATTTCATTTTCTGATGGTGGTGAAAAGGATGTATATCGTCAAAATATTCAAATTGCAGAATTAAATGCTCTTAACGCAACCCTCGCAATTATAAAATGGAAGAAAATGTGTGGGTTTTATTATCAGTCAGAAAATGAAAAACATAGTTTATATTCTATAGATGACAATACAATATTAAATGAAAATTTTAACTCATAAATTTGTAAATCATATTCCTGAAATACTGGAAGACAACGTAATATACGTATCAATTCCATTTGAAACAGTTATTCATAAATGTTGTTGTGGATGTGGAAGAGAAGTTGTTACTCCATTATCTCCCACTGATTGGAGTCTTACATTTGATGGTGAAACTATTTCTTTGAGTCCCTCTATTGGCAATTGGAATTTTGAATGTAAATCGCACTATTTTATAAGAAATAATAAAGTAGTTTGGGCAAGTAAATTCAAGAAAATTGAAATACAAGAAAATAAAGCATATGATATCGAACAAAGACAAATATTCTATTCGAAAAAAAACGAAGAAAAACGTTTTAAAAGTCAAAACATTGTTGATGATAAATTTGATAAAACATTAAAGAAACGATCAAAATTTAGGTTATGGATATCAACATTACTATGCTGTAAAAAAAATAAATGAGTCTGTAAATGAAAGAAATTGAAACTGGAATAAATCTGGATCATATATTTGATCTTCGTAAAAAATTTACAATTATTGGATTAACCGGGAAAACGGGGTCTGGTTGCTCTGAGGTATCTACATTGCTGACCCACGGTTTTAAAGATAAATCTTTCACTGATCCTAAAGAATTCTTTAGAGAGTCCAGAGGTAAAATCTTTCACAATGCATATAGAAGCCATAGAATTTGTTATAATTACGCAAAAGAAAATTTTAAATCATTTGATGAAATCAAATACAAGGATGTAATTACATTATTTATTCTAACTGAACCATTAGATAATTTGATTAATTATTTGAATGGTGAATGTGTAAATGAATTTTTAGAAAACAAATTCCCCTCTCCGGACTTTACAGAACAAATTAAGAAACTAAATAGTCTGGAAAGTAACTTTTCGCACTATTCTAAAATTATCAAAGAGTACAATCTATTAGATATAAAGAAGGAGTACAATTATACCGAACTTCATAATTTATTTTTCAACGATAATTTTAAAAATTTTAGTAACAGTCTCCATAGATCTTTAGGCAAAGGATATAGTAAAACAGCTTTAGATTACCATAAATTCTTACAAATTATTACCAACAATTTAAGGAAGTCTGGTAAAATATTTGATTCTAAATCTTTTGATTCTGTAAATATATTTACAATTGTAGAAGTAATTAACTATATAATCAAATCACACCGTAGAAATAATACGAATACTCAGATAGTAATAAATTCATTAAAGAACCCGATGGAAATTATGTTCTTTAAACATCGTTATTCTGCTTTTTATGCTATTGCCATAAACAAAGATCCTGAATCTTTGAAAATGACTCTTCATAGTAAATTTAATGGAAAAGATGAACTTACTGACAAACTTATTCAATCTGAATACAAAGGTAAAAGTGATAAATATTTTCATTATCAGAAAATTGAGGAGTGTTTACAATTAGCTGACATTCATATAAGTTTCTTAGAACAAAATGAAGAAGAAAAAAAGGATGATGTTGAAATTAAAAATAATGAAACTAGGAAGTTAGGAATAAAGTATAATCCATGTTTTACTTGGCAGGATCAAATATTAAAGTACATAACTTTAATTGATCATCCGGGTATAGTGCAACCTTCTTCTGAAGAGCGTTGTATGCAATTAGCATATTCTGCAAAGCTTAACTCTGGATGCATTTCCAGGCAAGTTGGCGCAACAATCACAGATAGTGATTATTCAGTTAAAGCTATAGGTTGGAATAATACTCCTTCAGGTCAAGTTCCTTGTTCATTAAGAAATACCGATGACTTACTTAAAAATTCATTTGATATTGAGTCATTCACAAATTATGAGAAGTCTGAAACCAACAAATATAATTCAGATTTTCAAAAAGTTCTAATGGGAAATTTTGATAGAGAAGTCATTTCTAAAAAACAACCTTTAAATGGTAGAAACGTAAGTTTTTGCTTTAAAACTTTAAAAAACTCTTTTTCTGAAGGGAAAAATCAGGTACACACACGTTCACTTCATGCAGAAGAAAATGCATTTTTACAACTAACAAAATATGGTGGTACAGGTATCCGAAATGGTATTTTATTTTCTACAGCGAGTACGTGTGAATTATGTTCTAAAAAAGCATATCAACTAGAAATTAAACTAATTTATTATATTGATCCTTATCCCGGTATATCTTACGCGCAAATATTATCAACAGGTGAAAAACCAATTGTTACAAGATTATTTACTGGCGCTATTGGTAATGCATATTTTCGACTTTTCCAGCCATTTATGGCATACAAAGATGAACTTAGTTTAATTCTGGGTCACAATATTAAAGATGTTGTAACTCAACTGAATGAAGAAAATAAAATATTAAAAGAGAAAATTAAAGAATTCGAAGAAAAGAATAAATAAAAAATCATTTTAATCAAAAGAATAATGGATCATACAGATAAAAACAATAAAGATTTTAATATTATTGTAAATGCAAGAGAAAAAACTTGGTTACATAAAGAAATTACTTTTGATGAGATTGTTGTTTTAGCTTGTGGCTTAGTTGAAAATACAGTATTTTATACAGTAATCTTTAAAAAAGGCGAAAATAATAAGCCTGAAGGAATTATGGTAAGTGGTGACTCAATTAAAGTTAAAGATAGAATGATATTTTATGTTACTCAAACAAGTAGATCTTGATTTAAATTACAAATAGCAAGTTAATAAATCATCCCCAGTTTGCAGTAGTATGAAAACTACTGTAAGCTAAAAATCAAACCTCTTGGTTTGTGTAAAATTGTCAAAAAAATTTAGTCCTTATTGTATGAAAATCTTCAGATAATAATCAGTCAGGCTATGCCTGAAAGTTTATTACGGACAGCTCCGCAGGGCATAATCCCCAGCTGCATATTCCAGTGATACCCGTTCACGTTTTCCGGTGATGTCCGTTCACTGTTTGTTCAAAAACGATTAGGCAGATGTAAAATTAATACTTTTTCCTTAGACTTTCTCCTTTTAATGTAAGCCTACGACGAACCACATCTTGTCTTGAACCGCTCAAGTCCCTAACTTTGCAGAAAAGCAAAAGTTATGAACAGAGAAGAAGAGATGTATGCACACGTGGAACGTTGTGCTGGCGGTACCCAATCACAGCGGTCGTATTGCCATGATCAGGGAATTAACATAGCCACTTTCAGCTACTGGAGGAAGCGTTACCTGAAGAAACGTTCGGTCATGCCCGAATTCATCACAGTCACCTCCGGTCAATACGGAACTCCTGCTGTTGGCAAGATTGAGATCGTTTATCCGGATGGCAGCCGTCTATCTTGCGGTTATGATGTTCCGGCGCATCTTCTCAGAACCTTGACCGGCAGATAGGGATGTTTGCACTAACTTCGGAACTCAGGTTTCATGTATATGCCCGCTCAACGGATATGAGAAAATCATTTGACGGACTTTGCGGCATCATTCGTGGTGGATTACGGAAAGATCCGGTCAATGGTTGCGATGTTTATGTGTTTATCAATAAGGAGCGCAATAAGGTCAAGTTGCTCCACTGGGAGTCAGGCGGTTTTGTCCTTTATTATAAAAGACTGGAAGAAGGCACCCTCGATTGGCCCTTTTGCAAAGAGGGATACACCTGTCAAGCAGTAACCTACACCCAGATGTTACTCTTGCTGGAAGGCATCACCATAAAGTCGTTCACACAGAGAAAAAGATACAAAAAAGATCAAGAAATAGTTGCGTAATCAGTTGTTTCTCCGTACATTAGCAGTGTGAAAACAGCAGCAAAGAATATAGGAAAATCATCTTCAGAAAACCCCGAAACATCCGTTTCGGGTGATGATCTTTCCTCCCCCGCCTTCCTTCTTGAACTGCTTCGGATTCAACAAGAAGAAACTCGGGCGCAAAAGGAGGAGAACCACAAGCTGCTTGCCCGCATCGACAAACTTCAGGATCAGCTATCCTTGCTTATACGCCTTTTGCATGGCAGCAAAAGCGAGAAAAGACAACTCACTCAGGTTCTTGACGGCGAGCAGTCCCTTTTTGCAGACGACGAGTTGACCGTGGATCTGCTTGTCCACAAGCAGGAGCCGATCCAGCAGCCTGAACCTCCCAAGAAAAGCCGCGAGCTGAAGACCGGGCGTGTGACCTTCTCTAAGAGTCTTGCCGTAAGTCAGGTCATCACTTTGAAACCCGACTGCGATCTGGCCGGAGCCAAGCTGATCGGTACGGATATAACCACACTGTTGATGTATAGCCCAGGAGCATATTCCCTCAAGGAGTACCACCGTGAGAAATATCTTTTTCCCACAGACGGACGTATCGTCATTGCTGAGATGCCCAGTCTGCCCATCCCCAAGGGGGAGGCCGATGCCACGATGCTGGCACACATCACGGTAAGCAAATATGTGGACCACCTCCCATTCTACCGCCAAACCAAGATTATGGCACGCGAGGGCATCAATATTGCCGAATCCACCCTGAATGGATGGTTCGACGGAACCTGCCGGTTACTGGAACCCCTTTACAACCACCTTCGCAAGCGTATCCTGGAAAGCCATTACATCCAGGCGGACGAGACGGTGATTCCGGTTCAGACTACCGAAAAGGAGGGCTCCACCCACAAAGGGTATCTTTGGAACTTTTATTCTCCGCCCGAGGGGTTGATGTGTTTCATTTACGATAAAGGCAGGGGATCCAACGTTCCATCCACTTTCCTGAAGGACTTTTCCGGAGCCTTGCAGACGGATGGGTATACAGCATACAATGCCTTGACCAATGAGCATTCCGACAGGATTGTACATTTGGCCTGCCTTACACATATTCGGCGTTATTTTGACAGATCTTTGGATAATGATCCTGACAGGGCCAACTACGCCTTGTCTGAAATCGGCAAACTCTATGCAATTGAAAAGGAGGCCAGTCAGGCCGGCATGAACATCGAAGAACGACACGCCTTGCGTCAGGAAAAAGCGGTGCCCGTGCTTAATGAGTTTAAGAAATGGCTGGACGGGAACGCCACCTATCTGTTGCCACAAAGCAGGATCGGCGAAGCGTTCGTCTACACCCTCAAATTATGGGACAGGCTCATGAACTATACCACAAGTGGTTTATTTCTAATCGATAATAATCCCATTGAAAATTCCATTCGCCCCGCGGCCTTGGGACGGCGCAATTGGATGTTCGCCGGTTCCCACAATGGTGCTCAGCGATCGGCAATGATGTATTCTTTCTTCGGAGTATGCAAACTTCACGGGGTAAACCCCGAGGCTTGGCTCACCGATGTTCTCAACCGGTTACCCGACCATAGTATTCTCAAACTCGACGAGCTGCTGCCAAACAGCTGGAAACCGATAGCTCAGGAATAAAATCACGCAAGGTAATCATGCGATTTTGTGTTCGCAAGATGTGGTTCGTCGTAGGCTTACCTTTTAATAGAAAACGCACTGATTTATGAACGATTCTGTCTAAACAGGCTTCAGCAATCAGTTCATTTCCAATAACAGCATACCAGTCATTGACCGGCAATTGACTGGATATTATCAACGCTTTTTTCCGATACCTGTCATCAACAATCTGCTCAAAGTCGTTTTGTTGTTGCCCTTCTAATGCTTTCATGCCGAAGTCATCTATGATTAACATTTCGATGCGTGAGAGTTTTTCCATGAATCGTATTTCCTGTCCTTGCAGTCGTTCAAGTTTAATTCTGTCTAATAACTTTTGCATGGTGATGAATACAACATTAAATCCCAACCTGCACGCCCTATCGCCCAAGGCAACAGCTAAATAGGTTTTTCCTGTTCCGGTAGGTCCGCTAATCACTATTGTTTGTCCATTCCGCACAAAGTCACAAGTACCCAACTGCGCCACTGTTGTTGCGTCAACGCCTCTGGCGGTATTATAATCAAGTTCCTCAAGCGAAGCTGGATATGGAAACGCAGCATCTTTAAGCAGTCGGGCTATACGGTTTGTTTTTCGGGTGTCTTGTTCGGTTTGCAACATAAGTTGCAGCCCATCCCGGAGTGAGAGTTTATCGGCTCTGCGTGTTTCACAAAGGGATGTCCAGCAATCTGCCATCCCGGGAAGCTTCAACTTGTGAAGCGATTTTTCAATTTCTTGCATACAATGATTTATATTAATGGTTATCTATAATAAGAGTTTCCTCGCATATTTTCATGATTAGTTGGCTGTGGATTAGTTCGTTTCTCGCTTTCAATTTGTGATTTGGCCACATTGAGATTGTTGATTACATTTTGTAAAAACTTACCCGAGTATGACCGGTTTTGGATAGCAATCCGGCAGGCTTGTTCAAAATCGGCTATTGGTGTTTTCCTGCCTATTGAGAGCATATAATCACAGGTTTTGTATTTGAACTCGGGAGGAATCTGACGTTGCTCCAAATCCAGAAACATGTCCGATACAAGCTGTTTAAATACAGCACTCTGCTTGTCTGCCTTTTCTTGATAATACTCAGGCGAACGGCTCAAAATGGCGTTGGAGTTGGATGCCAGATGTTCTTTTTTGTGCGTATGTCCAAAGCCGAAGTGGCGCTCATGTGTAGCCACCAATTCACCGTTTACAAAGATTTTGACCAATGTGCGGGTGTAAATAATATGGCTACGTTTTCCTATGTGGACAAATGGAACTGAGTAGTAATGTTTGTCGCGCGCCAAATAAACAAATCCGTCGTTACGCACCTGCAAATCGCAAGTAAACTTCATTTCATAAGGCTGTTCGGGCAAAGGGGATAACGTATTCTTTTCCACGGCAAAGAATTGTTCTTCACGACTATAAGGCCTTTGTTGCATCCGTGTCTGATTATGTTCAAGCATTTTCTGCGATACCGCATCGTTTAAATCCTCCAATGAATAAAAAGTGGTGTTACGTAGGCGGGCATATACCCGCCTGTAAATAATCTTCACCTGATTCTCTACCAATGCCTTGTGTGTAGGAGAATAAGGGCGACAAGGGATGGTTACAAAACGATAATGGTTACCCATATCTTCCAGTGCCTTGTTTAGCGTGGGCTCATACTTATCCGCCTTTATTACAGCCGATTTAAGATTATCGGTTACCAAAATCTTAGGTACGCCTGATAGGGCTTCCATGCACCTGGAAAGGGCATATAGAAAATCCTCCACCCGTTGTGAGGGGATACACAAGGCAAAGGCATAATCAGTGTAAGGCAAACATGCCACAAATACCTGTACTTCTATTATTTCACCTGTTTCTGTATTTACATATTCCAACGTGTCGCCTGCAAAATCGACATATAATTTTTCACCCGGGACGTAGGTGTCACTCAATACCGTAGTTGGCGTAGAGGCTGCCAATTGTTGTTTTAAGTGATGGAAAAACTGAGACTTACGATAACCATCAGGATGCTTTTCTATGTAATCCTGCCATACCAAAAATCGGGTTACATGTTTATGACCCAACGAGGTTTTAAAATGCGGTAATTCATCCAAAAATGTTTGATGTCGGTAATCTGTATATGCCGGATTTCCAGCTCTGAAGCGTGCTTCCAGTTCCGGGTCTTCCATTTTTAACACCTCTTTGAGCGACAATGGATCATTCCCAAAGTAACGGACATAATTATTGACCGTCTCTTTGTTTATATCCAAATCCTTGGCTATTTGACGGTTCGACACGCCGTTCTCGCTCAATTGGAGAACTTGTTTTATTCTACTCATACTTGCTGATTTTCCTGCCATATTACCTTTGCTTTGTTGGGTGATTTTAAAGATGCAAAGGTACGGGTGAACGTTCGAGTGAACGGATATGCTCCGGAAAATGAAAAGTGCCAAACCGTGAACGGGTATGATCCGGAATGCGCTGAGAACAAAACCACTAATCTCAAAAAGTGAACGGGCATGCTCCGGAAAAGGGATGCTTTTCGCCCACTGATAATAGGGTGAACGGGTATGCTCCGGAAAAAGATGCCTGTGAACGGGTATGCTCCGGATTTTGAGTGGTTTTGTTACAGTTTTTAGTCTTTTCATTCTGTTTGAAGCCTATTTTTAGGGCAAACGGACATGAAAAACGTGGTTTTGAATGGTCAACTTTCAGTTTGATACTGAAATGTTCCTATTCTAAAGTGGGTGGGTATGATCCGGAATATGTACCAGCCGCCAAAGATCCCCGCCCCTGTACTTCTGGGCTTGCACGGTCTTT